>Ga0073928_10003255_pt1 | contig 25964 bp, 24 predicted proteins | sample PaiPotPPA55metaG_FD_76969 | JGI IMG/M metagenome (GOLD analysis project Ga0073928, IMG submission 76969) | Iron sulfur acid spring bacterial and archeal communities from Banff, Canada, to study Microbial Dark Matter (Phase II) - Paint Pots PPA... ...
ACAAGAAGGTGGTGCAACTCGAGCTGACGCCGAAGTCTGAGGAAGTCCGCAACCAGATCTCCAAGATCCAACTCTGGATTGACGAATCCTCCTGGCTGCCCGTGCAGCAGGAGTTTTTTGAGACCGGGTCGCAGGATTATTTTGTGATCCGGTACGCGAATATTGTCCGCAATGCAAAAATCCACGACTCGCGCTTCAAGCCGCACTGGCCGCACGGCACACAGAAGCTAAAGCCCCAGGTCTAGGCCGGGAAAACCACCGTCGCGCGAAACACTCTCTGGAGTCTCGTGCGTCTCCGGATTTTCAAGCTTGGCCGCGGACCGCTTTCTTGGCGATGGCTGCTTGTTCGTGAGTGAGCAGAGAGCGCTTACGGTCGAGGCCCCAGCGATACCCGGCCAAATTGCCATCCTCGCGCACGACCCGGTGGCAGGGGACCACCACAGACACAGGGTTGGTGGCGCAGGCGCGGGCCACCGCGCGCGTAGCCTTCGGGCGGCCGATGGCGCGAGCGATCTGACTATAGGAACGCGTGCTGCCGTAGGGGATGCGACGCAACTCTTCCCACACGCGCCGTTGAAAAGCGGTTGCCTGCACATCGAGGGGCAGGTCAAGGCGTGGCTCGCGGCCCCGAAGATGCCCGAGCAAGGCCTGCACCCAGCCGGAAAGCCCCTTGCGGTCATGAAATATTTCTGCGTGAGGATATTCGCGCCGGAGCTCTCCGCTAAGGACGCGATCATCATTGCCTAGATAAACCGCGCTGATGCCGCGCGCCGTCGCAGCCACCAGCAGACGCCCGAGTGGGCAGGCAGCCACCGTGCAACCGATCTGCATGCCCGCGCCGCCGCGGCGATATGTGGCAGGGGTCATCCCCATTTGTGCAGGAGCGCGTTCGTACAGGCGGCTGCTCGAGCCGTATCCAGCGTTGTAGAGTGCGGTGGTCACGTCGTCTCCTTTTTTCAGATCTGATTTTAGCCGGCGCATCCGCTGTGCATCCGCATACTGGCGCGGTGTGATTCCGATCACGCGCAAAAACGCGCGCTCAAGCTGTGCAGGGCTGAGGCCGGCGCGAACGCTCAGCGCCGCCAGGGTCATGCGCGGTTCTTCTTCCGCCGGGCCCGTCAGGATGCTCGATTCCAGGTGCCGGCAAATCCGCGCAACGATCTCGGCGTAGGGATGACGTCTCGCCGTCTCCTGCGGCCGGCAGCGCCTGCAAGGCCGGAAGCCCTCGCGCTCCGCTGCTTCCGGCACGGTGAAGAAGATCACATGCTCGCGGCGAGGCTTGCGCGACGGGCAAGAAGGCCGGCAGTAGATGCCCGTCGAACGGACCGCGTAAACGAATCCGGCGTCGGCGCCGGCATCGCGCGCCTGGACCGCGCGCCAGCGTCCCAATTCGTTTGCGAGGCCTGACCGGTTGCGATGAGTGCGCTGTGTTCTCATTTCCCTTATACCTTAGCGAAAATCCGCGAGGGCTGGCTATCCGAATCTTGCGCTCAAAGCCGGCATACGGGGTCGCCGGGGTTTGCCACCCATCGGGTTGCAGAGTAAGGCACGGGCGAGCGCTGAAAGGTTGACGCCATCCATGCGAAGCGGCGATATTGCCAAGGCTTGGCCAAACGGCCCGTAGCACAGTCCTAGGGAATCCATCATGGGGGGATCCACTATGGAGGCTGCCCGCAAGCCCGGGGAGCACCGCGCTGCCGATTCCGCGCAGCCCGATAAACTCGATAAGAACGAAAGAACCGGCGCGATTGAGGTAGTCAGACCTCGCCGGTTTGCCCGCGTGCCGACGCACGCGATTGGAGTGGCCAGCGAGCGACGACGCTATCCGCGGGCCGCGTTGGCGCTGCCGCTGCGGCTTACGCAGGTGGGCGAAGCAAAGGAACCCATCCCCGTGAGTCTCGTGACGCGCAACATCAGCTCGAGCGGGGTTTATTTTCTGGCGCCGCGCTGGATGGCGCCTGGTACGCCGATTGAAATCGAAGTCGCTCTGCTTGACAGGCCGCTGGGCCGCGGCAGCGTCCACCTTTGCACCCCTGCACACGTCGTCCGGGCCGAACAGGCGAGCGCACCAGGTTGGAACGGGTATGCCGTCAGTTTCGACGATATCAAGTTCTACCGCGACGATTTTTTTCCTCAGCTCTAGGTTTTCCGGGGCCGGCCGCTATTCTGTTACCATCCCCGAGTGACACGCTCCCGCATCTCTGTCCGTGGGGTTCTCTTCGACTGGGACGGCACGCTGCTCGATTCCTATCGCGCCGACGCCCGAGCTTATCTGGAAATGTTCCACGCCATGGGAATTGGCTGGGGTCTCGAGGATCTTGCCCTTCACTATTCACCGAACTGGTATCGCGTTTACCAAGCCGCCGGGCTATCACGTTCGCGCTGGAAGGAAGCAGACCGCCGGTGGCAGCGCGCCTATCGAAATGAAAGTCCGAAGTTGCTGACCGGGGCAGAGCGTGTATTGCGCCAGCTTCGCGGTGATTACGTCCTGGGCCTGGTGACGAGCGGAAACGGCCGCCGCGTCCGCCGGCAGTTGCACAAGTTCAGGCTCACGGCGCTTTTTTCCACATGCGTCTGCTGCGAAGATGCCCCGCACCGGAAACCGCATCCAGCGCCCCTGCAGCTCGCGCTGCGCCGCCTGCAATTGGCTCCCGCGGACTGCGTGTATGTGGGGGATGCACCGGAAGATGTCGAGATGGCGCGGCGGGCCGGCGTATCCGCCATTGGAGTGCGCGGCCCATTCCCCACGGCCGACCGGGTCCGCGCGGCGCGACCGGATGCGCTGCTCAAGACGATTGCGGACCTCCCGGAATACCTGCGGGCCATTCCCTCCCTACAGGGCGGGAAGGGCCTGAGAAGCAAGCTCGAGCACTAGTTAGCGGAAGGTGGTTTGGCGGGGCTGGCCGGGGCCGGAGGGTTTGCGGGTGCTGCGCCGCTGGGCGGTTGAAAATCCGTCGAGCGAATCACAAGATGAATGGGGATGTCGCCCTTGGGAGCCTTGATGAAATCGTCGGAACGGACATAGGTGGGGAACCAATACCTCTGCTGAAAAGTCTCGCGGTAAATCTCGAACATAGTGAAGGGAAGCTGCGTTCCGCCGTTGTCGTCGCGATTGTTGGCAATGTCGATGACGAACTGGCCGAAACTTTTCACGATGGCAAAATCGTGGTCATCCACCCACACGACTCCTTCGAAAAAGCGGTGCTGACGTTCCACTTGTTTCGGCTTGACGCGAAAAATGAAAGTATTCAACTCGTCGAGCTTCTGTTGGCCCTCATACGTCAGAGTATAGTGGGGAAGGTCATCGGCGGTGAGTACGAAAAGAGGCAGCCGCGCCAGCACTTGCACATCTTCGAGCGAGAACGATGTGCGATGCAGAGTTGAAACAGGCGGTTTGATGATCCGCTCGTACCGTTTGCCATCAGGTTTCGTGAAGAATTCACCGGTGACGTTGAACTCACCCCCCGGGGCGTTTGGCTCGCCCTGTTCTTGAACCCGAATGGTCTGCTGGAAAGTGTAGGCATCATAGGCTCGTTTGAAAACCTCCTCATTCTGAGTGAAGCGCCGGATGATTTCTTCCGTGGGCAGCGGCGGGGCGGGAGGTGCAGACACTGAAGGAAGGCGCTTCACTTCGAACTTCGGCGGTGGGGCAACCGGACCCTCCACCTGCCCCCATGCAGCCACGGGGCCAAGCAGAAAAAGGGCGAGCGCGCCCCCCAAAGATAGGCCTCTCCTCGCGATCTTCACATTCATCTTAGATGCGGCGCCCCTCATATCCGATTGCCTCCTTTCAGACCTTGGTAGTGCCGCTGCCTATTCCGGTGCAGGCTCCTCCGTACGGAGGATGCGGAAGCGCACGAAATAGGTACCCGGGTCTCCGCCGGGCGTAAGCCGCGGAAACTGCAAGCGCAGCCATGCAGAGAAATTCTTCTGCTCGATCGTCATTTTGCCCGCCTCCCATTCCAGTGCCAGACCCGGACGGTTGGGAGCGCGTATTTCGAGGCGGCGCACGCCTTCCGGCAGCTCGATTGGCGCGCCGCCGGGTTTGAAATCCTCGCAATGGAACGCCGGCGTGGCAACACGGGAAGGCGCCGAAGCGGGCGCCGGCGCGGAGGTGGAGGGCTCCGGCCAACAGAAGCGCGTCCTACGGTTGTCGCGCGAGAACGCCAGCACTGAATTGACGGCCTCAAAGAATTGTGGCGCCTGTCCCGAGGCACCGGTGTCGGCCACGTCACGCTTTGCATCTCCATGCAGCTGGACGCGATAGCTCACCTGGAAGCCATCGGATCCCTCGAATTGGACAGTCTTTTCGATGCTGGCGCCTGCGGGAAGGACATCGGGCGCATCGTAGCGCATCCGCAGGGCAGGGTGGCCGCTTTCGTCGAGCCATTCAGCCGCATAGGCCCGGTTGAACAGGCCGTAACGCCCGCGAGCGCGCTCGCGCGATTGCCCGGACCGGCTCCCATTGAAGGAGAAGGCGTCGCGCAAAGCGCCGGCGCTGCTCATGAGACTGAAGCCGGAGGACTTGTCCACAAAGGCAAGGGCGCTGCCGCCGGATTCAGGAGAGACGATGAGGCGCAGTCCGGTTGATTCGAAGACCCACTCCTTGGCACCGTCGCGATCAAAATCGAACTGGTAGCGGCTCACCACTCCTTCGCGCACTGCGAGAAAAACAATCGGCAGCATGCGGGAAACACCGTTCGAGCGAACTGCCAACGTGGCATGAACCAGGCCATCGGGGCCCGCGGGGAGATCTTGCCCATCCGTTTCCTGACCCGCCTGCGTTTTCAGCTTGATCGCATCGAGCGCGGTCCCTCCCGGACGAAGCCAGAGGTTTGTTGACCCGCGTACCGGACCCTCCAGGCGCGCATCCACTATCCGCGGGTCATTTGCGGAAATGTTGCGTGCTTCGACGAAAAGTCGGCCGGTCTTCCCCATTTCGAGCGGGACAAGCGGCGGGATACTCGCGAGAGACTCTCCTTCGCCCATGGGCAGACGCACCGCGCCGGAGATGTGCACTTCGTAGTCTTCTGGTCTGGCCTTTTGTTGAGGGGGTTTCTCGGGGACTCCGGGCCGGTAGGGAAGGTCAACCTTGAGAACGCGACGGAAATCCGGGGAGGCGCCCCGCGGCACGATAACGTGGAGCATGCCTTTTTCCGCGTCCCATTTTGCTTCGGCCGTGTTGTCTTCCAGGGTGATGTGGGAAGGCTTATGCGCCAAGCGCAGATAGATTTCGGCGCGGGCGGGGGCATAGAAGGTCAGCTCCAGGCTTCTCCCCTCCCGCTCTGCGCGCAAGAGTTCCGCCCCAGCGGCCAAGATGGAATCATGGCAGCCAGCTTCAACCTTGGGCCCGGAACAGAGGGGCTGTTCGAGAGGAAGAAACAAAGATTCGTGTGGCGGCAGGGAGACATGCAGAGAGATTTTGCTTTCCACGGGGGACGCCGGTGTCGATTTCGAGCGGGCGGATTCGGCGGGCGAGAGTACATCGAGAGATTCTTCCATTGCTTCTTCATTGCTGAGATTGGTGACACTCAGAAAGCCTCGCCCGCTCTGTCGTTCCCCTAAGAATCCGGTACCTTCGTTGCTGACGAGTTCGGTAACCATCAGTGACGATGCTTCGTCGGTTCCGGTGCGCTGCACCGCCGGCCGCACTCCGGCCGCATCGAGCAACTCATGGAGCGCCTTCGCGGACCATCCCTGTTCCTGCCGGGCACGGTTCTGGGACAGATCGGCGTCCAGCCGGATCCAGGAAAAGAAATCCTTCGTGGACTCGAGCACCTGCCCGGTGCCGAAAGGCCGGCGGACGGCGATCGCCGAATTGGCGGCCTCTGTGGCGGAAGGCGCAGCCGCCCAAAGTTCCTCGAGGATCTTTCCCGAGGGGCGGGCAGGGAAGACTGCAAGAGTTCCACCGCGACGGATGTACTCGACCAGGCGGCGCTGAGCCGATTCCGATAGCTGGAACTTCGGCTGCGCGGGATCGAAGACTGGCAGAAGAATAAGTGGGTGGCGCAGGAGCTGCTCGACGGGCTGATATTCAGGGTCGAGGAGCTCGCTGGAGAGAAGGGCGAGCGAGCCGAGCCGCTCAAGGCGCTCGATGGCTAATGAAATGTGTTGGATATCCGAAGCGGTCAGCAGGCCCTGCGGATAAGCCCCTACCGGATAAACAAGGCCGAAATCGGCCCGTTTATGGGACGCCGCCAGTTGCTGCCCCCACGCTTCGAGAAGCTGTCCGTTGCGGGCTACGGCGTCCGCACGGGTCTGAGGGTCGCCGTCGGGGCTAAGAGCCGCGTCCCATCGATACGAGCGGTTGGCCCAGGGAACGGAATATCCAGCTGGGGTGTAACTATCCTGCAAGGGGAAATAGTTGATTCCATGGAGGCCGTTCGCGAGCAGGAGCCGTGAGCTCAGCAGCATGTTGGAAGGCGGGCTCTCGAGCGGGCGGTCATCTTCGCCGGGGCAATACCAGCCCGCCTGGTACTCGATGAGGACAGGGGGAAAGGCCGGCTGCGTCTTGAGTTCTTCCACGAAGAATTCCAGCGTCGAGGCATCCTCGGCGGAAAGCCCACGCGCTCCGGCTTCGTTTTCCGAGCGCGGCGACATGTACCACACTCCCATCACGCCGATAGGGTGGGGCAGAGCGGAGCCGGCTGCGGCCACGCGCGGGTCCGTGGGGTTGATGAAGACCGGGACGCGGAGGCCCCCTGCTTCGAGCATTGCCCGCAGTGCTTCCATATAGCGCCAGAAGGCGGGTCCCGTGATATTCGTGCGGCCAAGGGCCATGTCGTCTTCGAGTTGCACAAAGAGCAGCGTGCCGGAGGCGCCGCCGACGAGCTCATGCGCCACCGCTTCCAGCCATTTCCGCGCGTAGGTCATGTGTGTGGCGTTGTCGAGCCATCCCTGCGCCGCGGCCTCTGCGTTGCCGGCATTTAGTCCGGCAAGAGGAGCGTAGCGGCCTTCGAGGAAATCTATGCGGTCCATCTTGTACTCGGGCCTTTCGAGTAGCCAGCCGGGATAGCCGCCATGGCGCCATTCGTTCAGAATCTGCGGGCCCGGGCGCGCCACAAGCTTGAACTTTTTTTCGCGGATCATCTGAAGCAAGGCGCGCAGGTCGCGCCGGGGATTGGTGTGGCCGTCGAAGTCGAATTCCCCCTCGCTGGGCTCGTGCCAGTTCCACGGAATATAGAGGTCAATCGTATTGATGCCGAGCTCGCGATAGTGGTCGAGCGATGCGGCCCACAGGTCCCGCGGAACACGGTCGTAGAGGAATGCGGCTGAATGAAGGAAAAACGGAGCGCCGTCCACGCGAAGTTCCGGGTAGCCGCCGTGCTCGACGATTTCGACGACCGGTTGTTGCGCGGATTCTTCAGGGCTCCCCACGCCTGAGCCGATTGAAAACGCCACGGCTAGAAACAGAAACAGCCATCGCAGAGACAGGATTGGCTTGCGGGCCGGCATGGACCGAAGATATTGACATGTTTATGCCCCGGGCCGCCAGCGGCTGCACTCCGCTTGCAGGACTGCCTTCCCTGCGTGATAATCCTCGTTCCGGTTGCTCCGAGGGGCGCTTTTTAGCCAACTTATGAACTGTCCAGTCTGCGGGACACAGAATCCCGAGAGCGCGCAGCGGTGCTCGAGCTGTAGCACCTCGTTCATGGTCTTCGACTCAGGCCAGACGATGGACCGGCAGGGCTCTCCGCTCCCGTCTGCTTCGCGACCCGCTTCGGGCTCATCGGCCCCATCCGGCGGGGTCACATCCCGTTCGGCGATGAACTTCTCCGGCGTCCTGGAGATCGGCAGCGAGCTCGGCGAGCGCTACAAGATTGAATCTTTGCTTGGCGAGGGCGGCATGGGCCGCGTGTACAAGGCCTACGACCGGGAACTGGATCGCACGGTGGCGCTGAAACTGATCCGGCCGGAACTCACAAGCGACCCGGTGGCGATGCAGCGCTTCAAGCAGGAGATGCTGCTGGCCAGCTCGGTTTCCCACAAGAACATTTTGCGGATTCATGATCTCGGCGAAGCCGGCGGAGTGAAGTTCATCTCCATGGCTTATGTGGAAGGGGTGGACTTGCACCACGTGCTCCGGGAGCACGGACGGCTCCCCGTTGGTCGGGCATTGCACATTGCACGGCAGCTCTGCCAGGCGCTTGAGGCGGCACAGGCGGAAGGGATCGTGCATCGTGACATGAAGCCGCAAAACGTGCTGATGGGCAAAGATGATCAGGTCTACATCTCGGACTTCGGCTTGGCCAAATCGTTTGAAACGGCGGAGTCGGCCGGGATGACCCGGACGGGACAGTTTCTCGGAACGCCGCGCTACATGTCCCCCGAACAGGTGGAAAGCAAGCCGGTAGATCAGCGCAGCGACCTCTATGCCCTTGGGTTGATCATATACGAAATGACGACCGGGGAGGTGCCGTTCAGCGGCGACTCGACGCTGCAGGTGATGTACAAACGCCTCAAGGAAAAGCCGAAAAGCCCAAAGCTGCTGAATCCGGAGCTTCCAGACTACCTGGTGCGCGTCATTCTGCGCTGCCTGGAGAAAGAACCGGAGGCGCGCTACCAATCGGCGCGCGATATTCTGACGGATCTTGATGCCGAGCGCTCTACTGCATCCGCTTCTCGAACTTTGCAGATCCAGCTGCCGGTGTTCGACAGAAAGCGCTGGTTCATCGCCGGCGGTGCGGTTATCGTGCTCCTGGCTCTCCTTCTGGCGATTCCGGCTGTGCGGCATCGCATCTGGCCCTCCCCGAGTTCGAGTGTCTTGACGGGTATTCCCCCTCTATCGGAAGGGAAATTCGTGGCGGTGCTTCCCTTCAAGATCCTGGGCGATCAGGCCAAACTGGGCTATCTGGCTGACGGTCTCGCCGAGGAGCTTTCCGCGAAGCTTTTCCAGGTGAAGGACGTCCGCATGGCCTCTTCTTCCGCAACCGCGGGAATCGACCCGAAAAAGCCGCTGGCGCAGGTTGCTCGTGAGCTGGGCGTGAACCTCATTGTTGCGGGCCAGGTGCAAGGTGCCGGAGACCAGATCCGCATTGCCGTGAACCTGGAGAACGTCGCGGACAACAAGCGGATCTGGAGCCAGGAATTCTCCGGAGTGACGGCGGACCTTCTGACATTGGAAGACAAAATCAACGGCAGCCTGGTAGACGCGCTGCAAATAAAGCTCAGCAATGAAGAATTGGCGCGCACGGGCACTCACCCCACTGAAAACGTCGAGGCCAATGACCTGTATCTCCGGGGTCTGAACGCATTGCGCGGCCAGTCGGACGTGAAGAACATTCAGGCGGCGATTGATTTCTTCGATCAGGCGCTCAAAAAGGACTCCGGGTTTGCGCTGGCATACTGTGGCATGGCCGATGCGAGCCTGCTGATGTATCGGGAAAAGAAAGACAGTTTCTGGGCGCAAAAAGCTTCCGCAGCGGCTCAGCAGGCTCAGCATTTGAATGACAGCCTTCCCGAGGTCCATTTCGCCTTAGGCAACGTCTACACCGACACCGGAAAGACCGCGGAGGCCGTGGCGCAACTGCAGCGCGCCCTGCAGCTCGCTCCTAACTCCGACGAAGGCTACCGGCGTCTGGGAGCCGCCTACCTGGCAGCTGACCAGAAGGACAAGGCGATTCAGGCCTTCCAGAAGGCCATTGAGATCAATCCCTATTACTGGGTGAACCAGAATGCGCTGGGTGCTGCCTATTTCCAGCTCGGGCAAACGGACAAGGCGATCGCTGCTTATCAGCATGTGATCGAGCTCGAGCCCAACATCGACGACGGTTACCTGAATATTGGCGCAATCTATTTTCAGCAGGGCAAGTACAATGAATGCATCCCGCAATTTCAGAAGGCCCTCGAAGTTCAACCCTATTGGCTGACCTATTCCAACCTGGGAACAGCCTATTTCTACCTGAAGCGCTATGGAGAGGCGGTGACCATGTTCGAGAAGGCGGTTGAGATGGCTCCCAACGAGCAACTCGCCGTCGGCAACCTGGCGGACGCTTACCGTTGGTCAGGGCAAAAGGATAAGGCGCAGGCAACATACGACAAAGCCATTGCCCTCGCGTTCAAGGATCTAGCCGTGAATCCGCGCAACACGATGGCGATGGGCGGCATCGCCGTCTATTACGCGAAGAAGGGCGACTCGACCAAAGCGTTGGACTTCATCCACCGGGCGCGCGCGATTGACACCAACGACGTAAACCTGATTTACAATGAAGCGGTGGTGGATACTCTTGCCAATCGGCCCGGGGATGCCGTCAAAACCCTGAGGTTGGCTTTCCAGAAGGGCTATGCTCCCGAGAACGTGCTCAGTGACCCCGAGCTAGACGTTCTTAAGCCTCGCCCAGACTTCAACGCACTCTTGAAGGAATTCAGCAAGAAATCGAACTAACTAACTCCGGCGAGCCAGGTAGGCGCTGCGGCGCCGGCGCGCCACAATTCCCCCCAAACCTGTCAGAACAAGAAAGATCGAAGCCGGTTCAGGCACATTGTTTGCCATGCCGTGAACAGTGTAATCCGCCGTCCAACCACCGGCGCAGTTTTCGTTGCAATTGAAGTCGTCGTTCAAATTGAAGAAGAAATGGAAGCCCTGGGCAATTCCGGGGAAGCAATTCAAGAAAACGCATCCGGGGGTAGTGCCCGAGAAAGAGATCGTCACCGCTTCCTGGCCATTGCCGAGCTCCCCGGTTACCTGCGTCGAGCAGTTTTCAAAGAGGTGGCCGAAATCTACCGGATTGCATGAGAACGACGAATAGTCGGGAGCCGATGCGAGAAGCGTGAGACTCGTCCAGTTAACGCCGCTTTCATTAACAAAATCGAAGATCCCTCCGCCCTGAACGTCGATCGTAAAATTGAAATCCAGACTGTTCAGAGGGGTGCTGTGATGGCCGCCCTTGACGCCAATCGCGGGGTCATTCCCCGGCACTGAGTCGGCCATTACGGCTCCAGCAGTCAGAAGGAAAAGTGCAACAATCATCGCGGCGCGAACTGACCTCATGAGTCACCTCGTGGGATAACTGTGCAACTGGAATGCCGTTCCGCCGAGAATTCCACAGGTGCTAAAGTCATCATTTTCTGTTAGTTACACATATCATCTTCTTTTCCGGCTTCCGGTTTTGTCCTTAGGCTGCATTCTTTTTCTTATTTTGTACACTTTTCCGGCGTTCAATTCCAAACTGCAGGAGATGGACGTGCGTAAAGATTGGCTTTCTTCTGATAGAATTCCGCTTCCGCGGCCCTGACCGCAAAGGCGGTAACCATCCAGGCAAAGCGTTTCTATGTTTCGGGGACAGTGCAAGGGGTCGGATACCGCTTTTTTGTCCAGCGCCTGGCGATGCGCCTGGGGATTTCCGGATACGTCAAGAACATGCGCGACGGACGGGTCGAGGTCTACGCTCTCGGGTCGGCCTCGCAGCTTGAGGTCCTGCGTGCCGAATTGGCACGCGGTCCGCGCGGTGCACAGGTTTCAGAAGTGGCGGAAGGCGATGCCCGGCTGGACGAAGGCTTCGCGGACAGCTTCGCAATCGAGCACGACTCCTGGTGAAGGGGAAATCTCTCAATGGATGACTTGAAGAAACTGATTCGCGAGATTCCGGACTATCCCAAGCCCGGCATCCTGTTTTATGACCTAACCACGCTTCTTAAGGACAAGCGCGGCTTTCGACGCCTGATCGAACAGCTCCGCGAGCACTATGTAGGCAAGCAGGTGGACGTTGTCGCGGGCATTGAAGCGCGGGGATTCATTTTCGGCCCAGCACTTGCCTTTGGCCTGAACGCAGGCTTTGTGCCCATCCGCAAGCCAAATAAGCTGCCGTGGAAAACGGCTCAGGTTGCCTACCAGCTTGAATACGGAACGGACAAGCTTGAAATCCATCAGGACGCGGTGCGGCCGGGCGAGCGCGTCCTGGTTTGTGACGACCTGTTGGCCACGGGCGGCACCGCCGCCGCGGCTGTCCAGCTCATACGGCAACTTGGCGGGGATGTTGCCGGCGCCGCCTTCGCCGTCGAGCTCAACTTCCTGAACGGCCGCGCCAAGCTTCCCGGCCTTGACGTTTTCTCGCTGCTTCAGTACGACAAATAGTTAGGAATTCGAACTGGGGGCAACTCTGCGCCTCTCTTTTCCTATTTCTTGTTTTCTGATTTCCCCTTGTGACGCTGCCGGACAGCCTCGAAGAGAACGATGCCTGCCGCGACGGAGACGTTGAGCGAGCGCATCGCCTCGCTCGTGGGGATGGAAACAAGGAAGTCGCATTTCTTGCGCACCAGCTCGTGCAGACCTTCCCCTTCGCCTCCCAGTACAAGAGCGATGGAGCCGGAGAAGTCGGCTTCGGTGTAGCTTTTCTCCGCGCGCTCATCGAGCCCCACCAGCCAGTAGCCCGCTTCCTTGAGCTGTTCCATGGCCCGCGCAAGATTCTTCACGCGCGCCACCGGAAGGATTTCGAGAGCGCCGGCGGAAGCGCGGGACGCGGCATCGCTCAACGGCGCGGCGCGCCGCTCGGGAATCACCACTCCGCTCGCCCCCGCCGCCAGGGACGTGCGCACGACTGCGCCCAGGTTGTGCGGGTCTTCCACGCCGTCGAGGAGAAGCAACAAACCGGGCTGAGCTGCCCGCTCCAGGATGTCTTCGAGCTCGAGGGCCGCCTTGGCCGCTCCTAGCGCCACCACTCCCTGATGCTCGCGTGTGCCAGCGAGCCGGTCGAGCTGCGGGCGATCCTCAAATCGCACCGGAACGCCGCGGCTGCGCGCACGCCGCACAATTTCCTCGACGCGTTCGCCGTGCCTCCCGCGGGCGATGACGATGCGGTCGAGGGGGCGGCCCGCCTTGAGAGCTTCTTCCACCGCGTGAATTCCCGTGAGACGGTCCATGAGTTCCTATTTCCCTTCGGATGACTAATCCATCGCCGCGCAAAACTCGAGCATGCGCTGCTTCGCGCCCTTCACGCCCGCGGGGAACCCCAGCTTCGCCGCCGGGTCGAGCAGCAGAATCACGCGATCGAGCTGGCCTTCGCCGGAGCGCCCGGCGAGAGCCAGGCGAATGGGTTGAAAGAGTTCGCGTCCGCGGAAGCGCAACGCCGTCTTCATTTCATTGACGATCTGCTTGAAGCGATCGGAATTCACTTCCGGGCCCTCCAGCACGCGATTCGCGAGCTCGCGAATGACAGCCCGCGCTCCCACGCGAGTCAGGATCTCCTCACTTTCCGGCAGGGCCAGCAAAGCTCGCGCGTCGTAGTGAAAGATCAGGCTCAGCAAATCGCCTAGAGCGGCGTGGTCGGGGGCATGCGGCCCAAGAAGGGCGGCCGCATCCGCGAGCCACGCCTCGCGCTCCGGCGACACCACGTCCAGCCAGCCACTCAAGCGCAGAATTGCCGCCACGTCTTCTGCAGTGATGGCTTGTGCGACGATTTCCGACGTCTCCGTTTTCTCAGGATTCACGGCACCTCGGATTCTACCGCGAAGGGCGCTGGCGGAAGCGAGTAGTCTGCGCGGATAACCGTTTAGCTTTCCAGCGTGACGATGGCGTGGGCGGCGATGGCTTCGCCCCGGCCGATGGCATCCACTCCCTCGTTTGTCTTGGCCTTCAGATTGATTTGCTCCGCTGAAATGCCGAGGGCCCGCGCCAGAGTCTCGCGCATGGCGGGAAAATGCGGGCCCAGCTTCGGTTGCTCAGCGATGACGATGGCGTCCACATGAGAAATACGCAGATGGCGCCCGTCGAGAAGCTTGCGCGTTTGCTCGAGAAAATGAAGGCTCGAGGCGCCTTTCCACTTCGGGTCGCTGTCTGGAAAATGCTGGCCGATGTCGCCCAGGCCAGCGGCGCCAAGCAAGGCGTCGCAAAGGGCGTGGCTCAGGACGTCACCGTCGGAATGCCCGACCGGCCCTTTCGCAAACGGCACCTCGACCCCGCCCAGAATGAGCTTTCGCCCTTCGGCAAGCCGGTGCAGATCGTAGCCGATTCCCGAACGCGTCATCGCGAGAGCCTCATTTCGCCGGGCGCTCCTGTTCGAGGTAGAAGCGGGCGAGATCCATATCGGATGGGCGCGTAATCTTGATATTGCGCTCCGAGCCAAGAACTACAAAGACGTCGTGACCCAGCCGCTCCACAAGAGCGGCTTCGTCGGAAGCGGTAAAATCATCCTGCTGCGCGCGCGCGAAGGCTTTCTTCAGCAGGGCGTAGGAAAACGCCTGCGGCGTTTGCGCCAGCACGATGCGCTCGCGCGGCAGCGTCCCGGTAATCAGCGCGACATCCTCCGGCAGGCTCGTGCGTTTCACTTCCTTCACCGTATCAATGGCGGGAATGCCGAGAATGGCGGCGCCGCGGGCGCGCGCTTCGGCGATCACTCGCTCGATCTGCTCGCGCGTGACGAAGGGCCGCACCGCGTCGTGCACCACCACTATCTCGGTGTCCGCCGGGGCCTGCGACAGCGCGTTTCCGACCGACTGTTGCCGGCTTTCGCCGCCATGCACCACGCGCGCAGCGCGCCCGAGCCCGGCCATCGCTACGCGCCCTTCGAGCGCGGACAATTCATCCGCCCGCGTGGCAATTATGAAATCGGTGATCGCCGGGCAGGTCGCCAACCGGCGAAGCGTAAAAATCACCAATGGCATGCCGCCGAGCTCGAGGAATTGCTTCGGCGTCTCGGCACCCATGCGTGTGCCCAGGCCGGCAGCCGGGACGATAGCGACGATGCGGCTCATAAAAGGGTGAGAAGTCTATCCCAATCGTGGCCGGAGATAAACAGGGGAGCCGCAGTCAGCGGAGAATGCTGCGGCCCCGGCGGGCCGTCTGCTCAGGAACGGCCGGGCTCCGGATAGAGCGGCCGCGGCGGGCGCTCTCCTCCGTGTGTGCCTTCACCGCCGCGCGGCTCGTTGCCGGGAGTGGGACGCGGGATACCGGGCTCGCCAGGAGGCGCGATGGGACGCGCCGCTTGCTCGCCGCGCTCGTCATAGCGGCCGAAGATCATTTTCCCCGCGGTGGTTTGATGCACCGACGTGACGGCGATATCCACCGTCTTGTTGATCATCTTGCGGGCGCCATCGACCACCACCATCGTGCCGTCGTCGAGATAGGCTACGCCCTGGTTGTATTCCTTACCTTCGCGCAGGATGAAGACGCGCATCGTCTCGCCCGGCAGCACCACCGGCTTGAGGGCATTCGCAAGCTGGTTGACGTTGAGGATCTCAATCCCCTGCAGTGAGGCGACTTTGTTCAAATTGAAATCGTTGGTGATGATCTTGGCGTCGTAGCGCTTCGCCAGCTCAATCAGCTTCATATCCACTTCGGCGACATTCTGGAAATCCTCGTGAGCGATCTGTACTTCGAGCTGGGGCATCTTCTGGATGCGCTGCAATACTTCCAGGCCGCGGCGTCCACGCTGCCGCTTGAGCGGATCAGCCGAATCGGCCACCATCTGCAGCTCCCGCAGGACGAACTGGGGGATCACCAGCGTGCCGTCAATAAACTGGGCTTCGGCGATATCGGCCACTCGCCCGTCAATAATCACACTCGTATCCAGAACCTTGAAGAGCCGCTTCGTACTGCGCTCGCTGCCGAAAAGGCCTCCGAGGGCCTGCAGGTTCAGCATGTCTCCCTTGTTGGCGCCAACGATCAATCCGATATAGGCCATCACCAGAAATACAGCCAGGCCCACGAACGACCGAGTGCTCTCCGGCATCGAGGTGTGCGCCAGAACCAGAGTGGTCAGGTACGAGCCGAGGATGCCCAGGATCGAGCCGGTGGCCGCCCCGATCAGCCGGCGCAGGCTGGCCCGCCGCAGACGAATCTCAAACAGGATGACGGCAACGGCGAAGATCAGCCCGACGGCAGCAGCCATCCGTTCCGAAAGCCCGAAAGGCCGAAAGTGATAGCCGGCAGCCACGCACACCACGGTGAACACGAGCCGGACGATCAGCATGTCCCAAACGCTGCCCACCCTCTGGTCGTCCGACCGGGTGAGCGAGAGCGTCTTAGGTGGAATATCGCTTGACGTGGATGGACTGGTGCCCCCAGAGGAATTAAGAGTGCGCGCCATTGCTGCCCCTTATGAAACTATAAGCGTCTATGAAACTTGCCGACCCGGAACCAATTCCCCGCCTCGGCTTTATCTATATGAAAAACTTCGCCCCATGAGCCGGAATAAAGGGTCTCTATTTATAAGAACTTGCATATTCAGTATAGCACCATCGAGAAGGAGTCAGGGAATGTAGAAGCGAGGAACGCGTCGGCCCAGGGCACAGAGCAGATCTGATGTCACCGTGCCCAGCTCCCGCGCGACGTCGGAAACCTCGATCTTGGCTGCGCCATCCGTGCCGTAGATCGTGACCACATCTCCCAGCGCTGCGCCCGGCACGTCGGTGACGTCCACCATCGCCAGGTCCATCGAAATGACGCCCACCAGCGGGGCGCGTCGGCCACGCACCAGGACGCAACCGCGGTTGGTGCGCAAGCGGACGATTCCGTCCGCATAGCCTGCGGCGATCACCGCAATTCGTGACGGGCGCTGGGTGGTAAAGCGCGCTCCATAGCCCACCCCTTGGCCCGCCGAAACCTCGCGCAGGGAAATGATGCGGGCGCGCAGGCTGAGGCAGGGGCGCAACGGAAGCTTTGCTGCCACCTCCTCGCGGCGCTCGGGTGGCTCGAACTGCTGATGATAGCCGTAGAGAATCGCTCCGGGGCGAACCATGTCCGCCCAGGTGCTGGGCCGTGCGCAGATGGCGCCACTGTTGGCTATATGCACGATGCCGGGAAGAACGCCCGCGGCGCGCAGTCGCGCGAGGGCTTCGGTGAAGGTCTTTTCCTGCTGCTCGGTCTGGGGTGAGCGAAAATCTTCGGCGGAAGCGAAATGCGTGTACGTTCCGCCGAGCACAAGGTGCGTGCATCCTGCCAGGGCGCGCGCAAACGGCTCGATTTCAGACGGAGAGATGCCCAAACGATTCATTCCCGTCTCGATCTTTAGATGGAAGGCGACTTTCGAGCGTGGGCCGCTGCCGCGACGGCGCGCTGCGGCGCGCTCCAGCATAGGAAGTTGTTCAATCCGCGTGACGGTGGGCGTTAATCGGTAGCGCAACAGGCGCGCCTCTTCGCCCGGCCAGAAACCAGTGAGAACGAGGATGGGTTGCCGGATGCCGGCTTCGCGCAGCTCCGCGCCTTCGCTCGTGCAGGTGACGCCGAACCACTCGCTGCCGTTCCGGGCCAGTGCCCGCGCCACGTCCACGGCGCCCAATCCGTAGGCGTTCGCTTTTACGACTGACAGAATCTTGCGCTTGCGCCCCACCACTCTGCGAATAACCCGCAGGTTGTGCGCCAGAGCCCGCAGAGAGATCTCCGCCCAGACTGGCCGCCCCTCGAATTTGATTCCCTTCGCCATCGCACCCAGAATGCCAGATAATTTGAACACGAAGCCGCAAAAATCGCTCGGCACGGTGTTCTCCGCCGTGTTGTAGTAAACACCGTGCAGTCTTCACTGCACTTTCGTGGCCGCGAAAAAAAAGGGGGATTGCGCCGCTCCACAGCCTTGGAAACGCCTCGGGAAACAGAAGCTTCAGCGGGATTCGCTGAGCGGTGACGCCAAAACAGCCCTTGGGCGTGCCGCGATGCTGCGGCACCCGCAACACGCTTGTGGCTCTCCGGCAACAGGCTCCGCCTGATTTGCGGGCTATTCCGGCTCGGGCTCCCAGGCGTCTGGCGCGGCTTCTTCGAAGCGCGTGTGCCGGGCGAGGAACACGAAGTTGACGGTGCCGGTGGGACCGTTGCGTTGCTTCGCGATGATCAACTCGGCCTTGGCGCGGTCTTCATCCGGGAGGTCGGTCTTGTAGAAGTTCGGCCGGTGGATGAACATGACGACGTCGGCATCCTGCTCGATAGCGCCTGACTCGCGCAAGTCCGCGAGCTGGGGGCGGCGGTCCTCGCGCTCCGGCGCGCGTGTCAACTGGCTGAGCACGAGCACGGGCACCTTCAGTTCCTTCGCCAGTCCCTTCAGTGAGCGGGAAATGCTGGACACTTCCTCGTTGCGATTGCCAAAGCGCCCGCGCGCGGCCACGAGCTGGAGATAGTCCACGATCAGAAGCGACAGCCCTTTGTCTCGCTTCAGGCGTCGCGCCTTCGCGCCCATCTCCATTACGGTGGAGGATGCGGAATCGTCGATCCACAGAGGAGAATCTCCCAGTTTGCCGAGCGACGCGGTGATTCGCTGCCAGTCGTCGCGGCCCATGTGTCCGGTGCGGAACTTGTGGGCATCCACGTGCGCCTCGGAGGCCAGCAGGCGCATCAGCAGCGATTCCTTGGACATTTCCAGGCTGAAGACGGCCACGGGCGCGCCCTGGCGCAACACAACGTTTTCGGCGATGTTCAGCGCCAGCGCCGTCTTGCCCATCGAGGGGCGCGCTGCCACGATGATGAGTTCGGAGCCCTGCAGGCCGGCTGTCTCGTTGTCCAACCTCGAGTAGCCGGTAGGCAGGCCGGTAACTCGCCGGCCCTCGCTGAAGATCTGTTCCAGGCGCGCGTAGTTATCCCGCACCAGGTCCTTCACGCCGATCAGCCCGGCGCGGATACGGTCTTCCGCGAGTTGGAAGATAAAAGATTCGGCGCGATCGAGGACGATGTCGGCATCGTCCTCGGCATCGAGCGCGTGTTCCTGGATCGCGTGGGCGGCGTGGATCAGATTTCGCAGCACCGCTTTCTCTTTGACGATCCGCGCGTAGTGCTCCAGATTCGAGACGCGCGGCATGCCGTCCACTAGCTGCGCCAGATAGGCAACGCCGCCGGCTGCATCGAGCTCCCCGCGCCGCCCGAGGTCTTCCGTCAGTGTTACCAGATCGATGGCCTGTTGCTTTTCACCGAGCTCGATCATCCGTTCGAAAATCCGCCGGTGATGGTCGAGAAAGAAATCTTCGGGCTTGAGCTTCTCGACGGCGGTATTCAGCGAGTGATTGTCGAGCAGGACGGCGCCAAGGATGCTGCGCTCGGCATCAAGATTGTGCGGCAGGGGTCGTTCAAGGGAGACTTCGGTTGGCATTGGATTCGCTTTTATTTCGCCTTTATTCTGTCCCTGCAAGCTGGCTGAAGCAACTCTTTTTTCTACCCGGCCGATTTTCTTCCCAGCCGGCGACGCGCCCACGCCCTAAAGAGCGAGGGCCTGCATTCTGAGCCGTGTAATTGCGGCCGTCAACCGGATGCCCCTGTGGACAGCTTCGGAAAAGTGGAAAAGCCCGCAGGAACTCGCCTTAGAAGGCAGAGGATGAAAACGTGCGGGCCCCGAGGTTGGAAGCCTCGGGGCTGGGGATGGAATGTGGCTCAGACTTCGCGCTGGACCGCGAGTTTCACCGAGGCGGTGACGTCGTGATAGAGCTTCACCGGGATCTGGTATTCGCCGACGAGCTTGATCGGCTCATCGAGCTGAATCTTGCGCTTGTCAATGTTATAGCCCTGGGCGGCGAGGGCCTCGGCCACGTCCGTGGAGGTGACTGAGCCGAAGAGCTGGTCGTTTTCCCCGGCTTTGCGGGCGAGAGTGACGGCGACGCCCGCAAGCAACTCGGCGAGCTTCTGCGCGCTGTCCCGCTCCGTCGCTTCGCGCTTGGCGAAGGTCGCTCGCATCTTCTCGAGACGCTTCATATTGCCAGGCGTTGCTTCGAGCGCCAGCTTGCGGGGCAACAGGAAATTGCGCGCGTAACCCTCGGCGACTTCCACCACCTGGCCGCGTGTTCCCACTTTTTCTACATCTTCCTGCAGGATGATCTGCATGCGTGTTCCTCAATTCTCCCGAGTCTCTTTCTCGTGTTCTCCGCGTTTACAGCTCGGCGGCAAACGGGAGCAGCGCGATGTTCTGTGCCCGCTTGATGGCCACCGTCAGCCAGCGCTGGTGCCGCGCGCAGGTGCCGGTCATGCGGCGAGGCAGGATCTTGCCTCGCTCCTGGATGAATGTCAGCAGCACTTCGGCCCGCTTGTAGTCAATGAGGTCTACCTTGTCGACGCAGAAACGGCAGACCTTCTTCTTCCGGACGTAACTGCGCTTTCCTCGCTTGTGCGGGCCTCCCGGTCGTGCCGGGGGCCGTGAGGATGGCGGCGGCCCTTGCGGTGCCGGAGCCTGTGGAGCGTTTTCTTCGGCCATCTAATTCCTCCCTGATTCGCTCGTCGTGGCGGCGGCTTGCTCTCCCGCTGGAGCCGCCTTGCGGGGGCGGCGCGCCGCGCGGCGCTCGCGGCGCCGGGCAAGCTTGTCTTTCCGCTTCAGTTCTTCGTCGAGGCGGACGGTGAGATACTTGATCACCGGGTCGGCCACCTTCAGCCGCCGTTCGAGCTCCTTGATCAGCTCGCCGTGCGTCGACCGCAGCACGAGATAGACGTAGAACCCCTCACGCAGTTTGTGGACGCGGTAAGCCATTCGCCGCCGGCCCCATTTCTCCACCTTCTCCACCTTCGCGCCCTTTTCGGTAGCCTCATGCTGGAGGGTGGCGATGATTTTATCGACGTCCGGTTCCGGCGTGTCGGGCCGGCAGATGAAGATCAGATCGTAAACGCGCTCTTCCATGTGTCCTCGATTCCGGGCTTTCTTTTTGACAGCTTCAAACCCTAGTCTTCGTTTTCTTCCGCACTCTCGTCCGGCGCCCGCCGGTTATAGCGAGCCATCGCACGGCCCGTTCCTTCGGTCAGCAGCAGCTCAATTGCTTCGGCAGCTTCTCCGGCCACCTCGCCGGCGATTTCCCGCTGCGCGCGTCCCATGGGGCACAGGACATAAGCCGCCAGGTCCCCGACGGGGAACTCAGGCTTGACGCCGATTCGAACGCGCAGGAATCGGTCGCCCCCCACCGCGGCCATCACTGACTTCAGCCCGTTGTGCCCGCCGGCGCTGCCGTGCTCCCGAATCCGCAGCATCCCCCACGGCAGGGCCGCCTCGTCGCTCAGGACGATCATTTCCACCGGGTCGCAACCGTGCCGCTCGATCAGTTCGCCGACCGCCCGGCCGCTTGCGTTCATATTCGTCTGCGGCTTCGCGAGAATCACATCGTGGCCCGCGATCTGCCCCAGCCCAATGTACGACTGCGCCTCGGGACGCGTCACGCGGATCCCCGAGCGCTCCGCCAGCCGGTCCATCGCCAGGAAACCCATGTTGTGCGGCGTCCAGGCATATTCGGCGCCAGGGTTTCCGAGGCCCACGATCAGTCGCATCGGACCGTCCATCCCGCCCGCGGCCCCGCGAGCCGCCGCTACTTCTCTTTCTCCTTGCCCTTGGGCTTCTCGGCCTTTTCGGTTTTCGCGCCTTCTGCCGGTTCCTCGCCCTCTTCCGCTTCCTTCTTGCCCTTCTTGATGACTTCGGGCTCGGCCGGCGCAGCCTCGGTTGTCGCTGCCACCGCTTCCGGAGTCGGCTCCTCTTCCTTCTTGAGCATCACCACGTGCGCCAGCACACGTTGCGGGTCCGTGAGCAGCTTAACCTTGGCGGGGTCAAGCGGCAGGTCGCCCGCGCGGAGCTGCTTGCCGATGGTCAGTTCGCTGACGTCCATCTTGAACTCTTCCGGGATGTCCGACGGCAGGCATTCCACTTCCACTTCGCGCGTCACCATTTCGAAGATCCCGCCTTGCAGCTTCACGCCTTGCGGCTCACCGAACGTGTGCACCGGCACCTTCACCTTCATGCGCACATCCATGGCGATGCGCAATAGGTCCACGTGCAGCAGCGAGCCCGAGACCGGGTCCACCTGCCAGTCCTTCACCATGGCCTTTTCCTGCTTGCCACCCTCGACGTGCACGGTGAAGATCGTGTTGTGGCCCGTTTCCGAGCGCAGGATCCGCGCCACCTGCTTCGCATTCACCGACATGGCGATCGGCCCCTGGCTGCCGCCGTAAAGCACGGCGGGAACCTGCCCCGTCAGCCGGGTGCGCCGGGCCGCGTTCTTGCCGCGTTCCTCGCGAACCGTTCCTTCAATGACGAAAGTTTCCATACATCCTTCCTTCCCTAAATGAAGAGCTCGCTGATGGAGGTCTCCTCGTGAATATTGCGGACGCCCCGTGCCAGCAGCTCGGCGACGCTGAGCACTTTGACCTTGTTGATTTTGCGCGCCGCTTCCGACAGCGGCACCGAATCGGTGACCACGACTTCTTCGATGGCCGATTTCGAAATGCGCTCCACCGCCGGCCCGGAGAGCACCGCGTGGGTGCAGGCAGCGAACACTTTCGTCGCGCCTTCCTTCAGCAGTGCTTCGGCGGTTTTCACCAGCGTCCCGGCGGTATCAATGATGTCGTCTATCACGAGCGCGGGGCGGCCCTTCACGTCGCCGATCAGATTCATCACCTCGCTCACGTTCACGTCGATTCGCCGCTTGTCCACGATCGCCAGCGGGGCGTCAATCTTCTTCGCAAAATAGCGCGCCCGTTCAACTCCCCCCGCATCCGGCGACACCACCGTCATCCCGCCCAGCTTCTTTTTCAAGAAATATTCCACCAGCACCGGCGCGGCGAACAAGTGGTCAACCGGCACGTTGAAATAGCCTTGAATCTGCGGTGCGTGCAGGTCGAGCAACAGCGCCCGGCTGGCCCCGGCCGTTTCCAGCAGGTCCGCCACCAGTTTGGCCGAAATCGGCACGCGAGGCCGGTCCTTGCGGTCCTGGCGCGCATACGCGTAATAAGGAATCACAGCAGTGATGCGCCACGCGGAGGCGCGCTTGAACGCGTCAATCATCAACAACAGCTCCATCAGGTGGAAGTCCACCGGATGGCTGCACGGCTGCACCACGAAAACGTCCGCCCCGCGCACGTTTTCCAGTATCTGGAAGCGCGTCTCGCCGTCGCTGAACTGGCCGTGCTCCGCGCGGCCACGCACCACGTTCAGATAGTGGCATATGGCGTCCGCAAGCGCCGGGTTGGCGCTGCCGCAGAAGATTTTGAATTTCTCGTCAGTCAACGATGTTCCCTTATGCGTTTTCAGGGGAGCGGATACCCGCGCCGAGCCCTGGCGCAGTCTGCCCGCGTGAGGGTTTCAGCAACGAAAACCTGGTCCTTTGGAAACGCCCGAGCGGCTCGGCGCGCCTGCGCTGGGTTTCGGAAAACTCCGAACACCGCCGACCCGCTACCCGCCAGCGCGGCTTCTGCGGCTCCTTCCTGGAGCAACCGGGCCTTGATCTTTCTCAGCCTCGGAAGCCGCGGGAAAACGGCCGCCTCGAAATCATTCGAGGCACCTTCCTCCTGCGGGCCCCAGCACAGAGCGCAGAAACCCCATATTCTATGGGCCGGCACGCTCTTTGTCAATTGCGAACTCACCCAACGATAGGCGTCGCGCGTGCTCACGCCCGCTTCATGCGGGGAGACGACAACCACGTGATCCTTCTTTCCTTCCGGCAAGGGATAGATCTCATCCCCCCGGCCCACTCCCAGCGCCCGGCCCCCAAGCAGAAAGAAAGGAACATCGGCGCCCAGTCCGGCGGCAATCTCCAAGAGCTGTTCCAGCGCGATCTTCTTGCCCGTTAGGCGCAGCAGTCCCAGGAGCGCCGCCGCGGCGTCGCTCGAGCCGCCGCCCAGGCCTCGCGCCACCGGGATGCGTTTCGTCAGGCGCAGGCGCACCCCGCCGCGCATCCGCAGCGCCCGCTGCAGCGCGGCCACGGCCCGCCAGACAAGATTCTCTTCGCCGTCAGGCAAAGCGGGGTCATTTGTCTCCAGGGAGATTCCGGGCCGAGTGCTACGCCAAACTTCCAACGTGTCGTGGAGGGAGATTGCCTGAAAGATCGTGCGCAGCTCGTGATAGCCGTCCCGCCGCCGCCCCAGAACGTGCAAGCAGAGGTTGATCTTGGCAAACGCCGGCAGGCGCACCCCGCGATTCATGCGGCGAGTTTACTGCGGCTTGGCTGTTTCCGGGGGATTGGTTTTTTGCGCTAAATGCTTCTTGACCGCCTTCAGCTTCTGGTCAACCTGCGCGACCTTGTCTTCCTCGTAGTCGGCCGGCAAAGCCCGCTGCCATTCCGTCTGCGCCTTTTCCCAGAGTTCCGCGGCGCGCTGTGTCTGGCCCATCTTGGCGTAGAGGTCGCCGAGATGGTCCAGGACGGTCGGGTCGTGGCTCGCCCGCTCCACCGCCTTGCGCAGATATTCCTCCGCTTCCGTCAGGCGGTTCTGCTTGAAATAGGCCCAGCCCAGGCTGTCGAGATAGGCGCCATTGGCGGGTTCTTCGTTCACCGCGCGCTGGATGAGCGAGGTGGCTTCTTCCAGGCGCACACCGCGGTCGGCGAGCATGTACCCGTAGTAATTGAGCGCGGCGGCGTTGTGCGGGTCGCTCTCGATCACTTTCCGGAATTGCTCTTCGGCCTCATCGTATTTCTTCTCGCGCTCGTAGATGGCGCCCAGCATGAATTCAGCCGTGCCTTTCTCGCTGGCCTGCCGGGCCATCTGCACGGCGGTGGTTGCGGCGCGCTCCGCCGCATCGTAATGGCGGCCGCGCTCTTCCACCTGCGCCAAGTCGAGAAAAATCTCTTGATCGTCACCCGTGTTTCGCAGCAGACCCCGCAGGACCTTTGCTGCCTCCTCGGTCTGCCCCTTCTCACCCAGCAACATTGCATACGTGGTCTGAAGTTCGCGATCCTGGGGCGTCGCCGCAACCGCCTTCTTGGCTTCGGCAATGGCCTTGTCGATTTCGCGGCTCGCACGGTAGGTCTCGATCAACAACAGCTCACCGCGCTGCTGCTGTTCCGGGCCGAGTTTCTGCATGTCTTCGAAGATGCGCACTGCGGCGGGATAGTTTTCCGACTCGCGATACACCCTGCCGAGCTGTTCGTAGAGGACGGCGAGGGCATTGGGACCGCTCTGCCCCTGTGGTTGCGTCTTCAGGCCGGCAATGGCGTCCGAAAGTATGTGGGCGGCATCGTTGTAGCGTCCCTCCGCCTCGTACAAGAGCGCCTCGTTGTAGATGACCTCCAGATTGCCCGGGGATCGCTGTTTGGCGACCAGCAATGCGCGCTCCGCTTCGTCCAGCTTGTTCAGGTGCCGATAGACCTGGGAGAGACGCAGATAGTTCTCCGCCGTGTCGGGATCCATCTCGGTCAACTTCTTGTATTGCTCAGCTGCCTCTTCATATTTGTTCTGGGCAAGCAGTGCTTGGGCGAGACCGCGGCGATGACTGGCCTCTTCCGGCTCAGCCGTCACCGCTTTCCGGTAAGCCTCTTCCGATTTGGCGTAATTGCTTGTCTGCGAGTACGCGTCACCGAGCAAGTCAAGGATTCCCGGCGCCATCGAGCCCGAAGCGGCTTTTTCCAGCATGGAGATGGCCTCGGGTGCGCGGCCCTCATCCAGCAGCAACTGGCTGATCTGTTCGAGTGCCGGACCGTTCTCCGGGTCTCGCTTCAGGATGCCCTGCAACACTTCTTCCGCTTTTTCGTGCTCGTTTTCGAAGCGATAGAGACGCGCCAGCCAGAGGGCGGACTCAGTGTCGCTGGGATCGATGCGGAGGATGGCGCGGAACTCTTCGACGGCCAGGCCGAGTGTTTCTTTTTGGGGACTGGCGGCATCGAGATCGCCCAGCGTGCGCACGTAGATGCGCGCCAGCAAGCGATGTGCCCCAAGGTTATCGGGGTCCTGCTTCAGCGTCTCCTGCGCTTCCAGGATGGCATCGCGGATGCGCTGTGATTTCGCATACGTCTCCGCCAGCCTCTCGGTAATCGCGGAAGCGGAAGGGTCGAGCGTCAGCGCTTTGCGGTAGTACTCGATCGCCCCGGTAACGTATTCCGAGCTCCCGGTGATCTCGTAGAGCTCCTCGTCGAGGTGCCCCATCGTGAAGTCGTAATAGGCTTCGGTGCGCTTCGACTCATCCGGTTGGGAATAGGTTGGCGCAGCGCTCTGAGCAAATACGCCGGGCGCTGCCAGCGCCAGGCTGAGCAGGACGGCGGGAAACTGGCTCTTCATTGGGTCACCGTAATCCTTGATTATCTATTAGCCGCGCGGAGGCCGTCAAAAGCATTCCCGTGGATGGTTCCCACGCCGCATTCACACTTCTGTAGGATGCTGC
>Ga0073928_10003257_pt1 | contig 25956 bp, 18 predicted proteins | sample PaiPotPPA55metaG_FD_76969 | JGI IMG/M metagenome (GOLD analysis project Ga0073928, IMG submission 76969) | Iron sulfur acid spring bacterial and archeal communities from Banff, Canada, to study Microbial Dark Matter (Phase II) - Paint Pots PPA... ...
CCGGATCGAGGGTGCGCCCGAAATCGTTGCCGATGAGGGTGATGTCGTTTACACGCCGCGCGGCCACTGGCACCGCGCGCGCTTCCATGGCCCTGGCCAATCCTGCCGCCTCGCGATGAACGGGTTCCAGGACATCGGCCACTATTTCGAAGCCGAGTAGGGCTTCTCAGGACGGCCAACTAGAGTCTGCCTGTCGGAAGCTCCCATAGGGCAAAATTTCGCACTCACTTTCTCGCGTTGGCACAAGTTACGAAGGGTTTGCCAGCGGCGAAAGATACGGGATTCACCGCGCGGCCATCTGTGGCACGTCCAGGGTCCATTGTCGAACGAGATCTGAACATCAAGGTGCGGGGCCACCTTGAAGTGTGGGTTCACAATATTCGGAACTTCGAACTCGATGCTTTTTGCTGGGCTTGCTGGAAGGCCACAGGCTGTCAAGAGCGCGTTGATGGCGGGTTTCGAGTTCAAGCCCGGCGCATCATTAAGAAGCTGAGACCAGTAGTGAAAGCAGTTGACGCGCCCCGATAGGGGCTCAAGGAGATTTCTATCGAGCTCGTTGACATACCCCATCGCCGCGCTCGCAGGATTTCCAGAGCTCGGCGGCGAGCCGATCTGTCCGCTCCAGGATCGCCGCCTTCGGTTTGCTTCGAAAGTTGAACCGGTAAAAAATCAAATACAAGTCGAAGTGGGCGACTCTCGGATCTGGGAGGTAATGCGAATAGTATTGCCACAAGCGTGCGCCTTGGTGAGTTGTAGCCAGTTCGGACGCTGATGGAAGTAGTTGGATCAATGCATAGAACGCAGAGGCGTTGTCTTTCGGCAGCTTCTGTATAAATTTAAACCGCGTACGGCTCCTCGTTGTTTCCTTTTATGCAACGGTCCGACTGCTCCCCGCGCTGTCGATGATGTCTCAGGGAATTTGTTTGACTTTCGTGCTATCTCTCTCAAGGCTCGCTCGTGAAATCATCCGACCAAGGCAGCATACTTTCAATCGTCAGAAACACTGCCTGAAATTAGGTTTAAGCAAAAGAGAGGTGCATATGAGCGATTCATCAGCTAAGCTTAACCACGCCACTCCTTCTTTATCGAAGCGATCAAGTTCCCAAGCGATCGCTTCATCTGCCTTCTTCGCTTTTCGTCGAACGCCCGGTGAATCGCAGCTAGGCGGACGGCGTCCGTGATCTGACGAATGCGAGCCCGTTAACGAGAGCGCATAATTATCCGATCATGCTGCTAATCTAAAAAAGCAGAGCAGTTCAAAACCCGAAGTGGAGCAATAATTATGCAAGAGACAGCCGACCAGTACCGACAACGGATGTTTAGCTATCTTAGCGGCGGCGACCCTCTGAAACTGCAGGCTGCGGCACCGGCCAAGCTTGCAAAGATTCTGAAGAACGTCAGGCCGGCTGGGGCACGGAAGCGCCCGGCGCCCGGGAAATGGTCGATCGCGGAGATTGTCGCGCACCTCGCGGATACGGAGCTTGTCGGAGGCTACCGCCTCCGCGCCATCCTGGGAGCGCCCGGTAGCCAGATCATCGGCTTTGATCAGGACCGGTGGGTAACTGCGCTGCACTACGACAAGCGGAACCTGCGGAAATCATTCGAGCAGTACTGCGCGCTACGGGAGGCCAATCTCGCGCTGCTCAAGACCCTCACGCCTGAGCAGTGGAAGCACCACGGCATACACAATGAGCGGGGTGCGGAAACCGTCGAAACGATCGTCAGCATGTTCGCAGGACACGACCTCAATCATTTCCAACAGATTGAGAGCATCCTGGGCGCCAAGAAGAAATGAGTATTACGAGCGCCTATACCGTCCAAGCAGTTTAACCCTCTAGGCCGGACAAATGGGCAAGCACTTGCCGCCTTCCTATGACCTATCCGGCGGCATGTTCCCGGAATGCCGTGTGGGGCCAACCGCTCAACTCTTCTCTTATAGTGTCCTTTCTGCTGCGAGCCCTCGTCTCACGATTTCGCCAAATCTCGTTACCTCATACCGGTTAACGAGGAAGGGATCATTAAACCAACTCCAGGCAGTCCAGCCGATCCCGAGTTGCTGCGCGTAAGCCACCAGTCGGCGAACGAAATCCAGATCCTCAGCCCGGTCCTGGCCGCCAAATTCACCCAGGAAGACCGGTACGGTGCGGGACAAGTTGCCGAAAGCATCGGGCCAGTCGTTGCCCTTGCCGGGGTAGACATGAGACGAATAAATGATGTTTGCTAGCCCCATCGGCATGCCGCGCAGATCGTAGGCCCAGTTAATTCCTGGGACGAAAATAATTGCATCTGGGTTCTCCGACCGGATGACAGACGTTAGCTTTCGCCCCCAAGGTTGCCACTCCTTCATAGTGACTGCGCGTTGATCATCCGGATAGGTACTTCCGTCCTCTTTGTTAAGTGGGAATGGATCGTCATCCAAACGATCATGCGGCTCTGTGAAGATGTCGTAGAGCACTGCAGGTTCATCTCTGTATCTGGCGGCTAACAAAGTCCACAGTTCGATCGACTGCATGTTCGGCAGTGGAGCAACGAAGTTCCGATCCCCGCCGTAAATCCGGTCAGCATCCAGCCATTGGAGGTCGAGCAGGGTATAGGCGCCGAACATAGAGGCCCAGTAGATTACTTGATCGAGGGCGTTTCGATATTCTTCGCCCAGGCGACCCCCTCGTCCGCGCAACACAAAATCCTGGTTGAACGGTAGGCGAATGATATTGCAATCCCAATCCCGCACGATAGTCTGGATCTCCGACCGACAGATGGCTGCGCCGGACAGAAAGCCCTGTTCGTCCGGATCGGAATACTCAAGGCCCGATCGATTGAGGCCACGGAGGATGATCGGCGCGCGCGTGCTTGTATCGACAAGGAGATTGCCTGATGTGGCGAGGCGGGGAAGCCCGTTCGAAAGTTCTCCGTTCATAAAAAAGAGGGTCTCTTGTTGTCGAACTGAGCTGGCTTCTGTGTCCATGCAACACGGAAAGCCGCAGCGCACATCTCGGCTCCCTACGTGTTTGAACCGATTCTAGCGTAGGCAACAGCCCTCGTTGCTCTCGTCAAACGCAATTGAATCACCGCAAGGCAAACGCCCACGATCGCGAGCATCGTCAAGTTGTACGCCAACACAAACCCTCCTTCAACGTTGGGAGTGTTGGCTCTGAAATATGTTCTTGGGATGACCAAGAAGACCCAAGGATCAACCCTCGGGCCCAATAAGGTGGTTTGCCTATTGATTTGCGCGTCCATAGTGTTCGGCTCCGGCCGACGGAAAGATTCCACCTTTACCTACTCCATCGCCTGGTTGACTGGCATCGCCGTGTTAAACCCGAGCCAGACTGCCGATGCCTTTTCGCGGTTCTTCGGTCTCGGTCCGTTGGCCAGACCTTTCGGTATAGGGCTCTATTTCCTGGTTGTCGCAACCATCGGCGTAATCCAAAACTGCGCCACCACTCTGGGCGAAGAAATCGGTTGGCGTGGATTCCTCGTGCCCGAGTTAGCCAAACACTTTTCATTCACAGCAACCGCTATTCTCTCCGGCGTAATTTGGGCCTTATGGCATGTGCCCATCATCGTCTTCGCCGGCTACGACATGGGAACCGGCTGGTATGGTTTGGCCGTTGTCTCCGCCAACATGATCGGCCTTTGCTTCGTCCTGACATGGCTGCGCCTCAAGTCCGGCAGCTTGTGGACCGGCGTCATTCTGCATGCTTCCAGCAACCACTTCATCCAACAGTTCTTCGACCCAATGACCGCGTACACTAGGCGCACGAAGTACATCCTCGGTGAGTTCGGCATCGGATTCACCCTGGTAGTGGCTGTGTTGGCCGCCTATTTTTGGATGCGCCGCGCAGAAGTGGTCCAACCTCAGTAGGCGCATTGGAAGCCCGGCTTCTCAACGCTGCCCAGGGAGTGCCCAGACCCAGAACACTCCGAGAATTCAGCTCGGGGAAGTTGGTGCTGCGACTTGGATGACGGCGCATCCGGACAGAACTTTGTGACTTGTGGCCTGGGGGATAATTTCCAGCCTTCCGAGCTTGGCGACCATCCATTAGCAATCGCCTAACCCAACTCAAATCTAAGTTAAGGTAAAGGAGTTCCCTGACCCCGCTCGTCAACGGAGGTGATCAATGAACCGACGCGAATTCTCCATTCTCCTCGCCGGCGCGGCAGCCACTTGGCCGCGGCGCGGATACGCGCAACAGCCGGCCGCGCCTGCGAACCCGATTCGCCGGGATTGGCTCGACCGGCGCAAGGAGCCGATTCTCGAACCGGAACTGCCGATTGTCGATCCGCACCATCACTTGTGGCTGCGCCCTGGGTGGCGGTATTTGCTCGACGACCTGCTGCTCGATACTGGAAGCGGTCACAATATTGTTGCAACGGTGTACATGGAGGCGAGTTCGATGTATCGCGATCGAGGCCCCGAGGAAATGCGGCCCGTCGGCGAAGTCGAGTTCGCGAATGGCGTCGCGGCTATGTGCAGCAGTGGCGTCTTTGGCAAAACCAGAGTCGCCGCCGGCATCGTTGGACACGCGGATATGATGTTGGCTAGCCGTGTCGAGCCGGTTTTGACCGCGCTGATGCGCGCGGGGGGCGACCGTTTTCGCGGGATCCGCCACGGTGTGTCATGGGATGCCGATCCTGCGACTGTTAGACCCAACTCGACCGTACGCGCGGGGATGCTGGCCGACAAAAAGTTTCGGGAAGGCGTAGCGGTGGTCGGCCGTCTTGGCCTTTCTTACGATGTGTCGCTCTATCATCCGCAGATCAACGAAATTGCAGACCTCGCGAGCGCGTTACCCGATACCAGAATCGTCCTCAATCATGTCGGGGGCGTTCTCGGGCTCGGCGCTTACCGCAGCAAGCGCGATGAAGTGTTCTCACGCTGGGCATCATCGATCAAGGCCCTTGCTGCTCGGCCAAACGTATTCGTCAAGCTCGGCGGACTTGGTCAGAGCTACACTAGCTTACGCTTCAACGAGGATGCCGAACCGCCATCGTCGGAGATGGTGGCCGCTCGATTCCGCCCCTACGTCGAAACATGCGTCGCAGCCTTCGGGACGTCGCGCTCAATGTTTGAGAGCAACTTCCCCGTCGACAAAATCTCGTACAGTTATCCGGTTTTCTGGAATGCCTGCAAGTTGATGGCAAAGGGTGCCAGCAGCACCGAAAAAGCCGATCTGTTCGGGGGCACGGCCGCGCGGTGTTACCGTCTCAACACAATCGGCTAACGGCAGTAAATTAAGCCGAAGCGAGCACTGACAACGATGTTGCATTCGGCCTGCGGGAGATGGGTATTTAAGGTCTGCCAGCACACAGCGCCATCTGCGGCTGGTTAGCGCCTGAATCACGACGCATCCTTCCACTATCCGTCGCCGTCGATCCGCAAAAAGGAGCTACCGGATGTCCCACGATCCTACCACCACTAGGAAGCGCCATTTCCGCGGGCAGCGCAGGACGAGGATGCTCAGAGCTTATCTTTTTTGAGGCACGGTAACCAATTTGAAGCACTGGTTAACCAAGGAGCTCCTAACCGGCTTCCTTAGCTCGGAGACCGGGCTCGCATGGCGGCAACGGATTTGACGACCAGGGCTTCCAACACATTTTGATCTACATCAGCGAGCTTCTTGATGTAAAGGCAGCCCTTGCCGGTCGTGTGCTTGCCGAGCTTTGCGAGCAGCGCCCCAGAGTCGCGCAACCCTGCCATGATATACAGAACGGTTGCGGCCTTTCGCGGCGAAAAACCGATAAAGGGCATATCGCCCTCGCGCCCGCTGTCGTACTTGTAGTGGTAGCTGCCGAAACCTATGATTGATGGCCCCCACATCTTCGGCTTTTCGCCGGCCGCGTTTTGCATCAACCTGACGAGCGCCTTGGCGTCCGCGCGCCTGGTCAGGTCCGTGAGGGCATCGAGAAATGCCGCCACACTTAGTTTGGTGGGCTTGGTTTTGTTGTCCGCCATTCCTCCTGCCTTTCCTTCTCCTGACAAGGCTAACCTAGTTAGACGAAGGGCGCACGCTGTCCGCTCGCGGTTAGTCGCTGGATTGACAGCGCATCCGGACAGAACCCCCGACGGTCCGGAAAAATCCGACGGTTCAGGCTCGTAGTCGGCTGCGCAAGTTATGTCCACTTTCGGCCCGCAGGGCATCACCGGGGTATCAAATCGGGCATCCATACCGCCAAGTTGCCTTTCCTGGGCGTACATGTTGCACCTGAACTCAAATACTTAGACTCAACTGAACCGAACTGAACTGACGCTATACATGTTCGATTCCTGTTAGCGCTACCAGTTCTCTTCTTTCATCTTCAATCGCTTCCGCCGTTTTCAAACCTTCTGCGCTGGGGTCGATGTCACAGAATGTCACAGAAATTTTGGCGTATGACGCAGAGTTGGGCATAAACCTACTGATTCGCCAAGAGCACCGCTTTGTCGCAGGAGAGGACTTTACCATGTCGAACCGCTGCGCGACGGAGCGTCTGAATCGGCGTCGAGCTCGGCTCCAGCGGCGAGAATAACAGCAGTTCAAGTAATGATCGTGATGTAGCACCACGCTAAGGTTGTTAAAGCCTACGTTTCGTTGCCGTGCATCACGGCGTCAATGCTATGCTCGGCAATTGTCGGCAAGCCATGCGGGCAGGTCTTCGAGCATTATCCCAAGTTCCCAACACAAGCCTACTTCTTCGTAAACCAGACTGCCTAAGTCAAACGCCATCTGCGGGGCTGGGCAATCCTGCCATTTGCCCGCAAGTGTGACACCTAATTCTTTTGGTTTTAGCGCTTTCATTTCTCTCCTGTTACCTATTGCACTTGGCGGCTGACAACCGTTTCCCACGCATCAGCCGCGCGCACGTCGTCATCCGGCAAAGCGTGGCTGTAGATCCTTGCGGTGATGTTCGTGTCGGCATGACCAAGTCTGGCCGATACGGCTAGAGCGGGACGCCTTTCGATAGCAGGTTGCTAGCATGAGTGTGGCGGAGTGTGTGAAGCGAGGTGTCCTTGATGCCAGCCTTCCGAAGGCGACGCACGATGGTCTGTGAAACTAAGTCAGGTAAGAGACGCGAACCATCTGGTTTCGAGAATACGAGATCGCCCTGGTAGTCGGCACCGACTAACCGGCGGTTTTGTTGCTGGTGCTCCTGGAGGAATCGAAGAGAGGCAATGGCAGTTTGGCGAAGACGGAACTTACGCGTATGTCCGTTCTTTGGCCGCTTCACGGGGGCCGGCGACCGTCTGTTCGATGGACTTGCTAATGCTCAGCGTAGCTGCGAGCCAGTCGATGTCCGCCTATTCCAGGGCCGGCAGCTCACCCCTTCGTGCGCCAGTGGCGAGAGCGATATCGATGAACCTCAGCGTCCAGTCGCCTCTGCACATGGCCCGAAGGCGTTCCATTTCTTCGGGCGTGAGGGCGCGGGCTTCCACACGTTCAATTTTCGGCAGCTTTACCCTCAGCAAGGGATTGACTTGGATTTTGTCCAATCTAAATGCTTCATTGAACGTGAAGACAGAACCCCGGCGATTCCGCGGACGCTTCTAGGCGAAAGATGCTCTCAGCACTTCGCTGGAAGGCGCAGAAGAGTGTAGAGGGCTGCTTCTATCGTCGTATGCCTTAATTCCACTACAGCTGTTCCGGCCAAGACGGCTACAGTCGCGTTGCGCGGCTTCAATCCGCAGCCGATCGTCGGTGCTCTGTGTCATCGTCCTCTGTGGACTGCTCTCGTTAAGATAATCCGCCGAACGGGTCGAAAAGTTACGCTCACGCCGGTTGCACTGGGCTTTGCCGAGCCGATCATTAGCGTAATAGATTGACGCCCTGTACGTACGCCATTGGTGACCTGATCAAGAGATGGCGGCCGGGTGTATACTGTACCCCACCGGGAGTGCAAGACGGAAATCCCGGTTTAGGGAGGAATTATGCAACTCCGACGTTGCGTGGTCTTAACAGCCCTTCTCTTTGGCTTGGTCTTCATCGCTTCTCCCCAAGCCGATACCGGCGTCATCACTGGAAGAGTCGTTGATGCCAGTGATGCGGCCGTACCGAATGTTCAGATCTCGATCGTGCAGACCGAGACCAGTTTCCACTTCACATCCGTCACGAACAACGACGGTATCTACCGCGTTCAGTCGCTGCAGCCCGGACCGTACAGGCTTACCTTTGAAGCGCAGGGCTTTAAGCGCTTAGTTCGGGAGGCCGTCACCCTCAGGGTGGGCGACGTCTTGCCCGTAGATGTGACGATGCAAGTCGGCGCCGTCACCGAGTCCGTTGAAGTGACGGCCCAGGGCACGCTGCTCGAAACTGAGACGTCGTCTACTGGCACGGTCACGGAGGGTAACCAACTTTATAAGTTGAATATGTATCAGCGCTACATCACCAACACCATGTCCATCGTGCCGGGAGTGTCAAACCAAACCACCGGCGGCACCAACGGGTTGGGGGCGTTTAACGTGAACGGTCAGCGCACTTCCGGAACGGCAGTGTTCGAAGACGGTGTGTTTGCCAATGACCCGCTGGCCAGCAACAACCTCGTAATCAAACCAATTATGAACTCCGTGGATGAGGTCAAGGTTCTCACGGGAACTCTTCCGGCCGAGTACGGCCATTCCGCGAGCGGCGTTATCACGACCGTCAAGAAGAGCGGCACGAATGAGTTTCACGGGGCAGCTTCCGACTACGGCCGCACCCGTATCATGACGCATCGCCAGTATTTCAACTTATACACCACCGCCCAGCCGCAGCCGGGCAACCCCAACGGCGTACCGGCCTGGTTCATGATGCCGGATGGAAACGGCGGAGGTCCGGTGGTGATCCCGCATGTTTATAACGGCCGCAACAGGACGTTCTGGTATTCCGGCTATAGTAAATTGATCGAGAAGAAAACTCAGGCCTATACCAGCGTCACCCCGACGCCGGACGAACTGAAAGGAGATTTCACTTTCGGCGGCTTGGGTCAACCGCTCTACGATCCGGCGACCACGCGTCAGAACGGGGACGGTACCTGGGCGCGCGACCCATTTCCGACTCGCGTTATCCCGCTCAGCCGTTTCGACCCAGCGTCGGCGAAGATTCTGTCCTACAACGTCTGGCGCCAACCAAACATGCCCGGGTCATTCAGCAGCACCGGTCCGGTAAGCAATTTCACATACGATCCGCCTTCGCGCACGTTCTTCGAGGACTTTTCCGAGCGCGTCGATCATCAGGTGAACTCGAAGTTCAGGCTGTACGCCAGTTGGACTTATAACCATGAGAACGGGCTAGAACGGCCCACCAGCATTCAGGTAGCCACGTTCGATGGCACCACCGGCTATAACGCTCCAGCCACCCAGCAGAACACTAGCGTGGGCGCCACCTATGTTGTCAGTCCAACGGACCTAAACGAATTTCGAGTGAGTTTCTTCCGCCCCCGCAACGACTTCTTCGTGCCATCGGAAAACCAGAACTGGGGCGCCATTTTGGGCATTCCCAACATCAGTTCCGCGCTGATGCCGTCCTTCAACCCGACCGCGCTTAGCCCAGGCACGTACACAACCGCCCCCGATTATGCGCAACTGTACGGTCTGACCGTCCAAGGAGCTACCAGACAGATCCGCCAGGCCGAGTCATTGCGCGATGACTACACGAAAGTCCACGGCGCCCACGCCTTCAAGATAGGCTACGAGATCCTGTACTTCACGGACAACTTCTATCAGCAAGGTTATCCCAGCGGGCAATTCAATTTCGCCAACACGACGGCCGGGCTCCAAGCGAATGGGCAGCCCGTTCCGAACACCGGCAACACTTTCGCCGGATTTGAACTGGGCGCGGTGTCCTCAGTGAATTTCAGCACGTACACGAACACGTGGCAGCCGCGGTCATCGATCAACAGCATCTATTTCCAGGATGACTGGAAGTTTTCCCGAAACCTGACTCTCAACCTGGGCCTTCGCTGGTCCACCGAAAGCCCATATCACACTGCCCACGGACAGGAAAGTGAGTTCAGCCCGACCACGGTTGATCCTTTGACCGGGAGAATGGGCGCCGTGATCCACCCGACCGGAGGTTTGAATAGCCGGGATCTCAAGAACTTCCAGCCCCGCATCGGGATGGCTTATCATCCCCGCGAGAAGTGGGTGTTCCGCGGCGGCTTCGGAATCAACACTATCGATATCCGATGGCCGAATCAAGGCATGCAATTCGACGAGTACCAGGCCCAGGTTGTCCAGCAACGCCTGTCCAACAACCCACTGCCGCTGTTTCAACTGAGCCAGGGCCCGGCACCGGTGGTGTACAACATTCAACCCAACGGCACCGCCGGGTACGTGGGCACGAACTACGGTTCGCGAAATGTTACCTGGCTGGACCCCTCACTGCATCCCGGCTACGTCGCGAACTGGAACGTCACGATCGAATACCAGCTCAGCGCGAACAATCTGTTCAAGGTGTTCTATGCGGGATCGGCCGGTGTGCATCTGGTGGAAAGTTGGAACATCAACGCCTTCCCGCCGGACTTCGGCGCAGGTAATCCCGCGCTGCAAAATGCGGTCTTCGCCAACACGCAGGCCTATCTGCCGTATCCACAGTTCGGCGCCATCAACCACCTGGCCAACACCGGTCACTCCAGCTACCACGCCGGCACGGTCCAGTATTCGAAGCGTTACTCGCAAGGCCTGGTCTTGGATTCGTTCTACACGTACTCAAAAGCGCTGGACGATTGTGACACCGATTACAACGTCTGCAATGGTGTCGAGCCGGTGACGAATCGCAACTTGAGTAAGGGACGGGCCGCTTATGACATGCGTCATCGCTTCGTCACCAGCTTCAGCTACGAGCTGCCGGTGGGAAAAGGCCGACGCTTCAAAAACAAGGGAGGCATCCTGGACTACGTCATCGGCGGTTATGACCTTTCCTGGATTCAAACCGTCGATACCGGCAATCCGTTCGGCTTCACCTTCACCAACAGCCCATACAACTACTATCCAACCTCGGGCCCGACCCCTAATTTGTCGAGTGGAGTCAACATCGGGACCCGCGTTCCGAACCTGGTCGCCACGCCGACCATGTCGCAGTTCGGGCTGGGCTACGACATCGGACCGAATCGCTTTAACCAGAGCGGCGAGTACGCCGTGGTCGGGTCGTCCGGTGGAGCACCCGCGACTTACGCAGGTTGCGCTCTTCCGACCTGCAACATCTCCGCGTTCGCTCCGCCTCCGCCGTTCACGCCAGGCAATGCGGGACGCAATATCCTGACCGGACCGGCGTCCTACTACTCGATGTTCTCGGCGAAGAAGAACTTCCGGATTACAGAGCGCGTCATTCTGCAGATCCGCTACGACTTCCAGAATCCGTTCCACAATTTCGGTTTCTCCGCGCCGAACTCCATAGTGGATTTCAAGAATCCGCAGTTGTTCGGAAAGATTACTTCCGATGTGGCCACGGCCAGCCTAACGGGCGAGCCGCTGATGAATCTGATGCTTCGTATGAGCTGGTAAGCGGCAACGCAGACGGCACACGGGAAACAACCACCTTATGGCCGGACGTCAAAATAGTTGGGGCTTTGGGCCAGGTGACGGATGCCTCCTTTGAGGACGAGGACCATTTTCATCCGGGTCCGGCCAGCAGGGCATCACGCTATACACGTTCGATTCCCTTTAGCGCTACCAATTCCTCGAACATTTACAGCCGTCAGGGTATCACCCGCAAGGCGCCAGAATTGAGCCGTTGCGATCTCAACAACACCTAGCGTTGCCGAAGTGTCAAATGCGACTCTCGATGGCAGAATGGCTATATGCGGCTGTGGCTGAGCCTTGTACTCTTGTATTTCTCACAGGGGGCCGGATTTGGATGTATCTGCGGCGGTGGGACTCCTCCTTGCGAAGAATATTGGAACGCGGCAGTAGTGTTCTCCGGGACGGTTGCGCGCTTGTCCCCGATGTCGATCGAAGAGAAGTTTGGCGAGCGAATTGTTTCTTATTCTAAGTTGTCGGCGACTTTTAATGTAGAAGCGGTTTATCGTGGCGAAATTGAGAAGGAGGTCGATGTGATCACCGGTATGAGCGATGCCGCCTGCGGCTATCGTTTTCAGATTGGTGAGCGGTATCTTGTTTACGCGTTCGTCAATGAGCAAACAAAGCGGCTACAAACGTCCTCTTGTGCCAGAACGCGGCCGATGTCAGAGGCGTCGGCTGATTTGGAATTCTTCCGCGGTATCGCGCAAAATCCGGCGGGCGGACGCATCTATGGCGAAATTGCGGACTTTACCCGCGACTCTGCCGGCAGCATAGAACATAAGAATCTCGTAGGTGCGAAGGTTTCTATTACCGGTGAGGGAACTCATATCGAGAGGACATCCGACAAAGAGGGAAGATATGAAGTTGCGGGCCTCCGGCCCGGACAGTACAGAATTGGAGCATCGTTCCCCGATTACACAAGCACGTCGACTAAAGAGACAGAAGTGACCGTGCATGATCGCGGATGCGTACATGTTGCCGTGCCACTCCAATTGGATGGCAGGATCATGGGTCGAGTGCTGGATTCGGAAGCGAACGGAGTCGTCCACCAGCGCATAGAACTTGTGCCGGTCGGGTGGGGCATCACTCCGGAATTTACGGCGTATTCCGATGAAGACGGCAAGTACGAACTGAAAGGAGTACGGCCCGGGGATTATTACCTTGGGATCAATCTGAGCAACCCACCCAGCGCAGAGAGCCCCTATGTGCGCACTTATTTCCCGGATATCCATGAGCGCGAGCGGGCGCCGGTGATTCATGTCGATCGTGCCGAGACGCTTACGGATCGAGATATCTATCTCAGGACACTTTGCAAGCCCCGATTGGTGACTGGTATTGTACTTTGGCCGGACGGGCGTCCGGCCGCGAGTGCGTCTATCATGATCAGCTCTGCCGAGTATTCATGGCACACGAATTCTCCCCCTCAACCCGATGAACAGGGACGATTTTCATTCACAGTTCTATCCGGCTTGCATTCTTTTCTCTGGATTCAAGCGCAAGACTCAAATGGCCGATGGTTGAATGCAGGGAAGATCGAGCTTCAACCCGATGGAGAGCTCAGACCAGTGGTCGCAATTTTGAGTCAAGCGCCTCCGGCACGGCGATAGCGACTCTCACTCGATCCACTGCCCGCCTAACTTCGTTCGGCGCCGGCTGACTCCGCGCGGCACTCCAATTTTTGCCCACCTGGTCTTTTGACCGGGGGAGCTGTGTTTTCCATCCTCACTGGATGTTAAGCACCACCGACGTGAACGAGTTCGGTGCGCTAAAGCCTGTCGGCTGGGACACGGAAATCGTGGCCATCCCCGTACTCACAATCGTGACTGGTACCAGCGCGTGATCGGAGCCTGGCATAACTGTAACAGTTGGCGATACGGTTGCGGCGGCCGAGTTGCTCTGGATCGCAACGCGAAGCTGTTGATTGCCAGCCAGAGGTTGCGTTGTGAAGTTGATCGGCGCGCCGTTTTGATCGAGGAGCGCGGCGAAGATCTCGAGCTGTGTACTAGTTTGCGTCGTATGATCGATCGTAGTCGAACCAGTTGAGATGATCACGAAACCAGAGTTCGTGAATTGAGCTGTTCCTGTTACCGGACTGACACCTGGGAAGGTGGCTGTGTATGTCCCTGAACCGGAATTGCCGAGCGCATAGATGAAGAAGGTTCCGACCCTGGAGTTCTGCGCAATCGGAACCGTAATCTGTGGCGCTCCCGGATCGGTGGCGTTGACGGCGAGCAGTAGTGAAGGCGAATTGCTTTGGATGGTTACAGATGCCCCTCCGCTTCCCGCCGGCGCCGGAATGGTTACGTTCGCCGGTTGCTCAAGGTTCTGACCGATCAGGATTCCGCTGTCAATAACCAGGTTTGCAGCTGTGATAGTTGCCGTGACGGTCCCCGACCCAAATCCCGCGGCACTGGCTGTGATTCCCGCAGAGCCCGGGCCGACGGGTTGGAACAACGTGCTGGCGCTGCCCGATCCACCTGAAATTGTGATGGGTGAAGAGCTGATACCGCCGACCGACGGCGCATTGGTAGCTACATTCACCGACACCGAGCGACCGCCAACTACCAGTTGGGCAGCGCTGAAGACACCACCCGGCGCGGATCCGGTGAAGACGGTGATAGTAGCGGCGCCAGCAGCTAGAGGCTCGCTAAACGAAACCGCCCCGAAGCCACCTGGGGATTGAAATAAAAGCCCAGAGCTGACAATACTTACGGTTCCGCTTGCCGGGCTGAAGCCGGATGCGGACAGTTGATACGAGGCGTTGGTGCCAGCGGCTCCTATTGCCTGCGCGAAGACGTCCTGGGTATGGTCTTGACCGGTTGAAATTGTGACGGTCAGATCCTGAGTCCCGACCGTGGTAGGAGAGGATGAGAAAAGCAATTTCGTTGGATCGTTACTATGGAATGTGAATGCCGTGGGAGCGCCGACCGGACCGCTGAGCGAGGCGTTCACATTGGTCTCGAGACCAGTGCCGATGGTTGCGCTGAACGCAATTATATCGGACCCCTGAACCGTGACATTAATCTGCGAGCCGGTGGTTGGGTTTACAAATCCAGCGGGAGAATTGATGAGAACATCGACGTTACCGGCTGTCGTAGTGCTGGCTGTGAAACTAAGGCCGGCACCGTTCACGCCGCCACTGAATCCAAGCGATGCAGGCGAAACTGTCCCGACGCTAGGAACATCCGTTGACACCGTGACGTTAACAGAGTAGCCACCGGCAATTTGCTCAATTGCACCAGCACTACCGTCTGGATTTAGATACACCGGCGCCACAGTCAGCGGTGTAGCCACGCCCTCGAAAGTCGAGAATGCGGCGCCTGTTCCGTTGGGCCCCTGCAGAATGAATCCAGCCGGAGCGAGGGTGATCGTAGCCTGTGCATCGGTATAGCCCGGCGCCGAAAGGGTGATGGTAACGGTGCCGGATGAGGCCAGCGCCTGTACGATCGTTGAAATCGTACTTGTTCCTGCACTGAGCACCGGCTGAATCTGGGCTTTTCCAGCAGAAATGCCGCCACCCACGAGCGCCAAGCTCGGATTCGCTGAGGTGATCGTGAGGGTCACTCCACTTGGCGATGGCGCCGGGGGATTCAGCGTGATGATAAGCGGCGCCTGCAGATTCTGGCCAATGACGGCATTGGTAACGGTGATCTGCCCTCCGCCGGGCGACGATCCAGATATCGCGAGCGGCACACTATTCGACGGCGCGCCACTCGGTCCGTTCTGCACCATCACGGTAAAGCTGCCCGACACCAAGCTTGCCATCCCGCTCAATTGTGTGGGCGTCTTGGTCGACAGCGCCGTTGTGTTAATGCTGCAGGGCATACAGTTCGGTCCGGTGAAGATCACCATGGCGCTGGCCGGATCGAAGCCCGTCCCATTGATTGTGAACGTGAATGTCTGTCCGGCTACTGGAAGATTTGGCAATGTCACGATGGCGGTGACGCTCGGAGCTGTCGTTGCCCCCGATACCGTAAGCGACTGGCCGTTGGAAGGCGCACCGCTCGGCCCGTTGTTAACTGTGATGCTGAAATTGCCAGAGGTAAGGGTTGCGGTTCCATTCAATTGTGTCGAGGTCTTACTCGTCAAGGCGCTATTGGCAATGGTACATGGCGTGCAACTTGGCCCCGTGAAGGAAACCATTGCGCTAGCGGGATCAAAGCCGGTCCCGGTAATAGAAAAGGAAAATGCCTGGCCGCTGACGGGTGGAGTCGGTGTTGTCGTGAGCCCGCTGGTCTTGGGCGCTACGCCGGTAGGGCTCGATACAGTGAGGGACAACCCGTTCGAGGGAGTGCCAGTCGATCCGTTCTGCACGGTCACGGTAAAGCTTCCTGGCGCCAGGGTTGCGCTCACGCCAAATTGCGTGGAGGTCTTGTTCGACAGGGCGGTGCTCGCAATGCTGCACGGTGCGCATCCCGGCCCAGTGAAGGTGACGAGCACGCTGTTCGGATCAAACCCCGTCCCGGTGACTGCCATCGTAAATGCTTGTCCGCCAGCGGGTGGATTCGGTGTTGTGGCGAGCGCGCTGATTTGCGGCGCTACAGAGTTCGACACGGTGAGAGTCAGGCCGTTCGAGGGCATGCCAGAGGCGTTTTGCACTGTTACCGTAAAGCTGCCTGAAGCCAAAGTTGTGGGGCCGCTCAATTGTGTAGACGTCGCGCTCGATAGCGCGCTATTGGGAATGTTGCACGGTGTGCATCCCGGTCCGCTGAGCACTATCATCGCACTGCTCGGATCGAAGCCGGACCCGCTGACCGTAAACGTGAACGCTTTTCCGTCTACAGGCGGGCTCGGCGAGGTACTGATCCCGCTGAGCTGGAGTTGTGCGCCCCCGGCAGGCGGTGCCACCGTAAGGGCCAGTGCATTCGAAATATTCCCAATTGGTCCATTGAAAACCGTCACGGAGAAGCTGCCGGCGGCTAGAATTGCTACGCCATTCAATTGAGTAGAGCTCCTGCTCAGCAATCCACTGTTCGAAATGAAGCATGTCGTCGATGCCGCGCAACCGGGGCCATTGAAGAAGACCATTGCGCCGTTCGGATCGAAACCGGTCCCAGTGATCGTAAACAGGAATGCCTGTGCCGCGACCGGTGGGCTTGGCGTGGTGGTCATGGTCGTGATTTGAGGCGCTACGGTCGCGGAAGCAGAGACGTTTAGTGTGAGGCCGTTTGACACTGTCCCGTTCGATCCGTTCTGAACATTCACAGTGAAGACGCCGCCCGGGAGCACGGCGGTCCCGCTCAGTTGAGTGTAAGTAAAGGTCTTTAGCGCGCTAATGCCAAAACTGCACGTCGAAGCTGTACACTGTGGACCGTTGAAAACGACGATCGCGTTGGTAGGGTTGAAGCCGATGCCCGTGATCGTAAAGGTGAATGCCTGCCCGCTGATTGGTGGAGACGGTGATGTCACGATACTGGCGATGCTCGGGGCAGCGGAGGCGACCGATATGGAAGCACTGGCCCGCAGCGCGGAATTCGGAACGATCGCGTTCAACCTATAAGATCCCGACTTTTGAGCAGCGTATAGGGGTATCAGCGTCCCAACCCGTCCGGAGCCGTCGGAAAATGCAATAACTTCAATCCTCTCGGTCAGCGAGGCGCCCGAAATCGAAAATGCCACTGGGGAATAACCCGGAAAACCGGATCCCTCGACAAATGCGTGCTCTCGATTGTTATAGGTTCCTTTATCGGTTTGTACACGCAGGCCCGGCGCCCCAGGTCCGACTGCAACGTTGAGGATTGAAAAGACGCTCCCTTTTGCGGCATTGTTGAAGATCTCATTCGATAACAACAGGACGCTCGGGTCAACCGCAAATTCAACCGGCTCGTATTCCCCGTTAGTCGACCCGAGGCCGCTCACGAATCCTGGCGAGTTTACGCATGAAGCAGAAATCGTCATCTCATTGATTCCGTTTGGATCGATCCGCAGCGTACCCGAAGTTAGAGGAACGTAGCTTTCCGCCTGAACGGATGGCGCTTCCGGCAATAGTCCGCTCAGGTTGTCTAGAACCAGGCCTGTGACGTCGCTTGCAAGACTGTCGCCCAGTTGCTTTGGCAACCGCGAGCCGCTTAGGGCGTCAAATACGATCTGCTGCACAATTTGGTGTGCGGTTTTAGCACCTGTTATCGATACGAAATGCCCCTGAACGGTGAGGTCCGCCTGTTGTCCAAGTTGTAGCTGGAGGGCGGATCCGAATGATCCAATTGGCAGCACCGGCTGCTGAGACGTGGGTGTGGCCGACAAAATCTGGATCGAATCTAGAAATACCGGTTGTGTGTCTATTGCCAGGACTGCGAGGAGTGGATTTGCGAGTAGACCCGCTAACAGATGAGCCGTTACCTCACCGATTACCATTCCAGAGTTTGCATCTGCGATGCAGCCGTCGCTATTCGCGTCTATGCAGCGTGACAGCGCATCCGCCACCGGAGCCAGGACAGCCGTCTGGAGGATTGCCTCAGAAGTTGAAAGCGCCTTACGATATGCTTCTCTAGCGGCCTGGAGAGCCGCTTCGGTCGAGTTAAGACATGGCGGCTGCAGCGTGTCCCCCCTCGTCTCAGCCCCGGGGGAGGGGGCGGCGCCCGTCAGGATCGGCTGCAAAGACGCGGCAATTTGATCCAACCGGTTAAGGAACGTAGCATCGACCGTCGCCGTTATTTGGCTTCCATCAGAACGGTGCAAGGTAATTACCCGCGGGTTACCCGACGCCGCACTATTTACTAAAGTTGCGTATTGCGCCAGGATGCTGTCGGTGCGCGCAGACAAAGTCTGAGCAACCTGTTTTTCACCAAGTTGGTTCAGATTAGAGACGCCGTTTTGGAGGGAACTACGAAGGATGGTCAGAAGCGTTTGGCCCGGCACGGTGCTGGCAAGAGCCGGCCGCGTCAGTTCAAAAGCATCAGAACAGGTCGTGGCACTATCCACCTGTACACACAGAGTCACCGGACCGTAGTAAAGCGTTGAATAGTCCACTGGCATGCTGGGCATGGTGAACTGGAGCTGGGATGAATCCACGTAATCGGGCGTTAACGACACTTGAACTCCATTTGACTCTTTCAGCGAGAGCGCAATACGTCCAGCCGCAATCATCTCCGGAGTTCCAAAATTAGCTCCCATGATCCTGATACGGGAGGCCGGCGGACCGGTCCTTGGCGCAAAGCTCGTAATCGCTGGCAAACCGAGGCTAGCAATATTTAGCGTGACCGGATTCGACCGCAGCGATCCGACGGTTACCGTGAAATAGACCATTCCAGATCCGTCCAGCGCCGGTGGAAGCGCAATGGTAATCTGATCGACGCCAGCAAGACCGGGCACTGGTCCGATGTACTCTACTGGAACGACCCAAGACTTGCCTGAAGGATTCGTAATCGTCCCATAAACGTCCGTTGCCGGACTAGCGCCATGCTGGAACACGGCGGAGATGTTTCGGAAACCGGTCCCAGACAGGGCTACGTGAGTACTTTCGCCGCTGTTGAGGTTCTCTGGGGTAAGTACAGAAAATGGGGCCGCCTTACGGGTCACCGTGTTTAGTGCCACAGCCTGCCCGGTTCCGCTCCCATCGATGGTAAACAATGCCGGAGATAGCGGCCTGACGTCAGCGGTTCCGATCGACGTCCGGCCGTTGGTAGTAATAACCACCGGACAAATGCCTGGTTTCAAATCGGCTGGAATAATAATATTGATCTGCGCGGGAGAAACAAAAGTGAGGCCTGCGGGTTCGGCACAGACTTGTACTGTGGTCCCAGCGATTTCTGTGCTGAACTGACCCATTGCATTCACTTCTCCAAAATCGGTAGAGTCCGCAAGGTTGACTCCCAGCACAGCGGCCTGCGATTGGGGAGCTACGTAGGCGCGATAATCCGCGGCGGACACTATTGACACTGGTGTTTGGCTGAGGCCCAGATTGAGAGTAGCCGCCATGAGGGCCAGAAAAGGCAGCCAGGAGCGGAGAGTGAGGCCGTAAATCGCTTCTGCGAGGTCTACTATCTGCTGCATACTGCGCGAACCTCAACGTGGATCACTTGACTCCCAGGTCGAAACGGAACGTACTACCACAAAACTCCGGTGTGAGTTTGGGTCTCTTGCTATGCACGGGAACCTTCTGCTTCAGCTCGCTTTCTGTCTAGGCCACACGAGGAGCTGTTGTCGCAAAATTAAAACCGTCAGCGTAGTATACCCCCCCATTGGTCATAGGGGAAGTCGTTCAAACGGCAAAAGGTTCTAGTACTATCGCAACAGTACTATTGATAAATCGGATGCCGGGTTAACTTTTGCAAAAATTGAATGTGTTTTCAGTCGCAGCGACGCCGGCCGTCGAGTCCGACGCCGAGATCGCCAGCTTTTCATGATCTGGCGCTCAAACGCAGGGGGTTGAGATCGCATATTCTCGCCTACCGCGTCCGTCACCGGCTAGTCAGCGCCCGTGAAAACCGCGCAGTGAGCAGCTGTCAGCCGTCACAACAGCGGGCATCGGTTACCCAATCGCGGAGCATAAGGTCGCATGCTAGCGATGACGACCATGGAGATTTGCACGATGGTACGCGGGAGCTGAAGGCGGAGAGGTCCGGCGACGCATCCAGCGATTAATTCGACGCCAAAAACGCACAAGCCAATTCAACATTGCTGCCCTCCCTTGAGCGCACGGTATCACAAATAATAGGTGACTGGGGCCTGGCGCCGGCCGGCAGGGCACGCCGGGGTATCACGTGGCAGAGGCACAAATCCGAAGATAGTGACGAGTACGCGCGACTGTTTTCGCGTAAGCAATCTACCATTTCGAGCCAGAGCTGTGTGCGACCCTCCAGGGCCATCGCCAATCGGCAGTTTCCTGGAACTCGTGGCCGCGCAGCAGGCGGGCGGTATTCCTCTTGGTTCAGCGTATGGTCCCAGGCCTGATGTGCCGCCCATGTGGGGCCGCCGTGCCTTCCAGGCCGGCATGCTGAGGGCTGCCGCCCGGGGCGGCTCATTTGCTACATCGGGCGGGAAGCGTAGAATAGAATGGATGCCGGCCGCAATCTGCATGCTTCGCGGCGTCAATGTTGGCGGCCACAACAGCATCAAAATGGAGTCGCTCCGAAGAATGTGCGAATCGCTCGGACTGCGCGGCGCACAAACCTACGTGCAGAGCGGCAATGTCGTTTTCAAAACTACTGCGAGAGACCTCTCTCAGTTAGCCAAGCGGATCGAAACCAAAATCGAACAGACTTACGGCTTTCGTCCCACTGTCATTATCCGTAGCACTTCCGAGCTGAGAGAGGTTATTGGGAAAAATCCTTTCGCGTCGCGGAGCGGCATCGAGCCCAGTAGACTGCTTGTCACGTTTCTTGCCACCCATCCGGCTCCGGAAGTTCGGGACAAAATGCTCGGGATCAAAGCCGATCCGGAGGAATTGCGTATCGTGGGCCGCGAAGTCTATGCCTATTTTCCGAACGGCATCGGACGAGCGAAGTTGTCGCCGGCTCTCATCGAGAGGACGCTAAAGACGCCCGGAACCGGAAGAAATTGGAATACAGTAACTAAGCTGCTCGAGATGGCGGAAAGCCTGGAGGCATCCTAGCGATTTATTTCGAGAGCATGGGCCTGCCCTCATGGGCGACCAACAGGTCGTGCATGTCGTTGGCATGCTCTTCTTCGTTGGTGAGGATGCCTTCCATCATCACGCGCGTGGTCGGATCCTTGTCCGCAAAATAGCGGATCAACTCGCGATAATGCTCGCAGGCAATGCGCTCGGCGATCAGGTTTTCCTTGATCATTTCGACCAGGTTTCCACCTTCGCCGTATTGTGAGGCCGCCCGCGACGCCAATCCTTCCGGGTTAAAGTTGGGCTTTCCTCCTAGCTGATTGATTCGTTCCGCCACCTCCCGCATGTGCCCTTGCTCTTCCTTGGCATGCTCGTCGAACTCTTCCTTTACGCCCTCGCTGGCAATGCCGGTGGCCGCGATGGCATTCATTGTGTAGCGCAGCACACAAACAATTTCCGTGGCAAGCACGCTCTGCAGGATCTCGATCGTCTGCTTGACGTCCCCTTGATATGCCGGCGTAATAGCGCCCTTTTCGAGGCTGGTGCGCGCCCTAGCCCGCAGTTCCTTCACGTCGGTGAGGAATGGCTGGTTATTATTCGACATAGAGTTCTCCCCTGTATGGTACAGGGATTGGACGCCCGATTCGGCAGGAAGTTTCAGCCTGGATCAGTACTTTCTTGATTCGGTACTCCATCGACTGCTTTGAAAGTTTCCTTTGTGTCCCGGGGAATCCACGTGTATAATCGGACTGCGTTTTCATCATGCTGAAACGGTCGATTGTTGTTGGATTGCTGTTCGTGGCTGGGGGGTGGGCACAACATTCCTCGCTCATGACCACACAAGTAGCCGTCAACGTTGGGCCGGAAGGAACGCTCGCCTGGCAGGGCAATAGCGCGGTATTGGTCAAGGCGCGCCTGGCTTCGGGAACGCAAGCGCGAGTATGGGCCGATGATACTTGTGGCGCCCCCACCGCCGACTCGCAGATGATCTCTGCCTCCGGCGTGGTTGCGATTGAGCTCGCGAACATAAACGGGTCGGGCAAGCCGCTGGTATGTCTGGCGTCGTCCGACGGCAGGATCAGCGTAAGTCTGCCAGCTATTCACAACTAGGCGCTTCACGCCGGAGCGCCGCAAGAAACGATTTGCCCTTAGCACCCAGATTCTGCTCTAGCCGCTCCGTGCAGTCGCAATCGATACACGCCCATGGTTCTGAACCGTTCTGATCGCGACAGCGCCGCCGGTCATGGGCGTCCTGAATACGGACCAGATCGAAATATTCTTCCCAGTACGGCCGTTCTTCCTGTAGCGGCGTGGCGCAGAAGCAAATCTCCACCCAGCGAGCCGTACCGTCGTCCGACATCCGAGCATTCTGCATGTCGCGCAGGTATTCGTCGCCGGCCACCGACCCTTGGCCCAACGTCGTGTTTTCGATGGCATTGAGCAAGGCATGTGCCCGGCCGGATTTTAGGCGCGCTTTCACCAGGTATCGCATGGTTTTACTGCAACACTCTCGCCGTCTTGATGTAATCCAATTGTGGGAACTGGCTTTGTAAATAGTCGTTGCCTTGGAGCTGGATCAGGTTTTGGTCGGGAGTCTGTCCGTAACCGGAATATAAATTCTGCACGACCTCCATCCCCTCGCTCACTTTGCCGAACGGAGCAAAGCCCATCGCGTCGAGTGATGCGTTGTCAGCCAAATTGATGAAGAGTTGCGTAGTCCGAGTATCGGGCCCGCGCTTGGCGTAAGTGATATAGCCAAGGTGATTGCTTTCCTTCACTGGGTCATCCGGGATGAAATTCTGGCTCCATTTCTGGGAGATCTTCGGGTCTTTGTTGATGCCCCACTGCACCACGAAATTGGGCACCACCCGGAAGAAACGCGCCTCGTCGTAATAGCCACTTTTCACCAGCTCGTAAAAGCGGTCGACGCCGTTGGGCGCCCAATCTCGATGAACTTCGATAACGACTGGCCCTTTGCTGGTATCGAATCTAACCTTGAACTCCGCCGGGGCTTGTGGCGATCTCGAACAAGCGCAGAGCAATGCAAAGAAGAACGGGAAGCCTGCGCGTTTCATTTCGCATCCCGCCAATTTTCGCCGACGCCAACGTCCACGATTAGGGGCACATCGAGCTTGTGAACATTTTCCATCTCCTGCTTCACCAGCTCGGATACCTTCTTCGTTTCGGCCTGAGGCGACTCGAACAACAGCTCATCGTGAACCTGCAGCAGCATCTTCGTTTCTAACTTCTCGCGCCGCAGGGTATCATCGATGCGAATCATCGCCAGCTTGATCAGGTCCGCCGCGGTTCCCTGCAGCGGTGTGTTGACGGCCGTGCGTTCGGCAAACGATCGCGCGTTAGGATTGCGGCTGTGCATGTCCGGAATAGGCCGCTTGCGTCCAAATAAGGTCGGGGCAAACCCGGTCTCGCGCACTTTGGCGATCGTCTCCTGAATGAATTTCTTCACTCCCGCGTGAAGCTCGAAATAGGTACGGATATATTCCTCGGCCTCCTTGCGATCGATGCCCAGCGACGCTGCGAGGCCGAACGGCGTCTGGCCATAGACGATCCCGAAGTTCACTGCCTTTGCATTTCGCCGCATGTCGGATGTCACCATCAACGGAGGCACGCGGAACACCTCGGCAGCCGTGCGGGTGTGGATATCCTCGCCGTTGCGGAAAGCTGTCACCAGCACCGGATCGTGAGACATGTGCGCCAGCAGCCGCAGCTCGATCTGCGAATAGTCGGCCACCACCAGCTTCCAGCCTTGGCGCGGCACGAATGCGGAGCGAATTTCGCGGCCCAGTTCGGTGCGAATCGGGATGTTTTGCAGGTTGGGATTCGAAGAGGACAACCGGCCTGTCGCGGCGCCGGCTTGATTGAATGTGGTGTGCAGCCGCCCAGTTTTGGGATCGATCAATTCCGGCAGCGCGTCGATGTACGTTCCCTTTAACTTGGTGAGCTGCCGGTATTCGAGCACCTTGCGCGCGATCTCATGCTCGGCCGCCAAGCCTTCCAACACATCCGCCGCCGTCGAAATAGTTTTGCCTTTGCCGTACTTCACCGGAGCCGGAAGGTTCATTTCCTCAAACAAAATCTTGCCGAGCTGCACCGGAGAATTGATGTTGAACGGCTTGCCGGCCAGCTCGTAAATCTCGCTAGACAGCCGCTGGATTTCGGTTTCGAGTTGTCCGGAGAGCGCTTTAAGCTGCACCGGATCGATTCGGATTCCGGTGGTCTCCATGCGCGCCAGCACTCCAGAGAGCGGCAAATCGATGGTCTGGTAAATTTCGCGAAAACCCTGCTGGTCGATCTCTGGCGCCAGCCGTTCTGCCAAGGTGATCGCCAGGTCGGCATGTTGCTCCGCGGCGGAATGCAGCTTGCGGTCGAGGTAGCGCTCGGCCAATATTTCTGGCGAGCAACCGGAAGGATCCGCGCAGAGCAGAAACGAGTACAGCATTACGTCGTGCTGGAAACCTCGCGCTTCGATCCCGTTCTTTGCCAGGACTAGCGCCAACGCCTTGATGTCGTGCGCAACTTTGGGCCGCGCCGGATCTTCTAGAATCGGCTTCAGCACGTCCAGAAAATCGATCGAAAGCGCGCGCGCCACGCCGGGCTCGTAAGACACGCCCATCATGGTCAGCGGCAGGTCACCTTCCACCGACGATTGAAGCGCGAACGCGATCGGCTTCTCAGGATCGAGTTTCGCTAGGCTTTCGCCATACTGGACGGCTCCCTCACGGCTGGAAATAGTGGCGTAATCGCGAGTGTGTGCGTCTTCAGTCGGGCCAAGCTCCTTCAGGAGGCTATAAAACTCCATCTCCTTGTAGATTTTCTTCAGCTCCGCCAGGTCAGGCTCGCGCGTGACCAAATCTTCCAAGGGAACTTCCACCGGCACGGTCGTATCGATGGTCGCCAGACGCTTGCTGAGCAGTATCTGCTCGCGATTGTTCTGCAGACTCTCGCGGTAGGTCTTGCGCTCCACTTCGGCCGCATGTTCGATGGCCGCTTCCACAGATCCGAAACGCTGGATCAAATCGCGCGCGCCTTTTTCACCGATCCCAGGCGCGCCCGGAATGTTGTCCACCGTGTCGCCCATCAGGGCCAAGAGATCGGCCACCTGGGTGGGCTTCACACCCATAAACTGCTCGGCGGTCGCAGGATCGTACCAGATATCCATCTTGACCGGGTTGTACATATGGACGCGGTCATCAACCAGCTGCAGCATATCTTTGTCGCTGGATACAATCACGACGTCGTAGTCTTCACTAGCGCGCCGGGCGATCGCGCCGATCACATCGTCGGCTTCGAAACCGACGGTTTGGAGTATCGGGATGCGCATGGCGTCCAGCAATCGGCGGATGTGAGGAATCTGTTCGCCCAGATCCGGCGGCATTTCAGTCCGATTGGCCTTGTAGCCCGCGAACGCCTCTTCGCGAAAAGTTTTTCCGGATTCGAAGATCGCCGCGATGAACTCCGGATGGTAGTCCGCGCGCAGTTTCCGGACCATATTATGAAAAATGTAAACCGCCTCGGTGGAAATACCGGTGGTGGTGCGCATGGGCGGAGCGCCGCTGCGGGCGCGCGCGTGATAGGCGCGAAAAATGAAGCCGTAGCTATCGATCAGGAACAGGCGCGGCCGATGGCGAGCTTGCGCGGCCGCCCCAGGAACTTTGGGCATCCACTGATCAGGATAGCGCGCCTGTTTCGCCGTTGTCCGCAAAAACGAACCCGAGACTGACGTTAATCCGCCACAGATCGAGGCTCGAAGTGTTGCATTTTTGCAACAGTGATAACTTTACAAACCTTTGCGAATCAAAAGGGTAGCGGCAGGGGTTTGTCACTAGTACAATGGAGCCTTGGATCAAAACCAGAGATGGATCGGGCTGTCGCCCCGAGGAGGTGGCAGTGCGTTTTGAGACTACCATCCAGCGCCCGGTGGAAGCGAGCGGCGTCGGATTGC
>Ga0073928_10003258_pt1 | contig 25952 bp, 23 predicted proteins | sample PaiPotPPA55metaG_FD_76969 | JGI IMG/M metagenome (GOLD analysis project Ga0073928, IMG submission 76969) | Iron sulfur acid spring bacterial and archeal communities from Banff, Canada, to study Microbial Dark Matter (Phase II) - Paint Pots PPA... ...
GGCGTGGGCTGGGCCGCAGGATGCGCGCTGGTGGGGTGTATTGCGGGGTGTGTGGTGGCGGGAACTGTTGCTGACTATCTGGGGAAGAAAAAAGGTCTTGCGCTTTGTGGCCTCTGTTTCGCTCTTTCCTCTGTGGGTATGCTGTTCGCCGCAAGTTTGCATCAGTTCGTTTTTTGGCGGCTGATTGGCGGAGTGGGTATTGGGGCGGCATCCGTAATTTCGCCGAACTACATTGCGGAAATCGCTCCCACCCGGGTTCGCGGCCGCTGCGTAACCCTTTATCAACTTGGTATTGTGGTTGGAATTCTTGCCGCTGTCTTCGTAAACATGCTCATTCAAGGTATGGGTGATGAAGCATGGAACATATCCAGTGGATGGCGTTGGATGTTTTTCGCTGGCATTGTACCGGCAATTTTATTCGGACTGATTATTTTGCCTGCGGTTGAAAGTCCGCGTTGGCTCATGAAAATGGGCCGTCGCGAGCGTGCCCTCGAGGTTTTGAGCAAGATCAATGGCGCTGAAGTAGCGAGGCAGGAAGCGGTTGAGATCGAAAATGCGCTGATGACCGAAGATGGTCATATATCAGAACTCTTCACCACCTTTCGGCGGCCTCTGCTGCTGGGGATTATGCTGGCGGGGTTGCAACAGATCAGTGGTATCACTCCGCTATTTTCCTTCTTGCCGGAGATTTTTCGCGCCGCGGGAACGGCGTCCAGCGACGCATTCTTCCAGTCGGTATTGGTCAGCCTGGATAATCTTCTATTCACCCTTTTCGCTCTGTGGCTGGTTGATCGCGCGGGGCGCAAAACGTTGATTCTCGCAGGCACAACGCTGCAACTCGTCTCTCTCGCCTTAGTCGGCTGGTTTTATCACATCCACAGCAGCGGCCTGGCAATTTTGGTTTTCGTGATGAGCTTTGTGGCCGGACACGCCTTTGGCAATGGCGTAGCATGCTGGGTTATCATCTCGGAAATTTATCCCACTAAAGTTCGCGGGCGTGGCATGTCGATCGCTACCACGGCGCTCTGGCTGGTTGGCTACCTGGGAAACCAGACTTTTCCGATTTTGCAGAAGCATCTGGGATCGGACGGGACGTTTTGGCTTTTCAGCGCGGGGGCGTTATTAACGATTGTTCTTGTTGGTTGGCTGGTTCCTGAGACTAAAGGCCGCTCGCTGGAAGAAATCACGAGATTCTGGATGGAAGAAAAGCCGATCGCGGTGTGATGAAGAATGGGCCCTCGTGGAAAAGTGCGGAGAGGGTGGTAACGTGTCAGCATAAAGCACGAGCGAAGACGCTCGTGCCTACACTGGTTTGCGGTTACTCACGGCTTACGTCCTGGGGTTGTCCATGTCGCGTGTTTGCGATGATATCTTTGTGACAGCCGTGTTGGTTGGCCGAGATTTCGGTTTATGGACGTTTTGACGAAACTTTTTGAGGAGCACTTCCACACTCCAGTCGTGCGCGTGCAACCGTTGCAAGGTCAGCTCGGAGGCTCGGGCCGCCGCATTATTCGTGTCGCTGGAAAGGACGTCAGCGTCATCGGCATTTTGTACGACTTGCGCGAGGAGAACGTCGCATTCCTCGAATTTTCGAGGCACTTTCGCCGCCATGGACTTCCTGTGCCTGAAATCTACGCGGAAGACTTGCACCACGGCGCCTACCTGGAAGAAGATTTCGGCGATACCACTCTGTTCGAATTTCTTTCACAAAATCGTGATGGCGAAAGAATTGCCCCCGCAGTCATGGATGCGTACCGGCAAGCTTTATCCGTATTGCCGCGTTTCCAAGTCGAGGCGGGACGCGACTTGAACTACAAGGTGTGTTATCCACGGGCAAGTTTCGATCGTCAGTCCATCGCCTGGGACATGAATTATTTCAAGTATTATTTTTTGCGGTTGGCCGAAATTCCTTTCAGCGAACCGGCTCTGGAGCGGGATTTCGCACGGCTCTCAAAGTTTTTGCTCACTGCTGACCACAAATATTTTCTTTACCGTGATTTTCAATCTCGCAACATCATGCTATGCAATGGGCAGACATTTTTCCTGGATTATCAGGGAGGCCGGCAAGGCGCGTTGCAATACGATGTCGCCTCTCTTCTGTACGATGCCAAGGCTGATTTGCCGCCGCAAGTTCGCCAGGAATTGCTGGATTATTATCTCGACCGTCTTCAGGAATTCCTCCCGCTTGATCGTGCAGTGTTTATGCGGCATTACTATGCGTACGTTTATGTGCGGATAATGCAGGCGCTGGGCGCTTATGGTTTTCGCGGATTCTTTGAACGCAAGCCACACTTTCTGCAAAGCGTGCCCTATGCGTTAAAAAATGTTCGCTGGCTGCTGCAGAACGTCGAACTGCCCATCGAGCTTCCTAATTTGATGGAAGCATTTACCGATATGCTTGGTTCTGAAAAGTTGCAGACTCTGGCTTCCGATTCGGACTCGCCGAAATCCTCAAGTAATAACCAGGAGACAAAACAGCTCGTGGTGCGGATTTTCAGCTTTTCTTTTCATCGCGACGGCATGCCTAAAGATGAAAGCGGAAATGGCGGCGGATTCGTATTCGACAGCAGATCGGTTCCGAATCCAGGCCGTGAAGACCGATTCAAGCCGCTTACCGGGAAAGACACGCCGGTGATCGAATACCTCAATCAGCAAGCAGGCGTACGCGAGTTTCTTGTCCACAGCACGTCACTGGTGGATGCGAGCATCAGCAATTATCGAAAGCGTGGATTTACCAACCTCATGATTTCTTACGGCTGCACCGGTGGAAGGCATCGCTCGGTTTATTTCGCCGAGCAATTGGCCAAACATTTGTCCGACAGGAAGGATATCCAGGTTCTAGTGCGGCATCTCGAGTTGGAGAAGGTTGGCAAGTGAGGGCGATGATTCTGGCGGCGGGTTTAGGTACGCGCCTGCGCCCACTCACAGAGAATCGGCCGAAGGCTCTGGTGGAAGTTGGTGGCCGCACCTTACTTGAGATCACGCTGGCGCGCCTGCGCAGCTTCGGAATAACCGACGTAATCATTAACACACATCATTTCGCCGAAATGGTGCGTGAGTATCTTGAGAGCAATAAGAATTTTGGAATGAATATTGCGATCTCGCATGAGGAGATCTTGCTTGATAGCGGCGGCGGACTGAAGAAAGCAGCTTACTTTTTCCTTGAAAAGTCGGCTAATTCGGAAGAACCATTTCTTTTGCACAATGTCGATGTGGTCAGCACGATTGATCTAGGGCGCATGTTGCAATTTCACAATGAACATCAGGCCTTGGCGACGCTGGCGGTGCAAGAGCGCAAAACTTCGCGCTACCTGCTTTTTCAGCTGGACTCTGAACTTTGCGGAAGGCAATCGGGACCTGATTCCACCGTTGAAGTGGTACGCCCTTCAAAAAATGTGCAAGCACTCGCCTTTTGCGGAATCCATGTAATCTCTCCTCATTTTCTTTCCATGACGACCGAGGAAGGAGCATTTTCGATCATCACTTCTTACCTGCGCCTGGCTGCACAGGGACAGAAACTTGTTGGTTTCCGCGCCGACGAATATTACTGGCGCGATCTGGGAACGCCAGAGAATGTCGCCCGGGCGGCGGAAGATTTGCAGCAACGAGTTAAGATCCCGCATGCTTTGTGAAAGTTTACGCGGGCGTGGGCGCCCGCGCCACACGACCAGCAAAAGTCTTTCAAGGATTCGTGATCAGTGGCAGTTCGATAAAGCTAGCCTGCCCCGGCGTGTGATAAATACGCTGAACCGCTTTGCGATAGTCCGCTGGTTTCGCCCAGAAGATGTTGGGAACGAAAGTTTGCGGATTGCGGTCGTACAGCGGAAACCAACTCGATTGGATCTGCACCATGATTCGGTGACCAGGCAGGAAAACGTGATTTGCCGTGGGCAGGGCAAAGCGGTAAAGCAGAGGCTTGTCGGCAATGACGGCTTTGGCGGTTTCCAGGCTCTCGCGATAGCGGCCACGGAAAATATCTGCCGAGATCATCAGTTGGTAGCCGCCCATCGGCGCGTCGCCAGCCACTTGGTCGGGATAGACGTCGATCAGCTTGACCACCCAGTCTGAATCTGTGCCGCTGGTAGAAGCGACGAGATTCGCGATTGGTTCTCCGCCGATCTTCACCGGCGCTCGCAAAACTTCTGAAGTAAATACGGCGACGTCGGTGCGTCCGGACATCTCCCGCTGATCGTCGACCAGCCAACGTGACCACGACGAATCGTCGATGGGGCGCGCGCGAAAGGGCACGGGCTTGGCGGGATCGGATACGTATTCGTCATAAGGCGCATCACCAGAATTCGGTGCGGTGAATCCTACCTTTTGTCCAGCGTTGAGATAGAGCGGCGTCGGTCGAGTGGTGCAGCCGCTGGCGCATCCTGCCGGCCATGCGGGCAAGCGCCGCCACGTGTTGGTTCCCGTTTCAAACGCGGAGACGGGGGGAACGTCTGCCTTGGGTGCGCCGTCTTTTAGGTATTGGTTGAGGAACGGCAACAGAATCTCCCGACGGAAATAGAGTGCGGTGTCGCTGTTGAATTTGACCGGGCCAAGGGTGCTGCCATCGCCGATCTCCTGGCCGTGATGCCATGGACCCAAGACCAGAAACACTTTGTCATTATTCGTGTCTTTCGGTTTGATCGCCTTATAAACTGCGATGGCGCCGTAGATGTCCTCCTGATCCCACAGGCTGTCCACGAGCATTACCGGCACTTGCAGCGGTTGGGTTGCCAGAATTTTGTCGACGGCCTGATCGCTCCAAAAGGAATCGTAGCTGGGATGCGCGAGAATCTTTCGCCAGAATCCCACTTGCTCCAGGCCGTGCTCTCGCCCTAACTCGCCAGCCGAGCCGGCTTGCATGAACATGTCGTAATCGTCGTAGTATCCGGTCCACCACTTGGCATCGTTCTTGCGAGTGGCCTCTTGTTCGTAGATGTAGGGCATGCCCTGTTCGCGAAACGCGCCATTATGAAACCAATCGTCGCCCATCCATCCGTCGACCATGGGATTCATGGGGACAGATACTTTGAGCGCCGGATGCGGATTGACCAGGGCCATCAGCGGCAAGAAACCGTCATACGAGATACCCAGAATTCCAACCTTGCCGTTGGTTTCAGGAATGTTTTTGACCAGCCAATCAATGGTGTCGTAGGTATCGGTGGCATGGTCGACCGGCGTAGGATTCTGCGGGCCGTGCAGTGGGCGATTCATGATGTAGTCGCCCTCGGAGCCGTATTTGCCGCGTACATCCTGCACTACGCGGATGTAGCCGCCATCGACGATTACGTCGGTTGCGTTGTCATAGCCGTATAAACTTGGACCAAAATGAGAACTATCGATATGAGTGGTGAGTTTAGTGGCGTCGTAAGGAGTGCGCGTCAGCAGGATCGGAGCGCCTTTAGCGTTCTTGGGCACGAGAATGACGGTGTGCAACTTTACTCCGTCGCGCATGGGAATCATTACTTCGCGTCTGCTGTAATCGAAGCTATCAGTAGCGGGCTTGAATTTGCCGGGCATTTCGCTTGGCAGGCCGGGATATTGTGAGGGCGCGACATCCTGCGCCACGGAGCAGACAGAACCACCTGAGACAAACACGAAACCCAGCATGCCGAGCAAGCATGCAACCAATCTGCCTCTGTCCAAAATCGTGCCCTTTCGCATACGCCGTCCTTGTCCTGAAAAAATCGATGTTTCTTATTAAGCGTCTTTGCCGCGGAAGCATGGCCGATACTAGCCGACCGTTTCTTGAAGCTGGGTGCAGAGACAATACGATAGCAGAAGAATTACTTAGCGCGAAAAACCAGCCGCGTTGGCAGCCGGGATCCTGTTGGAGAAAAGTCGACCTTACCTCTTCGCCATTGCTGCGGGAGCCGTTCGTGCAAATTGACATAACATCGCCATTACACTTATTGGACCGGGTGTAGCACTACGGCTTGATTTGCATCGACAGCGATTATTTCCGAATTGTCCATGATTCCGGCGAGCCCTTGCCTTTTGTGCCGTTTGGATAGTGTGCAATCTTGACCAGACACAAACATGGGAACTGTTTAGGATCGTATTAGCCGCAATGCCCACCGCGCCGTACTTCCGCCAACCTTGAGCCATTGTGATTGAAAGAAAAGCGTCAGCCCGGACCGTAGACGCTACATAAGGAAGTTCGATGCATGGGTTATTTCTGTTAGTCCAGCACCGGTCTCCAATTCTGTTGGTCGGATTACTGGTGCTTTCCACGCCTTCGTTGTGGGCGCAGAGAATACCACCTCTAGAGAAAATTCCGATCCAACTTCTTGATACCCCCGCTCCGTTTGCGAGGGTTTCGGAAGCCCAAACATGTCGGCATTTTACTTACAGAGAATTGCCGTTGACCTTCGAGCAAAATCCGGGCCAGACCGCGACGCCGATGAAATTCTTTCCTCGTTATCCAGACTACTATCGTCTGCCGGTCAATAATAATGCCGCGCTCCACCCAGCCCCAAGAACGGCTGAATTGTGGCGCAAAGAGATGTACCTTATCGCCGACCCGCGGAGCAAGTGGCTGACCTTTGCTCCCACCTACGGCAAGGTATCTCATGAGACGGTCTACACCATCGAGAACCTGGAGCACCTTGCGCACGGAATCCCATGGGTTGGCCCCGTCATCCTAAGAATCGGTCAACAGGCTAAGGCTCACCCGCATTTCGCACGTGCACTCACGGCAATCAAGCCCCGGTTCTGATTGTGCGCTTGTTCGTTGGCGCATAATCCTACTATCCTGGATTCTTGTCGGCAGCGTGATCGGCGCAAACGTGGGATTTGTGACAGAATGGGCTGCGCCACGTTTGCTCCTCGGCGTCGCGCCACACATATTTGCCCAAGTGATCGATCATTCCGTGCTTTCCTTGGAATAAAGTTGCACGGCATATGTCTGTTGTCTTGCCGATGGTCTGAAAAGTCTCCACGGCAGCGACTCCGCCACAAAACGGCATCGCTGCATCAAACATTGCCGGAAACGCAGAGTTGCCATTGTGATCTATGTATTGCCATTTGCCGTCGAGTTCTACCGAGGCGAGTCCCTCCGAAAACATGTGAGCAATGTCGTATCGCATGGGGATTACCAGATTGCCTGTTTTGTCGACATATCCCCATTTGCCACCTAACTCCACTGGAGCACGTCCATCCGAAAATGCATAAACATCGTCATACTTTGGCTGAATGACGATCCTGCCCGTGTGATCCATGAAACCAACTCTTCCATTGACGCGAATGGCGGCGACGCCCTCAGAGAAATCGATGCCGCTTGCACTGTGGTGGACGGGCGGTATGGCAAAAGTTCCGTTTCGGCGGATGTAGCCGACGCTCCGGCCAACTTCTACCGCGGCAAGCCCTTCATGGAAATCGAAGGCACCGTCAAACTCAGGCGTGACTCGGGTTCCCGTCTGATTAATGAAGAAGAATTTGTCATTCAAGTTGACCCTTGCCATGCCTTGATCGAATTGCCCAGCAAACTTGAATTTGAACGGAATAACGATCTTCCTTTCATAGTCCACGTAGCCCCACTTGGCATCCTGAAGGGCCGGGGCCAGACCTTCTGAATACTTTTCGGGAAACGGGCGGCTCTGACGACCCCAAGTTGGCGGCAGCAACGAACCATCCTTGTTTACTCGACCACACTCGTTAGCAGCACAGGCAATTGCACCATCTGAGGTAAACAGTCCCGCGAAGTCGAATCGCGCTGCAACGACAATTCCTGCACCTGACAAATATCCCCACTTGCCGTGATCTTGAAAAGGGATAGGTCCCGGCGTCTCGCATGAGGACTGACTGGATGCAGGCAAAGCCAAACACACCTGTAAGAGTGCCAGTGAACAATGCCAAAAGAACATCTTCATGAGGATATTAGACACCGCCGCAGCACTGCCCGGCAGTTACGGCAGTCATCCTGAACTGAATGGAGGATTCTGCTCGTCTCTCAATTGGCGAAAAATCGCCATTTCACTCGTTGATCCGAATTCGCGGATAGTAGACAGGAGTCAGACAGGTCAGGCATCCTCAACTTCGAGTGATCCTCGAATCACATCTGAGCATTCGGAGTTCACCAGTCTCGGTTTCCCTCGTTGGTTGCTGAACCCAGCGGCGCCTTGGTCACCTCAGCAGCACTCCGTTTCCGCAGATTATTCGCGAGACTGAGCAATTGTGAGCAGTCTTGCCACTGGGTGGAAGTCGTACTATTCCAATATGGGAACGGTGGCGCACTTTGGGAATCTCGTTGCTACCGATGAAAAGCTGACCGGTTAATAAACCCTCTCAGGCTTGCTACACCGATCTTCCTCGGAGCAACAGTTTCTCTTTCCAACTCATCCGTTTCCTATTGCAGGAAAGGCAGGACTAAAGACATGAACCGCAAACTCAAAATCGGTGCAATCGCACTTGGCATTCTGGTCGTGATTCTGATCGCATTACCCTTTCTGATCAATGTGAACAGTTTCCGTCCAAAGATCGAGTCGGAGCTGACGACTGCGCTGGGTCGACAGGTGACGGTGGGCAATCTGAGCCTGTCAATTCTTTCCAGCAGCGTCGTGGCCGACAATATATCCATCGCAGACGATCCCGCCTTCGGCAAGTCGCCTTTCATCACAGCCAAGTCGCTTAAGGTTGGCGTGGAACTGACGCCACTCATCTTCTCGAAACAGCTGAATGTAACCGAACTCAAGCTGGAGCAGCCCCAGATTACGTTGCTGAAAACAGCCAATGGGAAATGGAATTTCTCGAGCATCGGCGGCGCTGCCGCCAAAACGGCGCCGTCAGCGCCTAACGCCGGAGCGGCATCCCCGAGCAATTTGTCGGCGGCGAAGCTGAATGTGAACAATGGAAAGTTGATTGTCGGCAAAGCGAATTCTTCAGCCAAACCGCAGGTCTATGACAAAGTGAACATCGAAGTGGAGAATTTTTCCTTTACCGCACAGTTCCCATTCAAACTCACGGCTCAATTGCCAGGAGGAGGGGACGCGAAAATCTCGGGGAAAGCTGGCCCCATCAACGCCGAAAACGCCGCCCATACCCCGTTCGAAACCGCGGTGAAGGTGAACAACCTGAATATTGGAGCCTCCGGATTTATCGATCCCGCTAGCGGAATTGCCGGACTGGCGAATCTCGACGGGACGCTTAACTCGAATGGAAGTCACGCGAAGGCCGTCGGCACACTTACCGGCACGAAACTGAAGTTTTCGCCGAAGGGCACGCCCGCTCCGACCACGGTGGTCGTCAAACACTCCGTGGATGTCGATCTCGATAAGCAATCGGGAACGCTGACGGAAGGTGACATTTCGATCGGCAAAGCTGTGGCGCATCTGACGGGAACGTTCCAAACGCAGGGCGACACCCAGGTATTAAACATGAAGCTGGATGCGCGCGACATGCCGGGAGATGAACTGGAGCCGATGCTGCCGTCGCTGGGCATAGCGCTTCCGTCGGGTTCGCAGTTGAAGGGTGGAACGCTGACTGCGGAACTGGGCATCGTGGGGCCGGTGGACAAGTTGGTGATCACCGGGCCGGTGCGGCTGACCAACTCTAAGCTGGCCGGGTTCGACCTGGGATCAAAACTGGGAGCGCTGTCGGCATTTGCAGGGAAGGCCGCGTCTAACCCGGACACTTCGATCCAGAATGCGAGCCTGAACGCACGCGTAGCACCCGAGGGAACGAAAGCGGACAACATTAACCTGACAGTTACTTCGGTCGGTGTCATCACCGGAGCAGGGACAGTGAGCCCGGCCGGCGCACTGAACTTCAAAATGCTGGCTGACCTCAAAGGCGGCGTTGCGGGCGGTTTGACGCAGGTGGCGTCGCTGGGCAGCGGAAAGGGCGGCATCCCATTTGCAATCGAGGGGACGACCTCGAATCCGCACTTCGTCCCTGACATGGCAGGAGTAGCGGGCGGCATGGCGAAAGGCGCATTGGGAGACGTGAAGGACGTCACCAAGGCAAATCCGGCGAATGCAATCGGCGGCTTGCTGGGCAAAAAGCTGAAATAGAATTCTACATACAGGTCTGCCCGGGTGTCTGCTTGACCACACGACATCAGAATGAAATGAGGGCGACTGATTCGTGATTGTCCAGCATGCTAGGAAGGTGCCAGGCTTCGACGTACGCATTGATGCCATTCTCGAGTACACCGCAGCGACTGGTCAATTTTGACCAGTCCGCCAGCACACTTTCGTTGAATACTAAGAACAGCAAACCCTTACAAGACGCCCGACGATTGCATCGGGTTTACCGGAGGCTGACCTCTATCGGTAGTCATTTCGGCAACCAAAGGACTAATGTCGTTACTCGACGTAATGCTTCCCGAGGAAATATTAGAAGTTGGCGGCCGGCATCACCGTGCACGGGAGGGGGTTCCAGCGGCTCGACACCGGGCACAATCGAAGCCATCACTACCTAGTCGGATCGCGGTGATCGGGAATTATCTGCCGCGGCAGTGCGGAATTGCTACGTTTACCACGGACCTGTGCGCGGCCATATCCGCCGAGTACGGGACCGCTCGACTGCTGGCGCTTCCCGTTAACGACACCGAACAGGGATATGACTACCCGGCCCGGGTAAGATGGTCGCTCGCCCAGGACGACTTGAGATCTTATCAGGAAGCCGCCGATTTCCTGAACTTCAACAATATCGACATGGTGTGCCTGCAACACGAGTATGGAATTTTCGGCGGACCCGCTGGAAGCCATATCTTGCAGCTTTTGCGCGGCCTGAAGATGCCGGTGGTGACCACTCTGCACACCGTGCTCCGCGAGCCCAATCCCGACCAACTCATGGTGATGGAAGAGATCCTGGAGCTTTCGGATCGCCTCATTGTCATGAGCCAGCTCTCGTCCCAGTTCTTGCAGGAGATTTTCAAAGTGCCTGGCAGCAAGATCGACATGGTTCCGCACGGCGTTCCGGACCTGCCATTCCTGGACCCTAACTTCTACAAGGATCGCTTCGGTATCGAAGGAAAAGCGGTGCTACTTACGTTCGGTCTGCTCTCACCAAATAAAGGAATCGAAAACGTTATTCAGGCCCTGCCGCAGATTTTGTCTAAACACAAGAATGTGGTTTACATGGTCGCGGGCGCGACCCACCCTCACGTTCTCCGTCGCGAAGGCGACCAGTATCGAGCTTCCTTGCAGGCTTTGGCGAAGGAAGTTGGAGTGGAGTCGAACGTGATCTTCCACAACCGCTTCGTCAGCCCGGAGGAGATGGTTGAGTTCATTGGCGCCGCTGATATTTACATCACTCCTTATCGCCATGAAGCGCAGGTGGTTTCGGGGACGCTAGCTTATGCGCTAGGGGCAGGCAAGGCAATCATTTCAACGCCCTATTGGCATGCGGTTGAGTTGCTGGACGACCGCCGCGGGGCCTTGGTTCCCTTTCAGGATCCCGATGCTATCGCCAGAAAGACGGTCGAGCTTTTGGACACTCCGGCGATACGGCATGCGATGCGCAAACGCGCTTATTTGTTCGCGCGCGAAATGGTCTGGAAAAGAGTAGCGCAAGGTTACATGGAGAGTTTTGCGCGGGTTCGCAGCGATCGCATGGAGAGTCCGCACGTGCAATTCTCCGCCCGCATTACGCACAATTCGCTCAACCAGCTGCCTGCATTGAAACTGGATCATTTGAACAGGCTGACCGACGATACGGGAATGTTGCAGCACTCGATCTTCACAATCCCTAAGTACGGTGAGGGCTACACCACCGACGACAACGCCCGCGCGCTCATTCTTACTGTGCTGACGGAGCAGCGGAGTAAGCAACAGCTTGGGAAAACTGACTTTGCTATTCGAGACTTGGTCATTCCAGATTCATCCTTCCGGTATTTGGCCTTTCTGGAACATGCGTTCAATCCTGCGAGGGGCAGATTCAGAAACTTTCTTGGCTACAACCGACAGTGGAGCGAAGCTGAAGGATCCGAAGATTCTCACGGGCGCGCCTTGTGGGGACTTGGAACGGTTTTAGGCCGGTCCCGCGATCAAGGATTGAGGTGCGCTGCCGGCCGTTTGTTCGAGTTCTCCCTCCCCGCAGCTTTGGAATTCAGCAGACCCCGCGCTTGGGCCTACACCTTGCTCGGAATTCAAGAATACCTCGATTCGTATCCGGGAGACCGTGACGCTCAACACATAAGGTCCGCACTCAGCCGGCGATTGCTTGAAATGTACGAGTCGATCCAAAGCCCGGATTGGAAGTGGTTCGAGAACATTCTGGCCTACGGAAACGCGAGACTGCCTCAAGCCATGCTCCTCGTGGGCTCAGCTTGCTCGGATGATCGCATGATTTCCGCCGGTCTCGAAGCACTGGATTGGCTGTTAAAAATTCAGCGTTGCGAAACCAATGGCCACTTCGTACCAATCGGATCGCAGGGCTTCTATCACAAGGATGGTGAAAAGGCGCGCTTCGATCAACAGCCACTTGAGGCCGCCGGCGCGGTTTCTGCCTGTTTGCAAGCCTACCGTGTAACCGGGGACAGCCGCTGGCGCACCGAGGCTTGGTCGGCCTTCAACTGGTTTCTCGGCGAAAATGATCTGCAACTTCCTCTTTATGATTCCGCGACCGGCGGTTGCCGAGACGGCCTGCATCCCGACCGCGCCAATGAGAACCAGGGAGCTGAATCAACACTATCTTTTCTGATGGCGCTTTTGGAAATGAGTTCGCTGCCAGAACCTGAAAGCTTGGGAACAAGCGGCGAGTTGTTTGTTGCTTCCACTAACGGACTTTAATCAGGGCCAAAAACACTTATGAGCGTAGCCAACACAATTCGTCACGAGCCACTGCTTCTACGGCATCCTGCCAACCCAATCTTGTCGGCCAAGGATTGGCCTTACTCCATCAATAGTGTGTTCAATGCGGGCGCGACTCTGCTGGCAGACGGATCGACTCTGCTGCTGTGCCGCGTCGAAGATCGGCGGGGCCTGTCCCATCTTTGCGCTGCTCGTTCGCGCAACGGTGTCGACAATTGGCAAATTGACAACGAACCGACCATGATGCCGAGCCCAAAAGAGTATCCGGAAGAAATCTGGGGCATCGAGGACCCTCGCATTACTTTCGTGCCCGAATTGCAGCAATACGTAGTTACTTACACATCCTATTCGCGGGGTGGGCCCGGAGTGTCTCTGGCTCTGACCAAAGACTTTCGCAGTTTCGAACGATATGGCGTAATTATGCCAGCGGACGATAAGGACTCAGCTCTTTTGCCTCGCAGAATCGATGGATGCTGGGCGCTTATTCATCGGCCGATGACGCCGCTGGGGTCGCACATGTGGGTCTCCTACTCTCCTGACCTGCGCTATTGGGGCCGGCACCGGCTCATGTTGGAAGCGCGCCGCGGCGCCTGGTGGGATGCGAACAAAATTGGGTTGTCGCCGCCGCCCATCGAGACCTCCAGAGGCTGGCTCGTGTTCTACCACGGAGTGCGGCATACGCCTTCGGGCTGTCTGTATCGATTGGGCTTGGCTCTCTTTGAGTTGGACAATCCAGCAAAGTGTTTGCTGCGCGGAGATTCGTGGATTTTTGGGCCGGAGGCGGAGTACGAGCGTCATGGCGACGTCGATGATGTTGTGTTCCCGTGCGGATACACGATCGACTCCGACGGCGACACCGTCAATCTCTACTATGGAGCTGCCGACTGCTCGATTGCCCTGGCTCGGGCCAGCATTCGCAGTTTACTAGGCTGGCTGGATGCGAACGGCTCTTGCGAGCGCAGACAGCCGCAGAACGTATGAAACCCGCCGCTCGTTGGATGTTCCAGTTTGCGTTTGGGTGTCATCATCATGAGATCAGTAGGGTGTTCACAATTAATAAGCGAACCTATCAGGTCTGCTTCCAGTGTGGACAAGAATTTGAGTATTCCTGGGCATTGATGCACCCTGGGCGGCCGAGCATTGCCGCCCCCGCTACGAGGGTTGCTCTGTAAATCTCCCGTGCTTGTGGGAAGATGCTTTACCGTCACCTCCGCGACGCCAGTGTTAGTTGCAGGGCGGACCGTCAACTGTCTCCTGGGCAGACATCGTGATCGCTCCATTCCTGGCTAGACCCTTACCGCGAAAAGTCCCGCCGTTAAGTGTGATGCTGGTAAGCGCCAGGATTTTTCCGACAAAAATGCTCCCGGTCCCGATAGTAGCGGAGGAGCCGACCTGCCAGTACACATTGCACCCTCGCAAACCTTTGGCCCACAACGGCTGCGGTAGATTCTGCCCCAGGACCATCTTCACTTTGGAATTCGTCGCAGTGGTTAGAGTGCTGCCGATCTGGAAAATCCACTGCGAATTCGGGTTCCCGTGAGCGTCCAGGGTCACAGTACCGGTCAACCCGGCGGAAGACGAAAAGCAGTAGACTCCAGGTCCGAGTCTCATTCCGCCCAGATCCTTACCGGTAAGATCGGTGCCACATGGCGCGCCCGTCGCTTCATTGTATGCTACGGTCAAATCCTTCTGTGCGTGGGCTGTGACTGGGCTCGCCGTGAGAAATAAGCGCCCCTTCACTTGCGATTGTGTAAGTCCAGTTATGGCGGGCGTCGGAGAACTGCCTACATCGCCAATGATGTAAGTTTGAGCGCTAACGTTGGTGATGCCGGAGCCACCGAGTAAAGCAAATTTGTCCGCCGTCCCCAGATTGATTTTCACCGCGGCAGCATCCGTTTGAGCATGAGCGGCGATTCCCAACAATGACAAAGCCAGCAAAGAAATCGTAAACACTTTCATATCGTGCCCCCTTCTTCGTTCCTTTCACAGAGGAACTTCCATGGAATACCTTATTCAAACGTTGGTTTGGTGTCTGTGCACTATTGATCATCTTTTATTTAATTCAGGACGCCACCCATTTCGGGAAAAAAGCTTACTGCTCGACCAAGTGAGGCTGCGCGCGCGTGGTTTCACGTCAGGACGCAGTCTCATCCTCACTCCTTTGAAGCGATCTAGGCCCGCATGGGCTGTGGCGTTGCTTGAATTTTGATGATCTTGGCTTTGGCCTTGCGCTTGCGTCGCAGAATGCGCTTAACGGATGGCATTCTGCGGCCTGTGACTTGCCGGAAAATATAGGAGGGTCGCAGTGAGGTTTACCGCATGGCTTCTGCGACTGCGATGACGGACTGCGCCATTCTGCGAATCGACAACAAAGCCATGATCGGAGCGCTGCATCGGAAACACGAATTCTCCGACTTGTTCGTAGCCCATTTGTTGGCGCGGAACATCCGCTACGAAGAAGATCTGGTCGATCAGCTTTTCAATTCCAGCGAAAAGAGACTGGCGCGGATTCTTTTGCTGCTCGCCCATTTCGGCAAGGAAAGCACACCTCAGACGGTAATTCCCAAGATCAGTCAGGAGATGCTGGCGGAAATGATCGGTACCACCCGCTCGCGAGTCAGCTACTTCATGAACCGCTTCAGGAAGTTGGGTTTTATCCACTACAATGGCGGTCTACAGGTGCACAGCTCGCTGCTGAATGTAGTGCTCCACGACTAAGCTCTCCGCCCCCGACCCCGCCCTAATGCAAGCAGAGTCCAAAGTAGGACAATTGTGACAGGTGAGCAATTCTGCTCAGACAAGGTTAGATCTTCCTTATAAATTAAGTCCTATTGTGGGGAGGTTCTATGAATAGGTTTAGCATTTTAGTGGCTGACGATCATCCGATAGTCCGTTTCGGTCTGTGCTCTCTGCTTGCGTCTCACGAGGGGTGGGAGGTCTGCGGAGAGTCTGCCGACGGACGGGAGACGGTAAAGAAGTGCAGGCAGTTGAAACCGGATCTTCTTATCCTGGACATCTGCATGCCAGAACTGAATGGACTGGACGCGGCCCGGCAGATTCTGAAAGACAACCCTGACCAGGTAATCCTGATCCTGACCGCCGTGGACTCGGAGCAAGTGGTGCGCGACTGTCTGGAAGCGGGGGTTCGCGGGTGGGTCTTTAAGTCCGACGAAACTGAAGATCTGATGACGGCAGTGGAGGCGCTGCAACGAGGCAAGACCATCTTTAGCGCCCGCGTGTCCGATCTGATTATCGACGGCTACAAGCGGCATCACGTGGTTCCAATTGCTTCCAACGTCGCCAGGTTGTCACCCCGGGAGCGCGAGGTAGTACAGTTGGTGTGCGAGGCCAAAGCGTCCAAGGAAATCGCCTCGATCCTGGGGGTGTCGTTGGCAACGGCGGAAACGCATCGCAGCAACATCTTGCGCAAGCTCGGCCTGCATTGCATTGCCGAGTTGGTGCTGTATGCGGTGAGAAACGAGATCGTCCACGTGGACCTTGCGCCTGCATTGGGCATGCCCATCCTGGATGCGGAACGTAACCTTATATCTGTACCTCCAACCTATGCCGCGTTTCCCAAGACCGGAAATGGCCCGGCGAGCGCACAGAGTCAGGGCGCTAACTGAGAATTCTCGGGCACGTAAAAAGACCGGACTCAGGTTGAGTCCGGCCTCGAACGTGCGCGTCTGACTACTGAAAGTTGAGCAGTCGTGAGGGTCTGAACGTCGGTGAAATCCAACACTAACCCCCGGGTCCAACGTCGGGATTTTCGACACTAACCTCGGCGTCTCCGACACTAACCCGTGACTGCCCGTCACCCAATGCCAAACGGTACATTTCCCACAATGGTACGACTGGTCAATACTGCACAGTTTTGAAAAAAAGCGGAACTTAGACTCGCACTGCTCGTGTCAGGAAGGTGGTCCGTATGAATCCTACCGAACCTAAAGCTGCACACAGAATTTTACTGGTGGATGACGATGGCGCCGTACGCGCCATGATGACCCAAGGACTCGAGCGCAAGGGATTTGAGGTAATCGCTGCCGCCAGCGTAATCGAGGCTCTGAAACGAATTGCTGACGAGAGCTTTGATGTGCTCATCTCCGACCTTCACATGCCCAACCCAGGGGACGGTTTTACCGTGGTCTCAGCCATGCGCCATTCGCAACCAAATGCGCTCACCATGCTGGTCAGCGGTTACCCGGACGTGCAAAGCGCCATGGCCGCGATCCTTCTGGAGGCGGACGAAATTGTCGTGAAGCCATTCGAGATTGCACGGTTTACCGACCTCGTCCTCGAAAGAGTGGTCAATCGCAACCCCATTAAACGGTCGCAAAAAGAGAGGGTGGGCGCGATCCTGCTGCGGTCGACCGCCGATATCGTCAAAGGTTGGTTGGCGCGGGCGAAACAGAGCAGTGAACTCAACTGCGTTCCGCTCGGCGATGAGGAGCGCACCGGACATCTCCCTAAGTTGGTCGAAGACCTGGCCCTTCGCCTGAGCAAGCCGCGGACGACAGACAAGGACAGCGAGGCCCTCTCTTCCGCCGCGGCCGCAGCCCATGGAAGGCTGCGATATCTACAGGGCTACACTCCCGCCATGCTGGTGCACGAATCGCGAATACTCCAAGTGACTATCTTTGGAACATTGCAAAGCAATTTTAACTCGCTGGATTTCAGCCTGGTCTTACCAGACGTTATGACTATCGCGGACGAGGTCGACGCTCAGCTTACCCAGTCGATGGACAGCTACATGAAAATCATGCGAAAGTCAGAAGCAGCGTAGCCCCTGATACGAATCGCAAAGTAGCACTCCCCCGCAGCGACGGAAATTTCCTAAGGTTGAACATTCATGGCCCAAACGCCGAACAGCATTTTCGCTCCCTCTGATCAGTCCCAATTTTGTTTTCCGCTTTTGGGCCATTGAACTCCACAGAGCAAAATTGACCATCGCTCCGATTGATCCAGCATAAGTAGGGACGCAAGCCTGAAAAACGAATTACTCACTTCGGCTCACTCATCAAGCAGACGACCACTACACCACACGACGGCCACTCACCAGGTTAATTACTAAGACCACTAACGCGACGACCAGTAGCAAGTGGATTAGACCGCCGGCTACGTGGAGGCTGAAACCCAGAAGCCACAAAATCAAAAGCACCACGAAAATTGTCCAAAGCATATTTATCTCCCTTGTTTATTTCGCTACTCACCATTGCTTTGCATCTTTGCGCTCCACTTGAATGCCTCTTAACGACTTCCCGCACTCCAAACAGAATGGTTTGGATCGCGCAGTGATTAACCCGCAGAAGGGGCACATCCTTTGTGATCCGAAACCGTCTGCTTTCTTCGCGAACAGCTTCCGCAGTGATTCAGCGATTAACGCGAGCAAGGCGCGAGTTCGGAAAAGAAAAGGATGCATCAGCGATACCAGGTGCTTCTAAGAATAGGGTAGGAAATCTCCAACGCCAACTGCTTTTAAAGAGCGCCACTGCTTAAGCATCTTCGACAGCTTCACAGTTACACAGTAGCGGCAGCGATTCTGTGCAAGATTGCTCAAATTACCTAAGTACTGGCAGTCATCCCATTCTGACAATTGAGCCAAACTGTCTTTGACCACAATTAAAGTGAGCAATTCAGATCAGCTATTCTTCTTGGCCTGGGCGATCATGATGCTGGAGACGAGTACTTCTTTTCTCTCTTTCAGATTCTCTGAACTAAGTCAGTCCATCTGAAGTTGCTTCTCTTAGTTCCGCAACTCCTAAAGGAATGAATTCATGAAAAAGATAATTTCACTTTTGTTGATGAGCTTCATGGGACTGGTTGGAACCTTCGCCTGGGCGCGCTCAGGCCGTGAAGATACGGTTGACCGCATGCAAAAGTCGGTGGATGTTCTGCACGCGATCATGTCAACCCCGGACAAAGGTATCCCCGAAGAAGTGTTAAGCGGCGCAAAGTGCATCCTCGTGGTGCCAGACCTGATTAAAGGTGGATTCATTTTTGGTGGCAAGCACGGCCGCGGTGTAGCCTCGTGCCGCACATCGCACGGCTGGAGCGCGCCCGCCTTCGTTTCGGTTGGCGGCGGCAGTTGGGGATTGCAGATTGGAATCGAAGGCGTGGATCTGGTCATGCTGGTCATGAACGACCAGGGATTCCAGCATCTGTTGTCGAGCAAGTTCGAACTTACCGGTGAAGGATCGGTTGCGGCAGGCCCGGTAGGCCGTCATGCTTCCGCCGGAACCGATTGGAAGATGAACACTGAAATGTTGACCTACTCGCGTTCGAAAGGCGTGTTCGCCGGCTTAACCTTGGAAGGCGCCGTGGTCCAGCAGGACAATGACTCGACTCACGCCATTTATGGGAGGCACATGATGTTTCGCAACATTCTGTCGGGCAAGGCATCAACTCCCGCAAGCGCGGACGCGTTCGTGAAGGCTGTGTCCGAAGCCGGCCAACAGGCGCGAGTCGCCGAAGCCAGAGAAGACAGGAAATAAGCGGGTTGGGAGCTTGCGGAGAAAGACAGCTTTAGCTGGCCGGAACCTTGATGCGTCCCGGCCGGCTTCCCAAAGCTCCTGGAAAGTGAGAGGTATGAAAGTCAATCTGCGTGCATGTTTTTGGGCGCAATTACCTTGCCTGATTCTCTGGCCTGTTCTGTCCTTGGCGCAGTCATCCAATGTGGGGCAAAACCTGGCGGACTGCAAAGCCGGGCGGATGGCCTGCGATCACTCCAAGTTGAGTTCGTCGCAAGCGGCCGAACTGGACGCGGTAACCCTAGAGCGCAACGTCTCCGAATGTAGAAATGGCTTCAAGGACTGCGATCATTCGAAACTCACTGGACCGCAAGCGATCGCGTTGGCTGTAGCCGATCACCAGCGTAACGTCTCCGAGTGCAAAGATGGCATGTCATCTTGCGATCCATCACGATTGACTCAATCCGAGGCTCGTGAATCGTCGGTTGCGGCGCGCCAGCGCAACCTCACCGACTGCAAGGATGGAATAGGCGACTGCGATCGCTCCAAACTGACTGCGTCGGAAACCGGAGAAGTGAACCTTGCCAGGCGCCAACTCAATGTATCCGACTGCAAGAACGGCGCGGGACTCTGCGATCATTCCCAGCTGACCAGTTCGGAAACCGCTGAAGTCGGTGCGGCGGAACATCAGCGCAATGCGCAGAACTGTGAGAATGGCTGGGACGAGTGCGACCACTCCAAACTCACTCCGTCGGAAGCCAGTCAAACAACTGCGGCAGAACATCGCCGCAACATCTCCCAGTGTAAGAACGGCCAGGAAACTTGCGACTACTCAAAACTGACCCCATCCGAAGCCAAGATGCTGGCCGACGCCGAGCAACAACGGAACTATACAGCCTGTTTACAGGGTCACGGCTATTGCGACCGCTCTCGTCTAACGCCCTCCGAAGCTAAGGCGACACCGTCAGAGACCAAGCCCTAGACCGATCGTGGTCCGCCGAAAAACCGAAGGCGGGATCCGACTGGGAAAGAGATAACAAGGAGAATATTGACATGAAGAGGCATCTGGCCAGCCTTTTCCTGCTAGCAATCGCCAGCATCGCAGCCTTACCACAAGCGGCAAACGCGCAATCACTCGTGGATGCGAGCGACTCGTCCGGCGTTGTTGTCTCGTCAACCAGCGCGGCCCTCCCCGATTTGACCTACGTGCGTCCTACGCAGAAAACGAAAATCCGCAATTACGCCTTCGATGCGTTCGGTCCGTATCCCATCGTTGGCGCAGCGTTGGCAGCTGGGATTAACCAGGAGCAGAACACTCCGCCGGAATGGAAACAAAGCGCGGGGGGGTATGGCGAGCGGTTCGCGTCCGACTTCAGCATCGCAGCGATTACTACGACGACACGCTATGCACTCGCGCAAGCCTTCAAGGAAGACACGCTGTATTACCGGTGTGAGTGCAAGGGTCTGTTTCCGCGGCTGGGCCATGCCGTAATTTCAACTCTCGCAGCGCGCCGAGGCGACGACGGCCATCGTGTCTTTTCTTTTCCGGCGCTTTTGGCACCGTATGCCGGCACCATGACGGCCGTCTACGCATGGTATCCGGGCCGCTATGAGGCCGCTGATGCGCTGCGAATGGGCAACTACACCTTGCTGGGATATGTGGGTGGAAACATTGCCATGGAGTTTCTCTATAGCGGGCCACACTCATGGCGCTCTCGCATGCACCTAAGCAAGACGCAAGGAGCGGCACCGCAGGGTTCAAATCCATGATCGGCTGGCAATCCAGGACGGCCGCAAGCATGGACCCTCCACTTCCGGGGCCACGCACCCAAGTGTTGCCACCCGTTGTGAGTTCCGCAACGGGCCTGATCGGCGAATTCCTCGAATGGTTCGGCGATCTGGGTATATTTTTCTGGAAAGTCCTGCGGGCTGCGGTAACGCCACCGTTTGAATTCCGCGAATTGTTTCACCAACTTGACGAGATTGGATCAAAGTCCCTGCCGCTGGTTGCTTTGGCCGGCGGCGCCACCGGGATTGTCCTGTCTTTGGAAGCGCGTTACAACCTGACTCGATTTGGTGCTAAATCACTTCTTCCCGCCGCGATCGTGTTCTCAATAATCCATGAAACCGGTCCGATCATCACCGGTCTGGTAGTGAGCGGCCGAGTAGGCGCGGGCATTGGCGCGGAGTTGGCGTCGATGAAAGTGACCGAGCAGATCGATGCCATCGAGGCATCGGCGGTGAACCCATACAGGTTACTGGCGGCAACTCGCATTCTGGCATGCATCCTGATGCTGCCTTTGCTGACCCTGGCTGCCGATGCATGCGGTTTGGTAATGGGCTGGGTCGCGCAAGCCCTGGCCGAGCCGCTCTCGTTACACCAGTTCATCAATAGCGGTTTTAAGGGCGCCGATTTCAATGATTTCCTGCCGCCCACGTTTAAGACCGCTGTGTTTGGCCTGATCATTGGGCTGATCGCATGTTTTCAGGGAATGCGTACTCAGGGAGGCGCAGCAGGAGTGGGCCGTGCGGCCACGAGTTCGGTAGTCTTGTCGTCGCTGTTCGTGATCCTGGCTGATGTAGTACTGGTGAAACTCATCATCATATTTTTTCCCTAAGTCGCTCGTGAGAAGTTATGGACGTAATCGACGAAATTGCGCTGAAGCCAGCAAATGCCGAGGAAGACGGCGGTGCATCCGTTATCGCCGTTGATGACTTGCATAAATCCTTCGGAAGTCAAAAGGTTTTGAACGGGATCAGTCTGAGCGTGAGCCGGGGCGAGACTCTGGCAGTGCTGGGGCGCAGTGGCACCGGCAAGAGCGTATTGCTGAGAATCATCATCGGCCTGCAGAAGCCGGACTCGGGATCAATTCGCATTCATAGTCAAGACATCGCCGGCCTGTCTCTTGACCAACTCGGCGAAATCAGAATGAAAATGGGTTTTTTGTTTCAGCACGCCGCGCTCTACGATTCGCTGACCGTCGAGCAGAACGTAGCGTTTCCGCTGCAGCACCACAACAAGGCGATGTCGAAGTCTGAACAGGCAGATCGGGTCAAAAAACTGCTAGCAGAAGTGGGCATGGAAGGCGACCTTGAGAAGATGCCTTCGGATATTTCGGGCGGCATGCAGAAACGCGTAGGGCTGGCACGTGCCTTGGCTCTGGAGCCTGATATCTTGCTGCTCGACGAGCCCACCGCTGGTCTCGACCCCATCAGTTCCGGTGAGATTGATGATTTAGTTCTCAAGCTCCAGGAGGAACATCACATGGCCTCCATCGTCGTGACTCACGATCTGCACAGCGCGAAGACCATTGCAGATCGGCTCGCCTTGCTCAACGAGGGCAACGTGGTGATCGAAGGCAACTTTGAACGACTGCAGGAAAGCAACGACGAGTTTGTCAGGGAATTTCTGAAGCATTCGTAGGAGGACCTATGTCGAGAGCGGTGCGCTTGGGAGCTTTTATAGTTGTGACACTGGCAATTTTAGTGACCGGTGTTTTCATCATCGGGAGCAAAAAGTATCTTTTCAACTCCACCTACCAATTGAAAGCGCAATTCGACAACGTGGTGGGCTTGGACACAGGAGGTGATGTGCGGGTAGGCGGCGTTCACAGTGGAACTGTGCGCAACATCCTGTTGCCTCACGGGACGGGCGCAAAGGTTACAGTAATCATGGATCTCGATAAGTCAACGCACGAGATCATCAAGCAAGACTCCGTGGCCACAATTGAAACCGAAGGGTTGCTGGGCAACCAGTATCTGGCGATCTCATTCGGATCGGCTGGGAAAGCCGAGGTGCGCGATGGCGACACTATCTCCAGTCAGCCGCCACTCGAAATGGCGGACCTGCTGCAAAAGACGAGCGGCATTCTCGATAGCAGCCAGCAAGCCATCCAAAATGCCACTCTAGCGACAGCGAATCTAAAGTCGATCAGCGCCAAGATCGATGGCGGTGAGGGAACCGCAGGAGCCCTGGTTAACGACAAACAGCTCTATAACAACCTCGAACAAACCAGCAGCGCCATGCGTGACACGTTGGTCCAGGCGCAAGCCGGGGTTACCGACTTCCAGGAGAATATGGAAGCCATGAAACACAACTTCTTCGTGCGCGGGTATTTCAAGAACCGCGGCTACGAAGATTCCACGGAGCTGGTAAAAAATGAGATCGAACACCTGCCGCAAGGCACCCCGGTAAAAGCCTTTGCGTACCCGACGAAGCAGCTTTTCGATAAGCGCGATTCGGCCAAGCTGAAGAATCAGAAATCTCTGAACGATGGCGGTGAGTTTCTGGCCAATAACCAGTTCGGGTTTGCGGTGGTCGTGGCCTCCGCCGGCATGGAAGGCGACGCCCAGAAGGATTTAGTGCTGACCGAAGCGCGTGCCGCGGTTGTGCGCGAGTATCTGGTCCAGAATTTCGGATTCGACGATAGTCAGCTTAAGACTCTAGGGCTCGGCAAGCAGACGGACGCGAATTCGGATTCGGGCTGGGGCAACGTTCAGATTTTCATCTATCCCCCCGGAACCGAGATTCCGCCTAACAAGCAAACCCCGGCGGGGATCGCATCCAAGACAACTTCGGGTCAACCAGTTCAGGCTTCTGCGACCGTGACACCTAAGCCCCAATAGGATTCCGCGAACCTTCTTTGGCTTTGTCGGACTTGGCGACCTTCTTGGCGAGTTCTTCGCTGAGCTTGTGTGCGTTCATGGAGTGTTCGAACGCCTGTTTGCTGAGTTCATGACCGGTTAAATGGTCTCCTTTACCATGCGCGGCGGCGGCGGCGGTGTGAGTGTGGGCGGCGAGATTATGGAGCTCTGCGACTCGATTGTGCGGACTCTGTGGCATGGTGTTCTCCTCTACTCGTTTCGATGCAGCGACAGCTTGCCGCGGCTCGACCGACCTCGTCTGTTTCATTGACAACAAGGCAAGGCCAGAAAATGCGCGTTGCTGATCAGGGAGGCGCGGGCATTCGTGAGAACCACTTTTAGTGCGCTCTCTTTCGCCGCGTTCGCAAATGTGTTGTACGCCTTCATGATGTCGTTCATCGCAGAGCGGTGAGTCACGAGTTTCTTTGGTTGCATGCCGGAGCGGACGACCTTCAGCAGCGAACCTTGTCATTTATGGCGCCCTCTTCTTATTGTTGAGCGGTTGTCTTCGCCTTTTTCCTGGTTGGTGGTGTGGCCGTCTTCTTGGTGCCTGCTTGTTGGAGCAAAGACAAAGAATCCGCGGCATTAAACGGGTATTCGCGGACGGATTTTTGGCCCGTCGTGCTCAGGGTAACGTCTACGCGACGGTTGCTTGCCAGCAGAACCGTCTTTATGTTGTCAACCACCCTTTGGCGCTGCTCTGGTGTCAACTCTGGATTTTTCTCAACCGCATCTTTCACCTGGGCTTCGTCGAGATTTCTTTGTTCGCCAAACGCCTTGGTTTCGAGGTTAGCGGCGGGAACGCCGTGTTCCATCAGGAAGCGTTTGGTGCGGTCGACGCGCCGTTCGGAGAGCGCCTGGTTGTATTCCGTGGAGCCTCGCGGGTCCGCGTGGCCTTCAAGAGTCAAATGGGCATCCGGCTTGGTTTGGAGATACGTTTTGAAATCTTCAGCCAGCGAAACCAGGGTTTGCTCCTGGCTTGGTAACAGACCACCATCGGGGTTCGCGATTCTTGGCTTATCCGTGGCAAAGTAAATGCTGTGCAGGGAAAGTCTGGCTTCCAGTTTTAGGAACTCGGGTGAAACCGGGGGAGGGTTCTGCACCATCACCTGGGCGGCAGCCTGAGTATTCAAGCCCCGTGTGTCACTGCAAGTCGCAGTCACCGTGATCGGACCGTTAAAAGTTCCGCTCGTATCCAGAGCTGCGGTGCTGCCGCTACCCGAAATGCTCCCGCCGCTCGCGGTCCACGCGCCTACCGTGACTTGGGCATTGTCCGGACTGGTGCAGGTGCAACTGATAGTGGAAGGCGTCCCAGTCTGAAGTGTCGACGGGTTCGCCGAACAGGAAACGGCAGGCGGATTCTTTGGCGGCTCCTTCACCGTGAAGGTCGCCATGCAATTGGCATGGCTTCTAGTATTTGGATCGGAGATCTGCGCGGTAACCGTGTAACTGCCACCAGCCATGCCGTTAGTGTCAACGCTCGCGGTATTATCCTTACCGGCAATTCGGCCGCCAGTGCTGCTCCAGGTGTAATTCAGGGTGTGCCGGGAATTGAAATTGCTGCCGGTTGCGGTGGCTGTCACTGGCTCGCCCACCATCACTTCAGCGGGATTGATGGTGCAACTTGCGGAGACGGGCGCGGATTTACCGCCGAACATGAATACCAGACCGCTTTGCAATCTCACGCCTCTGACATCGGTGGCGGGAACGATCGAACTCGGACCGTACTGATGATTCGAGAACACGAAATCTCCTCGAATCACGCGCCAAGCTACACATCGAGTCAAGTTCAGATCGAGGCCGCCGCCAGCCATGAAGCCGAATCCGTTACTGCTCTGGAAGAGATCGGAATCAAGGCTATGCCAGCCCACCAGAGCCTCAATAAACGGAGAAAAATGGCGGGTGCGAAAAGTCAGCTTAGGACCCATGGAGGCGCTGTAGAAAGCGGCATCGTCAATTCGCCCGGTTACGCCGTTCTCGCCGCTTCCCCAATGCCCGCTGCCGTCGGCTGTCAATCCGAACCAACGGTTAAAGTTGTAGGTTACGCTGCCACCGACGCCATGCGGATTCGATTCAATCCGGCTGCTCGCCGGAA
>Ga0073928_10003260_pt1 | contig 25945 bp, 27 predicted proteins | sample PaiPotPPA55metaG_FD_76969 | JGI IMG/M metagenome (GOLD analysis project Ga0073928, IMG submission 76969) | Iron sulfur acid spring bacterial and archeal communities from Banff, Canada, to study Microbial Dark Matter (Phase II) - Paint Pots PPA... ...
AGCGGGGCGACGATGCCTCCGGCTCCAGCTTCTTGCGTAACTGACCAACAAATACCCGCAGATATTCAACCTGTTCCGTACTCTGCCCACCCCAGATCGCGCTGAGCAACGTGCGATGAGTTATTACTTTGCGGGGATGGCGCGCGAGATAAACCAGAAGATCAAATTCCTTAGGCGTCAGACGAACATCGCGATCCCGCAGTGTAACTTTATGCGCCTCCAGATCAATTCGGAAATCGCCTACTTCAATAAGAGATTCCTGCTCGCTTTCGGCGGGAACGCGGCGTAAATTGGCGCGCACCCGCGCCAGCAATTCTTCGATTCCGAAAGGCTTGGTGACGTAGTCGTCGGCGCCGGCATCGAGCGCGCGCACTTTGGTTTTCTCCTCGCCTTTAACCGATAGCACAATGATCGGAATCTTGGTTGAAAGGCGCAATCGTTTGCACAACTCCAGTCCATCCATGTTGGGCATGGAAAGGTCGGTAATCACGAGATCCGGGGTCCAGTCTTTCATGATCTCGAGCGCCGTCTCACCGTCATTCGCCACGCGAATGTCGTAGCCATGGCTGGAGAGACTGGTACGCAACACCCGCGGAATCTGGGGCTCATCGTCCACTACGAGAATACGGCGATGTTCGTTCATAGCATCACGCAGGCTCCTGGGTAACAATGTGTACGTCGACCGCGGGTGCATCCCGCAGGAATTTGTTGATGGCGGTGAGATACAAATATTTTCTCCATCCACCGGTAGCCGATCGTCCAAACACAACCTGGGTGACGTGTTTTTCGCGCACGAAATCAGCTACAGCGTGCGCCACGCTACTCGCCTTCAGTTTGGTTATTTGCGCGCCCACGTTCTCCGCGAATCGGAGATTCGCCGCCAAGGTTTTCTGGTTGGGCTCATTGTCATCCTGGCCGAGATCGACATACACAACGTGCAGTTCACCGCCCATGGCTTGAGCCATACGGGCGCCGCGCGCGATTAGATATTGCGCCGCTGGGTTGGAGCTGATACAAACCGCAATCCGCTCGCGAACGGCAACAGTCCCGCTGGCTTCATCTCTCTCGCGATACGATTCCAAGCTCTGATCCACAGCTTGCGCGACCTGGCGAAGAGCCAACTCCCGCAACGCAATCAGATTTTCCGGACGAAAGAAATTACCCAGCGCTCGGCCCACCCGGTCAAGCGGATAAATGTCACCTCGGCGCATGCGGCTCTGCAAGGCTTCCGGAGTCAGGTCTGACATGACCACCTCATTCACTCGCTTAAGCACCCAATCCGGAACCGTCTCCCGAACCGTAATCCCCGTAAGACCCTGAACCGTCGGAGTCACGCTATCCAAATGCTGAATGTTCATGGTTGACAGCACATCAATCCCGGCTTCCAGCAATTCCAGCACATCCTGATAGCGCTTCGCGTGTTTGCTGCCCTCCACATTGGTATGCGCCAACTCGTCTACTAGGACGACACTTGGCTTTCGGGCGAGAATGGCATCAACGTCCATTTCTTCAAACACAGTGCCTTTGTACTCCAGCTTCTTTCGAGGAACAGCTTCGATTTGTGACGCCAGTTCCGCCGTCGCCTTGCGCCCGTGGGTTTCGATCACTCCAATGACAACATCCTCCCCGCGCGCGTGCCGTCGAATCGCTTCACTCAACATGCTGAAAGTTTTGCCCACCCCCGGCGCATATCCCAGAAAAAGCTTGAATACGCCACCCTTCTTCGTGGGATCAGCCTCTTCCAACCATTGCTCAGGAGTTTTGGTCATCGCCGGCTATTGTCGTCGAGCAGATTCAAATTGTCGAATACAGGCGCGAGCATCCACGCTCCCACAAAGACTTTTTTCCCTTTGTGGACCTTTGTGTCCTTTGTGGTTCATGAATTGAGAAATGCTCAAAACCACAAAGGACACAAAGGTCCACAAAGGAACGTGCGCAAATCAGTCTCCCGAAGATCAGCTACAATCGGCGGCGTGAACCAAGCGCGACTCAAGGCCGCCATGCGCTATGCCGCGAGTGCGGTTGCTGTGCTGGTCCTGGTTGTGTTTTATGACCTCGTAATCAAGGTGAACCCCACCACCGTCGCGCTAACCTTCCTGATCGGCGTCCTGATCGTCTCAGCCAACTGGGGCTTGCGGCCCGCCGTTTTCATGGCGCTGATCGCAACCTTGGCGTTCAACTATTACTTCCTTCCCCCTATTGGCACCTTGACCATCGCCGATCCACAGAATTGGGTCGCCCTGCTTGCCTTTCTGGTCACAGCGATCATTGCCAGCCAACTTGCGGAGCGAGCCCGCCGTGAAGCAGAAAGAGCGAACGAGCGCCGTCGCGAGGCTGAGCGCTTGTACAGATTCAGTCAGCAACTACTTTCCAGTGACAACGTAATCGAACTGCTGAATGCAATCCCGCGCTACATCGTGGACTGTTTCGGCGTAAAAGCCGCGGCCATCGCATTACCGAACCGGCCTGACGTCTACCGGTCAAGCGCAACCACTCACGACTTGGAGCGCCACGATCTGCAACTGGTGTGCATGCGCGGTGAACCGATGACCAACCCCGAAAAACGCATGGTAGTTATGCCGCTGCGCATGGGCCTTCGCGTCGTCGGTAGCATGGGCGTTTCAGGAGCACTGCTTTCCCGCGAAACTCTCGAAGCCATGAGCAGCCTGATTGCCATCGCCATCGAACGCGCCGGCGCGGTAGAAAAGCTAAGTCGCGCTGAGGCCTCTCGCGAAAGCGAGCAACTGCGATCAGCTCTGCTCGATTCGGTCACCCACGAATTTCGTACGCCGCTAACATCCATCAAAGCCTCTGCCACTGCAATGCTCTCGAATCCCGCCCTGGACGCCGCTCAACGTCTCGAACTGCTCACCGTAATTAATGAAGAGAGTGACCGTTTGAACCGTCTGGTTGGCGAAGCTGCAGAAATGGCGCAGCTTGATGCCAACAAGGTCGAGCTTCAATTAGGCGCGCATCCAATGCAGAAAGCCGTCGATGCCGCGCTTGAAAAAGCAAAAGCTGCGTTAGGACAGCATCCGGTTGACGTCCGCTTGCCAGCTGACTTACCGCTAGTTCGAATGGATCAAGACCGCGTCACCGAAGTCATCACTCAGTTGCTCGAAAACGCCGCCAAGTATTCGTCTCCGGAATCTCCCATTCAGATCACCGGAGAAGTGAGTAACCGTATGGTGATGACCAGCGTTGCCGACCAAGGGCCTGGGATCGATGATTTCGAACAGTCATTGATATTCGAAAAATTCTATCGCGGTCGAGGTCAGCGCCTGCACGTGCAAGGCACAGGTATGGGGCTAGCGATTGCCAAGGCAATCGTCGAAGCCCACGGCGGAAAAATCGGTGTTACCAGCCAGCCCGGCCACGGCTCGGTTTTCTACTTCACACTGCCAGTGGCGTAAGTGTAGGCGCGGCCGTCCACGCCCGCCCGGCCCAATGAACCCCAACACTAGGAAAAATAAATCCCCCGCCCAAGTGCCGAAAAACGCGCCAAGGCGAGGGACTTGTTTCTACGGCAGGTAGTAGCGGAACGACGTGAAGAACATATTCTCTGTCGCGTTCGGAGTTCCGCCTACGCCACGCCAGACATTGCGGTCAATGTAGGAATACTGCGGTCCCCATTGAAGTCTGCCTTTCGGGCCAGCATAAAACCGATACCAGAACCCGATCGTACCTTCAAAAATGTCCCGCGTATCGCCGTTACAATTGGACAGTCCGCCCGGATTAAATCCGCCGGTAAGAGGCGTACCCACAGAGCCGGGAACCGGAATGGTAGCAGTGCCGGTTGTGGTACTGCCTGCCGGAGGGGGGGTGACGACCGTGACGGTCGTTGATGCTGGGACCGTCTCTGTGCCGCAACCTGAGTTATTGAACAGTGTCGATCCGTAGCCAACGCCCTTCCCCGAGCTGCTGAGAAAAGCGGTGCGCTCTTCATATTCCGCGCCCACGTTGGCGTAAACATCCAGCCTCGGCGAGTGCCATTCCAGCGTGCCCAGCGCTTGATAATTCCTTACCGGAACCAAAACGCCATCGGGACGCGCCACAACGTCTACGAGTCCAGCGCTGCCGTAGCGTCCGGTACCGTTGCCGCCGAGGAAATGCGCACCTATATCAACGTGCTTGGCAATGGTCCCGCGTATGTTGGCGCCAATACCGCCGTCAGGCGCGGAGTTGTTAAACGCACCCACCGCGGAAGGCTTGCTTGCCGTAGCCAGCGGATAAATCCGGTCGCGGAAGTCGGTGAACACTCCGAATACTTCGAAGTGTCCCCAACCCGGCTCGAAGGCAAGTTTGCCGATGATATCGGGCGAGGGATTGAAAGAGTAGTTTGCGGTCGGATTGTAAAGACCACCACTCGCACCCTGCTCGCCGATGATGAAGTTGTTGTTGGCGCCGTGGCCGCCAAGCGTCGCTTGGGAATCTTCTACCGCGAAGCCGAACCACGCCTTGTTGCTAATGTTCTTGGTCACCCGGAAACCATACTGACGGGCCCAGCTAAAGCCAACGTTATACTGCGGATCAATCGTCATCGGCAACGCTTCCGAGCGATTGTCCAACCCCTTCTTGGTCTCCGTGATCAGACTCCACATTTGCCCGCCGGTAAAACTCCAACCGTTGTGCAACGCCGCCTGCGCCCATGCCTGGCGCACACGCAGCCCATAGCTATTGCTCTGGTTGTTGTTCGAGGTAATTCCAGAGGTCAGGAAATCCGACTCATAGTAACCAGTCAGCTTGGCCGAGTTCAGTTTACCTTCCGCCAACATAGAGATACGGGACTGGCGGCCGGACCCAAAGAATTCCGATATGTTACTTTGCGCCGCGCCAGGGAAAGTAATCGAATTGAACGGCGTATTGATGTCAGCGCCAAGAGCATGCTGGCGCCAGACGGTTTCTGCCGCGATGAAGCCACCCGGAGTTATTGTGATCCCTTTGTAATGGATGGCGAGCGGGCTCTCGATTTCACTCTGCAGATTCTTCTGCGTCTCCTGCAGTGAAAGCGCCGCATTGGTGGCATTCTGCTTCAGGTCAGCCACGTCCGTGTGGACCGCGGCCACATCCTGTTGCGCCTGCGTGGTTTGGGAAGCCGCGGTATCGGCCTTCTGCTCTGCTTGGGTAGCCACGCTTTGTGCCTGGCCCACCTGTTGTTGCAACTGCTGAATGGCCGCATCGCGGCTTTTTAGTTGATTCATCAGTTGCAGAATTTGCTGCTGCTGCGCGTCGATCGCCTGCTTCATCTCACTTAGTTGGGTCGAAACGCTGGGCACCGACTTTCTTGCAGCCGCTCTTTTCTTGGTGCTGCTACTGCTTGTCGTGCTCGTATCTTGCGATGCGGCCGGTGCGACAGCGCCAGATACCAAGGCCAACGCCAACGCCAAAGCCATTCCTTGCTTCATTATTTCCTCCGAGTTATTCAAGATGGACAATCAGCCAAAAATATTGACAGCACGTCTCTTGCAGGACGTTTGGGACCGTTGATGCTATCGGGCATTTATTAAAAATTGATGAATATTTGATAAATCTTGGGTGAATTGGCGGGAATTGCCCAGTACTTCCGAAGACGGCGGAGATTGGCGGGAGCCAAATAACCCCGTTTAAGCATGTCGCGTTCTGCAGATGGAAAATATGCCAAATCAATTCAGCAAGCCAAGAACATCCAGTTCGCTCTCTGCGCGACCCTTGTCGCTCAATCGTCCATACAATTCCATTGGCCGAACCGTTGGCCGAAACCGACGGCGTAGTGCTCACAGCTAACTCTGTGGGCGCCTGAACTGTCTCCAGCTGTCAACGGAGTAACGTCCGCGTTACACTGCTAATTCGCCGGATGTGGCACACTCGTTCTGCGGAGCGACGATGAACCATCTCGAATTCACGCTTCTTGTCGCGGCGGGATCTTTCGTAGCTGGCCTGCTCGGATCGCTCACCGGTCTCGGAGGCGGAGTCGTCCTCGTCCCCCTGCTGACTCTCTTTTTCAAAGTCGACATCCGCTACGCCATCGGAGCTTCCCTGGTTTCCGTAATCGCAACTTCCTCCGGCGCAGCCGCCGCCTATGTGAAAGAAGGATTCTCCAACATCCGCATCGGCATGTTCCTTGAAATCGCGACCACTATCGGCGCGCTCGCCGGAGCCTTCCTGGCCGCTTTCATCTCCACCCGAGCTCTCGCCGTCATCTTTGGTGTGATGCTCCTATACTCCGCATACCTCTCCAGAAAGCCGCGACCCCGGGCGCAACGCAATCTTCCCGAAGACCCCCTAGCCACCCGCCTGCGTATGAACGGAGACTTTCCCTCAGAAGAGGGCGGGATGCGGCACTACAACGTGCAACGCGTTCCCGCAGGTTTCAGCTTAATGTTCGGGGCGGGCGCACTGTCGGGATTGCTCGGCATTGGCTCGGGCGCAGTGAAAGTCCTCGCCATGGACCAGGCCATGAAGATCCCCTTCAAAGTTTCGACCACCACCAGCAACTTCATGATTGGCGTCACCGCCGCCGCCAGCGCCGGAGTCTATCTCAACCGCGGCTATGTCGATCCCGGCCTAGCCATGCCGGTAATGCTCGGCGTCCTGGCTGGCTCGATGTTCGGTGCGCGCATACTGATGAAGGCGGAAACCAAAGTCTTGCGCGTCGTATTCAGCGTCGTAATCGCCGTTCTCGGCGTGCAAATGCTTTACAAAGGCCTGACCGGAGGAATCTGAATTGGCAGAAACTGCAGACCAGCACGGTTGGACAGATCAAAAGCTGGAGAACATTGTCGGCAATCTTCTGCGCACCGGAGTTTCACTCGCGGCCGTAGTCGTCCTCATCGGAGGAATAATTTATTTGAGCCGTCATGGCCGTGAGCCCGCAAATTACCGCATCTTCCAAGGTGAACCCTCCGACCTGAAAAGCGTGCCCGGCATAATTCGCAGCGCCATGGGACTGCACGGCCGCGGCATAATCCAATTTGGACTGCTCCTACTGATCGCCACCCCAGTTTTCCGCGTAGCTCTATGCATCTGGGGATTCGCCGCCGAAAAAGATCACATGTACACGCTCTTCACCACCATAGTGCTAGTAGTCCTGCTCTACAGCCTGCTAGGCTCCGGCTCAGCCTTTTAACGCATATCCGCGAGGAATCGTCATCCGAGACTCAGCTCGCAGCCTTTACGGGACGATCCACCTCGGCGGCACTCTGAACATTGGAACCGTATTCAAACTCGATACGGGTTCTCGAATTACAATCATCAAGATATCGATTTTTTCGATTATTGCCATCGATTTGTTATCTTTAATAGGCCATCAGCTAATTGTCCTTATTGGAGACCTTTATGACCACCGCCACTAAATCGGTTTCGCTCGAGCAGGAACTTAATCCTACGGAGGCGCAGACCGCGCGATTTGATCTGGCCGCACACAAACTTAATCTGGATGAAGGAATATGGAAGGTGCTGCGCTATCCCACGCGGGAGCTGATCGTGCACATTCCCGTGGCCATGGACAATGGGACGCTGGAAGTCTTCACCGGCTTCCGGGTGCAGCACTCGATTGCGCGTGGTCCGTCAAAGGGCGGCATTCGCTATGCTCCGGACGTCACGCTCGACGAAGTGCGCGCGCTGGCGGCCTGGATGACGTGGAAATGCGCGGTGGTAAATATTCCTTTCGGCGGAGCGAAGGGTGGGGTGATTTGCGATCCGCATAAGATGTCGATCGGCGAACTCGAGCGCATGACTCGGCGCTACACGGCGGAGTTATTCGAATTTATTGGTCCGGAGAAAGATGTACCTGCGCCCGACGTGAACACTAACGAACAAACCATGGCGTGGATTATGGACACTTATTCCATGCACATGCGGCAGACGGTGACCGCGGTGGTCACCGGGAAGCCGATCAACATCGGAGGATCGCGGGGACGCCGCGAAGCTACGGGACGCGGCATCATGATTGTTTGCGATGAGGCGATCCGGAAGCTGGGGTTGCGGGCTGAATCCACTCGCGTGATCGTGCAGGGGTTCGGCAACGTCGGCTCCAATGCGGCCCTGCTCATGGCGCAGGCAGGTTACAAGATTATCGGCATTCTTGAAGTGACCGGCAGCCTTTACAACCAAAACGGAATTGATGTTGTCGCACTCTCGGCGTACCGGCAGAAGCACGGAACCCTGGCGGGTTTTCCGGGAGCGGAAGCCGCTGATCCGGCCGAACTGCTGGTCACCGACTGCGACATTCTTATTCCCGCAGCCACTGAAAATCAGATCACGAGTCGCAATGCGGAGCGGGTGAAATGCAAGATTCTCGCCGAGGGCGCGAATGGTCCGACGACGGCCGCCGCGGATGAGATTCTGGCGGAAAAGGGAGTATTTGTGATTCCCGACATTCTCTGCAATGCTGGCGGTGTGACCACTTCTTACTTCGAGTGGGTACAGGATCGCCAGGGATATTTCTGGAAAGAGTCATTCGTGAACGAACAGTTAGAAACCATAATGGTGGCTGCGTTCGACGATGTGGTGCGGTATGCCGAAACCCACGGCGTCAACAACCGGATTGCCGCTTATATGCTGGCCATTGATCGCGTGGCGTATACCATCCGGCAGCGCGGAATTTATGCGTGAGCGCGAAAACTGGAGCTGGCAAAAAACAGTCAGCCTAAAAATCGTAGTCGTCTTGTTGGCTGCTTTATTCGTCCGAACAGCGGTTGCGCAAACAACTTCTTCGGATTCGCAAACAACCACTGCAAGCCATGCGAAATCACAATCGGGCACTCCTTCGGCGTCCGACATTGCTGCGGCCAAAGCCAGCGGAAAAGTATGGGTGAACCTTGACACTGGGATTTATCACAAAGGCGGGCGCTGGTACGGCAAAACCAAAAATGGCAAATTCATGAGCGTGGACGATGCCAAGAAGGCAGGCTACAAGGCTGCAAAACGAGATTGAAATCTTTGAGGAGAGAAATCATGAGAAAAAATCTGCATATTCGAATAATGGTTGCTCTGCTTGCGCTCGCATTGCTGAGCACTGTGGTGGCGGCTCAGAGTTCGAGTCAGTCGATGGGATCGACGGCCGGCAGCGCCATGCAGGCCGCAGGCAGCAAGGCGAAGCTGCTGGATATCAACTCGGCAACGACGGATCAACTCTATGCGTTGCCGGGAATCGGCAGTGCCTATGCGAAGAAGATCGTGGATGGCCGTCCTTATAAAATGAAGACTGACCTGGTGCGCAAGAAAATCATTCCTCAATCGACGTACGACAAAATCAAAGACCTCATTATTGCAAAGCAGAAGTAGGAAGAAAGCGGCCTCGGCCAGGCTTTATTGCTTCGTTCTGCGTGGTGGAGGATAATTCAGTATCGGTCGTTTCGACGCTCGCGGCCCTAGGCGTCTGCCGTTGCGATGTTTTCCGGTGAACCTTCCGAACTCCATCACGCTGACGCGAATTTGCAGCATTCCGCTGCTGATCTGGATTCTATCGACCAACCATTTTCAAAATACGGGCGGGGAAAGGGAACTGCTGGCTTCGGCTTTGTTCATCGCCGCCTCGATTACCGACGGCATTGACGGATACCTGGCGCGCAAGCGCGGACAGATCACGACCATGGGCGTGCTGCTGGATCCGCTGGCCGATAAACTTCTGATCGCGGCGGCGTTCATCACTCTGGTGCAGTTCAATCCCAGCATGGTTCCGGCATGGATCGCGGTGATTATTATCGGCCGCGAATTTCTGGTGAGCGGGTTGCGGTCGATTGCGGCGTCCGAAGGATTCGCTATCGAGGCCAGCGATTTAGGCAAGTTCAAAATGCTAGTGCAGATTGTTTCCGTGGTCGCGGTCATTCTCGATCACCGCTGGAAAGAATGGCCCGTCTACGGTGGGTATTTCTTTCCGCTGCATTGGATCGCGCGGCTTGCGATCTGGTTCATGGTTCTGCTGTCGCTCGTATCAGCGGGCGATTATTTTATTGCGTTCTGGTCAAAGATTGACCGGCAGGTCGTGAAAAGCCGCCGCCGCGCGTTTGTCCTCAGCCGTCGGAGGAAGCGCGATGTCGCCGCAACCTGAAAATCAACCCGCCAGTTCTTCTCTGACCCAGCGCGAATTTACGCGTGAAGAGCGCGAAGTCTTATTGAAGCTTGCCCACGAGTCGATTCAGTCGGCGCTGGAGCATCGCGAAATTTCTCTGGATCCGCCTTCGCCGCATTTTTCCGAACCACGCGGCGCATTCACGACTATCTATTACCAAGGTCAGCTTCGCGGTTGTGTGGGCTACGTGCTTGCGGTAATTTCGCTGTATCGCACGGTGGCCGAAACGGCTCGTGCGGCGGCTTTTGAGGACACGCGTTTCGCACCGGTAACTTTATCAGAAGCTCGGGCGCTGGAGATTTCACTCAGCATCCTGTCGCCGCTCAGAGCCGTCGAGCCGGAGGAAGTAGAGATTGGAGTCCACGGGCTGGTAGTCTCGTATGTCGGACGCCGCGGATTGCTTTTGCCGCAAGTGCCCGTTGAACATGGATGGGATCGCCTGACCTTCATTGAACAGACTTGCCAGAAGGCAGGCCTGCCGCGAGATGCCTGGAAGAACGGCGCCACGCTGGAGGCATTCACTGCGGAAGTGTTCGGAGACGCGAGTGAAGTGGCACGTTCCGGCGAATAATTTTTTCTGTGCAGCGGCTTTCTTGGTATCAGCGACGGCGTCGTTCTTTTGGTAGCGCCGGCATCTTGCCGGCTGTCGCGAGGCATCCTGCCCTCGCCAGTGCGGGCGAGACGCCCCCACGCCAGCCGCCGAGACGGCGGCGCTACACCTAATCAATAGGTCGCTGAGAAGCCGCTAAGAATCCCATTGTCGTCGGTGAAAGCGCCGACGATAACGTTGTGATCATTTATTCCGTAGCCGAAAGTCCTGTCGCCTTTAGGAACGTGAAACTTGTAAAACTTGCCAGCATGCCTTAGCGCCCCGCCGTAGGTATCGCCCGAACCTTCCCAGGAATAGACAATATCATCGAGATTATTGATTCCCGCTGCATCCGAGTTCGGTTCGCCGGGCACATTTACGGTCTTATATGTCTTGCCGTTATAGAGCGACGATTGTGAATTGAAGCTTGAGTCCAGCCACACTTCGGTCATGAGGCCAGCATTATTTATCGCTCCGCCGAGCGTACTCTGCGCGCCAGGCACGTCCAGCGTGGTGTAAGTTCCGCCCTTCAACAAGAACCCATGCGAACCTTTTGAATCGGCGAAATTTCCGGTAATATCGCCGTGGTCGTTGATCCCGGTAGCTTGCGATCCGGTCGAGCCCGTTGGGCTAATGTCGGTAAAGTTCCCTTTCGCGTAGAGAAATCCCTGTGCGTTGTGGTTTGAAGTTGCGTAATAGCCTACTATCGCTCCCGCTTTGTTGATCGCAAAACAATAAGTGTCCGTGCCCTTTGGATCATCAATCTTAACTACTTTCCCTTTGAGCAAGACGAAGCCATGGCGCACACCGCCGCCGTCAACATACGATCCAACCATCGCGCCCGGGTTATTGATTCCATAGATCGCAGTGCTTTGTGCTCCCGGAACTTTGATGGTTTTGAATTTGAAATTGAGCGGCGGCGTGTCTACCGCAGCTGCGACCGCGGAGAATAGCGCAAAAAACAAAATGAAGCGAATCGGACCGAAGATACGATATCTCACAAAATTTCTCCTCCCGAAAGATTCGTCCAGATGCGGCGTACGACACTATATGCCTTGATTCAACGGCTGTCGAATGGAGGCCACTATCGGTATCCGGTAAACCCCTTCGCCTCTAACTTTCGCGTAGACTGCTAAGCGCAGCCCGTGAAAACCATCAAGCACATTCTTTCTCGATATACCGCGTTCCTGTGGGCTTTGCTCAAGCCTCTGGGAGCGTGGGGCGTGCTCGTAGTTGGGGCAGTGGATGGCGCCTTTCTCGGCCTGCCGGTTGACGCAGTCGTCGCCGGTTACGTTTATCAGAATCACGCGCGGTTCGTGCTGTATGCGCTGCTGGCTTCGGCGGGATCAGCGCTGGGCAGCATTGTAATCTACGTCCTTGGATACAAGGGCGGCGAAGAACTGCTGCGCAAGCGCATTCCTCCGGCGCGCTTTGAGAAAATTCATACGGCATTCGACGAGCATCCTTTTTGGAGCCTGATGCTGCCGGCGATGCTGCCTCCGCCAACGCCTTTTAAATTATTCGTGCTGGCTGCCGCTGTTTCGGAGATGGGATTCGCGCGCTTCCTGCTGGCGATCTTCTCGGGACGCTTGGTGCGCTTTCTGCTGCTGGGACTGCTGACCATCCGGTTCGGCCCGGACGTTGTCCATTTACTTGGGACAGTTTTCCAGCAGCACTATTATTTGATCCTGGAAGCGATCATTGTGGGATTGGTAGTGTGGTTCGTGATGCGACGACGAAAGCGCAGGCGTGTAATCGCAAAGGGATCCACTTAAGTGCATGTGGTAAGCGATTCCAGGATTTCTTTTACGCGGCTGCTGCGTTGTCGCTTGCACGGCCTACGCCGGAAAGTATCCGCAAGGCCATCGGCGTGGCAAACATTGCAAGCGTGAAAATCAAATCGCCCGCGAGCGCGTTCCGGAAGAATGGCAGAGCGGCAACGTACGACATCATTATCCCGCTCAGATTTTTCGGATACATATCCAGCGAGGCCCAGGCTGCGAGATTAGTGATCAGATAAAACGAGACCGAACTGGCGAGGGCTGCGCCGACCACCGGAACGAACTTCGTCTTTGCGCCCAGCCTTGTGCCCAGCCACAGAACCGCGGCATACCAGACGAAGGTAACGTAGTGGCCCCACGTGAACGGATAGCTGTAGACCAGTTTCGTCAGCAGTACATCCGACGCAGCCAGCAGCACGAACGGGATCCAAATCTGGCGGCGTGGTCCGCGGGCTCCGAAGAATAAGAGCGATCCGGTGACTGGGGTGAACATCCAGGGATGCGGCATGAAACGGACGGCGACCGCAAGTATGACAAATAAGTAGGCCAGCATGTGGAGCACCTCGATACGAAACTCTCAATGAAGATTGTGGCCTGTGTGGGCGGCGGCGTCAAGTCGAAGGTTTTTGCCTTCAATGGAGGCCCCCTGGTCTCCATTTTGGCTAATCGAGGGGGACGGTTTTAGGTACGCCCATATTTTCTTCCACGACTTTCAGGTTGCGATCGAGTTTGACATACGCTGAGAGGACGCTCGCACCGCGACTTCCGGAACGCTGAAACCGCAAGTCTTTGAAACGCACGATGTAGCCCTGTCCCCCCGACGCGAGCGGCTCGCTTTCGGTAATCGGATACTTGGCCCAGTCGAGATAGACGCGTCCAAGATAAGAACGCTTGGCTGCAAGTGTGACTGGAGTTTCCTCGGGCTTGTAGAGAACCTGCATTTCGCCGCCGGGATCGACCTCCGGAGTAATTGAATCAACCATCATCGTGGCGAAGGAATTCCGGGTTTCAACCACTCCGACCCAGCGAAATGGATTCCACCACAAAGGGAAGGCCGATGCCCGCAGCGGGTCGGCGTTTTCGTAGGTGCGAGCTTCGAGCTCGTTGATGGCACGCTGGTGCTCGTAATTGCGGACGCCCCACAGCGCAACCACTCCAAGCAACGCGATCGTCGCGCCCCACCGGCCTGGGGGAACCTTTCGGCGAACGCCGATCTCGTGATCGATAAAGGAGAATAAAGTCGGCAACACTAATCCAGAAACTAGCAAAATCAGAATGATCGGGTCGACGATGAAAACAATATCCCACGAATACCACTTCTCCGAGAATGGCCAGAATGGACGCACCCCGTAATTATTGGTGTAATCCAGCAGAATGTGGCTGAGGCCGGCGAGATATGCGAAAGCAAGAAGCAATCCCCATCGCGGAGGCAGATTTGGATTTTTAGTTTTTCGTCCGCCAAGCTGCCAGATCGCATACACGAAGCCGACCACCACCGCCGAAACCAAGGCGATACCGAGAAAAGAATGAGTAAAGCCGCGATGATGTGCGAAGGCGAAAACCCGGCCTTTAAACTCGCCGAGCACGTCCAAGTCAGGTGCTTCGGCGGCCAATGTGACCGTTGCCGTGGCCAACGCCGTTTTGCGATTGAGTCCGGCGCGTCCCAAACAGGCGCCGGTCAGGAAATGGGTGAGCGGTTCCAAAGTGTCTCGCCAGCCCGGTTCGTAATCCGAATTAAGAATACATTACTGCGCCGTTCTAAAGCGTCGCCGCGCTGGCAGCTTGCTGAGCTTTGTCGTTAACTCGAGTGCGTTTTGAACGGCGGCGCCAGAACCGGTATTGTCGAAAACACACCACACTCGCGCTCGGTCATGCGAGGCTGACAATTGCGCAGCCAGCGTAGTTAGGAAATCCTGCGAATAGGAAGAGAAATATCGCCGGGGAGAGCCGTGAAGCCGAAAATAAGCCAAGCCCGCAAAACCACCCGGCAGACTGGCCGCGGGTACGCAAGCCGGGTCGGCTGCTACGCGGGCGATTTGAAATTCGGCCAGCAGTTCTTCGGCTGGCTCATCGAACCATTCGGCATGGCGTGGCTCCCATGCAACGTCCCCGGAATAATACGCGCGAAGCAGCAACAGAAACTTTCTTGCGCTGGGGTAATCAAATCCGAGGCTTGGCGGCAGCTGGACGAGTACTGGACCCAATTTATCGCGTAGAAGTTTGATCTGCTCCAGAAATGCTGACAACGTCTCGGGACTGCAATTCAGCTTGGCTTCGTGAGTTATGGTTCGGGGAGCTTTTACTGAGAATTGGAATCCAGCAGGGACTGAGCCGGCCCATCGCTCCCAAGTTTCCTTTTTATGCGGACGATAGAAGGACGAATTGATTTCGCAACAGTTCAAGACTTGCGAATACCGCTCAAGATGATTTTTTGCCGAGGCGAAGTGTGGGATCGCCTGGCGCGGAATATTCCATCCTGCACATCCCACGCAGATAGGGTGATCAGACAACCGGCAAGGATTGACAGCGCTCACGATAAGGATAGACTCAAAAACTTCCCGGCATTCCGGGCGGAGCATGACTCCGTCCGGTTTGCCGGGTAGATAGAACGGTGATAGGCGTGGAAAGTGAAATCCAAGCGCCGATCAATTCGCCTTCAGTAGGATCACGTTAGGCTGCGCGTCTGCCCCTTTTCTTGCCGACAGCTGGCTCTTCTTCTGCTTCCTCTGCTTCTGCTCCCTCGTTCGCTTGCGCATTGATCTCCTGCGCGAGTTGAGTAAGCTTCTCATCCGTTTCTTTTTCCTCTTGGAGAGTTTCGTTCAGCAAAGAGCTCTGTTCCGTCTCTCCGAGTTCCTCCGCAAAGGCGCAAACCGTGCCGTAGGCCGCGATTTCGTAATGCTCAACCCGCTGGGCCGCGCCGATAATGGCCGCGTCCATCAGAGGTCCTTCGAAATCCTCTTCCATTACTTCCGAGCCTTCCTCTACCAAACCTTCCATACCCTTGCATTTCTTGCCTTTGGGACTCTCTCCCAAAGCCTGGAAAATCTTCTCCAGACGTTGTACGTGGCCTTTGGTCTGCTCCAGATGTTCTTCAAACCCCTGCCGTAGTTCTTCCGACGAGGCGGCTTTCGCCATCTTAGGCAGCGCCTTGACCAGTTGATTTTCCGCGTTATAAAGGTCTTTCAACTCCTCAATGTAAAGTTCTCGTAATCCTTCTGGCATTTCTTCCTCCAAAAAAAGTTTTTGCAAGGCATGAGATGCTTCTATAGCAGAAGGAGTAGCTTCGTATTGCGCCGAACTGGAAGGTAGATAAGCGCAAGTATGCGGGGGTTATTTTTGTACATTGGATGATCCGGTAAAACCTGTACGCGGGCATCGCCGAACCCTTGTTACAAGCACGTGGGTCTGAACTATTTTCCTGCCTTGAACCTTGGCCAGGCTCTGCGCGCGCACCCGCGAGAGTGGCACGCAGCCCATCGATCCCCCTCCGAACCTGATGGGATCTGGAAAGTCGTGATTTTCCAAGGGACTTGACAGATGGCCAAGGCCGGGCGCTCCTTACCTTCGTGCTATGGAAATATTCTGAAACGTTGCGATTAGAGCTAAAGCACGTTACCTTACGTTAAGCTGCGGCAAAGTGTCCTCCTCCAACAGCGCCGCGGCGGTCACATCGATATTCGACGCCGACTGTTCGCTTTACACCGTTGCCATGAGCGCGGGTCTTAACAATCCGGATCTGGAGTTGATAAACGAGGACGCGGGGGGGATTACTGCCGCTGGACCGCGCACCTCATCGCCCACTGAATGCATGGGCCATGAAGCGCTGCAGGCTCTTCTAGCTTTCTCGGCTTTGCACGAGCAAATCCGTACTCGACGAGCGAAACAACCTAAGAACGGTTCGGATCCGGAGGACGATTGGCAGCTCGAACAATTCGTTCTGGACGAAGTGCTGCAACTGGTTGCGGAACGGGCGCTGGCGATTACCGGCGCGGATGGTGTGGCCGTCGCATTGGCGCAGGACAATGCCATCGTTTGCCGCGCTTCGGCGGGTAGCATTGTGCCCGACCGCGGAGTGCGTCTGGACCCGAACTCGGGATTTTCCGGACAGTGCCTGGTGTCGGGAGAAATCGTTCGCTGCGACGATGTTGACACTGACCCGCGGGTGAATCTCGAGGTCTGCCGGCGTCTCGGTGTACGGTCAATTCTGGCGGTGCCCCTTTCAGCAAAACAAAATGTCGTGGGTTTGCTGGAGGCGTTTTCCGGTGAACCTTACGGATTTAATGACAGCGATGTTCGCAGTCTGAACCTGCTGGCTGAGCTGATTCTTTCCGCGATGAAACCGGAAGAGGAAGATCGCCTGCGCGAAATTGCACGGCAGGTTGTTCCAGCCGCGGCCGAGCCTGAAATCAGTTTTGTTTTTGAGCCGGAGGTTGAAGAGTTACAAGTACAGCCGCCGGTGAGCCAGGAAGATGATGGAGAACGGGCGTCTTCGCCCGTCCAGCCGGGCGAGGACGCCCCGTCTCCACAACTTTTTGCCCCCGAGGATTCAGGATCGAACCGCAGTTCCTCGCCAGCAGCGGAGCGTGAGGATTTCCCTCATTCGCCACCCGGGCTTACGGTAGTGGCTGCAGTAGTGATGGTTGCGGTGGCGCTGGGTGCAACCGTGTGGTGGAAGCTGGGACACCGCGGACCGTCCCCGCATGCACGCGCAGCCTCCATTGCTATTACAGCTACAGCGAGACCACAGGGCGAAACTGAAACCGCACAGCACAGCGCAGCTATGGCGACCCCCGCCTCGGCCCAGAATATAGATAAAGAAGATGAAAGTGAATCGTCGCCCTCGACGCCAGAAGAAGCGGGCCTCTTGCCCCAGATTACTGGCATCCGCCATTGGGCATCAACTGATTCCAGCACTGTGGTAATCGACATCCAGGATCAGGTGCAATACGAAGCTCATCGCCTTCCAAATCCAGAAAGAATCTATTTCGACTTGCACGATACTACCCTCGCAGCAAGTTTCACTAGCCGTACGATTGAGGTCAACGATGCGCTGTTGCAACGAATTCGCGTAGCTCAGCCAATGGCAGGCGTTACCCGCGTGGTACTTGAGACTACCGGTGCATCGGACTTCTCGGTGAGTTTGGAACCGAACCCCTATCGGCTGGTCGTTGAAGTGCGCAAGGTTGGAAACAAGCCTCATGCCCGGGCAAAAATCGATCTTTTCGCTTTCCCCGATGCCGCGACCCCGGATCACGGAGGCAAGAAGCAGCCTCCCGAGCTGTCTGCGAATCAGCTCACCCTCAGCCAGAAAGAGTCGAATCAAATTTCGCTAGATTCGGCCTCCCTCACTCGCGGCACGCTGAAGCCATTCTCAAATGACGCAAAGCCAGAAGATCTCGAAAAAGTACTCATTCCGATCCACGGACCGAAACTCCGCATCGTGCTGGACGCCGGCCACGGAGGTTGGGATCTGGGCACGGTTGGGCGCAAGGGTCTCTTAGAAAAAGATCTGGTGCTGGATATTGTTGAACGGCTCGGGCACTTGATTGAGACTCGTTTGGGCGCCGACGTGATTTACACGCGCAAAGATGACAGCTATCTGTCGCTCGAAAAGCGCGCTGAAATTGCCAACCTGGCACAGGCCAATCTTTTTATTTCCATCCATGCCAATTACAGCGATTTTCCGTCTGCTCGCGGCGTGGAAACTTATTACACCAACACCTATTATTCAATAAAAGCGAGGACCGAAGATGCCGATGAGGCATCAGCATCGGCGCTGAAAACTATCGACTGGACGAATGTCGACATTCGAGAGAAAGTACGCGAATCGCGGCGAATCGCAGCCAGCCTGCAACATTCGTTGTACGCAATGCTGTCAGCGGACAACTCTGGCCTGCGCAATCGCGGTGTCAAGCAGGCTCAGTATGTGGTGCTGACCGGGACTTCGATGCCGGCGGTTCTGGCTGAAGTTTCGTTCGTCAGCAGTCCGACCGACGAGAACAATCTGCAGAGCTCGACTTACCGCCAGCAGATCGCCGAAGCTCTCTACAGCGGGATCGCACATTATCAGGCGTCTCGCGTTGTAAAAGTGGCGAGCAGCACCGCGAAGCTCGCAGCCAAATAGAATGCTCGGTCTTTGACTACGCGGCAGGGGAAGCCTAGAATTTCCACAGGCGCGCTATTGGAGGATTTATGGGTGAAGGACTGTTTCAGCCGTTGCATATTCTGCTGATCGTCGGTATTGCGCTTCTGCTGTTTGGTCCCAGCAAGTTTGCTGATCTGGGCAAGGGGTTAGGCGAAGGCATTCGCAACTTCAAATCCGCGGTCAAAGATAAAGAGAAAGACGAAAAAGAGCCTGAGAAAAAGGTGTAGGCCGGGTTGAAGTTTGCTGCTCTACAGCGCGCCGTGCTCCTGCATCATTCGATACACCCGCGAAACCGGTAATCCCACCACGTTGAAATAGTCTCCGTCGATGCGTGAAATCCAGCGCGAAGCTCTGCCTTGAATGCCGTAGGCTCCGGCTTTGTCCCTGGGTTCGCCGCTCGAGACGTAGGATTGAATGTCCTCCTCGCTGAGCGTGTTCATGGTTACGGTTGTGGTTTCTGAACGCACATCTTCGAAAGTCGTTTCTTTTTGATTCTCGCCTGATTCGCGGCCCAGCAGACAAACTCCAGTGATCACTTGGTGTGTCCGCCCGGAGAGCAAGCGCAACATACGGGCGGCGTCTGCATTGTCGCGAGGCTTGCCTAGGATTTCCGAATCGACGACGACGACAGTATCGGCCCCGAGCACGAAACCCTTCGAGTGCTGGTCAAATGCCGAGAGAGCTTTTTCTCGCGCCATTCGCTCGGCAAACGCGCGTGGTGCTTCGTCTTTGTTGGGTGTTTCGGGAATGTCGGTCGGACGCGCCACAAAAGGAATGCCCGCATTGCGCAAAAGCTCCTGGCGCCGCGGAGATGCGGATGCGAGAACAAGCATGAGAGCTGATTTTAGCCGATCGGGGAAATGCGTCCCCGGAAGAACGAACGCCGGGTTCCGCCTCCGCCGCAAGAAATCTTGTTACAGAGATTTTCGATGCCGAACGAGATGAGCTCGATCTTCGAAATGCGAGGTTAGCTCGATTCTGTGGCGCGTGTATAGGACGCTTTCGGATCGGCTGCGCCTCTTAGCCGATCGTGCGCTGAGATTTGTGTCAGTATGAGATTCCGAACCTAAGACGCGGTTTGCAGAGCGATTCGCCTTCCGCGCTTTCTCGTTGATAAAGCTTGACTTGCGGTTTCTCAGTGGCTTTCCAGTTTGGCCTCGGTCGTGCATTCGAGGTACGCGGTGCGGTCCGGGCGCCTGAGTCACGCTAACCGGCGGACTAAGGAATCCAGGCCGTACCGATCAACCTGGATCTCAGGAATGAGGTATTTTGTGTCCAAATCGAGCGCTGCGGCGGCTACGGCGCGTGAAAGCTCGACCACCAAGCTGGCAAAGTTCTTTCCCAATGCCACGCCAGTTCGTATTCCTGTAAGGCTTACTCGCGTGGCGAACGGGAGCAAGGCGCTCACAGAGAATACGGTGATCGAGTTTGGTACGCCCAGCGAAGTTTTATTTGCCTCCACCCTGCCGTTGGAGTTTGCCGACACACTCCGTTTACGAAATGCGGATGGGACGCTGGACACGGAAGCTTGCGTAGTCGCCGTGCAATATAGCGGCGGACGTACTACGGTTGCCGCTCGTTTTACGGGGGAAGTTACCAACTGGATTGTGAAACCGGAATTGTGAAGTTCGAATTGTGAAATCTGGCTTGTAAAACTATGACATCCACATCTGAATTAGGCGAGTTGGCGGCCGAGTGGCGAGACGCGCGCCTGCTCTATCCTTTATATGCCGCATTGTCGCGGGAGTTCGTGATTGAATTGCCCGCCCACAGCGATCTGGAAGCCGATGTTGACACTCCGGGGCAAGAGTCTGTCGAACAAGCGCGGCAACTGTTTTCCGACTTGGACGCGCGCATTCAGGTGCATCAACTGCGCCAGTTTCTGCAGACAACAACGCTGGACAGCGACGAGGCTTTGCGTATCTTGCTGGTGCATCATTTGCGCCACGCGGAACACTCCGATTCCGATCGCGACAAGATTGACTTCCTGCTGGTTCAGTACTTTTCTCATTGCGCTCCTTCGCGACTGGAAGATGCGGATGTCGACATAGCCTATGTGGCGCAAACTCTTGAAGGCGTGCTGGCATCGGTCGATGTGAACGTACCAGATTGGCTAGAGCCGCTGGATGAGGTGATCCACAGTGCGAATGGTTGCCACAGTTTGAACCAACTATTGACCACGCGGGTTTTGGAAAAAGGAAGAAAGATAAAAACTTCTTGCGGGCAGAATTACTTTTTGCCAACGGCCATGGTGGCGTTTACTCGCTTCAGCTTTTTGATGCGGCGCATTTTCTTTCGCTTAATGCATCAGGATCTCAATGCAATTCTGGATGGCTTGCGCGAACTGGAAAATCGCGGGGTTAAGACGCTCGATTGCCGCCGGGCTCAATTTTCCGCCGAGGAACCCATCGCGCGACTGCGCATGATTTGTCAATCGTGGAAAGTTATGTTTCATGCCGAATATTCCTCGGGGCAGCCAGTATCCATGCTGGTTGACTTGCGCGCGGTAGTGGAGATGGCTTTGGCAAAAAACGGCAACAGCACAGCTGCCGGTGAGGCGCCGAAGGCTCGGGCCCATGCGGCCGGAGCTGCCGCACCTTCAGACGTACCTGAGTTCGAAGTGTCCATGAGTTCTCCGGATTGGAGTGAGACCAATGCCGCGGACCTGCCGGAGTCAGATCACAACAATTCGAAGTAACTGGCGGATCTTCAGTTTCGAGTTCGGGCCTATCGGGCCTTGCCCTTAACAACTACAGAAAGGCGACGTGAACCAAGCCTCAGTATTGATTGTTTCAGATGACGCGGAATTTGCGCGGGCGGTGACTGGCCGCTGGCAGGCGGAGCGCACGGTTCCGGCATTCACTCTGATGGGCAGTGATGTCTCGCTCGGACTCGATCCCGACGCGTTTAACCTTGCCATTTCCGGTTCTATTCGGCCGAGCGCGCTTTCGGTGGTACTGGAGGCGATGGAGGCCGCTGGCAAGCGGGTTGTGTTCGTATCTGAAGATTTGCGGCTGATGCAAACAGTTCGCGATCGATGGCCGGGTATAGCAGTAGTGCGGCGCGAAGAAAATTGGCTGGACGCGCTGATACTCGTCGCTGGGGAAATTCTGCGCCGGGTGAGTGCGGAGTCTGAGGCGCATCGCTTGACGCTTAGTAATGCGCTACTGGAACGGCAAGCCCACTTGGGCCGCTATATGCTGGAAATGCGGCACACTTTGAACAACACTCTTACGTCGGTGTTGGGGAATTCCGAATTACTCCTGCTCGAACCGGGATCCCTTTCCGCCGCAGCCCGTTCGCAGATCGAAACCATTCGTAATATGTCCTTGCGCATGCATGAGATTCTGCAGCGCTTTTCTTCGCTGGAGAAAGAGCTGACAGTAGTTGATCGCCAGGCGGAAAAAGAAAGCGGAAAAAAGTCGCACACGGCTGCGGCAGGTCTGTAGAACACGAAATCTGACGGTCTCGTCCCTTTACGCTGGGCCTCAACCTTCTAACAATCGAACATGAGCTTTCTTACAAGCATTCGCCAACTCTTCATCTAAAGTTGCCAATGGCAATCCACTGTTTAACGCCAAGTCCAGATAAGCCGCGTCGTATGCGGTTAACCTAAGATCGCGGCTGAGACGTTCAATTCTATCGAACACAACTCTGGGCGGGAACTGCTCTAGCACGATGGGAAGCTTTGCAAGATCTTTGAGGAAACTTCGCAAGAGTTCTTTCGAAATGCGCTTGCGTTTTTCTCCGACTAGCAAAGCATTCAGAACCTCATGCGGCCAGAATGAGGGCACAACGGCAGTATCTCCTCGGCTGAACATGCCCGCAACATGCCCTGCCGTAGCAGCGCCCTCATCGGGGAAACACCAGGTAAGAACGATGGAGGCGTCGAGGACGAACCGGCTCACCGCCGTCCTTCATTGATCAGGTCCTTGATTTTGAGTCCGCGCAAGGAGAGGCGGTGATGTTTTCCGAAATTCGCCAAGCGGTCTGCTGCTTTTGCCGAAGAACCATTCTCGGCTGACATGTTTTCTTTCAGCAATGCTCCTAACAGCCGCGAGACGCTCGTATTGCGGCGTGCTGCTTCAACACGAGCCCAGCGGGCGACTTCTTCTTCCAACGTGACCGTGACGTTGCGTAAGCGATCCGACACGAATATAGTGTAACACGAAGTTCGTGTACGGCAAAAAAAATCGCTTTTTCAAGCTTCCAGCGCATGAGCGAGATCTTCCCACTCCGAGAGGAATTCCTGAAGCTGCGATCGCAGGCTGCTTAGTTCCTGGGTTTGCCGGGCGGTTTGATCGGCGCTGACGAAGGTTTGCAGCGCAGCTTCGCAATTGGCGATCTCGGCTTCGTGGCCGGCAATTTCGGCCTCGAGTTCTTGCACGCGTTCTTCGAGCTGTTTCCGCTTGATCGGATTCAGGCGCTTGGATTTGTCTGAAGCTGTTGCACCCTGGCTGTGATTGCCATTTACCGGCTGTGCGGCCTGCGCCGAGCGAGTTACCGTCTCCTGCAATTTCTCCGCGCCGCCTTCTTTGCGCCAGCGATAATCTTCGTAGTTGCCAGGATAGACTTCGACCTTCCCATCGCCGACTTCGAAGACTCGCGTAGCCAACCTGTCGATAAAATAGCGGTCGTGCGAAACGAAGACGACCGTGCCGGTATACTCCATGAGCGCCTTCAGCAAAACATCCTTTGCACGCATATCAAGGTGGTTGGTGGGTTCGTCCAGCAAAAGAAAGTTCGCGGGATGCAAGAGCATTCGCAGCAGGGCATAGCGGTTGCGTTCGCCGCCTGAGAGCACGCCAATACGTTTGAAAACATCATCAGCGGAAAACAGAAAGCAACCTAGGAGGCTGCGCAGTTCGGTCTGCGTGGAATGCGGCGAAAGGTCAGCGATGTCGTCTAAAATTCGCGCGTCAGGATTAAGCTCTTTGTACTGGTCTTGCGCAAAATAATCGGGCAGCACATTGTGGCCCAAGCGTACCTGGCCGCTGGTTAAAGGCTCAGTTTCCGCTAGCAGTTTGATAAGCGTGGATTTCCCGGCGCCGTTCACACCCACCAGTGCGATACGGTCGCCGCGCTCGATCATGAAGCTGACATCGCGAAACACTTCCTTCTCGCCATACGACTTCGCCACGTCAATAAATTCGGCCACAATCCGTCCGCTCGGTTTCGGTTGCTGAAAAGAAAAATGGATTACCTTTTCTTCTTCCGGAAGTTCGATGCGCTCGATCTTTTCCAGTTCCTTGATGCGGCTCTGCACCTGTTTGGCTTTGGTCGCCTGATAACGGAAGCGATTGATAAATACTTCCAATTGCTCAATACGGTCGCGTTGATTGCGATAGGCGGCTTCGAGCTGTTCCATACGCTGCGTCTTCGAGGCTAAATACTTTTCGTAGTTGCCGGGATAAAGCTGGATGCGTTTGTTCCAGATTTCAGCAATCTTGTCGACGGTGACGTCGAGAAAATAACGGTCATGCGAGATCAGTACAAAAGCATTGGGATAGTGCGTCAGATATTCTTCCAGCCAGTTACGGGCTTCGAGATCGAGGTGATTGGTAGGTTCGTCTAGCAGCAACAGATTCGGTTCCTGCAGCAACAGCTTGGCTAGTGCGATGCGCATCTGCCAGCCGCCGGAAAACTCTTCGGTTTGCCGATGCCAATCTTCTTTGCGAAAGCCGAGACCCATAAGTACGCTGCCGACCTGAGCTTCTATCGCGTATCCGTCGCGAGTGCGGAATTCGTGCTCCAGGCGTTGATACCGTTGCGCGACCTGCGCATATTCGGGAGAAGACTGGTCGAGTTCCGGCATGCGCGCCGTCAGGTCTTCCATCTCTTGTTCCATTTCGCGCAGCTCGGAAAAAACCGCCATGCACTCGGCGAAAACGGTGCGTCCGGAGAGCGCGAGCCCGTCTTGCGGCAGGTAGCCAGCGCTGATGCCCTTGGCGGTGCTGATGGAACCGTAGTCGAGAGTCTCAATCCCCGCGAAAATCTTCATCAGCGTGGATTTTCCGGTCCCGTTCGCACCCACCAGGCCAATGCGGTCGCGAGGCGTAATCATCCAGTCCGTTCCCTCGAAGAGGAGCTTGTGACCGTAACGTTTTCCGGCAGAGGAAAGCTGAATCATGGCTTAATTCAATCGTCTCATGAGCGGGGTGGTTTGAAAATTCGAACTAAGCGTTCGGCAGTGGCGTACTTTGAGGATCTTTATCTAGCCGTCGCGTATTCCCACACACGCAAGCCGACGATGCCTACCGCAATAATCAGGCCAGTGACGGCGCAGGTCAGCGTGAATTGGTACGAGAAACTTCTTGGGTAGAACCCCTTGTACTCCCTGGCCAGCCTGTTCCACCCGCCTAAATAAAGGGAATGCGGAAGCCTCCGATCCGACGGAAGCTTTGATTCACTCTGAAGACCATTAAGTGATAGAGGCCAAAAGCGGGAAGACAGAAAGTGATGAAAGCCAATCAGCAACATTGTTTCGTGCTGGTTCATTACGCGGAGATTCTAGTACGCCAAGCCCGCTTGACACATACTTCGTAATATATCATGATATATACCATGCCTCGACTCGCCAAACTCTTTCGCAATGGGCGCAGCCAAGCCGTCCGCCTGCCCGCTGACCTGCGGTTTGAGGGTTCGCAGGTTTACATCCGCCGCGACGAGGTTACCGGAGACGTGATTCTGTCCCGGCGGCCGGAATCATGGCAGGATTTTTTCGCACTGACAAAAGCCGTCGGCGTCCCCAAAGATTTTCTCAGCGATCGCAAAGATGCGCCACCGCAAGAGCGGGACCTGTTCTAGAACACCTCTGGATTTTCTCACTTTCTGCGGAAACAGCAGGTTCCTCTACTCCGGTCGGGATGACAATGAGTGTTAGGCACTTTGAAAGTGCTCTAAAATGCCGATTCGTTATCTGCTCGATACCAACACCGTCAGCTACATAATTAAAGGAAACCGCCCCCGCGTCCGCGAGCGCTTGCTCAAAGTGGCCATGGCCGAGGTTGGAATCAGTGTGATCACTGAAGCCGAACTGCTCTTTGGGTTGGTGCGAAGACCGCATGCGACGCAACTGAAGATAGTGGTCGAAGAGTTTTTGTTACGCGTGGAGATACTGCCGTGGGACTCCGAGGCCGCCCAGCAATATGCCAGCATACGCGCGATGTTGGAGGGTAGCGGGCAACCGATGGGCAATCTCGACCTAATGATTGCCGCACAAGCGCTCGCTTCAGGCAGTTTCCTTGTGACGAGCGATGCTGTTTTCCGGCGTGTGAAGGGATTGAAGATTGAAGATTGGAACAAATAGTCGACTAGTTTCCCCTCGGCGCATCAGTGGTTTCCTAAGAGATTAATCTTAGGTTTGCGGAGCGCTCGCG
>Ga0073928_10003264_pt1 | contig 25921 bp, 25 predicted proteins | sample PaiPotPPA55metaG_FD_76969 | JGI IMG/M metagenome (GOLD analysis project Ga0073928, IMG submission 76969) | Iron sulfur acid spring bacterial and archeal communities from Banff, Canada, to study Microbial Dark Matter (Phase II) - Paint Pots PPA... ...
CGCGATGGCGTTGACTTTGGTTTCTGCGCGATATCCCCAGTCGTCAAGGATGATGAGGACGAGTCGTTTGGGACGCAAGTCAGCTCATAGCTGTTAGCTTCTAGCTCTTAGCTAAACGCCGCAAACAACGCCACGGATTGCGCGATGAACACGGATCTTAATTCTTTCGCGCGCCGCGTTTTCATGATCGAAAAGAAACCCATCCATACTAGTTCTTTTGCTGGGATGGCGCTGTTGCTGGCGCGCTTTTCGGTTTTTCTTGATCTTCTTTTACGATTTGCTCGGCTTGCTTCGTCAGAACGTCCATTTGCTTTTGCATGCGCGCGTAGGAAGCTTGCATCGACTCGGAGGTCAGAGCCGGCATCTCTCGCATCATCTTTTGCCCAGTTGGAGACGCGTAGAACGTACTCATGGCATCGACGTCGGTTTTCGAGAAGTGCCGCTGGTAGATAGGAATCATGTCGTCGAGCATAGCGTCCATGGGCATGTCCTTCACCGTTTCTGCAATCATGCGGTTGGCGCGCGCTATTTTGTCAGCGGATGTCTGCGGGTAACGCTTTTTCAGAGTCTCGTCAATCATGGCGGTCTGTTGTTTCATCATGGCGTCCATCACCTGCCGCATTTGCTGGTGAATCTGCATGACTTCGAATAGCTTCTGAATGTCTTCTTTCGACGCGGGGTCATCGCCGGTCGAAGGCGTGGCCTGTTGCGCGAACGTTGCAGTGGCGAATAGAACAGCAATTGCGAGATGAGCGGAACGAAGCTTCATAAGACCCTCTTCCTACCTACCAAATTACTTCGATAGGATAACGCTCAAAGTGCGGATCCGCAGTAACCAGCGGAAGTTTTTCCTGGATACTTTGTGCGATCAGGATCCGGTCGAATGGGTCGCGATGGTGCATTGTCAATGACTCGATCCTTAGGATATGGTCGAGAGTAATCGGCAGAACTTCAATCCGGTTCTCCGCAGCCTGCTTAACCAGGTACGGGCCCGAGGGCTGAGGCAAAGGAAGTTTGCCCGCCTGCACCTTAATCAGTACCTCCCAAACGCTGGCCGCGCTCAGCCAAAGGTCGTTAGGGCCGGTAAATATCTTTTGAGCGCGGCGGGAAAGCCTCTGGTCGTCCGCAATCGCCCATAAAAATGTGTGGGTGTCGAGAAGCGCCCTCATTCGTAAAATAGATCCTCGATCTCCTTGGGGAGGGGATCGTTGAAGTCATCCGGCACCGTAAACTCGCCCTTGGCCGAGCCGAGCAATCGATTCTTTGGTCGCTTTTCTAATGGCACCAGTTTGGCAACGGGCTTCCCCGCCTTGGCAATGATGACCTCTTCGCCCATGGCGACGCGTTCGAGTAGACGCGAAAGGTGGGTTTTAGCCTCGTGGATATTGACTTCCATGAGCTTAGTATAGCTAAGTCATGGACTAAGTCAACCTTGTCTCGTGTTAGCCTTTTTAGAGTTCAACGCCTTCAATCCCAGGAACCTCGCCGCCCCTCCCAGCTCTTCTTCGATCCGCAGCAATTGGTTGTACTTGGCGATGCGATCCGTGCGCGAGGCCGATCCTGTTTTAATCTGCCCTGCCCCAGTCGCCACGGCCAGATCGGCAATGAAGGTATCTTCGGTTTCGCCGGAGCGGTGCGAGATTACCGAGGTATAGCCGTTGCGGCGGGCGAGGTCGATAGCGTCGAGAGTCTCGCTCACCGTGCCAATCTGGTTTAGCTTGATCAGAATTGAATTGGCAATTCCCTTCTCGATGCCGTCCGCGAAAATCTGAATGTTGGTAACAAAAATGTCGTCACCTACCAGCTGAATCTTGCTGCCGAGTTCTTTGGTGAGGTTTTGCCAACCGTCCCAATCTTCTTCAGACAAGCCATCTTCCAGCGAGACAATTGGATAATCATTCGCCCACTTTGACCAGTAGCGAATCATCTCATCGGAACTCTTGGCCGACTTGTCTGACTTTTTGAAAACATATTTGCCATCTTTGTAGAACTCACTGGCAGCGGGATCGAGCGCGATGGCGATTTCTTCTCCGGGCGTGTAGCCGGCTTGCTGAATGGCTTCGAGCACGACCTCGATAGCTTCGACATTGGATTTCACCGACGGTGCGAATCCGCCTTCGTCGCCGACGGCCGTGTTGTACCCACGCTTTTTGAGTACGCCCTTTAAAGTGTGAAAGACTTCGACGCCCCAACGCAGCGCTTCGGAAAATGATTCAGCTCCGACGGGCATGACCATGAATTCCTGGAAGTCGACATTGTTGTCAGCGTGCGCGCCGCCATTGAGGATGTTCATCATAGGTACTGGCAGCGTGTTCGCTGCGGCACCGCCGAGGTATCGATACAGCGGCAGGCCGAAGGCGGCGGCTGATGCGCGGGCAGCGGCCATGGAGACGGCAAGAATCGCGTTGGCGCCGAGGCGTCCTTTGTTTTCGGTGCCGTCGAGCCCGATCATCTTATGGTCGAGGGCGCGCTGATCTGAGGCATCGAAATTGGCGAGAGCTTCGGCAATTTCTCCGTTGACGTTTTCGACTGCTTTGAGCACTCCCTTGCCCAGGAAGCGCTGGTTGTCGCCGTCGCGCAACTCCACCGCTTCGTGCTCGCCGGTAGAAGCGCCGCTCGGAACGATGGCGCGTCCTTTGATTCCGTCGGACAGGGTGACTTCGGCTTCAACGGTGGGGTTACCGCGCGAATCGAGCACCTCGCGGGCGTGGATATCAGCAATATTCATCGTAGGCATGAGTACATCCTTAATCGAAGAACGATTTTTTCTAATTGTTTTCGCAAGCTCGGCTCTCTGAGGAACTCGAACCCCAGAAAGCTCTCCGCGCAGAACTTGCTATTTTTCGTTTTACGGCGCTGATTATAAATCACGTGCAGATCGGCCACGGCATGGTGCCTTTTTGCAAGCCTTCGCCGCTAATCCACAGTCATCTTGAAGAACACGATATTGCGCCCGAAATCTTGTCTCTCCACGCAACAAAATCCTGGATAATTTTTCTGTAGCTCGTCGGCAAGCGTAACGGTCCATCCCGCCTGCGCCACCCAAACGACTTCACCGGGTGTGAAACCGGCTTTACGAACAAATTCTTTCCATTTCTCCAGGCTGGGAGAACCGAACGACCATATTCCCGGCGACGCCGAAATGATGCGATGCATGCCGCAATAAAAGACGTCGAAATCCAAGGATGACTGTTCATGCGAGACAGGCCGCTGCTCACATAGATAGTGGCCGAGTTCAATAGCCGTTTCGTAATCAACTAGGATGGGTTCGTAGGCCGGAATTCGCTGACGTACAAAGCCTATCGCTTTTTCCATTTGGGTTCGGCTCTGATCCGCTCGAGGAAGGTCAATCCCATAGGAAGTCCGAAAGGTGTAGCAGAGCACAACAATCAGAACAGCAAGCGCGATTGCTGGCACGGGCCGCGTCCCCGTTATTCTTCTCAGACCCAGGCTAATCGCGGCGACGACAGAAATGACAAGAAACGCAGAATGACGGGTGCCGCCGTAAGGATAAATCCCTGCCAGGCCTGCACAGCAGTTGAGGGCAAACGGCAGGATGAGAAGAGCTCTGACTTGAAAAGCGTCAGGACCCAGCTTTTGCGGCCGAAAGTTTTTGCCTAAAAGTATCACTCCCGCTATGAACAGCAAACCCGAAACGTCTCCGATGACTAGTTGTCCCATCATGAACTGGAAGACGCTGAAGCTCCTGGTGACTGCAAAAACCCACGGCTGCGCATGCCCTGGATGAAAATATGATTTGTGCAGCCACAACTCAAAGGCTTGCGCCGCAATGGGCATTGCTTTGACTTTTGATATATGCGTAACGTAAAGAAAAATTGCAAGGCCCATCGCTCCAACTTGTCCTCCTATCCAGGAGATCGCAACCTTTGCTGAGGTTCGAAAGCGAACCATGCGCAACACGGCGTAAGTGCCCAGCGTGACGGCGAAAAGAAGGGCCGAATAGTGGCTAAGTATCGCGAGATCGAGACAGGTTGATGAAGCAAGTATCCGCCACCAAGAGCCTTCCGCGAAACCGCGTTCCACAAGATAGAGTGCACTGATCAGAAACAGCAACATCAATGCGTATTGGCGCACCTGGGCAGAGAGAGCGACCATGGGTGGAAGCAGGGCCACCAAGATTACGCCGATTAATGCGATTGTGTTGTCGAAAGTCCTCCTTACCCATTGAAAAAAGATCCAACAAAATGCCACTCCCGCGATCACTGAAGGCAAACGCAACATCAACTCTGAGGTTCCTAAGTGTCGCCACCAATAAAGTACAAAGATCAGCAGTGGAGGGTGCGCCGTGGTTAGGCTTGCTTGGTACGCGAGTGCCCGGGAAGACCGGTTGGCGATGAAGAAATGCAATGCCTCGTCGGGGTTCAAGAATGTGCCCGAAGCCGCCTTTAGGCGAGCTATCAAGCCTATTCCGACAATCACAATTGCCGCGAAATCAGAATGGGTTTCAAGCCAGCTCACGGATTGATGGCCGAGTTTTTGCGTCGGTCTATCTGGCACAAGTGTTGCGAATAGGCCGTCTGGCTCATACCGCTCAAAGATTTTCACGGTAGCGTTTATTCAGCTTCACAGATGATATACAAGATCAGCATTGGTCAGCTTGAATTCAAGATTTGGGCAACTTCGGTGACCACGAAAGTCAATTGCCGGTCGGTGGTCCGCAGGCTAGGATAATCGCGAAGAGCTTGTGGGATGAACCTATGTTTTCCACAACACGTCATTTGCTGGATATTGATCGCCTGGGCTCCGCCCTCGCTGCTAGCGGCAGATACGGATCTAGGCGGCGCGATGATCTATGGCCGCGGCAAAGAACCAGTATTGCTGAACGGCAAACCGCTGCTCCGATCGTCGGCCGTTTTTCCCGGTGACTCGATTCAAACCCCGGCAGAGTCCGTCGCCACTCTCGATGCCTCGGGTTCAGGCATCGTCATCTATCCCGACTCAGAGGTGAAGTTCGAACAGAACTCTTTATCGCTTCAGCATGGGAGCATCAGCGTCGGCACCTCGAAACGCATGGTGGCGACTGCCCGCAAACTTACCGTGACTCCGGCATCAGAAGCATGGACCGAATTTGAAGTGGCTGACACAAATGGAAGTATTCGGGTTATGGCCAGCGAGGGCAACATAGACGTTATCTGCAGCAACGGCACTGCCAGCCTTTCTACGGGAGACGAAGCGATTGGCGACGCGGCTGGAAATTGCCGCAAGAAGAAGCGCAAACCGGGAGCGCCGTGGCCCGTAACGAGCGGTACGCTTTCAGGACCTTGGGTCGCCATCGTTGCGCTGGGCACAGCGGGAGGGGTGCTTTGTATGCTTCTCTGCGACAACCCCCAACCCTTCATCAGCCCATGGAAGCCATAGCAAGGGCTTATCTCGACGCCATCGCGTGCTCTACTTCATCAGCGGTATGCGGAAGTTCTTCGGTCAACTCGATGAGTTTGCCGCTGGCATCCACGTAATACATGTCTTCGATACGCACTCCCAGCTTTTCCTCAGGAATGTAAATGCCGGGCTCGATGGTAAAAACCATTCCAGGAGCAAGCGGCACGTCATAATCTCCAGCATCGTGAACATCGAGGCCGACGTAATGACCGAGGCCGTGAATGAAATATTTCCCTAGCGGTTCGCCGTGCAGGTCCTTGCCATGGCTGTTGATGTAATCGTACGCGACGTTGTGAATCGAGTCCGCTAGATCGCGCCGGAGGTGAGACTTCCCTGACTGAAACGCGGCCATGGCGGCGCGCTGCGCTCCCAGCACGATGTCGTAAATCTCTCTTTGACGCGCGGAAAACTTTCCCGTGGCCGGCAGAGTGCGCGTGATGTCGGAGGCGTAGAGTGAATATTCGCCGGCAGCATCGATCACAACCACGTCCCCGGCGTGGATTGGCCCGGAGTCGTCGGAGTAGTGGAGAACAGTTGAGTTGAACCCCGATCCTACGATTGGCGCGTAGGCTGGACGCTCGCAACCGCGCTTGCCCCATTCGTATTGCATGAGCGCGGAAATTTCCCGTTCGTTCATCTCGGGCTTCATAGCGCGCATGGCTGCGAAGTGCGCGGCAATCGAGGCATTCACCGCTTTGCGGATGCGATCCATTTCGCCCGCATCCTTGTAAGTGCGCAGACCGGCGACTAGCGGGCGAACATCCTGAAACGAAACTCCCAGCGGAAATGCGTTGGCGCGACTCAACCATTCCAGCGAAGTCTGCGAGTTCGAGGTCTCGTCAGGCCCGGGCACATCTGTATAAATGACGGTTCGGGGCTGCGGCAGAAGCCGGACCAGGTCTTCACGCATGCTGTCGAGTACCTCAACGTGGTCGAATCCAGTGATGCGCGTGGCCTCGGGATTCTCCGGACCGAGCTTCGGCCCTGTCCATTTTTCCGCCGCGTAATTGTGGGCAGGCAAAAACAATATTTCGGTATAAGCGCGCGCCGCATCTTTGCCTTTGGCCTCGATTGCGGGCGCAATCAAAAGAGCCGCTCCAGGTTCGGCCCATCCCGATAGATAAAAGAAATTGCTGTCGGGTCTGTATCCGTAAATGGCGTTTGGGCCTTCGGCCTCGGTCGGCGCAAAAAATAAGATTACGCCGCCGCTGGTTTTGCTGGCCAGGGCTAGCCGTCGCGCACGGTAATCGGCATTGGGCTGCCGATCCAGCGCTGCCCCGACTTGAGCAAACATTAGAAGACAGATCGCATAGACGAAGATTTTGCGCATTGAAGTTCCTCAGAAGTTTCGCCGCATTCCACGATGAATTGTCATCCCGAGCAAAGCGAGGGATCTAGGTTCTTGCCGGCACCGCTGGTGACGCATGCAACCCCTAGATCCCTCGCTGCGCTCGGGATGACAGAGTATTCCTGCGATCACACGCCGACCGGAAATGGCTTGGTATGGGTCTCTGCGCTGAGCGCAATTCCTGTGAAGCGTCCCTGCAGCAGAGACATCAATCCCGTGTACCAGTAGCCCAGCACGAATAAAATTAAAAATGGAACCGTGATGTAATTCTCGTTTTCTATGGCGTAGTAAACTGTGATAGCAAAGTAGCATCCGATCAGCAGCTCCACCCACGGCACCCAGCCTAACCCACGGCGATATTTGTTGGCGCGCACTTTGTCTTTTTTCGATTCGACGTGATACTTCGGAGTACGGGCGAACTCGGACTTTTTTCCCAGCAACGCTTCCAGCACGGCGCGCGTATTGGTCACGGTGAGCCCGATGCCCAAGGCCATCAAAAATGGAAGATAAATCAGAGCGCGAAACCACTTCCCGGGAAATAACTCCCGCTGCGAAACCAGATAAAAACTTGAGATAGAAAAAGTCGAGGCCATAAACAGCGGCAGATCAATGTACAGCATTTGAAACCAACCCTGGTAGAAGCGAATGATCATGGCCGGAAGCAATAATACGGACAGCACAATCATCAGCGGATAACTGAGATTCGCCGTGAGATGGTACCAAGCTTCGAGCTTCACGTGGAATCGCTGATCGCTCTTGAGTACTCGTGGCAGAATTTTTTTGCTGGTTTGAATGAGGCCTTTGGCCCACCGAGCTTGCTGAGTTTTGAAGGCAGTCATTTCTACCGGCAGTTCTGCCGGACACTCGACATCCTGCAGATAAACGAACTTCCAGCCTTTGAGTTGCGCCCGATAGGAAAGGTCTGTGTCTTCGGTCAATGTATCGTGCTGCCAGCCCCCGGCGTCGTCGATCGCCTTGCGCCGCCACATTCCTGCAGTGCCGTTGAAGTTGAAAAAGACATTGCTGCGAGCTCGGCCCGAATGTTCGAGCACGAAGTGACCATCCAGCAAGATCGCTTCAACTTCCGTCAAGAAAGAGTAATTTCGATTGATGTGCGTCCAGCGAGTTTGCACCATTCCAATTTTCGGATCGGTGAAGTGGTGAATGACCCGTTGAAGAAAATCCTCAGGCGGCACGAAATCCGCGTCGAAGATGGCTACAAACTCACCTTGCGCCGTCTTGAGACCTTCTGTAAGCGCGCCCGCCTTGAACCCCTCGCGATTCGAGCGATGGTGGTAGCTGACCGGAAATCCTTTGGCAGCGTAGTGATTGACCAGGCCGCGTGCCACGGCCACAGTTTCATCAGTCGAGTCGTCTAGTACCTGAATGTCGAGTTTCTCCAGCGGATAATTCAGGCGGCAAACGGCGTCCAGCAGACGCTCAACCACAAACTGCTCATTGAAGATTGGCAGTTGCACAGTGATGCGAGGTAGATCTGAAAAGTGCGCGGACGGCTCTGTAGTCCGGTTCTTTTTATTCTTGTAATAAAGATAGACCAGAACATAACGATGCGCGCCATACGAGGCCAGCAGGATCAGTACGATGAAATAAGGAATCAATAATGCCGTGTCAAACGCGTTCGGGTGATATAACCCCTGGAAAGTCTTGTCGAGAAAATGTTGCCGGATGTACTGACCAATGCCCTTCGGGGCGGCGAGCGTGGCTAGCAATGGGTAGGAAAAGAGCATGCAGTTCCAGGAGAAAGCCTCTCAGTGACCCGGGAGCCAACCTGAACCGTTATTCTACCTGATGCAGCACCGAAGACCAGCGACGTCCTGATCGAATTGAAGCACTGTAGAAAACTCCCTCCCTGCCGATAGAAGAACCCGAGGACCAACTATGCCCGAACTGCGCCAGAACTATTTCACCAAGGAATGGGTCATTATTGCGACTGAGCGAGCCAAGCGTCCGGAAGAGTTGGCCACGCACCGCACCGCTAAGATCGTGCCGCCGTTCATAGAAACTTGCCCGTTCTGCGAAGGTAACGAAAGCAAGACGCCGCCAGAAGTAATGCGCCTGCCTACCAATGGCGGAGGCCCATGGCAGGTACGGGTTGTGGCTAACAAATTCGCAGCTCTATCGCCAGATGTGCAGCCCACTCGAATTATTCATCGTTCCCGGCGCAGCATGGGCGGTTTCGGCGTTCATGACGTGATCATCGATACGCCCGACCACTCGCATTCCATCGCCAGCATGCCGGATGCCCACATCACTAATTTGCTGCGGGTCTACAAGTCTCGGTACGACTCTTTGAGCCTCGACCCGCGGATTGCGCACGTTACCATTTTCAAGAATCACGGCAGCGACGCCGGAGCCAGCCTGGAGCATCCGCACTCGCAGTTGATTGCCACGCCGATCATCTCGCATCAGGTGCGCGAGCGCTTCCAGCAAGCCTTAAACCATTACGACGAATATGGCGAGTGCATGTTCTGCCAAAGCCTGCAGGAGGAAATTGAGGACCAGCAGCGAGTCGTGCTTCTCACCGACCACTTCGTTGCCTTGGAACTCTACGCCTCGCCAACCCCATTCTGCACTCCCATTTATCCGCGCCGTCACATGGCCAGTTTCGGCGATATGAGCAATGTCGAAATGGCTGACTTGGCCCGGGTGCTAAAAACAGTTCTGGCGAAGATTTACAACGGGCTCGGGAATCCGGACTTCAATTTCACCATACGCAGCGCTCCGGCTGAGTACGTGGGAGTGAAGCACTTCCATTGGTATGTAAGCATCATCCCCCGTCTGACCCGGGTTGCGGGTTTTGAACTTGGGTCGGGGATGTTCATCAATACCGTGCTGCCGGAAGCGGCAGCGGAGTTCTTGCGGAACGTAAAAGTGGAAATGGCGGCTGGAGCGAGTTAAAGAACTTCTGTCATTCCGAGGAGCGCAGCGACGAGGAATCTGGGTTTCTTCGGAGCCTAGAAGAACCCAGATCCCTGGCTTCGCTGGGGATGACACTGCGAAATTAGTACATCAATCGGCAGCGGGCTTCTTCTTATCCTCGGGCTCGCCTGTGTGCTCCGGACTTCCACCTGGTTCCGGGAAGTCAGTGTCGGCGGATTTCAACATTGAATCCTGATCACGGTGAGGAAGTTGGGCCTGCATTGATTTGGCGTGGGTCGGCCCTGGTTCGTCCTGTTCCACAGCACCTTTCGAACGATCTTGATCTTTCGAAGAATCCATATTTAATCTCCCAGAGGCGTGAACCACGCCTATAATTAGCCTACTCTGAAACATTCCAACATGGCATGAGTTTCCTCATGTATATAAAAAGGGATATTAATGGAGTTGGAGGACGTATGAAGCGACTGATTCTTATCGCCGCCGTGCTTTTTTGTTCAACGTTGAGTTTGTGGGCACAAACCGAGGCATCGACTCCTGCTCAGCCGACAGCGATTCAGGCCCCGTCAACAAGTGCTCGCCACCATCACAATAAGCAGCGTAATCATCGCCATCATCCGCGTCATCACACCGGCATTAACGCCAGACGCTAATTAATGCGCATGACTTTATTCGCCGCGGGCGCGTGGGGCGGTTGTTGACACTCCCAGTTTACGCAGTCGCTCGCGAGCCTGCAGAGCTTCATTCGACCGCGGATAGCGATCGATTACGTGCCGAAGCTCTACAATTCCATCGTCCTTCTTACCCAGTTCGATAAGCGCGAAACCCTTCTTTAGGTCCGCCGAGGGTGCCTTGTTGCCGGTCGGAAAGTTCTGCAGCACCTGATCGTAGTTGGTTACGGCCTCCTGAAAGTTCCCTTCTTTGTATGCCAGTTCGGCCAGGTAAAAATATGCGTTTCCCGCGAGGTCGGTGTTGGCATAAAACTTCACGTAATCGGAAAATTCCTGCTTTGCTATATCGTTCTTGCCCGCGTTGTAATCGCGTAGCCCGTTATTGTAGAGCACATCGGGTGGCGGAGCCTGGGCCAGCGCCTGCTGTTGGGCCTGCTGCGCGGCCTGTCCGGCGGCTACGCTTTGCTGAGCCGCCTGCATGTCTTCCAATTGCTTGCTGACTTTAGCTAGACGCGCTTTCAGTTCATCCAAAGAATCGTTGAGCGCCTGGATTTGACCGGAAAGCTGTTCGACCTTGCCGCCGTTATCAGCCTGCAATTTCTCCAGGCTGCCTTGAAGTGCGGTCATCGATGCCGCCACTTTATTCATGCTGTCGGTGTTCTGATCCATCAAGTTCTTCATCACGCCCATGCGCTCGTCGAAAGACTGCTGCATGTGCGTCATCTGGTCCTGCAGCGCCTGCACCTGAGTCTGGAGTTGAATGATCTCTTTGCTGACACCCCAAGCCGGCGTCAGACTTGTCCCGAAGCCGATTAGAAGAACACCTATGGCCGAAAATCGATAGAGTTTCATAACTTTGTCCTTGAGTTGAAAAGCCTTACTGTGATCCTGAGCGCAGCGAAGGATCTCTGCATTTCTTGGCGCGGAGGAATGCATAGATCCTTCGCTACGCTCAGGATGACAACGCTGTGCTCCTGATCATAAGACTACGCTCCTGATGATAAGGCTGTGCTCCATTGTGAAGGATAAGCCCGTCCAGACACAGTTGTCTTGGAGGTCCGCTGTGAGTGCGGTTTGGCGTGGGAAAGTAGAACAAAAATAAACACCACGGTGCGGAGCGCCAGCCCCGCACCTCAAAGAGCTATTTCGAATACACGAAGTGGCCACGGCGATTCTGCTGCCAGCAAGCTTCGTTGGACTCGGTGCAGAACGGCTTCTCCTTGCCGTAGCTGATCGTCTTGATACTGCTGGCGCTGACGCCGCCCTGGGTTAACGCGCTCTGCACAGCCCCGGCGCGGCTGTCGCCCAAAGCCAGGTTGTATTCGGTCGATCCGCGCTCGTCGCAGTGTCCTTCAACCACAAAGTGGATGTCGGGGTGCTGCTTGAGAAATTCAATATCCGCCTGCAACGAACTTTGCTGGTCAGCGCGAACATCAGACTTGTCGTAGTCGAAATAAATATCTTTCACACTTTGCGAGAAAAGTTCCTCCTCGCTGGGCCCGGCTGCGGGCGGTGGAGGCGGCGGGGCTTGAGTCACGGTCACGCGCGCGGTTGCCTGCTGCGTTCCTCCAGCGCCTTTCGCGGTCAGCGTGTAAGTAGTCGAATCGGTAGGAGTAGCCTGCTGCGAACCGCTGGGCTGCACCGCGCCGATACCGTCGATGCTGACGTCGGTGGCATTTGTAGTTTGCCAGGTGAGCGTGGTGGACTGGCCTGCCTGAATGCTGTTGGGACTTGCCGTCAACGAGGCCGTCGGCGCTGGTGGTGGTGGCGGCGGTGGCGGTGGCGGTGGTGGTGTCTTTTTATGACAGGCGCCTAAAAACATGATGGCGCTTAGCGCGAATACGAGCGTAAACCACTTGATTCTCTGCTGCTTCACTTTTCCTCCCTGCGTAATCGCGCGCTTTGCCCCAACGCGCGTCAGAATAATAGCGGGGCGGGTTCACATCTCCGCCTCCTCCGGGCTAATTGAAGAATTCACCAAACTCAATTGTGAAAATGCTCACGCGGACTTCGCCACCCGTGCAACATTCACATAAATATAATTGGAGTCTCCTCGACCATATCAAACTTTTCAACACAATCTTTGGTCGAGGATTCGAGTTTGTCACTAGTATGGATTATTTCCAGCTCCAATTGGGTTGCGTATTTTTTCCACTAAACGTCAACTGCTTCACGTTAGTGCCATCGGCCAGCATGGACCAGATTTGCTCGCTCCCGGAGCGGCTCGACTGAAAAACAATATGTCGTCCATCCGGCGACCATGACGGAAAGTCGTTTCGTCCGCCATCGTGGCTAAGTTGCACTATCTGTTTGCTGGCCACGTCCATGATGTACAAATCCTCGGAGCCTGGTGCTCCCGCCCCGTAATGGCGCGTCCAGGCCAGAGCCAAAAATTGTCCATTCGGAGACCACGACGGTGACACCGCGTAACCCTGGTCCGTGAGCCGCTGGACGTTGGTGCCGTCGGCTTCCATGGTGTAAACCTGCGGCAGGCCGGTGCGTCCGCTGACCCAGGCGATCTGCGCGTTCGTCTTGCGATTCCATACCGGCGAAACATCCGGGCCTTTGAAGGAAGTAATTCGTTTCAAATTTGCGCCCGATTGATCAACGACGTAGATTTCGGGATCTCCGGAGCGCGAGGAAGAAAATGCCAGCTTGGTGCCGTCGCCCGACCACGCAGGTGAGAAATTGCTGCCGCCGAATCTGGGGAATGAGACGAGTCGATTCAAATCCATGGAATACATCAGGATTTCCCAACCCGATTTCGTAATTGAACTAAAGGCCAGGCGAGAGCCGTCCGGTGAAATTCGCGGAGACAAGGAAATTGAATTCTGGTGCGTAACCTGGCGCTGATTGGATCCGTCGTAATCCATTACCCAGATCTCTTTGTGGCCGCTGCGGCTGCTCACAAAATAAATCTGGCTCTCGGCAATGCCAGGAATACCGCCGCCGAGCCGGAAGATAATTTCGTCGGCAAATTTGTGCGCGATTATGCGAGCTTCATCACTGGTGGCCGCATCCTGATATTGCTTGCCCAGCACCTGCGGCGAAGTGATGTTTTTCACGTCATAAAGCCATCCCTGCACAGTTACATTGTTTCCGGCGACGCCGAGGTTACCAAACGCGAGCATCGCCGCATTTACAGGAGGAGTGTTCCAGGTCTCGAACTTTACCTCAGGCGGATTGCCGGGAATCGCCAGAGGATAGAAGCTCTTCGACGCCATGTCGAAGATGCCGGCATTATCCAAGTCATTCCACAGCGTGGCATTGAAAACTTTAAGCAGGTCGGCATTCTTCGCATCCGAAGTGGAGGGCTTGAAGTCAGGGACAGCGAGGCGAACCTTCTCCATCCCCAAACCGGTTCCGGTTTTGATCCAATCTTGAGCCAGGCAGGGAGCGGCGGTAAGAGCCGCGACCAGAAGAAGAAAAAGTGTCCGAGTGCGAGATGTGATTTTCAAGTAGCGCGCGCCGGTCGTCCTCTTGGCGACACCAGCCTTTAAGCCTCTAAAAAAAGTATGATGACGAACATTCAAACGAAAGTTGCCCTCGCTCATTCGAACCGATTCCTTCCAATGACTTCTAAGCTGAGAGCTGACAGCTGAAAGCTGAGAGCTATCTTTTGTAATCGAACCAAAACTCCACCGAAACTTTGTTTTCCGCATAATCCGGCGGCAACGGACCAAAAGTGTCGATGCGCTGCAAAGCCCGCACCGCCGACTGATCAAGCGATGGCACTCCGCTCGACTGCTCAACTTGCACGTTGGCCGGATGACCGTCACGCTTGATGTCGAAGGTGACGTAAACTCTGCGCGCGTCACCAACCCGGGGATCAACCTCGTACTTCAGCCAGTTCTCCGAAACCTTCTGCTGCACTACGCGAACGTACCAGGCGTAGCGCGAACCAAAATCGCCGCCACCGCCGGTGAAACCGAATCCACCTTTTGCGCCACCGGCGTTGAACACTCCATAAGGGCCGCTGACCGGGCCGCCTTCTCCGAATGGAACCACGTTGGTGGCTTCTTCAACCGGCTGAGGAGTAACTTTCTGGCGAGTCTCGCTAGGATGCGGCTTCGGCTTTGTCTTCGCATTCTTGTCGGGAATCGGAATTGCTTCCGGTTCTTTTTCTTCAGTTTTAGGCAGCGACTTCGTCAGTCCCTTGGATTCATTCGCCACTATGTTCTGCGTCTGCACGCTGCTGGCAGGCAGCGGAACCGAACTGACCAGAGTTACCCCCATCGCATCACCACCACCGCCCGCACCCCAGGTGCTGCCGCTACCGCCATGAACGGCCACCGCGTACAAAATAATCGCCGCCGCAACCGCAGTGTGCAGTCCGACCGACCAAGCCAGGTTGCGCCCCCACTGGTCGTGCTCGAAAAATATCTCAGCGTTGGCTTCCATGACTTTGAAGAGGCTGCGTCACAATACTGACATTCGTGATTCCCGATTGCTTCACCGCGTCCATCACGGTTGCGAACGCGCCGAAAGGCACGTTTTCATCAGCACGAATAAAAATCGACTGGTGCTGCGGATCACGCACTTTCTGCCGCAGCTTGCCAGCAATCTCGTTGATATTGATGGCATCGTTCCCAAGAAAGACGCGCTGCTGCTTATCGACGCTGATAACCAGGCGCTCTTCTGTAATTTCCTTCACAGTCTTCGTCTTCGGCACGTTGACCTCGATGCCCGATTGCAGCACCGGTGCGGTAACCATGAAAATAATCAGCAGCACGAGAACCACGTCCACCAGAGGCGTGATGTTGATATCGGAGAGAGAAGTTTGGGTTCGTCCGTTAGAAGCCGTGAAGGCCATTACCGCCGCACCTCCGGAACCGCAGGCTGCGAGTGCTCGACGGCATTCAGCATTTCCAGCGCGAAGTCGTCTCCGCGCGCAGCAAACTCGCGGATCGAACTGCCTAGCAAGTTATAAGCGATGACCGCGGGAATCGCCGCTGCCAGTCCTGCCGCAGTGGTAATGAGAGCTTCGGAAATTCCCGGAGCCACCGCGCGCAAAGTCGCCGCGCCCGCCGTGCCCAATCCGTGAAAGGCGTCGATAATCCCCCACACTGTGCCGAACAACCCAACGAACGGAGTGACCGCTCCTGTAATCGCGAGCCACGGCATGTTGCGTTCAAGACGCGAGACTTCTTCCGAAACTGCAATCTGCATGGAACGCTGGATGGCCTCGGTGCTCCCTTGCCGCCGAGCTTCCGCGAAACCGACTTCAAATACTGCCACCAACGGGCTGGGTTTGAACTGTTCGGCTACGGCCGAAACATCTTGCAGCCGCTGGGCTTTGCGGAAAGCGCGCACGAAGCGTCCGCTTTGGACCTTGGCTCGGCGTACCAGACTCCATTTGGAAAGGATGATCGCCCAGGAAATTACGCTGAAAATCAGCAGGATCAGGAGAACCACCTTGGCGACCGGACCGGTTTCACCCACCAGATCGACGATCTCGCCGCCAACCACCGCTGCTAGTAGAAAAGAAAAATGCATTTGGGTTTTGGTGAGTTAATTATAGACGAACATTGTGCAGCGCCTAATAGACGTACCGCATGCAGCAACGGGATTTCGCTGTAGATGTACCTTCGAGTTCTTCGTGATTCACAATAAGTGCTGAAACCACAGAGGGCACAAAGGTTCACAAAGATCAAATTGCGAATGTGGTTCTTCAACTGTCACCGCGAGCATCTGCTTTTTCATGCTATCCTGCGCTCAACTTCCAATTCCAGGACAATCCGTGCTCGCGGAACTGCGGCTCGAAAACTACGCGGTCATCGACAATCTGGCGGTTGAGTTTGCCGCTGGATTGAACCTGTTGACTGGCGAAACCGGAGCCGGCAAATCCATTCTGATTGATGCGCTCGCACTGCTTCTCGGCGAGAAAGCTTCCACCGATGTCATTCGCACCTCCGCCGAGCGCGCCGTGCTAAGCGCCGTCTTTGAAGTTGACGAGCATACAGAGAAGACCGTCGCCAAAATTTTGCAAGGCAACGGCATTGATCCGAACGACGAAGATGAATCCATCATTCTGCGGCGAGAAATCGCAGTGGGAGGCAAGGGGCGCGTCTTCGTCAACAATCAACCAGCCACGGTCGGTGTGCTGCGCCAGCTTGCTCCGCATCTCGCCACCATTCATGCGCAAAACGAATCTCTGGTCTCATTCGATGCGGCTGCGCGACTGGACCTGCTGGATGCTTTCGCTGGCACGCAGCTCGACGCCATCAGCGAAGCCTTCACATCTTGGAAGAATATAGCGCAGCGCATCCATGAACTCGAGCATGGCGAACAAGACCGCCTGCGATTGCTCGATCTGTGGAGCTTTCAAAGAAGCGAAATAGCCGATGCCAAGTTGCATCCTACCGAAGACGAACAGCTTGAAACCGAAAAGCGCGTTCTGGCAAATGCAGAAAAGATCTACAGCGCCGCCATGAATGCCTTTGATCTGCTTTACGAGGGCAGCGCTTCCACGTCGTCTTCGTTGCGCACCGCCCAAAAGCATGTCGAGGAACTATCGCGCTACGAGCCGAAGTTCAAAGAGGCACTTGCGGCCATTGAAACCGCGCGCATCAGCGTGGAGGACGTCGGCGCGACTCTGCGAGATTATGCCGGCGGCATTCAAGCCTCGCCTGAACATCTGGCAGAAGTTGAAGATCGGCTCGCGCTACTGGATCGATTGAAACGCAAGTACGGCCCTACCCTTGCGGACGCGGTTCATCACGGGGAAGAAGTCAGCCGCAAGCTCTCCGAGATGGAAAACAAAGACGAGATCATGGCCAAGCTTCGTGTCGAACTGGCGCAGGCAGCAGCAGAGTATCTGCGCGCGGCTCGCTCCATCTCAAAGAAACGCTACGAAGCCGCCCGTAAGTTAGAGAAGTTAGTCGAGGCAGAGATCAACGATCTGGCCATGAAATCCGCATTTCACATCGACGTCAGCGGCACCGACGAACAGGCAAACTGGACCGAGTCGGGCTTCGACCAAATCTTCTATATGATTTCCACGAATCCGGGAGAGCCGCTCCGACGGCTGGAGCATATTGCCTCTGGCGGCGAACTATCGCGCGTGATGCTGGCGCTCAAGGCCAGCGTGGTAGCCGGCACAGCCAAGAAGCCAAATGTGGCGCGGGCACCCGCGCACCGTACGCTTATTTTCGACGAAATCGATACAGGCATTGGCGGCCGCGCCGCCGAGGCCGTCGGCAAGAAGCTGAAAGCACTGTCGCGAGCCAATCAAGTGCTTTGCGTCACTCACCTGCCGCAGATCGCGACCTTTGCCGATCATCATTATTTGATTGAAAAGAAAAGCTCCGCCGACCGCACCCGCACCTCCGTACGCCTTATTACGGGCGAGGAGCGCACCGAAGAAATCGCACGCATGCTTAGCGGTGCCAAACTTACCGAAACCTCACGCAAGCATGCCGAGCAGATGCTGAAAACAAACGCCTAACGTCCCTGTTAAAGTTTGTAAACTCGCACCGGCATTTGCTAACTAACCATCAAATGCGTAGTCCATAAAACAAGTACAGGATGTTCCCAATAGCTGGAACAGGCCACACCGGAACCAAATGCGCCAAAATTGCGTATCTTAATAGTATGCGGATGCTTGTGGACATCTTCGCGCAAATCTTCCGCACCCTGTGGGCGCACAAGCTGCGCTCATTTCTCACCATGTTCGGCATCGCATGGGGAGTTGGGTCTTTGTTGCTGCTGGTCGGCCTGGGAGAAGGTTTTCGTTCCGGGAACAAGCGCGAGATGGCGCAGTATGGCAAAGACATCATGTTCATCTTTCCCGGACGCGCTCCCGTGGTCCAGGGCAACATGAGTTCGGCGCGCAATTACCTGCTCACGTATCAGGATTATCTCGACATTCGCAAAGAAGCCCCGCATGTGCGCAATGCTTCGCCCGTGCTGGTCCGTCCCGATGTGCGTGCTGTGAGTGAGTTTGCCAGCGCAAACGGAGAAATTGCCGGAGTCGAGCCGCAATTCGCCGAGATTCGTTATCTTCCAATCAAGCAGGGTCGCTGGCTTAACGGTCTGGATGAAAATCAGCGCCGCAACGTCATCGTCCTCGGCGACGAACTGGTCAAGCACTTATTTCCCGGACGCCCGGCTGTCGGCGCAGACATTATTTTGAATGACATCACCTTTGAGGTCATCGGCACCGTGGAGCGCGTCGGGCGCGGCGACGACAACTCTACCAACATGCGCGGCTACATTCCTTACCGTGAAATGGCTACTTTTTTTCCGCTCAAGGGCGAGAACCATGAGAACTCGATTTCATTTATTAATTACCAGCCGCGTGTAACCGATGAACATCTGCTTGCGCAGGACGAAGTTCGCAAAATCGTTGCCCGCAATCACAGTTTTGATTATCGCGACAAGAATGCCTTCGAGGGTTGGGACACGATTCAGAACTCCAAAGCGGTGGGTTTGATCTTCGACGCCATGAACTTGTTCCTCGGCGCTGTCGGTTTGGTCACGCTTGCCCTCGGCGCCATTGGGGTAATCAACATTATGCTGGTCACGGTCAGCGAGCGCACCCGCGAGATCGGATTGCAGAAGGCTCTGGGCGCAACCAACCGCACCATTCTGCTGCAGTTTTTTCTGGAAGGAACTTTGCTCACGCTGTTCAGCGGCTTCATCGGAATGGCGTTCGCAGCGGCGCTCATGGCGGTTCTGGGTACGCAGCAAGGGCCGGGAGGGTTTGATCCCCCGAAGATTGTGCCGATGTCAGCTGTATTGGCGATTGGCTGTTTGACACTTGCGGGAGTGATTGCAGGACTCTATCCCGCACGCAAAGCCGCAATGCTGCAGCCAGTGGACGCACTTAGGCAGGAGTAACCATGTTTCGCGATTTGTTTCACGAAGCCTATGGCGCCATGCGCCACAATCGCCGTCGTACCGCGCTCACCATGCTGGGCATGGCGTGGGGAATTGCCACGGTCGTTATGCTGCTCGCTTACGGCAACGGCTTTGGCCAGGCCTGCGAGAACATATTCGCCAACTTCGGAACCAAGCTCATGATCGTAGTCCCAGGGCGCACCTCGATGCAGGCTGGTGCGGAGAAGGCTGGCGCGCAAATTCGGTTCACCATGGACGATGTGGACACGCTCACCACCAATCTGCCGCAAATCACGCACATCACTCCCGAGGTCGAGAAGCAGTCCAATATTCAGTTCGACACCCGAACTTTCAGTTTCCAAGTCACGGGAAATTATGCCAATGTTGACTCCGTCCGCGCTCTGAAACTGGGCCAGGGACGCTTCTACAATAACCAGGACGAAATGCAGCGCGCCCGGGTCGCAGTAATCGGCTCCGAAGCGAAGGAAAAACTTTTCTCCGGACTGAATGCGATTGGGGAGCGAATTCGCATTGATGGTCTGAGCTTCGAAGTCGTCGGTGTTCTCAGCGCCAAGATGCAGGAAGCCGACGATGACATCAACCGCACCATCTACGTGCCCTTCACGACCATGAGCGACCTGAAAGACACTCACTATCTCGATTCCATCTGGTTCAACTACGAAACCCCGGAATACGTGAGATTAGAACAGGCTGCTCGCGACGTTCTTGCCGGTGAGCACAAATTCATTGCCACCGATCGCCGGGCAGTGCGCATATTTAACCTCATGGAGCAAGTGCACCAATTCGAAGTCATCACCATCGGACTGAAGATTCTGCTGGGCTTCATCGGCACGCTGACGCTGGGCATTGGCGGGGGTCGGGTTGATGAACATTATGCTCGTATCGGTAACGCAGCGAACGCGCGAGATCGGCGTTGAGAAAGCTCTGGGAGCCCGTCGCGGACACATTCTCGCGCAATTCCTGGCCGAGGCTCTCACCATTACTTTCCTCGGCGGAGCGCTGGGAATCATGCTGGCCTACGCAGTATCGCTCTCCGTCGGAAGACTCACGCTGTACAGCGCGATGGCGAAGAACGCCGAAGCCGGCGATATTCGTTTGATCATTGCGCCCGGCACGCTGTTGGTCGCTATTGTTATTCTCACCGCGGTAGGGGTGATCAGCGGCATGATTCCTGCGGTTCGCGCCTCGCGACTCGATCCGATCGAAGCTCTGCGGTACGAATAAGTAGTTCCGCTTCGGTACATCGAGCCCAGATGCGACTGTTGTTCGATGGGCTGACTGCGCCGCCGTAGTAATCTGGGAGCGGCTACGATGCGAGGCGCTTCCCCTTTCAGACAAACCACCGCGACTGTGCTACTGGCTCTGATGCTGAGACTTTTGTGTTCAGCTGGAGCTGCGGATAAACGTGCTGACACGTCTATCTTGCGCTGGGCAGAAGGCGAGCCTGGCTGCACCTTCAGCCGGGATGACGATGGCAAATACCGTTACGGTTTCTGGACCGATGACTACGGCGTGGTGCTCGCCGTCGATTCCCAGGAGTTGGAGAAAACACGTCGGCGCTCACAGCCCATATTCGCCCTGCTGCTGAGCATTCATTATCGCGGCAAAAATTCACTTGAAGTGGACCCGGGCAAGATCGGCCTGGAATTCGTGAAGCATTACTACGATGCGCAGAGCGCGCTGGATCCTGACCGCCTCGCAATCGAACAGCAAAACGATGCCAAAGCGATTGAGGACGAGACAGAGCGAGAACTCCACAAACATCCGCAGAAGATGGCAGAAAAAGAAGCCACGCTGGCGGCTCGTCAAGCAGACACTGCGGAGATGATCAAATTTCTGAAAACTCGTACTCTGCGGCCAACAAGACTGGATCCGAGCCATCCCGAGGCCAGTGGTTGGGTGCTCTTCAGCACCAAAAGTAAATGGATTGAAAGCCTGCGCAAGCAGGAGGAATTTCTGCTACGAGTCCCCGTTGAGGATCGAGTGATCGAATTTCCGTTTTCCGTTCCGCCTAGCGAAAGCGATCTGATTCTGCGTCGCCGATAGTTAAAGGCACGATTCCGAAATCTGTTTATTCCTTTGTGTACCTTCGCGCCCTTTGTGGTTTGAGCATTTGAACTTCATCGACCACAAAGTACGCAAAGGTACACAAAGGAAATCACACGAGCGAGGACGCTCGCGTCTGCACCGGGCACGCTCACTTCTACACGGCGCTTAGCCGCAGCACTTGCACGGTAATGTTGTCCGGGGCCCCGCGATCTTTTGTCATTTGGATCAGGGCGCGGCACGCCTCCGCCGGTTCACTCCGGCCAACGACGGTGCCTATCTCCTTTTCACTAAGCAAGCTCCACAATCCGTCGGTGCAGAGGACCAACACATCGCCCGCTTGCAGTCGAATAGGGTGCGAAGTTTCTGGCCACACCTCTGCGCCCGCGCCTAACGCCGCCGTGAGGATGTGTCTCTGCGGGTGGGTCTCGGCCTCTTCCGCGCTGATCAAGCCATTCTCCACCAGGCGGCCCACATAGGAGTGGTCGTGGGTCACGCGGGAAATGTTGGTTCCCCGGACCAGATACAAACGGCTATCCCCCACGTGCGCGTAGTAGAGGACGTTTCCGTGCAATGCAATGGCCGTCGCCGTCGTCCCCATGCCTTGCAATTCCGGGTGTGCTGTGGCGTATTTGAGGATTCGCTCGTGAGCGATCTGAAATCCGACGGTCAGCGCGGATTGCACATCGTCGTCAGGAGCATTCGCAAAAACTTCCTGGATGGATTCCACCGCTATGCGGCTGGCTTCCTGTCCGCCTTCGTGACCGCCCATGCCGTCGGCCACAATGGCCAGTCTGCCTTTGCGCGCGAATTCCTCATCATTGCTGGGTTCCCAGTACGCGTACTGGTCTTCGTTATTTTCTCGCTGGCAGCCAATGTCGCTGAGGCTCGCCAAGTCAACTCCGGGCCGTATTCGCATTACACCTACTGCGTCCCTTCCAACGCTGAGTGTAGTGAATCTGGGGATTATATCGAACCCTGCGACCTAGTTTGTCGAAACGGGTGTTTTGTTATGCCATTCGGGACAGTCTTTGCGCGGGTGACATTTGTCACCGCAAGCTGATGATGATCCGCACTGGTGCATTTTTGGCGGTCGCGCGATGATGTGTTCGCTGGACAAGTGCATCTGTTAACGCGAGGTTCCATCCTTATGATAACGGCAGTGCAAGAAGCGAAGAAACGCTCTGAAGCCAAGCATGCGGTCATTGCCAGTCTGCACAAAGCCAGCAAAAACTTCGGCGACGTACACGCTTTACGCGAAGTGGATTTCTCGGTCAGAGCTGGAGAGTTGGTCGCCCTGCTCGGACCAAACGGCGCCGGCAAAACCACCGCAGTGAAACTTTTTCTCGGATTGGCGAAGCCGACAGGCGGCAGCGTGAATGTGTTTGGTGGAAACCCCATCGAACCCGAGGTTCGCATGCGTATTGGAGCCATGCTTCAGGTCGCCAAGGTACCGGAGACGCTACGGGTTAGAGAGCATATCGATCTGTTTTCGTCCTACTATCCAAAACCGCTGCCCCTGGCCGAGACTCTGGCGCTCGGAGGATTGCAAGAGATCAAGAACAGAGTATTCGGCGAACTATCAGGCGGGCAAAAACAGCGCGTGCTATTTGCTCTTGCCTTGTGCGGTGATCCCGACATTTTGTTTCTCGATGAGCCCACGGTCGGTCTGGACGTGGAATCTCGACGCTTACTGTGGGACGAGATTCGGAAGCTGATCGCGCGAGGCAAGACCATTCTACTCACCACGCATTATCTCGAAGAAGCCGATGCCCTTGCCGACCGGGTGGTCGTGATCAATCACGGCAAGATTATTGCGGAGGGAACTCCGGCGCAGATCAAAGCCAGCACCGCAGGGCGGCGAATCCGGTGCGTCAGTTCGCTCGCCATTGAAACCGTACGCGCTCTGCCTGGTGTAATTGAGGTCCGAAGGGATCGCGATGCGTTCGAAATTCACGTGGCCGAAGCTGAGCCTATCCTGCGCGACCTGTTTATGCTCGATCCCCGACTTTCCGGACTGGACGTCAGCAGCGCCGGATTGGAAGAAGCCTTTCTCGCGCTAACCAAGGACCGTAGCAATGCAGCACATGTTTAAAAATGAGGTGAACCATGGCAACTGTTTCGACCACATTCGCACCAACCAGTTTAGACCGCCCATTGGGCAGAACTCTCGCGATCTACCTTAAAGAAGCGAAATACGAGTTGCTGACGCGGCTGCGTCTGCGAGCATACTCGATTTCTACAATCTCATTTCCGCTAATGTTCTACGTGCTGTTCGGCCTGGTGCTGAATTCAAAGGACGCCCCCATAGACGGGATTGGGATTGCAACTTACTTGATCCCCACCTACGCAACCTTCGGAGTCATGGGCGCGTCGCTGTTTGGCACTGCGTCCGGACTGGCCGCAGAGCGTGGTCTGGGATGGTTGCAGGTGAAACGCGCCAGCCCCATGCCGCCGTTTGCTTATTTCACGGCAAAGGTCGCGATAGGCATGATCTTCAGCGCGGTCGTGGTGCTGCTCCTGCTCCTGCTAGGAATCACATTTGGCGGAGTGCACATGCCTTTCGTGGACGCGGCGAAGCTGCTCGCGATTCTGGTCGCTGGTTCTCTTCCCTTTTGCGCCATGGGCTTGGCCCTCGGCTATTTTACCGGCCCGAATTCATCGGTCGCGATCATCAATTTGATTTATCTGCCGCTGTCTTTTTTTTCCGGGCTCTGGGTTCCGATTATGTTTTTGCCAAAGATGTTGCAACACATCGCGCACTTCCTGCCGCCTTACCACCTCGCGCAACTCGCGCTGGGCGTGGTCGGAGCCGGACAACAAGAATCGAACTGGACCCACTGGCAGGCGCTGATTGGCTTCTTCCTCATCTGCCTGGGCGTCGCGCGGCTAGGATTTCAGCGCGATGAAGGAAAAATGTATGGCTAACGCGCCGCAACGCTGATGCTGACGAGCGTGCTCGAAAGCTGTAGCCTAGAACTGAATAAATGAGGCTTTTACCCAAAACGCGGCACGGCTGGGCCCCGTACACCTGGCTATTTTATTTCTGTTTTTTTCTTCTCAACCCGATTTTAGGTCACGCCGGGTGGAAGCAGTGGCTTGCGACTGGACTAGGTACGATTGCCTTCCTGATCGTTTATTTTAGTTTTTTCTGGATCAAATGCCCGTGGAACCTGCTTAACCTCGTGGCCTTTGTGTTACTGGGCGCTGGTTTTGCGCCATTCAACGAGGGCGCTTGCACGTTCTTCGTTTTTGCGGCGGCATTCAGTCCCTTTGCCGTCGAAACGGAATCGGCTGCGCTTAAGTTGCTCGCCGCCGTCCTCGCGGTTGCTACTGGCGAGTGGTGGCTGTTGCATCTGTCCGGATGGTTCCTGTTCTACGGTGGCGGACTCTCCATGGTGGTGGGCGGCAGCAATATTTATTTTGCACAACGAGAACGCATCAACAATCGCTTGCAGAAGGCGCAAGAAGAGATTGAGCATCTGGCCAAAGTCGCGGAGCGGGAAAGGATCGCGCGCGATCTTCACGACGTATTAGGCCACACTCTTTCGGTGATTATTCTGAAATCGGAACTGGCCCGCAAATTAATGGATCACGATCCCGCACGCGCGAAAGCGGAGATTGCCGACGTCGAACAAACATCACGCGAAGCTCTCGCCGAAGTTCGCAGCACCATTCGTGGATATCGCGACCACAGCCTTGAGGCCGAACTCAAACAGGCCAAGGCAACGCTGGAAACTGCAGGTGTCACGGTAAACTCCGAGTCGCAACAAGTTCGTTTATCGCCAGCACAAGAAAGCGTGGTTGCGCTCGTGGTGCGCGAAGCTGTGACGAACGTGGTGCGGCATGCACATGCCCGCAATTGCCATTTGCGCTTGCTGCCGGTAAATGGAACTTGCCGCCTCGAAATTCAAGATGACGGCACAGGCGGCGGCAATGTCGAAGGCAACGGCCTGCGCGGCATGCGGGAGCGCATTGAGGCTCTGGGCGGCACTTTCGAGCGCGACAATACGGTTGGAACCAAGCTCAGCATTCAATTTCCGCTCACAAAAGAAAGCAGTCATCAGTGATTCCGGTTCCCAAAAACACGCGCAAGCCGATTCGCGTTGTAATCGCCGAAGATCAGGGCATGGTCCTGGGCGCACTGGCTGCGCTGCTCGAGATTGAAGGCGATATTTCCGTCGTGGCGCGTTCGCGTAACGGAAAAGAAGCCTTGGCAGCGGTACTTGAGCATAAGCCGGATGTCTTCATCACCGACATTGAAATGCCGGAGATGACCGGGCTCGAAGTTGCCGGCGAATTGAAACGCCGACGCACCGGAACCCGCGTAATTATTCTGACCACGTTTGCACGCGCCGGTTACTTGCGACGGGCACTCGAAGCTGGCGTTTCCGGTTATCTTCTGAAAGATATGCGCTCAGAAGAACTCGCCGACGCTGTGCGGCGAGTGCAACAGGGTCTCCGAGTCATCGATCCGGAACTGGCCACTGAAGCCTGGGCCGAGCCGGACCCCCTGACCGATCGCGAGCGGCACGTGCTTCGTCTGGCTGGCGAAGGTCTGAGCAGCGGCGATATTGCGGCCCAACTCACGCTCTCTGAGGGGACGGTTCGAAACTATCTTTCCGAAGCTATTAGTAAATTGGGCGCGAACAATCGAGTAGAAGCGGCGCGAATCGCGCGGACAAAGGGCTGGCTC
>Ga0073928_10003266_pt1 | contig 25913 bp, 23 predicted proteins | sample PaiPotPPA55metaG_FD_76969 | JGI IMG/M metagenome (GOLD analysis project Ga0073928, IMG submission 76969) | Iron sulfur acid spring bacterial and archeal communities from Banff, Canada, to study Microbial Dark Matter (Phase II) - Paint Pots PPA... ...
CACGTTCGTATATGCCGCGGAAACCGAATCCGGCGAGCTAAAAATTGACGATGAATCCAAGGAAGCTTCTTGGGTGCCACTTATATCTGCGGTTGAGTTGCCGCTGGCCGAATCGCAACGGCGCAGGTTGAAGGATGTTATGGAGTATCAGAAGGATCGGCAGACGTTTTTGAGGTGATCACCACGTCACTTTTTCCCGCCGGCTTGATCGGGAGGACTAGCTAGAAAAGAGGCGATTAAGAGCTCAGTGCGAGCTAAGCAGAGCGGCTTGCGGGCAGGCCGGCAATGCCAATGAATCTAGCAAAATCGCTCACGGAGAGCGTGTCGCGTCCTGGCAATATTCGACTTACTCTCCCCTTTCCCCTCTCCCCGCAACCGGCTCCCGTATCATAAAAGGGGTTATGTATCATAACATTAGGGGAGGCTAATTTGTGGCTCTCGAGCTACGGAGTCGAATCCGCCTCCAATTCGGGTGTTGCAGATGAATGTAAAACCCGGCTAAACTAGGAGACACAGCGCTAGGCGAAAGCCCATTCCACGCCTCAGAAACAGTGACACCATACATACTTCTTGGCCGCAGAAAGCTTCCATCAGAAAAGGAACCTTCGCCCGAACATGTGTATGACCAAATCCGACAAATCTGGATTCATAAGAGTTCCGGTACTCCGTTGATTTCCTGGCTTCGAGCGGAAGCTGAAGCGTCGCAGTTTGGCGAGACGGTGATGACGGAGAGCGGCGAAGGGGTGGATCAGCCAGAAAGGGCGTCATTTCAGGCGTCTGAATTCGGTGAGACAATAATGACCGCGACTCGCGAAGGGTTGGATCAAATCGAAGGGAAATATCCCCAGGCATCTGAATTCGGTGAAACCACAATAACAAGGACTAGCGAGGGCGTAGACCAGTCAGAAGGTAGAGCATTTCAGGAATTCGATGGTCCTTATTCTCACCTCTGAAAAGGACCTGACTGCCGACTTCCTTATCGTCGAGCTGATCAATCGACAATTGCCCTACTTTCGCCTAAACGCCGAAGAACTGACAAAGGCTCAGTTCACGTTTGGAATCGATCAGAGAGGCGTGCAGCGGGAAGTCTGCAATGGCCCTGTGAGGTTGGATCTGAGCAAAGTTACTTCCGTTTGGTATCGTCGAGCGGTGCATCCCGGTTCAATAAGTTCGATGACTCCGGGCGAGAGGGCTTTCGTCGCTGGCGAGCTCCGTCATCTTGCGATGGGCCTTGTCCTGAATCCGGCGGCCGTCTGGGTGAATCCGATCGACAAAGTATCGGTGGCAGAACACAAGCTCTACCAATTGCAAATTGCGCGACGACTAGGATTTCGAGTTCCTCGAACACTCGTATCCAGTGATCCGATTAAGCTAAGGGAGTTCTCAAGGGCAAATAAATCTGGTACAATCTGCAAGCCGATTTTTCACGGGCTGTTCATCGATGAGGAGTGTGCATACTCCGTCTACACCCGTCGCGTGACGCCAGACTCTTTTAATAGGGATGATATGATGAGTTGCCCGGTTCTGTTGCAAGAAGAGGTCACGAGAAGGGCAGATGTTCGTGCCACATTTATTGGACGGAAATGTTTTGTAGCAGATATCACAGGGAATCCGGGCCTGATCGATTGGCGAGCCCCTGATGTCGCGGCTTCCTTTTCAGCGTCTAGCTTGAACAAGGAAACCGAGACGATGTGCCGAGAGATGCTTGCCGAGCTAGGGCTAAACTATGGCGCGTTTGATTTTGTGAGGACCCCCGAGGATGACTTGGTTTTTCTAGAAGTTAACCCTACCGGCGAGTGGGCATGGCTTGAGGAGCGCCTTGGCTTTCCGATGCGCGCGGCATTTATTCAGCTGTTCTTTGATGGTGTCGAATGAGCTCTCGATTTATCGGTAGACCGCCGCAACCGGTACCCTACCGGTCTCTCCCGCGACATTTTATAGAAACTCTTCGGGGAATCTGGCTAATCGTCTGGCAGATCTTCGTTCCATTCAACCCCGAGCCTGAGTCGATCGATCCACTGCCGGAACCGACAATTGAGCTCACTGACGAGCAAGTAACTCAATGCCAGTCGATTTACGATCAGGCCACCGAGAGGACGAGCCATCTCGAACAAAAGGCACAATCGACCTTCAGCGTGATGGTCTTCTTGGCACCAGTACTCGCGTCGCTTTTTGTTTTCATCATTACAAGAGCTTCACCTGCTGGAGCGCCTGTCCGTGTCACTGTCATGATCCTTCTTTGTGTATCAATAGCCTTCTTGTTACTTGGCTTCGTCTCTGCCGTTCGGGCGATCGGCGTCAAAGCGACTCAGAAGCTTTTTATTCACTCCATTGTAGAAAGCGATGGACGTTTTCGTCAGTACAACAAAGCTTTTCATGCCCGAGGCTTGTTGTATTGCGCCGCGATAAACGAAGCCGCGAATGACCACCTGGCCCAATTTGTAAAGGGTGCGCATGTTTTCAGCGCGGCAGCGGTTGTTCCTTTGGTCGCGGCAGCAGTCTTGGCGAGTTTCGTGTTGTCGAATCTTCCCTCTCCAATTGCCCAGACAAAAATTGTGGGATCTGTCGATATTTCTTCGACTGAGATCGCTGCTCTGCGGGAGGATATTATAAATCTGAAAGACAAAATTGGAGAGCTGCTGTCCAAAAACCAAGCTGCGGAGCGCAATCTTGAGTCAGTTCAAAGAGAACTCTCAAAGCTCGACGCGAGCCTCGGTAAAATGCAGCCAGGTCACGGTGTGCGGGAGGCTCATTCAGCTCGCCCGGAAAGCGGCGGCGTTTGGTCTCCACTGCGAAACCCCTGAGCTATTACACACAGCCACGCAAGCCATACTTGATGGTTGTTGATTGCTCCTCAAACCCAGCTTCTGTGATGGTGGCGACCCAGGCACAGTCACTTAGTGCGAGCCCTTTATCCGTTCTACTTCTTGGTCCATCATCAAGGCCGTGTAGATATTCGAATCAAAATGGTAGCCGCGGCTCTCCCAATATTTGGCACGATCTATATCGACTACCTTCTGGTCCATCATTAAAGCTGAGTAGATGCTCGGGTCAAAATGATACCCACGGCTCTCCCAATATTTGGCGCGATCTATATCGACTACCTTCTGGTCCATCATCAAAGCCGAGTAGATGTCGGGATCGAAATGGTACCCGCGGCTCTCCCAAAACTTGGCACGCTCTTCTGCCTCTGAAATCGGCGGTGATTTAACGGTTTGAGGCGTTGGGGATGGTGTGGTCACCTTTGCGTCACCTGGCTGTAGGAAATCAGCGTTAACCCATCCCGATATGCTTTCGACTGAAATAAATGTCCATGTGGTATTGCCATTCTTACGGGTTTTTCCCGTTGAGGAAATATTACCCGTACCGGCAGCCAGACGTCCAACTACCGGATATGTACTCCCTGCTCCTGAACGGATGTTCAGATAATCCCCGTTTGTGACATTTACTACGTGGTAGACTAGCGCTCCCCTCATCACGGATGCTGTTGGTGTCGCGCTCGGAGTAGCATTTGCCGGCGGGAGTGCTGCCGGCACCGCCGATACCGTTGGCACGGCTTTTGCCGCCTTGGTGGTGTCCTCTTGTAGGTTCAACTTTGCCTTGGTAGCAACGTACCAATCTGAAATGCTCTTAGCATCATCATCTGAGAGCTTTTTCCCGCTATTCGTCTGGACAGCGCGTTTCGTGATCTCGTCCCGGTAACGATCAAGAAGTAAGAGCCTTCTCTCCGCGGACAACCCCTTGAAACGCGGGTCTGCCACTATTTCGTCCCATGTCGGAATCCGCTCTGACTGCGGAGGAGCAGGCGGAGCAGGCGCAGAGTACGCCCTGTTTTCCGACGACACGTACGCAGTTCCAGCGGGGGACTTGGCTGATTGCATCCAACTGCCAAGAAGGATCAAGGACAGAACCAGCATGCCAACTGCAGCTATGACGTGCGTTGCTGAGAAGCGTTTGGATTTAGGAGGCGAGTACCCTGCGGTGACTGTAGGCGGACCTTCCACGGGCAGCGGTGGAGAAACTACAAGCTCGGTAGCGGTGTTTTCGCCGCTGGCTGTGGTAACTCCGTTACCGGTTTGTGAACTACGGTTTGCCAATCCTTCAGACCGCGTCTCCGGTCCTTGCGTAAGGCGGCTTGCTCGCTTTTCGGGTAACGGTGGTGGCAACTCGAATTTCATCTCCGAGGGTCTTCACCGAGCGAGCGTAGGACTACGAAAAAAGTCCATTTCCAGAATAGTTGGATGAGAGAGACCGCGAGTACCATTTTCAATTGCGTCCAGTCCGTGCCTGATCACGAATCCAACCCAACATTGCTTCGCGTCTCGCCACCTTCTGTAAACGTTCGGGGTTGCAGCCTAAGCGGATCATCAAATTGCCATACGTCTCATCCCTACTTGATAAAACGGCATAAAAGAGGTGAACGGGGAAAACCATGCAGTTACCGATTTCAGCAAAGTGTTCCGCATCGGCGAATATTTCTTTTGCCCCTTTACTCCGACGGATGCGCTGAGACTCGGGCGGCGAGCCTGTAGGACCACACGCCTGTCGTCGAAGTGCCCGCCGAAAGGCGCGGGCATCAAGGCCAGCCGTTTCAAATACCGTGCGCAGCCGTCGCACTTCACGAAGTAGTTCTTCCAAAATCTCGTCCCGATTAGGCGAAAGTTCGGTAAACAGTGCAAGCAGATCCACGTCTACCGACTTACAGAGACCTAACAGTAGGTGAATAGGTTCGATCGTCGGAGAGTTAAGATGCCTAGCTTCCAGCTCCGCTAGCTGCCAAATAAGAAAAAGACTCTCGGAGTGACCCGTCTTCATAGGCAATAATAGGGCTCTGAAAATCTGCCTGCCGTGGCGGCGCGTTTTAATACAAGTGTGCACTTACCGCCCCCTGGTACTAACCACTTATCCCACTGACGCCTACTTCTTCGCCATTTTCTTAGTTTTCGCACGGTTGTCAGGATTACTCACTTCACTATGCCAGATTGATAGCCACGCTGAGCGGCCTCGACTACTTCGCGCGGAAGCAAATCCCACAAGTTCCTTACGATATTTTGCAGTCCGACGAAGTTGTTCTTCTCCATGCATTCGCGACCTTGATCGAGCAGCCGCGTCGCCCGCAAGTGGTCGCTCATCTTGTGCTTCTGCTCTTCCAAATACAGAAATTGATGAACCCAGAATCCAGGCTGAGCGGTGACAATAACCCAATAGAGTCGTTGTACTTGATCGAGCTTTTTGCGTAGGCGATCCGTCTCCCGCTTCACAACGATGTCCTTGATGTCCTCGCCTAATTCGGCTGCCTTATCGCGCTGCATCTTGGAGCCGTGTTGAGTTACGACTGTGTCCAGATCTTTCAGCCATTGTCGAACCTGAGCAAGGAGCGTCGGCCATTCGAGTGCGTCCACGGCTTCATCGAGCTTAAGTTGCAGTTCCAATAGCCTTTTCTCACACTTTGCGGCCACATCGGGATCACCTTGGGCGGCGACGACAGAGTCCTTCACTTCCTGCATTAAGGGCGACTTTTCGATGCCCTGAATTAACTCTTCTGCACTTCCTCCCGGGTTATCTCCCACGTTCGCTTTAGCCTCGCGCAAGCGTTTCATCTCCGCCTCGTATTGCTGTTTCAAGCGTTCCGGGTCTGCCTTGCGGCGTTCCATGTCGAGCTTGACCGTGAACTCCTCATCCAGCAACGGAACGTAGGCATTCACAGTGACGAGGCGCGACTCATCGATCTTCACAGTTGTTTCGATTTCACTGCCAGCCGGCAAATCCCTCCGGATTTTATCTGCGCTAATTTCCAGATAGCCAACGAGGCGGTTTCGATCAGCGCGTTCGAGCTCGCCCTCGATAACCGGGATTTTCAAAACCTCGCCACTTTCACCCTGGCGAAGCGGGTGAGCTGTTCTGTAGTCGCATGTTGCTTTTAGCGGCAGTCCACGTCCTTTTTCCAAAAGCTTGTCGTAGTCGTTGTTAGCCAGGGCAATGCCCATCGAGTTGATAAGCGGCTGTTCTTCAACAACGGCGCCGACTGTATAAGTAAGTACGTCAGGTGACGTCTTTTGCAGTCGCCCACTATGATCAAACAGTTCGATCGCGAACGTGTTCCTATCGCCGCGCTCAGCGTGAAGGTTGACCAGAAATACTCCGTCGGCTCGAAGAGAGATCTTACCGCTCCGCCACTGAGTTTTAGTATTTACTAATTCCAGAGTGAAACCTGTGAAATCACGAGTCGATGGGCCGGAGACTTTCCCACCAACCATCGGCGCGCTATCCATCCCAACGGGTTTGTATTTAAGGTCAACCGAGTATTCCCCGCCGGCCACGGGACTCGCAGCGCGACGTTCGAATCGCTGTGTGCCGGCAAATATGGCGGCTCCGCGCGCCACAACCGTTAGCGGGTCAACCCTGTGGTCTAGCGGAATACCAAGGTTGCTTTCGAGCAGCTCGCGGAAATACGGAGCTAATGTCGGACCGCCGACGAGAATCACTTTCTCAACCGCGTCTCTGCTAAGGTTTTTCTCTTTCAGAACGCGATTACAGATTTCCACTGAGCGAAGGATGACGGGCTCAGCAACCCTTATTATGTCGCCACGACTCAGTTCGCACTCGAATTCAATTTCCTCGCCTTCCCCATCCTGGAACTTGCAGAGTTCCAGCGTAGTTCTTTCGCTTCGCGACAGCTCAATCTTCGCTTTTTCTGCAAAGTGCTTCAGTTTCGTCAACGCAGACCGCCACGCTTTGTTGCTCCGAGTAAAATCCTTCAAGTTGAATTCGGCGAGTATTCGCGGAACCAATACATGCTCGACGAGAGCCCAGTCTATATCAGAACCGCCAAGGAAATTGTCACCACCGTGATTGACCACATGAACAGTTCCCTCCTCAGCCTTGATAACGGCGGCGTCGAATGTTCCGCCACCAAAATCATAGACAAACCAGTAGGCTTTCTCTCGGTCGGCTTGGAACCCATGAGCAAGGGCTGCCGCGACGGGTTCTTGAAGCAAAGGACTTTCCTTAAAGCCCGCTAGTTTGGCCGCCTTACGAGTAGCGTCGCACTGGTTCAACTCGAATGCTGCAGGTACCGTCACCACACACGCTTCGACTGTTTCACCGGTCCGCTGTTGCACATCTGCCCGGAGAGATTTCAGAATTTCGGCGGAGAGCTCCTCTGGTCTTCTGCTCTGGCCGCTACTCTTAAATTGATATGCACGATCTGTACCCATGTGAAGCTTGAACTCGATACAAGTGTCATCTAAGCGATCGAAGATGCTATTTTTGGCTCGTTGACCGACGAACACGGTGCCCTTCTTGTCGATGCACACCGCAGAGGGCGTGATGTCCGCTTCGAAATTGTTCTTGATAATTTCGGAGCTAACACCTTTGAGTACCGCGATCGCGCTGTTGGTGGTCCCTAAGTCGATGCCAAAGTCGATTGTCGTCCTATTCATGAGATTGGTCCGGTGCAGTAGGCGTCGCAATAACAACCTCACCACTTTGGACTAGCTGCTGTTGCCAATAGATTGTCGGTCTAATCGTTTCGATAACGGTTTCCCGCGTGACACCTTGGGTAGGTTGCGTAGCGATTACCTTCAACGATTGGCCGTAGTCGAAAGCATCGCCAGTGTGGTCCTTCACCTCGAAGCCGATCTCACGCAGATTTTCGAGCGCTGCTTCAACATGCCGGTAAACGCGCTTCATCTCTTCGCGCACATCGCCCGAGACGGCATCGACCATTTTTGATTTGGCTTTCCAAACGTTGGTGGCGATTGCTGTCAAAGCCGTAATTGGGATAATGTGCCGGCCTGTGGTCCTCGTGTATTCCCGCTCTTCAAGAATCTCTCTAATTTGCGTATCAAAAGCCTTCGGTTCGTCAGGTAACTTTTGGGATGGACTGTTGAAATCGTCAGGCATGGTGCTGGTTTATGAGTGTTGCTGTTTCCCCTGCTGCGTGACTACTGCGTCGGCGAGTTCCTTTAAAATTACTGCATTCCAAACGTCGCGGTGGCTAAATGACTTCGCGACAGGCCCTTTCTGCGTAGAAGCGACAATGTACAAGAGACCCGACTGACTGTGAAAGCGGACGTCGGACCATGGAATGAGCTGCGTTTCCTTCCAGAGAAGCGCCCCAGTGTTTACGACAATTCCCTTGTTCGTCATCCAGCAGTCGCCCAATGGTACTCTATTGCCGGCCGTGATGTATTTTGCCAGTCGTGAGCAAAGAGGTGGAATGATCTGGTAGTAAAGTACAGTGACTATGGCTTCGAAATCTGCTTTTGCCTTTTCTTGACTACGAGCGAACCGCTTGCACTCAATGTCAATAGTTCCGTGATTGGCGCTACTGACGGCAACGAAGTAGGAAACAGTAGTTGGTACCCCGTTAGTGGATCGCACATAGATGCCAAAACGAACCCCATTAATGTCGTTCGATGGAAGGATGCTTGAATTGTATCGAACTTTTTCACGTGTGACTTCAATTTCGTCGCTGCGGATTCGCAAAAAGAGGGTGTTTTGTTTCCGGCCACTTTTGTTTTCTTCGAGCTGAATTTTATCCTGCGCGAGGAGCTTTTTAAGTTCTGGGTCGCGAGCGAGGTTTGACGCTAACATCGTAGCCTCCATGGCGGTTTCGAGATCATCCTGGTCGTTATGCGCACTGATCCCGATGCGTCGCACGGATTTAGCAATGTTGTCGCCCAACTCAGCGGACGAGTTTGATCGCTGAGCGTGAGTCACGAGCATTGGGACGATTTCCTCCATAACCTTCTCTAGCTTAGCCTTTGGCGCGAGCTTACTGTCCTCGATGTTCCATTGCATTAGCACGACGATTGTTTCCTGAAGATCGTTCTTAAGCTCAGAAGAAACCGCGAACGGTAACGCGGCTGTTAAAAGTTTTAACACCCCGCTGTGATCGCCGGTGGTTTTGTGGTAGGCGGAGGGCAGTTCTCTGCAGATGGTCGCGACCTCATCCGAAAGCTCGTTATGGATGGTGCCGTCCTTTCCGAAAAACAGTTCGAAGAGGAAAGTGAATTGGCGTGCATGGTCGAGCAATTCTCGACCGGCCCCTAGGGCCTCGTATTTGTTTTTGGCGGCGCGTTCTCGGGCCCGCTCAATTTGCTGCTTCAGGCGTGTGCGCGCCGACGCAAGCGCCAACTCCGCTGTGTTTGCAAAGGTATCGACTCCCTGCTGAGGTTCGCGCATGAAGTCCACATGGGTTCGCGCCCTCTCCGATTGACCTTGTTCTGCGAATTTGACCGCCGCTTCCGCATTAATCTTGCTTAGCGCATCAGGCAGAGAATTGTTCATCCGCCTTCCAAATCCGATCGTTAGGCGAGCATCGTCTATGGAACGGATACGGTCTTTTACCGTGTCCCAGACCAGTTCATTGGAAATGATCATTTTCCATCGCGTAAACGCCTCCCTCCAGTAAGTGCGAACTTCTTCTTCACGGTTCGAATCCACTCCGGCTGCAATCTGGTAAAGCGTCCATTCGACTGCCAGCAAATGGCACATCACAGCGATGTTATGAGTGGCCACAAAACCTATTTCGGGATTGTTCTCCTCCGCATTCCAAATTGTATACGCGCAGGAAGGATCCCCACGCATGAGGGCTTGAAGCGCTGGATCGCTGGCACTGTTGCCGATTGTCATCGGCCAGAACCAAAAGAACTCATCGATAAGGCGCTTTTCTGGATCCCTAAGGCGTCGGATAGCCTCCCTGATTTGATCAACCGACGGTGGCGGATTGAGAGCGAACGCGGAAGAATGGGCAGCGTCACCCTGTCCAAGCTCCTCCATAATTTTCAATTTGTCCGAGTGCCGGGCAATTTCCTTGGCGGTAGCGTCCACGGGCAATCCGGTGATGCGAAATGCGTTCTCGCGGTAAAGATTTAGACAGGCCTCTTCAACTAAGAGATGGCGTGTAGACGTCGTCTCGTTGGCGTGAGTCCCGATTGTGCCCGACATAGACGTCACATGCTAATCCCGCATCTCCAAAGACGGACTTGATCCGCATATTTCCCGCGAAGGCTCGGCCACTTGTTAAAGGCCTCCTCCATGAGATCCGCTGCCTCTCCGAGTTTACCTTGTTTCTTGATGAGAATTGCCTGCCTTGCCATGGTTTCTGCTTCGCCCTGATTCGGAGAGGAGTGCTCGATACCCAGGGCTGTCTTGGACATTGCTGACGTAGATCCACTTATTTCGAATTTCGGCCGATCAGAGTCCGGCTTCCACTGACACAGCGCATCGAGCATCTCCGAAGCCGTTTGAATGCGTGATTTCGCGTTCGAATCGAGCGCCTTGGCGAGTATGTAATCAAGCGACTTGTCAACGTCAGGATTGATGTCCGAAGCAGGTTTTAGCGGTTGCTTGAAAGTGTCCGCGGCACCCCAACCGAGATCGCTGGGAAGCTTGTATGGAAGCTCATCAGTTAAGAGTAGATAAAGCGTCGTACCGATGGCCCAAACGTCGCCAGCGCAGGAATCGCCCTTTGTATCAGAAAATGCTTCAGGCGGCTTGAAATGAGGAGTGCCAGCCGCTGTCGCTAGCATGGTAAGCGGATTGACATTTTTCGCCAGACCGAAGTCGCTAACCCGCGCCCGGAGTCCTTCCGGTTCATAGCCCACAAGAATATTCTGAGGCTTGATGTCCCTATGAATTACCGGTGGGCTTTGTCCATGGGCTATTGCCAGCCCTCGACAAACCTGTTTGATCAGATCCAGGGTCGTCTTGACCGGAACAAATTGTACTCCATGAGAGTGCCAGAACTTTTCAAGACTGCCGCCGGGCACATTCTCCATGGTAAAAAACCCGCAGAGGCCGCGTTCCGTCCTTAGTAGGTTTGCGTCAAAGACTCGAACGATATTTGGATGCGCTAGCCGGGAAAGCATGATGGCTTCTCCGAGCATGTCCTCAATTTCCTTTATGGTCATGCCTCCTCGCTTGAATACCTTCATCGCTTGCCGGCCTAGGAACCGATGTTTGACGCGATAGACTTCGGCGAAGGCGCCCTCACCGAGAAAGCGTTCTACTTCGTAGGTGTCCCGAATAATTTGTCCCTCTTGAAGAAGCGACATAGACACTCAGAGTAACGAGTGCCGGTCCTTGGCGTTATGGGTTGGTTTGTCCTTTTGGATATTGAGAGACATAATAGCTTCCAATAGGGCACTACGAATCAGCCAAAGAATCGTCAACCTGGCCTCCGTCTGATTGCTGCCCTGCTTGATTTCAGAAATCCTTTCGAGTCCAGACCGCGATAACCGAGGCCCGAAAGTTTGTCCTTTAGCTTGGCTAAAGCTGGGCCTGAGATCTTGTGAACCGCCTGCTTGCTAACGCCCATTTTTTCGCCGATCTCTGCCAAGGTTTTCCCCTCGCCCAATGCGGTCACCACAATCCGTTCACGCGGTGAAAGTAGATTGAGGACTTCCGAAATGATCTCAGAGCTTTCCCGCCGCCTGATTTCGTTCTCAACGTCCTGCCTCGAATCTTGGATTTTTCCGAGAAATCCGGTACCGCTCGCATTGGAACCCTGAGAAGCGATCCAGTTGGGAGGTTCGTCTAATGATCTCGGAAAGATGTGTGCCAAGCGTAAGTGCTTTGCGTAAAAGGAGTTGAGAGCGTTGCGGATCGACCGAGCCGCGAATGGGGTGAAGTCTCCCATTGTCGGGTCGAAGGCGCTTGACGCCCTTAGTAGGGCCTGATGAGCCTCAGAAACGGCTTCATCCACCGTTACTCCGGGAATATTTATGTACTCGAGCGCGATGACCTTTGCCAAACCAAGGTGGTCGTTAAATGTGTCTTGGTCGACACGCACGGCAGAGTTTATTACAAATAGCAGATGTGTTGGCGAGTTGAATGGCGATGAATTTCCAAATTTCCATAAGCCAACTTGGCATCCTCGATCTCATGCGGTTTGCAATGGCTCGTTGCAGATGGTTCCAGAGCACCTCGCAAGAGTCGTAGAAACGAAGCCAATAGCTTCACTTGCTGTGATCAAATTCTTCTTTCGAATTTCGTGCCGGGTCACCCACCCCCTCACTTTAAAACCCAACTAGCCGATTTTCGGCAACCGCCGCTTTCCGATAACGATAGAAACGAGATACAGTGAAAAAGGAAAACAACGAAAGATCTTTACTCGACACGAACGCTGAACGGCTCTGGGAAGAGCAGCTCAAGGGCTTGAAAGAAGATCGGCTAAGAGCACAGGTCCTCATTCCTCTTTTTCGGGCCATGGGCTACCAGGGTTTGGACCACTACCATGGCACGACCGAACGCGGCAAAGACATCGTTATGTGGCTACCGACTCGCACTGAGGGACGTGAAAACTACGCGGTGGTCGTCAAAGCAGGAAAAATCAACGCTAAAGCTTCAGGAAAAGGCAGCGCCGGAGAAGTAGCAACTCAGATCCAGCAGTGCTTTGGCGAGGAGTTCGTCGAAGATACCCGAGGCGAGGAACTGGTGATACACAAAGTGCTTGTCGCCGCCTCTGGCACAATCAACAAAGACGCTCGCGAAGCTATCCACGGCATTCTTAAGAATCGATCTCTCGAAAGAAACGTCGAATTTCTCCCCTTGGAGAAGCTAATAAGACTTCTCGAGAAACACCTTCCTCAGATTGGCGCGGTAGGCCTGCTGGAAAAGGTACACGCTGTGATTAGCTCGGCTAATCCGGAACTAAATCTCTCGGTAGCCGTCACTCCCCACGGAAATGTCATCAGCATTGCGCCAAAAGACCCCAATAAACCGTTAGACATCAAAATGAACTTCCAGGCTGCCTCGGAAGAAGTCGCCCAAGAGTTACAGCAGGGATTTCACAAACTCCGCTCAGAGGGTAGTGCTTTTTCGGTTCCCGCCGCAGTCACGGTCCAGTTGAATTTGCCGGCTTTGCTTGAATCGGTCGGATTAGGTCCGTTGGGTTCTCTAACAGATGTAGAAATCTCCCAGCGGCCACGAGAAATAGGCATATTCGTTTTTCGACGAACTCAAGAGGATGGGACGATCACAGATCTTTCTAATATTCATTTTCAGGTTGTCGAGGCCGGAACATCCAAATCGAAACTCAGAAGCAAGGTATTCCCCGATTCCGCTTATGAACTAGAATTCACTGTCTCTCTGCAGACGGGCGAGGCGAACCTCCTATTGAGACCGCGCTTTTTGGAGAGCAATGCTGTGGCTGCATATCGTGCGGCGGCCTTTTGTCTCGCACTGTCGAAGCCGGGGACGCTAGAACTAGTCCAGGAACCCAGCGGAATCGCCTTTTTACAGGGGGGAAGCGGAATCCAAGAACTTTCGTTTGATCCCATCCTTGTCACGATCTTGAGGCACCTTGCAACGATTCAAGAGAAAACTGGCGTCATACTCAGGCCGCCGGCCGAATACGCCAATGATGATCTCACGGATATTGCCAGAACTTATACTATGGTGACAGAAGGCAAATTAACGCTTGCGTCATTCGCATTTACGGTCCCGACGGAAGAAATACCCACATCCTCGGACAAACCGGATCAATGGGTATTCCCCGGCACCGGACAGGACTTTAAGATTTCGCTATTTGACAGCGAGATCGATCTCGGCGCGTCTGAGGTAGTCGCGGAAAAGGCTGTGTTGCTCATTGAGATGGATAGCTCCGTGAAACCCGGAGAGTCAAAGATGGTGGTCCGTCCAGAACCGGGGACAGAGATTTTCATTAACTTTCCTAGGTTTTCAGAAAGGATTTACTTCAAGCCTGAGACAGGGGCTAAAGTCGGATCCGGAAATAAATAGGCGATCGATGATCGCTCAGGCACAGCGGCTTCCGCTTCAAACCGCCAAATACGGCAATTCAATCACAAAATTCTTTCTGCATAAATGCAGCCGGGCAGTGGTCAGCTGCCAAGCCGACAAACGAGCAGTCAAAAATCGGCGCTATCGGCTCGCACAAACGAGGCACTACAAAAATGGCTAAGAGGTGGCTAAGAACGATAAGAGCGCTTAGTAGATTTATCGCGTAAGTCGCTGCTGTTTAGGAATGCACCGTGTTGGAATCGAACCAACAACCCAGTGACTAAGAGTCACAGGATTCAGCGGAATCCCGTCACTACGGCGCGGTCTCTTGTTTCCTCGCCGGTCCATACCACATCCGCGGAGATAGGCTTCTGTCTGGTCAGCTGCCGATCCGACAAACCAGCATCCGAAAACGGGTGCTATCGACTTGCCAAACTAGTCTTCGTTCTCTGAGGAGGAGGAAACGGACTAGATTCATTCATCGCTTCCTCCAAAGCTTGGACTATCGGAGTCAGGACGGACCGGAAGAAGCAGCCGTCTGTTCTTTCTGCGAGCTAACCACATCCGAATTCTGACGAGCGCAATTTCGTAGACGGACTTTGCTCCATGGCACCGAAGCCTTGGGTTCTGTGGCGACGGATTCAACTCGTAAAAAGCCACGCCCGAGAAAACGAGGCGTTGCAACACTTCGGTCCCTGGCGGGTCTCCCCGCCGGCGCGCTACTTGAAACGTCCAAAGACCACCTCCGCTGACACCTCGAAAATTCCACGGGATGGACTTACAACCCCTACGATCTCCATCGACATCGATAAAATCAAATCCGCGATATTGGCCTCTCCTAGCTAGGGTGCCACCAATAAAGGAGTATCCCTGCGGTCGTTCAACCCTCTCAAACCCTGATTCAGGCCCAGTGATTTTCGTTTCGCCGAAAACAAAACCCGCCACTGCCGCGAGCATCTTTCTTTTGGCCAGTTTCCTCCGCTTACCGGGGTCGGTGGAGATTGGGACAAAGCTCTTTTTCCGCCGCAATTCGCTAGTAAAATGATGACCTTCAGGAAGGACCAAAAATGCGAGATCTGGACCGAATTTGTCGTCTCTTCCATCGGGACGCCAGCAATCCAGGTACGGAATCTCAACCCTTAAAATCACCGGCTGTTCGTCCGGGGCAGTAAGCAGAAAACCGTGGACGTATTTGCCTTTCCTCCTTTCGAAAACCTTTGTCGTAACATGCCGCGCGGTAAAGATCCCAACGGTCTTATCAATCTGAGCTAACGTCCCGGTTCCGATAACTAGATCATCAACGATCAGAGGAACCGTGTACTTGAAGATCGCATCCGAAAGTTGGTTTAACAGGCTTTCGGATAGGTGACCGACGGAGATTTCGAACGTCCGAGAGTCTCTCATCACATCAAAGGTGCCGTGACAGCCAATACTTCAAAAATGGCTAAGAAGTGGCTAAGATGGCCTCCCAAAGGGAGCCAATCTTCGGGACATTTCGCGTCTTAAGTTCTTCCCGCTCAAGCATGCACCCGGCGTGATTCGGACACACAACCTTCTGATCCGTAGTCAAATACTCTCGATCCGTCGATCGTAAACTGAGTCCTTAGTCGATTTCTAATAAGACCGCGTCGATCAACGCTTCAACTCATCGATTAAACCTGTTTCATCAGTAAAAATCGGATCGCGATCAGAATTGCAGATGGAGAGTTTTTAGACTATCTGAAACGCCTGTGCACGACTTAGGACACAAATGGTTGAAGTAGAACTTTTGGTAGAACTTTGGCTTCTACTAAGGCATCGTCAGTCATAAGTCGTTCATAATAAGATGTCCCCGTAGTTCAACGGATAGAACGGAGGTTTCCTACCGTCCGCTGAAGCGACGGTTCTCTCCATTTAAATCCTCGACCGCTTCGCGCTCTCGGGCACTTGCGGTATCCGCATTTCTTGTACGACCTGGCGCTACGTCTGATTGCGGCCAGCAGAGGCGTTCCAGAAAGCCAGTTTGAGCAAAATCCGGATTTCACTGCGGACTACTTGTCTGCGATGTAGTCAAAACAAGCTCTTTTGACATAGTTTCAAAAAGAAGATCTGAGCTCGTCTCGATTTCCTGCTCCACTCCGGGTCACCCAGCCTTCGCTCCGTTTTACTTTTGTGAGCCCATGTCTTTCCGATCTACTAGTTCCAATCCCTTCTTGTAAAGCGCTGCTACATGGTAACACGTCATGGGAACGGTGATCTGAAAGTCTCGGGATGCTTCTTCAGAGATTTCCTCGCGAATCAGCGCGGGCTCCATTGAGGACACGTGCTACAAAAAACAAGCGAGACACCAAAATGGAAGCAATTCGAAAATCTCGGGCCTGAGTCCGAATATGACTTCGGTTTCCAGAAAACTCCCTCCCAGAAGTTAGCATTTTTTCTCAGTGTTTGGCCGGCGCCGACTTAGCTGGCATATGTGCAGCGCCAGGAGTCTCAACAATGAAATAAAGTTTCGGAGGAACGTCCCAGCCGTCGTACTCTCCACCAAATGAATCATCCTCGCCTTCCCACTCGTACTGGCCGGTGCTTTCGTCGCTTTTGGAGAGATGAAGTCCGAAAAACCGGGCTATTCGATCCATGTCGGCCACTGAAAGATTCTTGGACCCATTTATCGCCCAGAAGCTGATTTCGCCTGGACGAGGGCCGGCTGCGGTTTTCATCCATTCAACATATAGTTCCAACGTACCGAAGGCCCACGCGCTTTCTCCAGCAGCATTCGGCTCCGAGCTTCCCGGTCGGTTATCTTCGGCCGGCGTACCAAAAACCTTTAGCCAATCTGCCTTCGGAGAGTTAATTAGATTGCCGATCCCTTTGAAGACGTTGATGTCGCACGGAGTCGGTGAGGAGAGTTGCGCCTCCAGTTTTAGAGAACCGACAATCCCTACATGAAAAAAAGCCGCTGCCATGGCAAGGATTGAGAATCGAAATAGGAATCGCTGCGCCATTCTCCGCCTACCTTTCAATCGTTACTCGCAATGGATCATCCTCAATGTGTGCATCAATTGTCCGGTCTACCTCGACTGTCAGCGGGTTGTTGCTAACGTTAACGTTCATCGTGCCAGGATACCAACGGCAGGCCCTCTCCTAGAGAGCCTTTATTGGAGCGGTGCGATTAGCCTTAAGTGTCGCATACTTGCCAAGTATTTTAGGCATCAAGTCAAAGAATTGAAAGGTGCAGCGTGAGCCTCGGAATCGACTTTTCCATGGGAGCGCCATTTTCAGACGGAGAGGACGTCTTGAGGCGATTCGCCGCTAGGGCGGTCAGCCAAATTGAACTTCCATTAGGCTGCCTAACACGGATTAAGGTGCTACCCATCCGGCGGTTCCAAGCGCTGGGGCACGCAACTCCGACGCGGGTTAACGGGGCACGTACATACTCGATCGAAATTGACCGTTCGGTCTTTTAAGCGCTCTACTGGTTCGAGCGCGGTACTCCGCCCCGAAATGGGTTTGAAGCTGAGTATCTTTACGCGTTCTACCACGAGATCGGCCACTGCAAAGATGGAGTCAACCGCGTAGAGTTTTTGGACCGCGATTTTCGAGCTGAGGACCAATATGAATTGAATCGTCATACCCAATACCATGTTCCCGTTTGCCTTAGCGAATACGCTGCTTGCCGATTCTCGGCGAATGCCATGTCCCCCTTGGCTTTGGATCAAGCGATCAGTAATTTTCGGGCCAGGCTTATGGCCGCTTGGAGGACTCCACTAGAACGCCTTGATGTAAGAATGCAGGCAAGTGCGATGTGGTCTGTCATCCTCCAGTACTGTAGTCTGGCTGCAATTTTCCATGGCCATGGCCGTAGAGATCGCGCTTTCGAAGCGATTCAAAACAGCGCTGTCACAAGATCGTGCGGGCCAGTAGATCACTATCTGTCTAACCTTTGGAAAGCGTACCCGGACTGGACGAACGACCAGCGAGAATTACGAGACACCTGGGTGGAACTAGGCCACTGCGCGAATGCGGCATACTAGGATGAGGGCCCAGCAACTTTCGCTTTAATGAGCGGGAAAACGTCAGAGCAACATGCGGTGTAAAGGAAACAAAGAGAGCTGTCTGCTGAACTGAGGGCTTCACCGATTGGGGAATTAAACTCCCGCACTGGCATCGCTAAAATCGATTGAGGAATGTAAGCAATTTCGTATCAGCCATAACGCGGGATTGGAAACACGAGGCCGTCCTCGCGTGGTTGATCAATAGCTCTCTCTTCCGAACATTCTCTCGATGATGTCGCGAATAGTTTGCGAGTTTGCATTAGGCCAGTTGAAACGCGAAAAAATCTCTTTCGACATTTCGACCGCATAATCGACTATGCCCGCTCGCCAGTCTGCTAGGGGGTGGCTTTGCTTCACTTCGATCAATGGGATTCTGGAAATATACGGGCCAGACAAGAATCTACGTGGATCGAAACTTATGAGCTCACGGCCCTGTGTTCCTAGGATCCGAATTATCACGAAAACCCGTTCATCCTCAGGCAAAAGGCCTTCGTACAGTCGCGTCAAACAATGAATGGCTTCGGCGCAATAAACTGAGATTAGGCCGAAATCTGCGGCGACCTGACCGGAGTCTTTTGTGCGAGCCTGCGAATCTTCCCACATTAAAGTCCGCTGGTAGAAGAAACCAGATTGTTGAAAACGCCAGAAATCGAGGCGGTCGTTATTTCCAAAATCATTGAAAGAGATTAATGTTTCGATTCCGTTCTGGATCGCGTAGGTCTCCTTCGGTCTGTTAGACGAGATGAACAAGAATGGCCAACCCCTAAAATTGCTACTGGCTCGTTGTGCCGCGTCACGTAGTTGATCAAGAGTGAAGCGGTATTCCTCGAATTGGTCTGGAAAGAATGCCGCCTCGAGGTATCCGTTGTAGCCCTTCGCACTCAAGGGATTGACTGTCTCAAACTCGGCGACTGCGTCGGCCCGTTGACCTAAGAAGCGATCCCAAGCGGCCGGATTTACAGACAATGCATCCTGTTTTCCTCCCACTAGGATTGAACGGAAGGACGTCAACAACGCGTCGCTTCGGTTCCTAATCGCCCGTTCAAGCACCGCACGAAAGTCCGCCGATGATCGCACGGGTGCAGTCTCGTTGTTATCTGTGCGAACATACAGACTATGAGCCGCCAAAACACCAGGATAGTCTTTCTGACAGATGTGTGGAGTGTCAGGGAAGGTGGGGACCTGAATGATGACAAACGTTTTTCCCTCGATAGAAACCTTTTTTAAGAGCGCATTGACGGGCGGGTCTGAATAGTTTTGAAGAAATCGATTAACGCGGGTTGTATCGAACGTGGCTGATTGTTGGTCGCTGACGCCGTCGAACGAAAAGCCGAGGCCGACACGTTTTTCGGCGACTCCAATTACGATGAAACCGCCGTTTGTATTAGCCATTCCAAGAATGTCTTTGACGAGGCTACAGCACGACTTTTTGTCATTTTCGTTCCATTCGGTAGAACCTTTGTAGTCGACGTCTTTCGACTCATAACCACGAAGCACTACTTCGATCAGTTCTCGATCCGACATGTTAGTTCGTTCCGTGCTTGGTATTCTCGACCATCGTACGTTTACATTCGCTATGAACCCAAAAGCCGACCCAAGCTGTGGTTCTATGCCTCACGTAGTTAAAAGTTCAACTTCGTCGTCGCCAGCCCAAACAAGATTGCTTTCGCCGAGGTCGACCATATATGGCTTTAACATACGCAAACCCAGTTTCGTGATTTCACCACAGTTGCCAGAGTGCTCACCTGAAATTATTTTGATCCGAGCGCCGCACCTGAATCGCATTTTCGCCAACGCTGCGTTATCAATGGCCGAATTCCATTCTTGACGGAGCTTAACAGTCTCCGCGGCGTTCTCTCCAAGAATACGATCTGCAAAGACAAAAGCTTTACGCAGGGACTCTATTGCTCCTTGATCATCGCCAAGTCCTACCAAGCGGCGACCCTCGTCGGCGCAGTGTAGCATTATTTCGGTTAACCGAGGATCATCGAATGGGTGTGTAAACAAAACCCATTCGGAAGTTTGCCCTTCTGGGTTCCTGATCTGAAATTCATGGTCTCGCCAGGAGAGCGGCGTTTCAATCTCGTCCTCCCCGCATGACACCTCTAGATAGTCGCCGAAATAGATGTTCGGGATATGCCAAAAGTATTCTTTGTTTCCTGGTGGGGGCGAAGTGTCACCCTTGCGCCGATACGTGTATGTGACTCCTGGCATGAAGTTCGCGCCACTGAAAATCAGTCCGGCCTTGTAACCACGGTGGAGGTTGTTCTCAGAATATGCGAGTCGTGACCATGTCACCTCCTTTAGCACCGGCACAGCTCGACGAGCGCTCGCAGCGTGGTATCCCCGAATTGAAATGTCGGCTGAGTCATGAAAAGGAACCCTGCCAGATTGCTTTGGCATAAGAGTTGTCGTGACGAGTTGCAACCAGCGGACGTCGCGGACCGCCGCCATTGTCAGCATCAGCTGGGCACTCGTCGCTTGTTTCTGTAGAGGAGCAATCTGAGCGCCTCAAGCAAATCTTTCTCGCGACGGAGATCCTCAAGTGATGCCTGACTTGCCTCTTGAGTGCTCATAAGTTTGGATTCGACCTCGGATAGGTTCGTCTCGAGTTGATGCAGTTTTGCAGACAGATCGGGATTCAATTCAGCCTCGATGCGCCTTCGAATTTCTGGTGCAGCGCCCAATATCTGCGCCATTAAGTACTCGGCTTGATTCCGGCTTTTCGCCTCCTGCTCACGCAACGAAGTGTATATCTCGTTAACGAGATTTTTCTTTAGTGAGCTGATCACATCCGACGCGTCGCTAAATGTCTCGTAGTATGGCGCGGGATCATTGGTTTTCAGCTCGTGTAGCAGCTCGAGGACCCCGATCTCTGGTTTATGCGCGTCCGACAAGTTCTGATAGCCGGCTTGGTCGGACGACCAGATTGAATACGCAGCCAATGTCGACTCGTGGATATACAACAGAAGCTTTTTATTCGTCTTGATGGCGTAGCGAAGCTCTGCCTGCGTCGGTCGCAATCCGTTGAACTCAATAAATGGACTCCAATCCGCAATTGGCTGCCCACACCTACGTTCGAGAAGTCCTATTACCAGCGGGCACTCTGCAAGTGCGCGAAGACAAACAACATGAGGCTTGTCGCCTGACTGGCGAGGAAAGCCCGAATCTTCGCTCAGCTGCGGGTTCATACCCAAGCTTTTTAGAAAATCACGAATGGAGGCTCTGAGGTCTCGCAACTCGTAGCAACCGGAAGAAACAAAAACGGAAAGGTGGTTAGCCATAACGATCTAGATTCTAAAAAGCTCTCCTAGGAACTTTGCGGAAGACAAGCGCTCACGAAAGAGATTTTTTCTCTTTCGTTGTTGACTGCCTAACAGTCGGGTGGATATGTAGCGAAAGAGATTTTTTCTCGTATGCTCATTAACTTTCGAGTTCAAAACTTCCTTTCGTTCCGGGAAGAGGTCGAATTCACCGCCTTGGCGACCTTGGAACGCCAACACCGCGAGCGAATTTTCCAGTCAAAATCCTTACGTATAAACTTGTTGCCGATCGCCGCTTTTTATGGCGGGAATGGAGCCGGAAAATCAAATCTTTATCACGCATTGCATTTTGTACGCAATTTGATCGTGCGAGCCGGAACAAAGCCAGAGGATGCTATCGATCGAGAGGCATTCCGCTTGGATTCAAACAGTGTCACATCGCCCTCGTGCTTTGGCTTCGATCTACTTCTTCGGGGACGCTGCCTTCGTTACGAGTTCGCTGTCACGACTAAGTCCGTGGTCTCGGAGGACCTGGGCTTTTTGGAAGGAGACACGGTGAAGCCGATCTATCGACGACGCCAGGAAGAAGGAAAAGACTTATGGGATCCGGAATCTTTCAGCAGCCTCAATCTTTCTGAGGAGGATCGTGAGTTTGTTCGATTCAAAACGCGAGACACGCTAGAGAACGAGCTGTTTCTATCAGCCGTGCGCGGGCGGAAATTGCCGATTTTGGAGGAAGTGGGACGATGGTTCAGCCGTCAACTTGTGCTTCTTGATCCGCATTCCGATTTCCGATTTGTTGAGGCGAGCCTCATGCGTGCCGAGGAATTCAAATCCTTTTGCATTGAAAGCTTGGATAAGGCTGGAACGGGTATAGACGGAATGGAGAACGAACCCATTCCTATAGAGTCATTGCCATTCTCAGAAAAACTAAAGGAGGACGTGATAAAGCGCCTGGAATCCGGCAAAGATAACCAGCTAGTTCTGTTGAGAGGGCCTAATCGGACCCGGTTCTTTTTACGCAGCCAGGATGGCGTGATCGAGGCGTTTCGATTGACGACCTATCACAAAGGAGCCGATGGCAAACACGTGGCATTCGAAATCGCCGACGAGTCAGAGGGTACCGAACGGATGATCGATCTTCTTCCTGCATTCTTCGAACTCACCAACCCGAGGAGCAACAAAGTTTTCTTTATCGATGAACTCGACCGAAGCCTACACACCCATCTGACCCGCGCTCTAATTGAAAGCTTTCTGGAAAGCCGAACGCCTGAATCCCGCGCTCAGCTGCTCTTCACGACCCACGATCCCTTATTGCTGGACCAAGAACTTCTGCGCCGGGACGAAATTTGGTTCATCGACAAGCTCGAAGACGGCCACTCCAAGCTTACTGCCTTAAGTGACTTTAAGGGTATTCGCTACGATAAGGACATCCGCAAGAACTACCTTCTTGGTCGTTTTGCTGGCCTGGCCCCCATCCGACGGTTGCCTCGCCGGCATATCGAATCTGTCCCAGGCGAATGAGTTCCCAACGCAGAAGAGGTTTTCGGAGACAAGTGGAATTTGAAGAGCGGAACCGTTTCATTGTGATCGCAATGGAGGGAGCAGAGACCGAGCCAAGATATTTCAAAGAGTTTCGCGCTCCTCGCGAAGGAAAAATTCAAATCAAACTTGTTAGCAATCCGAACCACAAATCCAGACCTGCGGAAGTCCTCGAGCGTCTCGAACATTATTTTAGGAGGAACGGCATTTCCGGAGATGAAGGATGGATCGTTATCGACCGCGATGCTTGGCCTGAAGAGGAACTCAATGATGTCCATCATCGAGCACGGAAAGCGAATTTTTCAGTAGCACTTAGCAATCCTTGCTTCGAATTATGGCTCTATTTCCACCTCCGAGATCCGTGTCCCTTCAACGACCGGCACCATTGCCAACGGCAGCTTGCGGACATATTGGAGGACTATCGCCCCGACTCAAAGGGCAGCTATGACGTCTCCCAACTTTTGGTTGGGCTGGATAGAGCCATTGAACGAGGCAGAAATGTAGATTCGGAATCGCAGGACACTTGGCCTCGTCGCCAGGCAACCCGCGTCTACAGACTGGTTGAACGACTCTTGGGAAGGAATATTTAGGTTTGCGGTAACGAACAGATGCTAATTTCATGGAATTCGGCGAAGGCGTTACCATGACGTGTTACCATCTGGGGCTCAACGCGCTCGACAGGACTCGAACCTGTGAGCTGCTGATTACAACTTATTTTGATCGCTATCGAAACAGCCCGCGTTCGCTGTGCCCTGAAAGAGTCGAATCCGCGGAACATTTCAGACGGCCGCGTGGCCCTCCATGAACGAGTCGATGGACTCCTTATCAATGAGACGAACGCCACGTTGTGCCCCCTTTTGTGATCTTACGCATATCGATCTGATTCTTCCGTCCGAAAGCAATTCGTAGAGCTTTGATCGAGAGAGCCCCGAATACTTCACGGCCCCTGGGACTCGAAGCCATCGCGGGGCCAACGTTACGGGCCCGCTGTGAGTGTCCAACTGGATTTCTCTGGAAAACATGGACCGAAGATAGCAAATCATGCGGCGTCATTTTCGGCCCGTTTTCTCTCCCGGCGCGATTGCTTATGAATGTTTGTGCGCCTCCATGAGCCGATGGTTTGTCCGAAAATCAGTGGGAAAGGCTGTCAAATGGAAATTCGCTAAAAAAAGGCATAAATTGCGAAGTCCTGTCGCCCTTTCTCCGAAAGCTGCGTCAAATTTTTGTTGCCTTTCTAACTACGGGTTCAGTCGGATAGTGCAACCCGAGTCAAGAACCGGAATCAGCACGCCATCACCAATGCTGCATTGCCCCAAAGGGATGCCATGGAAAAATAGAATATTGGACTAGTGAAGGTATCAGCGGCACCGCAGCGTACCAGATTAACTGCGATAGAATTCGACGAGAACAGTAACGGGTTTCAGCGGACAATCTCGCACTTGTTACCAGCGCCCCTTTTGTGATGGGGTGTGGGCGTTGAATCAGAGTGGGATGATAAAGGAATAGGCCACGCAGCGGCGGCTTTATTTTTCTGGGCTGGTTTTATCCCGGATTTTACGAACCTGGCTTTATTTCGTCCTATGCATCACACTTGCCCGACATGAGCGAAGACACTGAGAACCCCGTAAAGATCACGCTGGCTTACAAAGGCGTGTCAGAAGACATTCCGGCAGTTGTCGAAATTGGAAAGGATGGAAGCGTTATTTCTCTGAACACCAGAGAGGCGAAAGTTCTTCTCAAATGGTTGCCATTTTTACTCGAAGAAAAAGAGCAAGCCGAAATTAGACTGACCATGCCGCGGGTCGGAGCCCCACCCAGAATAAACCTCGAAGTTCTGAATAAAACCGGAGAGCAAGAGAACGAGACTAAATAAGGTCCAGCGCAAGCAAGCTTTTCCCCAGCTCATGCTCGCTTGCAGCCGGGAGAGGCACGAGAAGCTTTAAGCGGCTTCTATAGAACTGATTGACGGCTACTTAGTTCCGTCACAGAATTTGCGCCTTGGAAATTTCTTCGACAGGTCCTAGCGATTCTGAATTTAAAGTCGAGTGGTTCGACCAACATCTCCGAGGTTTAGAGCAGCTACTCGGGATAGCTAACCGTCTATCTAATGCTGCCGCGGGTCCCGAAAATTCGTATCTGGCGTACCAAGCGTCCCTCGTGTTTTGCAAATTGGCTCTAGCAGTTCTGGGAACACTACGATTTATTCCTGGCAGCATTTATTTCGCCGATAAAGGTGCAAAGGCTGTCGACCTGTCGTCAGCATCTGTGCTGGCCCGGCAAGTGCTCAGCGATACTGTCACATTTCTCTATTTGGCTGACCGCAACCTCACTCAAGAGGATCGAGAATTTCGCGGGTTTGTTTGGAGTCTTCAGGCGTTAAAGCAATCGTGTGACTTTCTAAAATTGAACGATCCGACTGATCCCGCAATTGCGCAGATCGAACCAGAATTGCTTAAACGCTTTGAAGACTTTGAGAAGCATCCTTTGTCGCAAAAGATAGACAAAGGGATTAAAGCGCAAATCAACGCGGGCAGGCGGGCGCTTTGGAAGACTGATTACGACATCCTCAACGGATATGGACTAAGGAAAAAATGCTACGACGCGCCATTCTTACTTTTTTCCAATTTCGTTCACGCATCGGAGCTTTCAGCGAATTTGATATTGCAGACTGGCGCGCAAAAAGAAGATAGCTTTCGGCGCTTCTTTTTTGGACTCGTTAATACAATCCCATTCTTCGCCGTTGATATAGAAGTACTGATTCAGTGTTTTCCCGCCTGTAGATCACATATAACGGATGATGGACTGGCGCTCCTTAAACTGTGTAGCGAGCCGGTACGCAGACCTTAGCGTTACACAAAAAACGAGGGGCGCGAAAATGGTACCATTAACCGGATCTCTTTGAATACTCTGCTCTGTGCATACGAGATTCTTGCAGGCTCCGGATGCCGTCCGGTACCCTTACGCGCTATCCTTTTAGGACCGGCGGATGCGCTCGGGACGGTGAATACAGCGCCCGTTTTGTTAGCAAAGGCTATCGTCGATCGTGAACTGAGTCCTTAATCGATTCGTAATTTAGGACCCCGTCCGTACGAGGCTTTCTCCCGCCTATCAGACGCCGGCGGAATCCAGTGGAAGAGCGCGGACGTGTTCCGATCTACGTTCCTATCAAAGATCCAAAATCGATGTAACTCGTTTAAAATCAAGATGGCGGAGGGAGTGGGATTCGAACCCACGGACCCTTGCGGGTCTCCGGTTTTCAAGACCGGTGCATTAAACCGCTCTGCCATCCCTCCAGAATATGCAGCGAAGCGTAGCTTCGATCGGTGAG
>Ga0073928_10003268_pt1 | contig 25888 bp, 30 predicted proteins | sample PaiPotPPA55metaG_FD_76969 | JGI IMG/M metagenome (GOLD analysis project Ga0073928, IMG submission 76969) | Iron sulfur acid spring bacterial and archeal communities from Banff, Canada, to study Microbial Dark Matter (Phase II) - Paint Pots PPA... ...
CCAGATCGTCGGCAGCGGCTTGACCGTTCGCTTCCTTTTAGCCATCCGTGGCTCCTTTGGGTTGAGTGCCGCAGGATTATATCAGAAGAATCGTTTTGAGATAGTTACTAAGGACAAGCGAAAGGACTGACACGGCAGAGCCGGCCGACTACACTCGCGGCGTCATGGCCGACAAGTCCTTCCTGGTTCAGCGCTTCGCCAAGATCCCGCTGGGGATGTACCACGTGATCGGGTACAGCGTGGCGGGTGAGGAGACGGTCATCCAGGTGCCGGAGCTGAACGTCTGCTTCGACATCGGGCGCTGCCCGTACTTCGCGCTGACCAGCGATTATGTGTGCATCAGCCACGGGCACATGGACCATCTGGCGGGGCTGCCGTATTACCTTTCGCAACGCTACTTCCAGGGGATGAAGCCGGGCACGGTGCTGTTACCGGCTGAGCTGGAGAAGCCGGTCGATCACCTGCTGCGGTGCTGGCGGGACGTGGAGCGGCAGGGCACGCCGTTCCGGCTCGTCCCGATGCGCCCGGGCCAACTCCACGAGGTGCGGAAGGATTTCGGTGTCCGGGCGGTCGCCACCCATCACGGCGGCGCGAGCCTGGGATACGTGCTCATCAACATCCGTGAGAAGCTGAAGGCGGAATACCAGGGAATCGCCGGACCCGAGCTGGCCGCGATGCGCAAACGCGGGGTGCAGATCCAATACCGGCTGGAGGTGCCGCTGGTGGCCTACCTGGGCGACACCGCCGCCGGGCCGGTCTTCGACGAACCCGACGTGCAGAACGCCGAGATCCTCCTCACCGAGGTCACGTTCTTCGACCCCGACCACCGCGCCAAGGCGAAGCTCGGCAAACACATCCACGTGGAGCAGTTTCTCCAGGTGCTGCCGAAGCTGAACAACAAGCAGATCGTGCTGATTCACGTGACCCGCCGGACCGGCGTCAACCGTGCCCGCCGGCTCCTCCGCAAGCGGCTGGGGGAGGAGCAGATGAATCGGATTCAGTTCCTGATGGATTTCGAGGGCGCCGAAGAAGCCGGCGAAATCGAAGAAGCCGGCCCCCCGCCGGCGGATACGGCGGAGTAAGATCCGATCCTCCGTCGCTGAAACAGCAGAGCCAACGCGGCGATCAGCGCGACGCCGGCCGGCTCTGGGATGCCGCCCGCTGCGCCTTGCCCGGCGGCCAAGTCGTTGCCCAGGTCCACTACAATCCCCTCCCATGTCGGCTGACCCGGGTAGCGAACCAGGCCGCGGATGTCGGCTTCGACGACGCGGGCCTGGAGCGCGGTTGGGAGGAGGGGGCCGAAGTCGAAGTCGCCGAGCGGGCGTGTCCCGGCCGCCGTTGTCAGCCGGCCGGGCGTAATGCTGTCGTCGAGGCTGCCCGCCGGGAAGACCGCGGAGCGGGGCGAGAATAGCTCGGCGTCGGAAGTGACGATCAAGGCGTCGATCTGCCGGCTGCCGGCGGTGATCGACAGGTCTCCAGTCCACCCGTCATAGAGCAACACCGGTGACGCCCCAGCCAGCGACGTTCTTTCCGACGCCATGAGCATCAGTGCGACGACTACAGCCACGAAGCGAAGCCCGAACTCACAACTTGCCACTGACCATCTCGATCGGGTGCGGCCCACGCATCAGTTATCGGCCTCGATGGACGGAAAAGTTCGGTGATCCTTTGTTCGCCCGGGGGTGTGGCGCTCGTTTGTGGCGAGCTGGATCGTGGCACGGCCGACTCGGCCGTGGTCCAACGAGTTTCATTGCCCGTTGATGGGCGATTGTGAAAAGCACGGTAGCGACACCGGGCTTTCCATCCCGATGGAATCGGGACCCACCAACCGGCGGTGATGCTCTTACGCCCGCAGCCGAGCGGTTCCGGCGCGCCGGGAGTGAGGCCTCGCGACAAGCGAGCGTCACACCCTTCGCCCAGACGCCAGATGCATTCTTCTTGATTTGCGCGCCTCGCGGGATGTAATAGCGTGACAAATCCTTGGCCGCGGAGGGGAGAACAGTTTCGACCACGGGGATTTGGGCAATTGTCATTAATGGAGGTCATTATGGTTCGGTTGACTACATTCGCCGCTCTTGTCCTGACGGCGTCTCTGCTGCTGGTTGCGGGGTGCTACGAGTCGAAATTTGCATTGGGGCCGAAGGGCCAGGCGGTCTTCGACCGCGCGTATGTCGGCGACTGGGAGGCGGCTGCCGAGCAGTCGAAGGCCCGGATCATCATCCGCAACTTCAATGACAAGGAGTATTACGTCGAGTGGGACACGCCGGACCAGAAGCCGCTGCGCATGAGCGGGTTTTTGATCGACGTGAAAGGCGCCGCCTTCGCGCACTTACGCGAGCTGACCGAGGACGGCACGCTCCCCGACAAGTACCTGATCGTGCGGGTTGCGCTGGCCGACGGGAAGCTGTCGCTGCGGCAGCTCAACGACAAGTTTTTCGACGCCAAGCCGATCGACAGCCCCGAGCAGTTTCGCAAGCTCGTCGAGCAGAACCTCGACAACGATGAGATGTATGACAGGGACGGAAGCATCTGCGCCGTCCGCATTCCACCGGCGGCCCCGCCCGCGGACGGACATTCTTAAAGAAGCGGTCGCGTCGTGGCTCGTTGCTCGCCGCTGATTCGGCGTCCGGTTTTCGCCTGCAAACTTTGCAGCCGCCGGGTCGCGGGTGTCTCGGTATAATATGCTCCGAAGCGTCGAACGCGGGAATTGCCTGGGAACTTCAGGAGCTTGGAGATGATCATGCACCGTACGTCGAAGGCACTGGTGATGGCGACCGTCGCGGTCGTTGCCTGCCTGGGACTTTTCGCATCGCGCGCGGAGGCGACGTTCCACTTGTGGGCGATCGTTCAGGTCTACTCCAATGCCAGCGGCAGCGTGCAGTTCATCGAGCTTCAGCAGCCTTCATCCGAATTCGATGACGAGCGATTCGTCGGCGGCCTGTCGCTAACCGATTCGGCGCTGGCGCACAGCTTCACTTTCCCGGCCAACCTTCCCGCCGCCCCGGTCGCGAACCAGCGCTTCCTGATCGCCACGCCCGGCTACGCCGCCCTCAAGGGCGTGCCCGCGCCGGACTATACCCTCGCGGCGAACGACTTTTTCAGCACCTCGGGTGATACCCTCACGTACGCCGGAGGGGTTAACTCGCTGACGTTCTCCGGCTCGCAGCTTCCGACCAACGGCGTCGATGCGTTGTTCCGTGCCTATGGCGCCTCGACCTTCACCACCGGTAAAAACTCCCCGACCAACTTCGCGGGCCAGACCGGCAGCGTGAGCGTGCCGGAGCCGGCTACGGTCGGAGTCGTGGCAGTCGCGATGGGCCTGGGGCTGCTTCGCCGTCGCAAAGTGTCTTGACGATCGACCCGCCGGCGGTCGTTTGCCCGCGGTTACAGATGAAGACGTTCAACTGATCGTGCCTCACGCGGCGGCGCGAGGGCTGCCCGAGTTGGCGCCGGCCGTCAACGTGACTGCCCGCACGATCGTCTGTCGCATCCCATCGTCCACCAACCCTTCCATCTGCGGCGGTAGACCCAGTTCTGCCGTGACCTGGGGCGGGATTTGGTCGATTTCCATCCCATCGCAATAGACGTGGTGGTACTTCACGAGCTGATTGGCGACGAAGACGCACAGCAGCGCCCGGCGGGCCTCGGAAGATAAGGTCATCGGCTGCCCGCCCGGCAGGTGATGAAGCCGGATCATCTCCACCAGCTCCGCCGGCAGCTTCCAGTTGGATGCCAGCTCGGCGCCGATCGCCGCGTGGTCCGCCCCGAACACTCGTTGCTCGCGGGCCAGAATGCTTTCGTCCGGGTCGGCCGAGGTCTCCCACAGCCGCCTGGCGGCGCCGGGAAATTGGCTGTTCAGCGCGATCTTCCCAATGTCGTGCAACAGCCCGGCGGTGAGGGCCAGGTGCGGGTCGGCGCCGCCGGCCCGGCGGGCCAGCTCCTCCGCGGCCTGCGCCGCCGCGATCGAATGGGCCCACAGCTTCTCCGGATCGTATCCGCCCCCGGATGCCGGCGGGAAGATGCTCCCCACCTGCAACCTCATGATCAACGCCTTGGTGGCGGCAAATCCCAGGTAGGCGACCCCCTCGGAAACGGTGACGATCTCGCGATTCAACCCGAACGCGGCGGAGTTGGCGATCCGCAACAGGCTGGCGGCCAGCACCGGCTCACGCCCCAGGATCGCCGCCACGCTCGCGGCGCTCGACCCGCCCGCGTCCAGCTCCTTGGTGATCCGAAACAACGCCTGCGGCAGCGGCGGAATCTCGCGCAACCCGCGACTGACCTCCTCCATCAGCCCCAGCGAGACCGAATAACCCCCCACCGGCGGCCGAAGGCGAGCCCCCAGCGGCGGCCGCGGCGCAAACGCCGCGGACGTATCGCCCTCTCCGTCACCCACTCCCGAATCGTGCCCGGCCAAGGTTCCCGCCGGTCCTGCCGAAGAAATACCGGATGCGCCGCTCACCAGTTTTCTGGCAATCCTCGCGATTTGAGCCAACAGACTGATCATCGTCCTGCCTTCCGCCCGCCACATGGTCTATCGGGCAGGGCAATAACAGGCGAACGTCATTTCTGTTGGCAAAACGTTATGGGGCCATCTACAATTTCGACCCTCAATCAGGCATTCTGCGGTCCTTGCGGCCTACTTCCATCCACATCTGACGGTCCCAGTCGTCGTCGGACCAGCCGTGCAACCAACGTGCCAGCTCGGCGCGCTCTTCGAGTGAGAGCGTCTGGATTGCAACCTTAATTTCCTCAACGGTGCTCATGACAGCAGTCTAGCCGCGGGTCCGTGGAGACGCCAAATCCCCGGCACAGCCCGTCTGGATGCGGTCGGCGGGGTGAAAACCGGTGAGACGGTGGGACCCATTTGGAGCAATAACATATTTGCGTCACCTGCATCGCGTGGATACGGTTCTCGCATGGGCGAAGCGGATTCCGATCGAATAAGCGGAATGAGAATCGACCTGGCGCCAGTGCGCGACCGATTGGAAGTACTTCAAGTTCGCAAGCAGTGGGTCATAGATACACTGCGCTCGCACGACCAGATCGAGGTCGTGACCGACTCGTCCGACAATCGGTACTTAGTCGTGCTGAAAAAAGTCGAACTATCGACAAATTACTGGGGACTTCTGGTGCGGGCGGGCGAGTTGAAGGACGGGACTACCCTGAGGGTTGACGATGTACTCAAAGTTCCGTGGGAGATAATCCCGGATTCCGGATCGGTTTGCTCGCCGGTCGAAACGCTGGCGGCGATGGCAGAGCGATACGGGGCCCCCGTGATGGTCGGAAATCTGAATCAGAAATTCCTGTTGTCCACAAAAATGAAAGTCGGCGACCGGGGCGTACCGGGAATCAGAGTTCCGCAGGGATTTCAGGGGTATGCCATGGTTACCGTGACGGTCTTCGAAAGTGACGGAGAGCGATACTTGGATTTTGTCTTCGGATATGCCATCGACATGCGGGCGTATCTTCCGGCAGTCGGGCTGAGATGGCCGTTCGCATAGACCCGGATGCGGCCGCCTGCGCAGCTAGCCCTCAGCGTGTTCGCACCCTTGCGGAGTCGCGGCAACAGGTCTCCCTACTATATAGGGCAGATGGGAACATTTTTTGAACGGAGAGCAGGCCGCGAAAGGAGTTATGGGCGCGCACCCGTTCTTCGATTATCCTCGCTCCCGGCCCTCCCTGATGTTACACGCTGCCAGGCCGCAGCCTATGTGGTCGTGCGGGCGGCGCAAATTACAGCGCGGGGGCGGCGGAAGAGAGGAGATATCGATGTACGTCTCCAGAGTTGTTGCCGCGATAGGGATCTCGTGCGCGTGTTCTGCCGCAGGCGCAAGCGACTCGCGGTGTCATGATGTGGCGGCGGTGCGCTCGATTCGCAGGGCAAGCGCCATCGGTTCTTAGCAGCGCAGAATTTGGTCAACAAAATAATCATCCTCGGGGGCGGCAGCGCCGGGTTTCTTGCGGCCATGGCCCTCAAAACGAGACTGCCCGCGTTACCGGTCATCGTCATCAGGTCCAAGGACATCGGGATTATTGGGGTCGGAGAGGGCTCGACCGGTGGGTTCACCAACTTTCTGCACAACTACCTCAGGATTCGGCCGCAGCGCTTTTTTCAGGTGGCGCGACCGACCTGGAAGCTGGGCCTGCGGTTCGTATGGGGTGCGAGGCCGCAATTCTTCTACACCTTCGCCCCAACCACGGGCCGCCACACCCCCGGGCTGCGGAAGCCGGACGGGTACTACTGGGGCGAGGAGGTTGATTCTTGCGACCTGCTCACCGCGATGATGGCCCAGGATCGCGTTTTCGAGCGGACTGCGGACGGCGTGCCCAAGATTCACTCGGCCATCGCGTATCACTTCGAGAACGAGAAATTCGTTCAGTTCCTCGAGGAATACGCCGCGGGGCTTGAGGTCGCCATTCAGGACGACACGGTCGTCGATGTGAAGCAGGCGCAGGAGGGAATCGCCGGACTGGTGCTCGCCTCGGGCCGAACCGAAGCCGCCGACCTGTACGTGGATTGCTCCGGTTTTTCATCAGCGCTGCTCGGCAAGAGGCTGCTGGAGCGATTCGTCGACTACGCCCCCTCGCTCTTTTGCGACCGCGCGGTGGTCGGCAGCTGGGAGCGCGCTGATGAGCCGATCAAGCCTTACACCACTTGCGAAACCATGTCCGCCGGGTGGTGCTGGCAGATCGAGCATGAGGCGCGCGTCAACCGCGGATACGTTTACAGCTCCGGCTTCATTTCCGATTCCGATGCCGAGGCTGAGTTCCGCGCAGCAAATCCCAAGGTGAGCAAGGCACGCGTGGTGAGGTTCATCAGTGGCCGATACGAGCGGGCCTGGGTCAAAAACGTAGTCGCGATTGGCAACGCCAGTGGCTTCGTTGAGCCGTTGGAGGCAACGGCACTCGGGGTCATCGGCGTGCAAAGCTCCCTTCTGGCCGACATGCTCCTTGATGCCGACCGCGAGGTCCGCCCCTCGCAGGTTGCTTACTTCAACCGGCATCACGCCGACTCCTGGGACAGCATCCGGGATTTCCTGGCGATGCACTACCGGTTCAACACCCGCCTTCAGACGCCCTTCTGGGAGCATTGCCGGCGCGACACGGTGCTCGCGGGGGCCGAGCCGATTGTCCAGTACTACCAGGAGAACGGGCCCAGCCCGCTGACCGGCTCGGACCTGCTGCGGTGCCGGGACCAGTTTGGGATGAGGGGGTACTACACGCTGCTCATCGGCCAGGGCGTGCCTTACCGCCAGACGCACGTTCCATCCGTGGGCGAATGGAAACAGTGGAACGCGGCCCGGACGAAATACCGCGCCGCGGCGATGGCTGCCATGACCGTCCGGGAGGCGCTCTCGGTGATCCATTCCCCCCACTGGAGGTGGCTGGACCGGTAGAGAGGATTCAACTGTATTCCGGTCCCTGGAACGGGCAAGTTCCGCTGTGCGAAGGGGCCACGGAAGAAGACACCGCCCTGTTCAGCGGGTCCTTCGATCCGATCCATAAGACGTGCACGTGCGTCTGGGCGGTTTCACTCAACGCATATCGGCGATGGCGTCAATCCCTGCGGACGAGCTGACGCAGAGCTATCGGGTATTCGATCCCATCGGCGTGGCCGGGCGAAGGCGGCCGCGGGTGATGGTGAGGGGGACGAGCGGTTCTTCGGGGCAGCGGGCGGCGAACTCGTCGTAGAACTTGTTGACGAATGTGCGGGCGGCCCAGGCGGTGCCGTCGGCCAGGCCGCAGATCGTCGTGCCGGGCATGATCCCCTGCGTCTTTTCCAGTTCCAGCAGCAGGTCCAGATCGCGGGCCCGGCCGAAGCCGTCGAGGATGCGGTTGAGGACCTTGAGCATCCAGGCGGAGCCCTCGCGGCAGGGCGTGCATTGGCCGCAGCTCTCGTGGGCGTAGAAGCGGACGCAGTTGCGGAGGGCCAGGACCATATCGGTGTGCTCGTTCATGACGATCATGCCGACGGTGCCGAGACCCTGGCACCCGCCGCGGAAGCGCACGTCGTCGAAGTCGAGTTTGATGTCGAGCTGATTGGGCCCCAGCACGCCCATGGAGATGCCGCCGCAGATGGCGGCCTTGTATTTGCCCCCTTTCATGCCGCCGGAGAGCTTGTTGATGGCGTAGTCGAGGGTGATGCCCAGCTCGTCCTCATAGACCCCGGGGCGGTTGACGTGTCCCGACATCCCGTAGAGTTTGGGGCCGGGCGATGACTTGGTCCCCATGGACTTGAACCACGCCGGCCCGTCGTCGCGGCCGACGATCCAGGGGACGCAGCAAAGCGTCTCGACGTTGTTGATGACCGTCGGTCGGGCGAACGCGCCGCTGATGGCCGGGAACGGGGGCTTGTTCCGCGGCCAGCCGCGTTTGCCTTCGAGGCTCTCCAGAAGACCCGTCTCTTCGCCGCAGATGTAAGCGCCCGCGCCGCGGTGAACGTAGCACTCCAGCTTGTAGGAGGTGCCGAGCATTCCCTGCGGGCCGAAGATCTTGTGCTCGTAGGCCTCGCGGACGGCGCGCTCCAGCACCTTGGCCTGGCGGTGGAATTCGCCGCGGATGTAGACATAGGCGACGTCGCACTGCGTTGCCTTGGCGGCGATCGCAATCCCCTCGAGCATCTGGTGCGGGTCGTAGTCCATCAGGTAGCGGTCCTTGAAGGTCCCGGGCTCCGACTCATCTGCGTTGACCGCCATGTAATGTGGCCCCTTCTTTTCCTTGGGAATGAAGGACCACTTCTGGCCGGCCGAGAAGCCCGCCCCGCCGCGGCCGCGAAGGCCCGAGTCGGTGACGATCTTGATGATGTCCTCGGGCTTCATCTCCAGCGCCCGCTTGAAGGCCGCGTATCCGCCGGTGGCGATGTACTCGTCATACCAGACCGGGTGACGCCTGGACTCGTCGAGAGGGATGCGCTTGGTGAGGACGGGTTCGGTGAAAGCCATGGGGTTTGAAATCCTGCGTTTTGAGGTATCGGAGCACGTAAAACGTGAAACGTAGAACGTAAAACGTAACGCAAGCGTGAGGGTCTGTCATGTGACACAGGTCAGTCGTCAGCGGTCAGTTGTCAGTGGCGGGTGGCGAAGAACGGAATGCGACGGTGCGGGTGGGTCATCAGGTGAGGGTGGCGCGATCGGCTTATGGGCACGATTGCCGACTCGGGCGCTTGGCGGTTCGAAGGCAGGTACTTGGCCACGATGACCTTATGAATAGGCATCGGCCGGGGGTGTCTTGCCACGTCCGCCAGTACGTTGCTCAGGGATTGTGCCGCAACAAGGGATTGCCCCGCTGGATTGCACAAATAAAGTGCACCATGAAAATCCGGATTTGTTCAAAAAAAATATTTATAAGGCCGAAAAGCAATGTTAAAGCAAATAATGGCAGGCGATAGCGCACAATAGCGCATAATATCGCAACTTTTCAGGATCTATATCGATTAGTTGTATATATATTAAGACATTAATTAGATACAATCTGTCCATTTGTTAGGCAAATGTTCCCACTTGGCCGTATATTATAGAGGGTGATGGTTTTCCCATCGCCCCGCAAAGGCATACCCCTTTTCTCCCCTTTCTGGAGTTCCACTATGGATGATCGCACATCTGTCACGCAGCCTGCGCCTGAAGCGAATTCTTGCCCGGCGGACAAGCCACCGACGCCGATGGATTCTCTGGACGTGGTGCAACTGGCGGCGTTGGGGTGGCTGATGGAGGGCAAGAGCATCCGGGCGGCGGCGGAGGAGGCGGGCGTCAGCCGCGACACCGTCTCTCGCTGGATCCGCCGCGACACGGCGTTCCGCGCCGCCTACAACGCGTGGCGCGAGGAATTGATCGAGTCGACCCGGGCGCGCCTGCTGCGGACCGCCGAGGCCGCCGCCGCCGCGGTCCACAAGGCGATCGCCAAAGGCGACGGCCGCCTGGCCCTCAGCCTGCTCAAGCACCTGGACCTGGCCAGCAGCGCCACCGCCGGTCCCACCGACCCGGACCTGGTCGAAGGCGAGATCGCCATCCTCGAAGAAGAACAGCGACACCGCCTGCACCAGCGTGCCTTTGCCGCCGGGAATTCACACCTCTCCCCAACCCACTTCGATTGGAAAATGGAGCTGCAACAACGCTGCGAAAAACGCGCGGGGAAAAACACAATCGATCCGCCAACCCGCCCCGCATCAGGCGGCAATGGCGAGGTAGAACGTGGAGCATAGAACGGGACGCAGCTTAGCATGAGGGGCGCCGCCTCAAAATCAAACCTGTTCCGATTATTTCCTCCAGAACTAAACCTGTCCCGATTATTTCGCTCGCGGGATTCTGGTTCGTTACGCGAAGAAGTCATCGAACTACCTGGGAGTCATTCAACTCGCGTGCGGGCTGCTGTGGTAGCGCCGCCAGCATCGATTGTCGGTTTTGAGATAGTTACTTATGACAAAGGGCACTGACGGTCGCCTGCGGCACGCAGATCGACCGGCTTGAGTAGAGTAGAATTCCCTCATGCGAATACTACTGGTGCTGTGGACGACGGGACTCGTGGCCTGGTCAGCTAGCGATGCGGCGCTGGCGGAAGGGACGAGAGCACCGGATTTCCATTCGTCCGGCGCATTTGTTCCTCAGGCCGCGAGTCTGACCAGACTCAAAAGCCTGACTGGCAAGGCCGTTGCCGACCCGGCTCTATCGGCCACGGGGCTAACTTTGCACGTTCTCGACCGTGCGGCAGCCAAGGCCCAGTGCCCGTTTGTGTTATTTCATGGCGATGCGGTGTACCTCCGGGTCGATCTGACTCAGACGTTGATGGAAGACGACGCGATCGTGGATGCCGATGGCAAGGACGTAATGGCACCGGACGTTCCGCCGCGAATCGCCCCCCTCGACGACGGCGGTGAACTGCGCGCCTACCCCCTTTCGAAGCCCGTCGATGACGGTATGACGCTCAGGTTCAACGTCCTGAACGGAGTTGAAGTTCGGTCGGCCACGCTGGTTCACGTGCCGGTTCTGATAGGCCATCAGGCCGTGGACCCGCTATTGCGGGAAGCGGGCGTGACTGTAACAGTGGAGGATCCGTCGCCGCCCGGCACGCCGCCCAACCAAATCATCACTCGGAGGTCGATGCTGATCCTCCGACTGACAGGACCGGCGGACGTCATCCGAAGGATGAAGCCGCCGAATGTAGAAGTCGCCGACGGCCTGCCGTGGGGCATCAATACCAGCGCGGAGCGCGAATCGGAGACCGAAGTCCGGTTCTTTTATATGCTCGCGGCTCCGATGGACAATGCCATTCAAGTGAAGGTGCCGCTGCTATTTAAAGCCGTGCCGACGAACCGCGCTACCACCCCTGAGGCCACGTCCCACGCTTCGACGCCGCATCAATTCGCCGCTGCGGGACCGTCCGACCCGGAAGTGTTGCGGCTGATAGAGCGGCTCGGCGACGGGGACCTCGCTGCACGTGACTCGGCCTACCAGCAGCTTGCGGAAATGGGGCCGCGAATCGTGCCGGCGCTGCGAGAAGCGGCTGGCCGGACCGGCTCGCCGGAGATGCGCGCGCGGCTGCGCGATCTCATCCGGGCGGTTGACCGCCCGCCGCTCCGCCGGGGGTCGAAAGTGGCCCGAATAACCGAGTCATGATCGGGTTCATGCCAATGCCCGGCGGGGGACAGGAGTTAAGGGCCTTTGACGGACATCGGAAGGTCCGCATCCAGCGCGATGCCGATGGGATTCGCATGGCCGTCGCCGGCTGTCGGGACGGACGCCAGACCGCCTCCTACTTCGCTGCCAGAAACCTCAGACAGCTTCGTCGCGAGGCGCCCCAGGCGTACGAAATCTACAATACCTTCTGCAATACCGATGGCGGCGAGCGTTACCCTGAGTTGGAGCAGGAACTCAAGACAAGACTGGATGCGGCAAAAGTTTCCGCCGATAAGCAGCAGCGGATCATGGATCAGCTCCTGCGAGTCGGCCAAGCTCATGCGCAGGAATACGATGCGGATGCAGACGAGAAGGACGGGTTGGTCGGCGCATGGTACCGTGAATCAGACCGGTTCCGCGAGATGGTGAGCGCCGTCGGGGTTATGGTGCCCGAGAACCTGCGCCTACCTCTGCCGGCGGGTCGCCGCCTCGGAATCGATGATGGACAATTACCGGCGGGCGTGACTTGGGGAGCACCAGTGGCCCGCGTGCAATCCGGCTCACGAGCCGCCCGACTTGGACTAAAAGCCGGTGATGTCATTCAGATGTTGAACGGGCTCCAGATCCGCTCGCCGGATGATTTGGGCGACGTGATGGCCGCGGAGCCGACAATGCTGACCATCGAGGGGATTCGCAACGGGACCCCATTCACACTGAAAGAAAAATAAGCGGTCTGACTCATCGCCCGCGAAATCGCAACCGCGCTTGCACCTGCCCACCTGCCCTGTCGCTACTTGTGTGCGTGCCAACGGACCGCAGTGCGCTCTACGTTTTGCGCTCTTCCTTCTTGTCGGGTAGCCGCCTGGCCACGATAACTTCGTCGATCGTCGTTCGGCGGAGCTTGACGTTGGGCTGCTGGGGGTGCTCGGCTTCCTCGACCTTGTGGTTGCGGTAGGCCACTTTTTCGGGCGATACGTCGGTCCGGATCGCCTTTTTAATGTGGCCGACCTGGCGGCCGAGCCAGCCGAAAATGCCTTTGCCTCGTGGGGCGTCGCTCAATCGACGATCACTCCGAATTCGCGTTTCACTTCCGCAATCGCGTCCTGGCGCGTCGGGTGCCAGGTGTCTCCGATAAATCCACCTTGGGCGTCGAGCCGGTACAGCACCCAGCTTCCCAGTTGCTCCTGAATGACCAGGTGGGAGACCAGCGCCGGGGCTGGCCGGGTGCCGACGCCGCGGATCGAGCCCAATGCCATGGCCGCGTGCGGCAGGCAGTTGTCGCTGGCGGGCATTGGATTAGGAAGATGGATGGTTAGTTTGGACACTGTTTCTCATGCGGCAAATCGATCGGCACGGTCTGGCTCTGGGGATCGTACTCCTCGATGAATCGATTGATGTCGCCGATCGTGCGATCGCTGTGGCCGAAGGCAAGGATGGCGTCTTTCGCCCTGGACTTGTCGTAGCCGAGGACCGATTCCTGGTAGGCCGCGACGAACATGGCCGTGCGGCGGACGCCCTGGGCGCAATGCACTAGCACGGGCTGGCTCTGCCTTTCCTGCACGATCTTCAAGAACCGGCGAATGTCGTCGCTCGTCGGCCACCCGCCCGGCTTTACTTCGATGTGCTCCAGTTTGACGCCGCGGTCCACGCAGATCTTCGCTTCCTGCGTGAACTGCGGCTTGGTTGGGTCCGACTCCTCGCTGCTGTCGACGAGCGAGACGACCGTCCGTGGGCGGACCAGGTCGAGCGCGGACGCGAGCTGCGTGACGGATCGGGCGCCGTCGCGGTAGAGCACGCCGTCGCGCACAGTGGCGAGATGGTATGCCCGCTGGCTGTTCCAGGCGAAGTACCCCCACGCCGCACAGGCGGCAACGACGATCAGAACGAGAAATGCCCGAATCGCCCGCGGCATCAGTGATCGTGTCCGTTCTCTGGCCAGGTGACGGACGGATCCTGGTAATCATGCGGGTCTTTCGGAAGGCTGGCAATGATCTGGTCGAGTTTCGCGACCGTCAGCTCCTCGTGAAGAATGTCGTTCACGAGCGCCACGGGCGCGGTGCCGCAGGCGCCGAGGCACTCGAGCTCGATCAGCGTGAACCGTTGGTCGTCGGTCGTTTCGCCTAACTCGACGCCGAGCTTTTGCTTCAGGTGGTTCGTCAGATCGTTCGACCCGCAGATCTCGCACGACAACGACCGGCAGACCTGAAGGAGGTACTGGCCTTTGGGTTTCAGCCAGTATTCTTCGTAGAAAGTGGCGGTGTCCAACACCTCGGCGGGCGCAATCTCCAGAAACGCCGCCACCTCCTCCAGCGCCTGGGGCGGTATCCAGTTGTACTTGTGTTGAATCGCGTGCAACGCCGGCAGCAGCACCGCCCGCTTAGTCGGATACCGCGGGAAGTATTTGGCCGACAGCTCGGCCTTCATCTGCTCCGTCAGGTACGGCTCGGAGCGACGCTCAAGTGTTGCGGTGCGACGGTTTTCGGTGATCCAGGCCATGCAGTCTTGCCTTTCTGCGATACATGGGGTATGAGGCAGCATACGAAAAAACTACGGCAATCGTTCCAACAACTCATAATGATGGTCCGCGTGCTCCACTCGCGCCATGTATGCCTTTGCACACGCGAAAATGAGCAGGTCAGGTGCGGGCACGGTCAGACCGGCAGCGCGAGCTTTGGATCCGTAAGCCACTGCGGCATTCCACACGTCGCTGGTGATCGGGAACCGAGGAAGCGTTTTGTCCAACTGATCCAGGGCTTTGCGTTCAACGTCATTGCGAACGCCGCTCCACAGCTCCAGTCGGATCATTTCACACCAAGCTGCCGTCTGATCGTTTAGCAGTTGCTGCACGCGCGCTTGAACAGCCCGATCTCCCTTCCGACGCAACGCGTGAGTCCACGCGGACGAGTCGACCATAACCCACGGACTCAATCCATCCTCCGCATCTCGTCCAGTTCCTCGGGCGTCATGAAATCGTCGAGCGTCCCGAGCAGCGATATCAGCTTCCGTTGGTCGTGTCGGCCGACAAACTCCTCCAGCGCTTTGAGCACGGCCTCCTGTGCGGATTGGGCGCCGCTGGCCAGCATGGCGCGCCGCAAAATCTCGTCGGGAATATCGACGGTCGTATTCATGTCGGTTCCAGCTATCAAATATACATTACCGGTCCAGCTCCGCCGCAATCACGTTGATGCTGCCGAGGACCGCCACGACGTCGCTGATCATATGGCCTTCGATCATCTTGGCGAAGCACTGGTAGTTGATATAGCTGCAAGGGCGGGTGCGGGCGCGCCAGGGGACGTTGCTGCAGTCGCTGATGATGTAGTACCCGAGTTCGCCGTTGCCGCTCTCGATGCAACCGTACACTTCACCTTTGGGCGCTGCGAACCCGCGGTTGGTCATGATCAGCTCGAAGTGCTGGATGAGACCCTCGATGCTGCTGTAGACCTCGTCCTTGGGGGGGAGCACGTCCTTGCCCTCGGGGCTGACGTCCACCGGCCCCGTCGGGAGGTTGTCGATGAGCTGGCGGATGATGTGGAGGCTTTGCCGCACCTCCTCCAGTCGCACCAGGTATCGGGCGTAAACGTCGCCGGTGGTCATGACGGGGACTTTGAAATCGACCGCCGGGGCGCCTTGGCCGTCCCAGTTGTCCTTGTAGCATAGATACGGCTCGTCTTTACGAATGTCGCGCCGGACCCCCGAGGCGCGGGCCATCGGGCCGCTGAGGCTCCAGGCGATCGCCTCCTCGCGGGTCATGACGCCGATCCCCTTGGTGCGGTCCACGAAAATCCGGTTCTTGGTCAGCAGTTTCTCCACGTCATCGGCGGCCCTGGGCATCTTGTTGTCGATGAAGTCCTTCACCATCCGCTTGAACACGGCTTCGTCGGGCAGGTCCATGTTGAGCCCCCCTACCCGCGTCCAACTCGTGTGAAACCGCTGGCCGCTCATGTACTCGACGATGTCGTAAATGACCTCGCGCTCGTTGAAGCCGTAGAGGAAGGCGGTAAACGCCCCCAGGTCCAGCCCCGCGGCCCCGATGCAGAGCAGGTGCGATTGAATGCGGCCCAATTCGTTGGCGATGGTCCGCAGCACCTTGCACCGCGGCGTCAGGTCGATGCCCATCAGCTTCTCGGTCGCGTGGTGCCACGCCAGCTCGTTGTAGATCGGGGCGGAGTAGTCCATCCGGTCGACGATGGTGACGTACTGATTGTAGTTGAGGTGCTCCCCGAGCTTTTCGAAGCCGCTGTGAAGATAGCCGATGTGCGGCGTGGCCTTGAGAATGCGTTCGCCGTCGAGTTCGAGCACGAGGCGCAGGGTCGTGTGGGTGGCGGGGTGTTGGGGCCCGAAGTTGAGGGTCCAGCGGTTTTCGCCGTCCCCGCTGCCGTACTGGTCCGGCGGGAGCATTTCATCGGTCGCCGGGGAGAGGGTATAGGGCATCGCGATTCTCCTGCCGGAGGGACAAGGCACCGGCTCGCGACCTTGCGGCCGGCCTGGCTGTCCCGCCGGGAGCGTCAGGGGGGAATTATAGCGGCGCGGGGGGATTGTTCCAGACTTCACAAAGTCCCTGCGCGAGCCGGTAGTGTCCTAATTTGAATTCGTGTCGAAATATTGCACAGAAGCCGTCACATTGGGTTGTCGTGAAGTGCCCACATAACGTAGCTGATTATGCCGACAAGCCATACGGCAGCAGCGATAAGACCCGCCACCACCGTACGGTAATCCCTTCGTTCCCTTGCTCCAGTCGCAAGGGCAAAAAGACCAATCAGGAAAATAAGCGCGAAGGGTATCGCGAATCCGGTGATCTCACCGCCAACCCAGGAAAAGCCAAACAACACGGCTGACGCGATCGCCAGTGGTCCGCTTGTGAGCCCTAGCACAAGCACCGTCGGGATGAGCTTGCTTCGGCCCTTGCCAGGGATCTCGTAATCCAGTTGGTGCGGATCATCCACGCCGCGATCTTACCACCCTCGCATGAAAAAACCGCCCGCGCGGGGCGGCCGTATACACGGGCCGTCAAGCCGGTAGCTACTCCGCCTTTCCCGATGGCGGGATTTTATCCGCTGCGCTCACCATCGGGGTACAATGACGAGAATGTGGTGGGTCTGGCTCATTGTCGCGGTGGCGGTCCTGGCGTTGCTCTGGCGGATCATCTTCCGGGGCGCGATGCGGCATCGAAACGACCACGGCGAGTTCACATACCGCGATCTGGGCGGCTAATGACAGAGAAGAAGCCGACACTGGAGTACAGGACGCCACGACCTAACGGGAATTGGTGGCATACGACGCGAGGCGAGCGCGTTCACCTACTCATCAGCTTGGCTACGGTACTTTTGGTGGCGGGGCTGGTCTTCGCAGGATGCTATGTGATGTGACTGACAGCGGAGCGGACATGGCAGATGACAATCCGGACGTGAAGTCGGCTATTCGCAACGGCGACGCGGACGCCTTACGCCGCCTCCTCTCCGACGATCCATCGCGGGCCAATGCGCTGATCCGCTGGGGCAAAAACGAATGTATCCTCACGCATCCACTGCACTATGTCTCGGACATGCTGTTCGAGGGGACGCTGCAAAAGGGGAAAGAGCTGCCGCTCGTCGAGGCGTTGATCGAGGTGGGGGCGGACCTCAATTTTCAGGGGAACGGAAAGGGCGATACTCCGCTGATCGGGGCCGCGAGCCTCGGGGCGGAAGAGGTGGGGCTCAGGTTGCTGGACGCGGGGGCCAAGCCGAACCTGCGGGGCATGTTCGGCGAAACCGCCCTCCACTGGGCCGCCCTGCTCGGCGAGGATCGGCTGGCGGCGAGGCTCGTCAAAGTAGTCGCGGACCTGGACCTCAAGGACGACGAATACAAATCATCGCCCCTGGGATGGGCGGTCCACGGCTGGTGCAACCCGCCGGCCGGGAACCACGGCCAACAGCGCGAGGTAGCCGCCCTTCTGGTTGCCGCGGGGGCACGAGTCGAGCCGCAATGGTTGGAGTCCGAAAACGTGCGCGGCGCGGATCCGGGGATGCTCGCGGCATTGCGGAGTTCAGGAGGAGCAGGAGAACAGTAGAGCAGGAGACCGCAGTCGGGCAGCCGACTTATCGCTCTCCGTCAGGCCTTCTCAATGATCGCCCGCCAGCGCTCCCGACCGACTTCCACTTCGATCGCCGGAACGCGATCTTCCGTGATTGTGCCTTCGATCAACGGTGGCCGCCCTTTCGATAGTATGTTGCCGATCCCACCCGCATGAAGAACAAGGGAGCTTCGCTGCCGTCGGCGTCTCGTCGAGCGATCACGTCTTGAATCGAGTCGCCAAACCAGATGCAGCCGCTCACGGGATCAATTCCGGCGGTCTGCCCCAATTTGTCGGACAGATCATGGTGCCGCTGATAATCCGACCAAATCTCCCGTGCTCGATTTGAATCGGCCTCGGTCCAATTGGTAGTGGTCATGTCGATTCTCCAGTACGATCGCCAACGCCGGTCCCGGATCACACCGACGCACTTATCCTAAAGTCCTCGCGCGCGACTACACCCGATCGGGCGGGTCCGGCGGCGACGACCTGCGATTGCGATCGCGGCGGGCCAGGTCGCGCAGTGTCTGCACGTGGCCCCGGATCGCTTCGCGGATCGATTCGATCGCTTCCTCGCGCCTGCGGCCGGTGGAGACGCAGCCGGGCAGGTCGGGCACATACACGCTGAACGTGCCGTCGTCGGCGGGCTCGATAATGACGGTGTATTGCACGGGCGTCATTTTAGCCCGGCTTGGCGAAGGCCCTCAAGCCGCGGCTCATAAAGTAGCGGCCCAATTGCTCCGGATCGCCGTCACGGTCGGCCAGGGCGATATACCCGTCCGGTCGAAGGAGATAGAGCGCCCCGCGGGCCAGACCAGCGCGTCCCATCGCAGGCGCCCACGTGAACGCGTGGATCGGCAGCCGAAGTGCGGCGCAGGCGTCTGCTACCACGTGGCGCGGCTCGCCGTAAACATGAACTTGCCAGCTCAGCGAAGTCAGCGGGGCGAAATTATCCTCGTGAGGCCCTGTCGCGATCCAGGGCAGACGATCGCCGGCCCTGATGGGGCCGGCCGCACCCTCGCTCAGGGAGCTGCTGCGATAGTGGACGCCGATCTGCGACACGGTGCGGAACAGGAAGCGGCGCCCCGCGGCCGATCGAAACAGTAAAGGCAAGATCAGGGGGGCAAGCCGCGTGCGCACGAGACGGGCGATGGGGCCCTGCTTCGTCACTATGGTAAAGACGCGATCGGTTGTGGCGACCAGCCGGCGCGCGAAGCCGATGCGCTCCGGCTCGTAAGTGTCGAGCAGCCTTTCGGCGGCGGCTCCGTTCAGCACGGCGGCGAGCTTCCACGCCAGATTCACGGCATCGCCGATGCCGGTGTTCATCCCCTGGCCGCCCACCGGGCTATGAACGTGGGCGGCGTCGCCGAGAAGGAACGCGCGTCCCTCCCGGAAGCTCGCAGCCACGCGGTGATGCACGCGATAGGTCGAGAACCAATTCACCCTGGCGATCCTGAGCTTCAGGTCCTCGATCGCTCGTTTGCCGATGTCGTCGAAGGTCGGCTCGCGGTGTTCGCGTTCGGGGTCCCAGGGGAGCGGTCCGACCAGGCGCAGGCGGCCGGTACGCTTGAGCGGAAAGACGGCCAGAAAATCGGCCTCCTCGAGGTCGACGTGGATTTCGCCATCAGCCGCCGGGCCGACAGCGTCGACGTCGGCGACGTAGAACAGTCCGGAGTAGGTTCCACCCGGAAAGCTCGTCGCCAGCGCCTCCCTTACCGTCGAACGTGCGCCGTCGCAGCCGGCGAGATAGGCCGCCTCGCAGATCTCTTCCGAGCCGTCTGGTCGCTTGAGCACCGTGCGCACGCTTTTGCGATCTTGATCGAAGCGGACCAACTCCGTGCGGCGCTCGACCTTCACTCCCAAAGCGTCCAGCCGTTCGATCAGCAATCTCTCGTGGGCGTCCTGCGGATATGTCAACACATACGGGAAGGGACTCAATCCTTCCCCCATACGCCCGATGGGCACGTGCGCGGCTTTGGCGCCGCTGACCCAGAGGTTGAGGCCTGCTGTTTGGATGCCCGCCTCGACGAGCGCATCGGAAAGGCCCACCTGGCGGTACAGTTCCAGGGTGCGCGCTTGTACAGCCACCGCGCGAGAGGTGGTTCCTGGTTCGGAGGTCTTATCGAGGATGCGCACGGCGACGCCGAGCCTGCTCAGCCAGAGTGCCAGCACGAGGCCGGTGGGGCCTGCCCCGACGATCAAGACCGGAACATTGGCCGTCGCTTCCCCAGCTCGTTCTCCAGCAGCAGTCATGGCCAGAGATCTCCGCAACCCGCTCCATCGTCCGCGTTTTCGCGCAGATTTTAGCGGGACGTTCAACCCCGGTCACGACCTCGACAAAAACTGCTGCAACGCATGGGGTTATCGCCAAACGTCTGGCCGCCGATGGGGCAAGCGTGGCCATCACCTATACGAAGGGAGCGGACGCCGCCGCGTCCGTCGTTCAGGCGATCGAACGCGGCGGCGGGAAGGCGATCGCGATCCAGGCCGACGCCGCCGATGCCGAGGCGGTCAAGAAAGCGGTCGAGAAAACGGTCGCGACCTTCGGCAGGCTCGACGTGCTCGTCAACAACGCCGGGACGGTCATTCCCGTGACTGTCGAGGAAACGACGCTCGCCGATTTCGACCGCGTCTTTGCCGTCAACGTCCGCGGCACGTTCGTCGCGACGAAAACGGCGCTGAAGCACATGAAGCCGGGCGGCCGAATCATCATGATCGGCTCGTGCCTGGGCGAGCGCGTCTTCATCTCCGGCATGGCGCCGTACTCGGCGACGAAGGGCGCCGTCAAGATGTTTACGCAGGGGTTGGCCCGGGAGCTCGGGGCACGCGCCATTACCGTCAACAATGTCCAGCCGGGCCCGATCGACACCGACTTGAACCCCGCCGCGGGCGATTGGGCGGTACCGCAGAAGGCCGCCACGGCACTCGACCGCTACGGGAAAGTTGATGAAGTCGCTGCGCTGGTGGCGTTTGTCGCCGGTCCGGAGTCCTCGTACATCACCGGGGCGAATCTCACCGTGGATGGCGGAATGAACGCTTAACACGTCCGGAGTACCGCGAATGTCGAATGCGAACGATGAACCGCCCGATGCCTTGAGATCCATACACACACGGCCGCTCTTCGTCATGCGCTTGAAAGTTCGCCCGTTGCAAATCGTCGGCGCGACGCCGGGTGCATTGCGCCGCGTGGGCGTGGTATTCGGCGGCACTTTCGAGGGCGAGCGGATATCGGGTGAAGTGTTGGAAGCCGAGGAGTCAAACATACCTGGCACTAAAGAATCGCGAAACAAGGAGTTGGTTCTCAAGGCGTTTGAAACGCTGTTCAACAGGCGTGACTACGCCGCAGCCGAACGATTCTGGTCAGCGGAATATATCCAGGACAGCGCCCATATCGAGCCGGGCCGCGATGGCCTCTTTAATCTCATCAAAAGTAGTCCACCCACGCTCAAGTATGAACCGGGGGTAATTGTGGCCGATGGTGACTTCGTGATCGTCCATGGGCGATTCTCGGGCTTGGGCCGGCCTGCGAACTGGATTGCGGCGGACATCCTGCGCATCAAGGACGGAATTCTGGTCGAACACTGGGATGTCCTTCAAGACGAAGCCACCAAAGGGCAATCCAAAAGCGGAAACCCGATGTTTGGTGACACGTTTCCCGAAGCCCAGGTCTCAACTGGCAGACAATAACGAGGAGGAAACTGATCATGAAATCAGTTGTACTCACAAGCTATGGTGACCCCCTTAGCGGCCTTGAATATCGCGAGGTTCCTGAGCCCGAGAAGCCGGGTGTCGGCCAGGTACTCGTGGGCATCGAGTTCTCGCCCATCAATTTCAGCGACATCCTTGTTGCCCGCGGCCTTTATGCGCTGCGTCCCGAACTGCCTTCCGTCATCGGCAACGAAGGGGTGGGGCGAGTTCTGGAGATCGGAGAGAAGGTGAGTGGTCTGAGAGTCGGTGACCGGGTTGTGCTTCCACTCGGATGCTTCGTATGGCGGCAGCGACTGGTCGTTCCTGCCATGGACCTGATCGCTATACCGGAAGACGCCGACCCTCGGCAGCTTTCCATGCTCAGCATCAATCCGCCCTCAGCGCATCTGCTCCTTGACGAGTATGTCAAGCTGCGGGCGAACGACTGGATTGCGATGAACGCCGCAAACTCGGCGATTGCTCGATGGCTGATCGGCCTTGGCAAGCGGAAGGGCCTCAAAATCCTTGGATTGGTGCGCCGCGCGGAGGTCCTCGATGAGGTCCGCGCCGCCGGTTGCGATGTTGCCTTGCTCGACAACGACGATGCGCCCGCCAAAGCGGCCGAGGCGCTCGGCGGCTTGCGACCACGCCTGGCGTTGGATGCAATCAGTGGTGAGGCAAGCGGACGGCTCGCCAAGCTCCTCGGGCCGGGTGGCACATTCGTATCCTATGCGGCTCCGAGCTTTGCGCCGCTGGCGATCAGCCCCCTCGACGTCATCTTCAATGATCTGACCATTCGGGGCTTCTCGCTCTACAATCCTGCTTTTGCTGAGCAGATCCCGCAAGCAATTCGAGAGGCGGCGCGGATGATTACCACCCGGGAGGTTACCGTGCCAATAACCGCGACCTATCCGCTGGCCGAGATCAAGGCCGCCGTCGCACACGCGCTGCAAGGCGGCAAAGTGTTGTTGGAAGTAGACGGCGCCCGTAGCTGAAATGCGCGGGAAATACGGGCCATAACAAGGAGAAATGACATGGCAGGCTTAACAAACAAGATTGCGCTGGTCACCGGCGCGTCGCGCGGCATTGGCCAGGCGGCGGCACGCTCTCTCGCACAAGACGGGGCGCGTGTCCTGGTGCATTACGGTCGAGGCCGCGAAGATGCTGAATCTTTGGTGTCCGAGATTCGCGGCACCGGCGGCCGCGCCGAAGCCATCGCCGCCGACCTCGCGGCAGCCGACGGCGCTCATGTGCTGGCGGAAAAAGTCCGCAAGATCGTGGATGGAAAGCTTGATATTTTGGTCGCCAATGCGGGCATCTCCAAATCCGTCCCCATCGAAGGACTGACTGTTGAGGATTTCGACCGGCTGTTCGCGGTCAATGTCCGCGCTCCCTACTTTCTCGTTCAGCAGTTGCTGCCAGTGCTGGGAGACGGCTCGAATGTGATCTTCGTCTCGTCCCTCGTCGCACGCTCGGCGGTGGGCACGATTGCGGCTTACGCAGCGACGAAGGGCGCTGTTGACACGTTGGTGAAGCACTTTGCCGCCACGCTGGGTGCGCGCGGGATCCGGGTGAACGCTGTCGCGCCGGGCGTTGTTGACACGGAAATGTCGAACTTTGTTCATACCGAGTCGGGCCGGCAACTCACGATGTCGATGCAGGCGCTGAAGCGCGTTGCCACGCCGGACGACATAGGCGGTGTCTTCGCCTTCCTGGTTTCCGACGCGGCGCGATGGATCACGGGACACACGATCGCAGTTGACGGCGGCTCGAAGCTATGACCGTAACCAGAGGAGACAAACCATGTCCTACAGCATCTCGACCTTGCTGACCCGTAATCTTCAGGACGTATTCGGTGAAAACGACCCCGCGCGCCGGCGCGCGGCCATCGACGAGCTCTGGACCGATGATGGCGTGTTCTATGATCCCAAAACGGGCATCCACCGCGGCCGGGATGAAATCGATCGCATCGCGGGTGCGATCAGGGCAACTCATCCTGACCTCCGATATCAGCCGATTGCCGAGGCCGAGGAACTGGGAAATGGCGGGCGGATCCGATGGGTGGCCGGCCGCCCTGGTGAGGCGCCCGCTTACGCCGGGACTGATTTCATCGTTGCGCGGGACGGCCGGATTGCCGCCCTCTATCTCTTTTTCGACAAGCTGGGATGAGCCGGACTCTGGCAAGACGAAGCCACTCGGGAACAGTCCAAAAGCGGCCTCCCGATGTTTGGCGAAAACTTTCCGCGTTGAGCACTGCAGAACTTCATTACTAAAGGAGCGAATGATCATGAAGCTCACTGACAACACGATTTTAATTACGGGCGGAGGTTCAGGCATCGGACGAGGTCTGGCCGAATCGCTGCACAAGCGCGGGAATCAGATCATTATCGCCGGCCGAAGAAAGGCGCACCTGATCGAGGTGGCCGATGCCAATCCCGGAATGCGGTGGGTCGAACTCAACATCGAAGATCCCGCCAGCATCTCAGCCGTCGCCGGGAAGCTCATCGCCGATCATCCGAAGCTCAACGTTTTGATCAATAACGCCGGCATGATGCAGATCGACGACGTTTCCGGTCCGGTCGACGACAAACTGATCGTCTCCACAATCACGACGAACTTGATGGGCCCCATTAGGCTTACCGGTGGCCTGATCGAGCACCTGAAGAAGCAGAACCACGCGGCCGTGATCAACAATACGTCGGTCCTCGGCTTTGTCCCGCTCGCTATCGCGGCCGTCTATTCCTCGACAAAGGCGGCGATTCATTCCTACACGCTGTCTCTTCGCTACAAGCTCAAGGGCACGTCAGTCAAGGTGATCGAGCTGCCGCCGCCTTGGGTACAGACGGACCTGCTCAACAGCAACAATGAACCTCGCGCTATGCCGCTGGCAGATTTCATCGCGGAAACGGTGGCGATCCTTGGAACCGACGCCGACGAAGTTCTCGTCGAGCGCGCCCGCCCCGTGCGCAACAACGCCGGACCCAACGAGGGGCCATTCGTGACTCAGTTCAATGACATGATGACATCAGGGTCGTAATTATGACCGAACCCACATTGCAGCCACTCTTGAGCCCCGTTCGGATGGGAGACTTTCGTCTGCCTAACCGAATCCTCGACCGCCCGGGGCCTCTTCGCTAAAATCCCGGCATGAGCACTCTCACGCTTAAACGAGAAGCTAAAGCCCTGATCGACTCGATGTCGCCAGCGCAGTTGAGGGTCGCTTCGGAATTTCTCGCGTTCGTCAAGGGCCGCGAACTCGACGCCGCCACGCTGGAGCTGCTGACCATCCCCGGGTTCGAAGCCTCCTTTGCTCGAGGAATGAAGGACATCAAAGCCGGCCAAACCAAGCCCTGGCGCAAGGTGCGATCTGATGTATAGGGTGGACTGCCTCCCCAGAATTGCCTATGCCAAAGCCGTCACATCGAGAGAAACTGCTGCAGGAAGGCCTGAAGGTTGTTCTCAGTCAAGGCTATTCGGGAGCGAGCGTTCGGGACATTGTTCGCGCGGCCGGCGTACCGCAGGGATCATTCACCAATCATTTCACTTCGAAAGAGGCATTCGCCGAGGAAGTACTCGAACGGTATTTCTCGTAGGCTCGAGGGAACATCGACAAGACGCTGCGAAATGATTCGCTCCCGCCCCTTCGCCGTTTGCGGGCGTGGATCGACCTGCAAATGGCCTTCCTCAAGAAGGCGGACCTCCGCACCGGTTGCCTGATCGGGAATCTCAGCATCGAAGCAAGCGATCAAAGTGAGTCGATTCGCCGGCATCGACCGACGTGCGCGAGGTTGCGAGCTTTCTCTACTCGTCTTGGCACGGGGCGATTCTGCAATCAAAAGTCGAGCAGAGCGTCAAGCCGCTGGAGCGATTCAAAAAGGTCCTGTTCGGCCAGATACTGCGATGATCCGCGATCCACTCGAGATTCAAGCGGCTTCTTCCGACCCAGCAGTGCGAAGCTGGAAGAATTCTCCTGTGCGTTCACCGGCGAGCTTGCGGCCGCAGCAAGCTAGGCAAATCCAACCATCACCTTGGGGCGATGGCGATGATCAGCGGATGATCGCTCAAGGCCAACTTCAGAGAATCTATGCCGTGGGGCGCCTGGACCGGTTCCGTTCCGATCATCGGGTCGTAGACTTTCGCCGCCGGGTAAGTGGCGCCCAGATGCACCGTCACCTCATCGGCCCCCTTCAGCCGTTCGCCCCAGATCACCAGCTCAAAGGTGCCATCGCTCTTTTGCAAAAGCATCTCGTGCACCGTGGCCGGCTGCTGGGGGATCGAGTAGTTCAGTTGGCCGGGCTTGGCGAGCGAGCCGCGGTCGGCCAGGATCGTCGTGAGATTGTGCAGATACAGGGCGGCTTTGCGCGGCCTGTAATCGGGCTTGAAAAACCCGAAGCTCTGATTGCCGCCTTCGTCGGCGCGGTCGTGCAGCAGGTAAACGGCCGTGTGAGTCCAGCCGCGCTTGAACTGATCCAGGTACATGGACAGCAGATTCAGCGCCTGGATTTCCTCCGTAATGGGGCCGTCGATCGTGCAGCCGGTC
>Ga0073928_10003270_pt1 | contig 25886 bp, 21 predicted proteins | sample PaiPotPPA55metaG_FD_76969 | JGI IMG/M metagenome (GOLD analysis project Ga0073928, IMG submission 76969) | Iron sulfur acid spring bacterial and archeal communities from Banff, Canada, to study Microbial Dark Matter (Phase II) - Paint Pots PPA... ...
GGCTTCCAGGAACTCGCCCAGCTTGGCTGTCGCCTTGAACTGTGGAATGGGATCGAGTTCCTTGAATGCGGAAGTGAACGCATTCGAAAGACTCCAGATCGTCCGCGGCCGGAATTCCTCATACTAGTTATCTCAACTTCAGGGACAATCTCGCCCGTTTGGATCTGGAACTCTCCGCCGAACAATTAAAGTGCCTCGATGGAGCAAGCCGAATCGAACGCGGATTCCCCAGGGGATTTACGAGAAAGAAATGGTTCGTGCAATTAGGTATGGCGGCATGTGGGATCGCCTCGACTCTAGGGATCGATTCCTTTACTGGTTAATGACAACATCAAATTACAAAATCCACTTTACTGGCCTTGCTGAAAAAGTGCGACCGTTCATCGCCATTTGCATCTTTCTTGTTGAAGAACGCTCCTGACGGAATTTCGAGAATCGCGCCGTGTAGGAAGTATATGAACCCAGAACCGCAGCTCGCGCTGGGAACGGATGCTCAACGATATGGAGCGCTGTTTCGAATCTCGGAAGCAGTTTCCGCTTGTGGAGAACCGGAGCAGTTGGCACGAGTCCTTGCTGACCAGTTACGCGACCTCATCAGTTTCGACCATCTTGACGCGCTCATCTTCAAGGAAAATTCCAACGAAATTGAATGGCACGAATGGGGAACGGAGCCGATCGCATTCCCCGATCTCCCGGTCGAGGAGACATCAAGTTGGCATGTTTTCCGTACACAGGAGCCGCTGCATGTCACTGACTGGAACGCGGATGGCAACTTCCCGCAGTTGAAACGGCTTCTGGAGAATGGGGGTCACAAGATCGGTTCTGTTATTCGCGTGCCATTGACCACTCCGCACCGGCGGTTAGGTGCGCTGGGTATCGCCAGCCGTGATCGCAACGCGTACCGTTCGGAGGACGTCTGGTTCTTGCAGTTGCTCTCGCGTGGTGTTGCCCTGGCCATTGATGATGTTCTTAATCTGCGGAAATCTCGAGCGGCACGCTTGAAACTGGAGCGCCAAAATACTCGGCTCAAACTACTCCTTGATATGACGAACCGGATTACCTCAAACCTTGATCTCACCGACCTACTGCGTACCGTCTCAGGGAGCGTTCGACAGGTCATGGAGTGCGATCTCGTGGCCATTTGCTTGCTGGATTCGGAGAGCGGGCAATTTCGGATTTACGCGCTGGACTTCCCGAACAGTAGGGGTTTCCTACATGAGGAACTGGTCACTTCTCACGACGGAGTTACCAGGAGAGCTTTTGAAACGCTCAAGCCGGTGATTGTGAACCAATTTGACCCAGCCGAGTTTGGTCCTGAGACGGCTCCGATCGTCATCGGTGAAGGACTCAAGACCCTTTGTATTGTTCCTCTGGTCAATCGCGGACGGGCACTTGGTGTACTCTGTCTCGCTCGGAAGAAAGAAAACTCTTTCAGCGAGCACGATGCGGATTTTCTTACTGAGGTAGCAGGCCAAGTCGCAATCGCCATTGAAAATGCCCTTGCCTACCGGGAGATCTCTGAACTGAAAGACAAACTTGCCCAGGAGAAGCTGTATCTCGAAGAAGAGATTCGCAGCGAGCTTAATTTTGAGCACATCATTGGAAGCAGCCCAGCCCTGAAGAAGGTTTTGGAATTGGTGGAGACGGTCGCATCCAGCGATTCTACTGTGCTGCTGCTGGGCGATACGGGTACGGGAAAGGAGTTGATCGCCCGTGCTATTCACGACCACAGCCGGCGTAAGGACCGCACCTTTGTCAAACTCAACTGCGCTGTCATACCGACGGGACTGCTCGAAAGCGAATTGTTTGGGCATGAAAAAGGAGCTTTCACCGGCGCCATCAGCCAGAAGATCGGTCGGCTGGAACTCGCCCATCAGGGAACACTATTTCTGGATGAAGTGGGCGACATCCCAACTGAAATCCAGCCAAAGCTGTTGCGTGCTCTGCAGGAGCGGGAATTCGAGCGCTTGGGCAGCACCCACACGAAGAAGGTCAATGTCAGGCTGGTGGCCGCAACCAACCGGGATTTGGAAAAGATGATCGCAACGCGCGAATTTCGCAGCGATCTCTACTACCGCTTAAACGTATTCCCCATTCGCATACCTCCGTTGCGGGAGCGGAGAGAAGACATTCCCTTACTGGTTCGCTTCTTCGTCCAGAAGCTCGCCGGGCGAATGCAAAAACACATCGAAACGATTCCAGCCGCCGCAATGAAGACCCTGACGAATTGGGAGTGGCCAGGAAACATTCGGGAACTGGAGAATTTCATCGAGCGTGCCGTGATCCTGACGCGTGGGAAGACGCTCGAGGTACCGATCCCCGAATTGCGCGAATCGGTCGTGGAGTCCCACGCTCCCCATCGCAACGACACGCACGACGAGATTTCGCGGATTGTAAGACAAACGATCAGCGAAATCAGCAAGGGAAACTCGAGAAGCGAAGCCAAAGAGCACGACGAGTCGGAGCGGCAGGAGATCATGCGCGTCCTGTGCGAGACAAAAGGTCGGGTTGGAGGCGCAGACGGCGCTGCGGTGCGTATGGCAATCAATCGGACTACCCTGATTTCTCGCATCAAAAAGCTTGGCATTAATCCCAGACTGTTTTTCTGACTGTACCTTTGCCACCGATTCGGTCTGTTCCTTGAACGTGTGCCTCCATTGCATTGCTCCCTTTAACTGAGCGAGCCAAGATATTCATCCCGAGTGTTCAGCGACTCACGCGCGCTGAACTCCCGCCGCTGAGTTCTGATCAAGACCGCTTGACCTGCAATTATCCCTGTTGAGAGCCGCTTCGCCAGTTTTGACACAGCAACACTCGCTTTTCCCCCACAGCCTTGGAGTCCACGGACTTATGGGAGCCAAAGTTTGGTATGCGAATTGCCCTTCCATGAATGCGCGAAGAGAAGCGGCATGCTGAGGATTTCTGTTATCGATAACCGTACCGAGCGCCGGTTGGTTCTTGAAGGCAAGCTAATCGAACCCTGGGTCGCGGAGCTGAGGACCGCATGGAGGGCCGCGAACGGGGAAATCGAGGACCGTGCGTTGGTGGTTGAGCTGAAGGACGTCTGCGTCATTAGCCAAGAGGGAGAGAACGCCCTCTTTGAATTGATGAATGCAGGAGCAAAGTTTCGGTGCAGTGGCGTGGTCACCAAGCACGTGATCCAAGAGCTTAGACGGAGAAGCAAGAGGGACTCGAGCAAAGCAGTCCGGGAAGAGGATTCCGGTGTGCGAGACGACCAAGGACAAGAGTGAAACTGCTATGCACAAATGGGAGCACTAAGCCGCGGCAATTCTAATTGTGAGGCCTGCCATGGACAGCGCTTATATGTCGGGTATCGCCGCTCTCGCAGGCTCGGCGATTGGTGGGCTGGCTTCATTCGCAACGACTTGGCTTACCCAGCACTCGCAAGAGCGTGCCCGCCGCTCTGCCAAGGAAATTACTCGTCGTGAGCATCTCTATGAGAGTTCATCGACGAAGCTTCGAAACTATATACCGATGCCCGAACCCATCAGCTCGACGATCCATCAAAGTTTGCCCGTCTTTAGGCGCTTGTCGGGAATTTGCGGCTCTGCGCTTCTACCGAGGTCATCGTGAAGGCAGGGGAAGTCATGCGACGCATCGTCGAGACCTACAAGCTTCCCAATATAGATTTTCGTAATCTCGCAGAAAGGGAGGAGAACGAGACCGATCTGCTTCGGGGGTTCAGCGAAGCGTGCCGTGACTTGCACCTTTAGATAGTGATAGATCGGTCAAATTTCCTAGAGGGCAAACTCTAGGGTGAAATTCACTATGTCCATAGGAGAGCATAAGAGCTGGCGAGAGCTGTGCCACGCCGCACTCGAGGCAAAGATCCCAACGAGTTGCTGAAGATCGTTCAGGAGCTCAACAAGGCCTTAAAACAAGAAGAGCAAGTCCGTCGTGATTTCAGGGAGCCTAGGAGAGTGAACAAGTCTTCCGGTGATGTCCGAGGTTGATTGCTATTGGAGAACAACAAAAGGCACAGATGTTTCAACACTAAGGAGCGGTCGACAAGATATCGTGCTGCTCGTTGTTCGATACGGGGCGAGAATCTGTGGGCAGCTTCGGACCTCGTGTCGAACAACTTCAATAATCTTCGACCGTCAGCACCGTCGCCAGAATAGTTTTCCCAATCGGTTCTTGTTTTCAGCGAATTACGCCGACTGTTCCACGCCTTGTCTTGGCATACCGGTTGCGTGGCGATAGCTGAGAATCTGCTGCTGGGCTTGCCGGCGAACTCTTGGTGGAGGTCCAAAGTGCCGAGGGACAATGAGCAGAAAGAAGCAAACGAGAATGAAATCATTTCCGACCGAGCAGTCTGGTCTGCAATTCATTATCTCGATCCGGAATCGGAAACGGATCGTAGGAAGAGCGACATCGCAGCAGCGATCACCGTGTTGGCGATAATTTGCATGTACGGTGTGATTATTGTCTATCTTCACCAGATGTAGGTCCGCAAACTCTGACAACATCACAATGAAGAAGCTGCAACCCAGTCCTGGAGCGGATCCGCCAACGAGCCCACGAAATCTACGAAGCGCGTGGACGAGAGGACGGTCGCGATCTGGATGATTGGCTCATTGCGGAATCGGAAGTGACTCGGGATCTCACGGCCGATCGTTAGCGGACGAGGAGATCAAGCTCTGGAAGCGCTGCGCGACACATCTGCCAATGCAACGTCGGCACAATCCTGTGCCAAGAAATTCCCAGGCAAAAAGACGCGCCGAATCCGTTCTCACTTGACCTGCAATTATCCGCACTGTTGAGGGCCACTTCGTCACTCTTGACACCTCAACACTCAGTTTTCCCGCACAGCTTTGGATCGAGGGACTTACGGTTCCCAATGTTTGGTATGCAAAGTGCCTGTGAATGATGCGTGGTGAGTTCTGTTTTAGGAGGGATAAAAAACCATGCATTGGACCACACCGAAGTTCGAAGAAATTGCGCTGAATTGTGAGATCAACTCTTACGCCAGCGCCGCGCTGTAATCCTCGGTAGAGATGCACACCTAGATCCTGGACTCGCCCGCATTGGGCGGTTTCCCCCTGCGGAATTGCCGTCTCAACGGAGTACGGGCGAGCCTGCACAAACGTAATTCAGGCAACAAAAAGGAGATGTCCATGAAGAATCGTAACGTGTCATTGCCCATGACGGCATTGATCAGCGTCCTTTTATTAGTCTCAGCGCTAAGCGCGCAAAGCCCATCAGAGGGGTCCCCGTCTGGCCAATGGCGAGTCATGGGACAGAATCTGGACAACAGCCGCAGCCAGCCGGCAGAACACTCGATCAGTCCTGCCAACGTGAAGGGCCTGAACCCAAAATGGGTGTTTACGACCAGCAACGATGTTTCTGCCACTCCTACTGTGGATGGTGATGCAGTTTACTTCCCCGATTGGGGCGGCAATCTCTATGCCGTCAAAAAGAACAGTGGCCGTCTCATCTGGTCTCACCAGATCTCCGAGTACGACGGCGTCAACGGATCTATCTCTCGTGTTAGTCCTGCCGTGGATCACGATCAGTTAATTATTGGGGACATTCTCAGCGAAATCACCATCAACAGCCAGGTGCACAACGGAGCGAACGTAATCGCAGTCGATCGGAAAACAGGAGCGCTCCGCTGGATTACACATGTGGAGGATCATCCGGCAGCGATCATTACTGGATCTCCGGTTGTCTTCGACGGCGTGGTTTATGTCGGGGTCTCTTCGATCGAAGAATCTCTATCAGCAAACCCGACATACCCTTGTTGCAGCTTTCGCGGCAGCGTAGTAGCGCTCGATGCGAAGACCGGCGCTATTCTTTGGAAGACCTACGACATGCCGGACAACGGCGGTCAGCAGGGCGGATACAGCGGCGGTGCGATATGGCAACCGCCTGCGATTGATCCTAAGCGGGGCACGCTCTTCATCGGCACCGGAAACAACTACACCGTGCCCGCAGCTGTCGCGGCTTGCCAAAACGCAACTCCCAAGGCGCAGTGCGCCTCGGCTGATGACCACTTCGACAGCATCCTGGCATTGGACTTGAAGACCGGACGGATCAAATGGGCCGACGGACTGCAGGCCTTCGACACTTTTGAAGGCAGCTGCCCGACATGTCCCGTACCCGACAGCCCGGATTTTGACTTTGGCGGTTCAGGACCCAATCTGATTGGCAATCTTGTCGGCTTTGGCCAGAAGAGCGGCATCTATTGGGCATTCAATCCCGATAACGGCAACATCGTTTGGAGCACACAGGTTGGCCCAGGCGGTACGACAGGAGGCATCGAGTGGGGCACCGCAACGGATGGTAAGCGCATTTATGCCGCGATCGCGAATAGCAGCAATCTCACTTATACCCTGGTGCCCTCGGGACAGCAGATTACGTGGGGATCGTGGAGCGCTCTTGATGCTGCCACAGGGAAGATCCTTTGGCAAACAGCAGATCCAACTCCAGGCACCTTGGACGTAGGCTCGGTGAGTGTCGCAAACGGCGTCCTGTATGCGGGCTCTTTTTCGGGGCAGATGTACGCGCTGGACGCAACAGACGGAAATGTCCTCTGGAACTTCGCGAGCGGGGGCTCAGTAATCGATGGGCCATCAATCGTGGATGGCGTCGTCTATTGGGGATCCGGTTATCGGAGTGTCCCGCCCGGAATTGGAAATAACAAAGTGTACGCATTTACCTTGGCCGGATCGAGGGATAGAGGCGAAAACTCCGAGGGCGGGCAAAAGTGATGGCTTGCGCCTAAAAGCATCGCTTACGCCGACGATGTTCGACGTGATTCGGGCCCGATCCAACGTCAAGCCCTGAAACCAAAATGGGTCTTCACAAGGGTGGGTCGTGGCTCGACTTGGTACTCCCAAAAAGTGAAAACCCTTAACCAATTAGTCACGCAACGTGACGGAGGAAAGAAATGCATTTGAAGAAAATCTCTCGAAAGTGCACGATGTGCACTCTTACGATTGCCGCCGTGCTTGCTTTCAGCGTGCTCGGATTCGCACAAGCCTACAAACAAACCAACCTTGTTTCAGACATTCAGGGACTCGCTCAAAACCCGCCCAACGGCCAGCCCGATGCGCAGCTTGTGAACCCTTGGGGGCTTATCGCGAGTCCTACAAGTCCGTGGTGGCTTTCGGACAACAACGCCGGCGTTTCGACTCTCGACGACGGAAAGGGAGTGAAGCTGGGACTGGTGGTAAACATCCCCTCACCAGTGAATGGGGTGGCGGGCACGCCAACGGGAATAGTTTTCACGGGGGCCTCTGGATTTACCTTCCAGGCGAAAGGCGCTACGGCGACTTCATTTTTCACCTTCGTAACTGAAGATGGAACCATAGTATCCTGGGGCCCGGGAATTGGGCCCGACCAAGCGAATGACGCATTCGTCGTGGTGGACAACTCCACGAATCCCACCGCAGCCACGGGTGCCGTTTATAAAGGCGCGGCCATCGCACAGATGACGTCAGGTGGACCGTTTTTCCTCTACGTCGCGAATATTCGTTCTGGGCGCATCGAGGTTTACGACACAAACTTCAAGCCCGTGAATCTTAGTGGCGACGACGATGGTGGCTCCGCATTCGTTGATCGCGCAATCCCCGAAGGTTTTGCTCCCTTCAATGTGCAGGACGTCAATGGAAATCTGTATGTGACCTATGCCAAGCAGAACGCCACGAAGCACGACGACGTCGATTTCCCAGGCTTCGGATTCGTGGACAAATTCTCACCCACAGGCAAGCTGTTGCAACGGCTCGAGAAGGGTCCGTGGCTGAATGCACCTTGGGGTGTGGCACTGGCACCGGCAAATTTCGGCTTCTTCAGCAACCATCTGCTGATCGGCAATGCCGGGAGCGGGCAAATCGCTGTTTACGACGTCGACAGCGGGCGCTTCGATGGTCTCCTCCGCGACGCCAACGGACATGCGATCCAAGACGACCGCTTGTGGGCGCTGCGCTTCGGCAACGACCATGCAGCTGGGCCCAGTAATTGGCTGTACTTCACCGCCGGTATCAGCGATGAGGCGCATGGCCTGTTCGGCTTCCTTACCCCTGCGGACAAGAGCGCTCCGGAGTCCAACGGCGACGATCGATAATTCAGAAACCCGCGGCGGGTGACCCTGATTAAGAGCAAAGGCTTTGTCAAGGGACACCCGCCAAGCCGTCGCGATTTCACCGCCGGACCAGATCATGTAGGGAATGCGGAGTAATCCGGCCAATGATCACGGCGCTTGTTGGGTGGAATGCATCATTCAAATCGATGGCTTCCACCTAACAGTAGGACCAAGGGATTTTGGCGAGTGTCGAACCATAGAGACACTGAGTTCGGTGCCGAACCTGCAAAGAGAAAACCTCAAATGAAAAATCAAAAGACCACAAAGTGTCCGCACCGTGCTTGCATTTTGGTACCGACCGACACCATCGTCCAATTGATTCGCTCCCAACCTTCTGTTGTGATCGCTCCTCCCGAAAAGGAAATTCCTGTGGCAATCGTCTCGCAGGCGGTCAGCAGGAGAACGAAGATGAACAGCATAACGCTGGGCAAGGAAAGTCCAGATCAATCGATCTCTACCACGACGATCACGGACCTAGGTCAAGCCACGCCTTTAGGAAAGAGTCATGGACGAGGTTTTCCGGACCGAATTGCTAGCCTCGTTGTTGCTTTATTTCTGGTTGGGGTTTCGACGCTATCGATGGCCGGACAGGATGTACCAACCTTCCATAACGACCGCGCCCGATCAGGCATCCAGCGAAGAGAAACCTCACTTACGCCATCAAACGTCAACACTAACCTGTTTGGCAAGCTACGGAGTTTCGGCGTAGACGCCGACGTGTACGCGCAACCTTTATACGTATCGAAGTACAAAATGGCCGATGGCAGGCTACACAATGTACTGTTTGTTGCCACGGCTCACGACTCGGTTTACGCGTTCGACGCCGACGGCAACAATCCGGCAGACGGCCATTTGTGGCGCGTTTCACTGCTCGGTCGCGGCGAGACGTACGTGTCTTTTGAGGACGTGAACACCACCGATATCAAACCTGCCATTGGCGTTGTGGGGACGCCAGTGATCGCTCGGTCGAATGGTACTTTGTATGTTGTCGCGAAGTCCAAGACGTCGGGCGTTAACCCTGTGTTTAAGCAACGTTTGCACGCCTTGAATCTTGCCGATGGCACCGAGAAACTACATGGGCCCACGCTGATACAAGCGACGCTGCCAGGTACCGGGGATGGGGGTTCAACCGTATCGTTCGATCCGCTGCTGAACAACCAAAGATGCGCGCTGTTGCTGAGTCCCGTGCAGGAATGGTGGCGTGACACGGGAGACGCGCGGAATGAGAGCGAGGCGAGGGGTGAGGACGGGACTTCGTACTCGGTCTTTATCGCTTGGGCTTCTCACGGCGACAATGGCCAATACCATGGCTGGGTTCTGAGCTATAACGCCGCCAACATCTCGCAGCTGACGGGGACTTGGGTGGATAGTCCTAACGGCAGCCAAGGCGGTATCTGGATGAGTGCGGGCGGCCTGTCCGCCGACACAAACGGGAGCATCTACGGAGCATCAGGGAATGGAACCTTCGATGGTGATACAGGCGGCTCCGACTTTTCGAGTACGTTGTTCAAGTTGAACATGACGTCATCTGGGTTGTCTCTTGCAGACTGGTTCACGCCCTTTAACCAACTCTGGTTGTCGCAGGCGGACCAGGATTTCGGTGTCGGGGGAGCACCACTGGTTTTGCCGGATCAGAAAGGCCCCATTGCTCACCTGATTCTCACGGCCGACAAGAGCGGAGAGATCTATCTTCTGAATCGCGACAACCTGGGTCACTTCAATGCCCTCGAGAACCCGGATGTTCAGGATTTCAGCGATGGCGGCTTCCCCGTCCACAGCAACCTTGTTTTCTTCGACAATGCTTTGTATCTCGCGCCGGATGGCGGTCCGCTCGAGCAGTTTGCCTTCAATCCAAAGACAGGCAAGTTCGATCCCTCGGCTACCGCGGTTAGCGGTCACATATTTGGCTGCACAGGTTGCGTCGATGGGCAGGGCTCAAATTTCGCGATCTCCGCGAACGGCGCTGAGAACGGGATCGTCTGGGCGATCGATTACACCGCATTCGGCAGTGGCCGTGCCGTGCTGTACGCCTTTGACGCTGCAAACGTGGCGAATGAACTCTACGATAGTAAACAAGCGGGCACGAGGGACGAGGCGGCTGTGGCGGTAAAATTCACTGCGCCTACCGTCGCAAACGGAAATGTCTACATCGGAGGCCGGAACGCAGTGACGGTGTATGGGTTGTTCAGGACCGCACCCGCGGTCACAACAGCCTCCAAATTGCCAGTTCCAAACGCAAACGGAAGTGTTACCGTTACGCTGAATTCCGCAGATAAAGAACCCGAAGGTACCGGTGTTAAATAGATCCAGTACCCGCTGAGCAGTGCGAGTTGCTGAGAGGGGACTAGCGGTAAATAGCGCGACGTGCTCGCCGGGACTGACCAGCCGTTGTAAATCGGCGAATGCGTCATTCGTGGGATGAAGCAAAGCCGCTAGCGGTGAAACATCCGGCGGATATCCTCGCGCAAGGCCGTGAGAGAGGGCGAGGAGTCGATGTTCCGTCGTCAACGCGAACCAGATCGGGTTGTCGAGAGACTCTAACATCCGTTGCGCGTGATCTTCTTTCACAGGACCAATGTCTCAAAGTCTTGCGGCGTCCCGACACCTTCTAATGCTTCCTATTTTTCGATTGAACTCTGGAAAGCTTCATCTCCGAGCGACCGCATAAACTCGGCAACATGTTCTGACCAGAGTACGGGATGCGCCATCGTTAAGTGCCCCATTTATATAACTTTTGAGTTTACGGTTCCTAAAGCGGCCTAACGGCGAACGTCCTGCCGTAGACGTTCGCCGACTGAATTGAACTGCTGCCTGTTCTTATTCTTGATTAACAGACTTGCTCCAAAGATCGACGGGACCAAGACGATCCGCACCTTGAGTCGCTAACATCCATTCCGGATACTCGGGTGGAAGTTGGCTCGCTTCATCCAAACTCTTTAACTCGTCTTGAGTGAGTTTTAGATGAATCGCCGCCAAATTGTCTTTTAGCTGATCCAAGCGCTTTGCCCCCATAAGCACTGAGGTGACGAAGGGTTTGAATAATATCCACGCAAGTGCCACTTGCGCCGGGCTGCACTCGTGAGCTTTCGCGATTGGCCCCATCACATCGATAATGTTCCAGGCCCGATCTTTATTCACAATTGGAAAATCGTGAACTGACCGTCGAGAGTTTTCAGGCTTCTGGTTATGACGAGTAAATTTACCGGAGAGCAGTCCTCCGGCGAGAGGACCCCATACCAAAAGGCCCACTTTTTCAGACTTAAGGAGTGGAACAATCTCACGCTCAAGATCGCGTCCTGCAATCGAGTAGTAGGGGCTTGCAGAGAGTCGAATCGGGCCAAATCTTTCCGCTCTGACACACCTAAAGCGCGTGCGATCTTCCAGGCCTGCCAAATCTTCCCTGTGGGACGTATCCTCCCCGGCAAGCGATGCGTAATAGCCAATAGAAAGTACAAAGATCGAAAGGAGAACCGTATGAACATCGAAAATAAGACAATCTTGATCACCGGCGCGAACCGAGGCATCGGTCGGGCCCTCGTCGATGAGGCGCTTAGACGGGGTGCAAAGAGGGTATATGCGGGACCCGCAGTACACTGCAACACCCTGACAAACGTGTGACGCCACTGGCGCTGGACGTGACGAACCTTTCGCAGATCCAGCGGGCCGTCGATGAGGTCGGCACCCTCGACGTCCTCATTAACAATGCCGGCGTCGCTATTTACGATGATCTGATCAATTCTGACGCCATCGAGCAGCACTTGGCTGTCAACTTCTTCGGAATGTTTAAAGTAACGCGCGCTTTCTTGCCGCTGTTGCGGCGCTCCAACGGAACCATCGTCAACAATCTGTCTTTGGCAGCGCTGGCCCCCTTGCCGGTCATACCCGGCTACTCCATTTCCAAGGCGGCGGCGTCCAACATGACGCAATCGCTGAGGGCCCTTTGGCTAGCCAGGGCGTGACGGTCCATGCCGTCTTCCTGGGCCCCGTCGACACCGACATGAACCGGGGGTTCGACATACCCAAGGTCTCGACCGAGTCCGCGGCGCGAGGCATCTTCGACGGCCTGGAGAAAGGCGACGAGGACATCTTCCCCGATCCCGCGTCCCAGTCGATCGCGGAGGGCTGGCGCGCCGGCATAGCCAAGGCGCTTGAGCGCCAGTTCGCAGCTTTCGTGCCGCAAAGCGCGACGAAGGCCGCGTAGCTCCGTGAAGTAGCGACAGAAATGATCGGAGATTCGATACGGGCAGTTGAAACCTAAAGGAGCTCAAATGAGAAAGGTTCTGACTATTTCGGTGATTTTAGCTCTGCTGTTCTCGATCACAGCGAGCGCGCAAAATGGCGAGGGCCCCAAGAAACTCGAGCCGCTCTCCCGAGATTTGGAAATCCAGCTGGCGCTCAGCGCTCTGCCACCGCACCTCAGAGACAATGCGACTGTATATGTCTTAAACCCTGACAAGGGCTTTGAAGTTGCCCGTAAAGGCACGAATGGATTCCAGGCCCTTGTTGCTCGAACCGGCGATGATACGTTCAGGGGGACTTGGCCCCTGAGGGAGTATCGAGACGATATTCTCTACCCGATTTCCTTTGATGAAGCGGGCGCCAAGGCACAGATGCGGGTCTTCTTTGATGCCGCGGAGATGCAGGCGAAGGGAACTCCGCCCGAAGAACTGAAGAAAATCATCCAGGAACGTTACAAGACACGCTATTACAAAGCGCCGGAACGAGCCGGTGTCTCATACATGCTGTCTCCAATCCTCAGGACTTACGTGAATCCGGATGAAAATGAGAACATAGCTACCGCTAACGTCCCACACGTGATGTACTACGCCCCTAATGTATCCAATGAAGAGATAGGGGCGGCGACACCAAATCCCGAACAACTGCGTTACTTCAGCCAGCATGGGCGCTGGCCGGACACTCCGTATCCGTTTCTCATACTTCATGGCCCCCATGGATACATGGTCCAGTTTCGCGGTGTAACGGAAAGGGATGCTATTACCAAGGAATATGAAGGGATGCTTGTGCGGCTTTGCAAGATCAAAGAGTCGTGGTGTTTGCCACACTAAAGGTCAATACGGCAAGGATTTGGCCGTGCCGGCATGCCAAACTAGCAACGGAAAGCACGGAAGAGTGAGTCATGACAAATCAAAACTTCACTACTACCATTTCGGGAGATCGATCTCCCGAAGACGTCTTCGCTGCGATTAACAACGTACGTGCATGGTGGTCAGGAGAAATCGAGGGCGACACCGACAAGCTCGGCGCCGAGTTCACCTACCGTTACAAAGATGTTCACCGTACCAGACAAAAGGTCACAGAATTTATTCCTGACAAAAGAGTCGTTTGGCACGTCTTAGACAGCGACCTTAACTTCGTGAAAGACAAAAGCGAGTGGAGTGGCACGGACATTGTTTTTGATATCTCTGAAAGCGCTGGCAAGACGGAGGTCCGCTTTACGCACGTAGGCCTAGTGCCTCGATATGAATGCTACGGTAGCTGCTCGAACGCATGGGGCACGCTCATTAACGGGAATTTGCGCCAGCTGATCACCACGGGTAAAGCTCAGCCAGACGCATTCGCTTAGAGGGACGATCATGACAAATCAGAATTTCACTACTACCCTTTCGGTGGACCAGCCCACAGAAGAGGTCTTCAAAGCCATCCATAACGTACGTGGATGGTGGTCAGAAGAAATTGAAGGCGCCACCGACAAACTTGGGGCTGAGTTCACATATCACCACGAAGACGTCCACCGTTGCAGGATGAAAATAACCGAATTCATCCCCGGCAAAAGAGTCGTCTGGCTCGTTTTGGACAACTATTTCAATTTCACTGAAGACAAAACCGAGTGGAAGGGCACAAAGGTCATTTTCGAAGTCTCTAAAAAAGACAACAAAACGCAACTCCGTTTCACTCACGAGGGTCTAGTCCCCGAATATGAATGTTTCAACGTCTGCTCAAACGCATGGAGGTCTTATATAAACGGCAGTTTAAAGAGCTTGATTGAGACAGGTAAGGGGCGCCCCAACCAGAAAGAAAAAGGGGAACGGAAAAAGGCTTCTCGATGATGATGGACTCGGATCAGTTCGTCGCAGCCTCAGGCCCTGTCGACGCCCGCTACTTGGCGTTCCTGGAGACTATCTCCATGCTTCGGCCGAGCCTGCATCGCTACTGTGCCCGCATGACGGGTTCGGTGATGGACGGCGAAGACGTGGTACAGGAGGCCTTGATCGAGGCGTACCGCAAGCTGGATCAGTTTGACGAGAGCCGGCCCTTGAAGCCGTGGCTGTTTCGAATCGCCCACAACCGCTCCATCGACTTCCTGCGGCGAAAGGGAGTGCGGGACGAAGCCGAGGCGGCTGCAGCGATGCCGGAAGCAGTGTTGCCAGTCGAGCCAGCCACACTAGGGATCGGCAAAGCGGTTGAACAGCTCGTGGCGTCCCTCCCTCCAAAGGAGCGCGCATGCATTCTATTGAAGGACGTATTTGACTGCTCGCTGGAGGAGATTGCGGAACTGGTCGATACCACTGTCGGAGGCGTCAAGGCAGCCCTCAGCCGCGGCCGCCGGAAATTGGCTTCGTCACCTGCTCCGCAGCCGACTCGAACGGCGAACCCGGATCTGGCACGAATCATGCAACTGTATGTGGATCGATTTAATCGACGCGACTGGGACGGGGTGCGCGAACTGATCAGTGCTGACGCGCGACTCAGCGTTGCCGATAGGTTTGCCGGGAAGTTTGCGGATGCGCCGTATTTCTTCAACTACGACCGCTGGCCTTGGCCCTGGAAATTGGCTCTGGGTGAACTGGACGGTGAACCGGTGGTGATTATTCTTCAACGTGGTGCGGACACATGGACATCTTACTCGGCCATTCGCATGAACGCGATCGGCCAGAAGATTGACCGAATTGCAGACTACATTCATTGCCCATGGCTGATTCCGGCTGCCGCCTCCGTCTCGCTGGCCGGAACGACCTAATTGCGACGAAGCAGGTCTCAAAACCAACGTCGCACTGATGCCGGCCAAAAGGACAAGGATATCGAATGATCACTCGTGTGATCGGCGCAAGATCACCAACATCCTCATTCAGCTGAACTACGACCCCGCTTTGTGACTGCTCGTTCCTTGCTGTGTCCTTCCCTTCCCTGTGTTCCTCGCCGTTCCCACCACTTCCCGAGATTGCCCGTTCCAGTTCGTCAATTTTCGTCTGTCGTCAATTCGCAGACGCTAAACCAGGCTTTGCATCGGGCGTTCTCTTCATAAGCCGCCTGAGCTTTGCGCGTGCCCGTGCGAGCTGGGCCTTCACCGTTCCGTCTGCGACTCCCAGAACGTGCGCTGCTTCGCTCGTGCTCAAGCCGTCCAATTCACGCAGCTGGAACGCCTTACGTAACGGAGGCGAGAGCTGTGCTACGAAGCGCAGCAGGTTTCTGTGCAGTTCGAAGTTGCGGCTCTCATCTTCAGGACTTGGTTCGCTGGCCGGCAATTGGTCTGACAAGCAAAATTCCTTCTCGTCTCCGAATCGTTCATCCAGCGACAGGTGGAGCTGGCGAGGCCTTCTGCGCAACTGCATCCGCGCACAATTAGTAACAATGGCGTTTAACCACGTCGACACTTGCGCCTGGCCCTTGAATTGGTCCAAGTGTTTGTATGCCGACAGCAGCGCATCCTGAACCGCATCCTCCGCGTCGGCTGCATTGCCCAGTTGTTGATATGCCCTTCTCTGCAACATCGGTCGGTACCGTGAGAGGGCGTCCTGCATTTCCCGAGTTCTTGCCTCGGGAATGCGAATGTCGCTGGGCTGTTTACTTCCGATGTATTCCTCTGTTGCTTGCATGTTGTATGAGCCTCCCGTTCAGAACGGCATCACCCTGCTGCCTGACCTTTCAATTGGCCCTGCCGTCAATCCAGCGAGATCTCTTTCGCATTTAGGTCTTCAAGAAAGCGAGCAGGTCGGCGTTCACGTTTTCTTTCTGGGTCGTGCACAGGCCATGCGGGGCGCCCTTGTAAACCTTCAGGATCGCACCCTTAATGAGCTTGGATTGGAGCAGGCCGGCGTCGGCGAACGGAACAATCTGGTCGTCGTCACCCTGTATGATGAGCGTCGGCACGTTGAACTTCTTCAAGTCCTCGGTTTGATCCGTCTCGGAGAACGCCTTGATGCAGAAGTATGCGGCAGCAAAACCCGCCATCATTCCCTGCTCCCAGAATGACTCGCGTACCCCTTCCGAAACCTTTGCGCCCGGACGGTTGTATCCGTAGAACGGCAAGCTGAAATCCTTGAAGAATTGGGCGCGGTCCGCGACGACACCGGCGCGAATTTGGTCAAAGACAGAGATCGGCGTTCCTCCGAGATTGGCGGGCGTCTTAAGCATCAGCGGCGGTACCGAAGCGATCAGCACCGCCTTTGCCACACGCTTCGTGCCGTAGTGGGCTATATAGCGCGCGACCTCGCCACCGCCCGTGGAATGGCCGACATGGACGGCATTCTCCAAATCGAGTTTCTGAACGAGCTCCGCAAGATCGTCGGCGTACGTGTCCATATCGTTGCCGTTCCAAGGTTGGCCCGAGCGTCCGTGGCCGCGGCGGTCATGCGCTATGCAGCGGTATCCGCGCGAAGCCAGAAAGAACATCTGATCTTCGAAGGCATCCGCCGAGAGCGGCCAGCCGTGGCTGAAGACCACCGGCTGCCCGGTGCCCCAGTCCGTGTAGTAAATCTGCGTTCCGTCTTTAGTAGTGATCATGCTCATATGATTTTCTCCTTGGTTATTGCCACGCGGAGCTGAATCGCTCGCAGGGCTTGGTCGATCGGCAAGTAATCTCATCGGCAATCCGAGAGCAGCCACCATCGCCGCACCGCCAACGAGAACGTCGCGGCGCGAAATATCAAATGGGGGCACAAGCTGCGCATGAACATGGGGTCGATTACGGGCCATGTGGTGTTTTCTCCTTGACTACGACTCAGAGAAAAGCAACTTCATGACCAAACGTAAGAAGGTCAATCGAACATTCTTGACTTCCCGGCGGATAAATGTTTCGCGAGTGCTCGTAAGGAACCCCCGATCTCTTGCGTATAGAGAGGTTTCAGAAAGAGTGGCGGCCCGAATTCTTCAAGCGGACCTTATTGATTGCGAGAGCTTGATCTCAGACCTGGTCCCATTTCCTGGGTTCACCTTCCGCAGATATAGACTCCGTATTTGGTGTCCGGATTTGGCGTCGACGCCACATCTGGCGGTCCGCAATTCATGTTTCTACTGACCTGATTTCTATAACCCCGTTTGAGTTCGCGAAAATCGTGCACAGCTCGCGTGGAGGAGCTGTGGCATGCGAGTTGCTCTCGAATCGTTTGGTGGCCTCGGAGCTAGAGCGACGTTGGAATGAGAAGCTGGAGAGAGCGTGTCCCGGCTAGAGCAAGCCCATGGGCAAGCAGAACAAAGAGGCTCCGTGGAATCACACCTCAGGGAACGTAAGACGATCCAAGAGTTTCACCTTCTCCGAGGATTTTGCGAATCTTTGGCGCTGACAGGAATATATGTCGAAGTGGCTCTTCAGCAGCAAGAGAATTCGCCAGCTTCATAATTGTCTTGCGGCTGAGTGCCAGTTGGCTTTCCGCCAACTTTCTCGATTTCATCCGGCGGTAAAGCTCGGCCGCGGTGGCGTGAACGCGCCAGGCGGCCAGCGGAACCTCAAAGCCTTCCATCGCAGACAACCCGTTGGCGATGCAGTCTTGTGCTTTCGTCAGGTCAAGTTCCGCCATAGCCACGCGGGCATTCACTTCCCAGGCCAGCGCCTGCCAGGTGTGTTCCGCAGTCGCCAACGCCGTCTTCAGAAAACTTTCTGCCTGCGTTCGCGCTTGGGCTAGCTCGCCTTTCGCAAGCCACAGTTCGATGAGAGCAGATTCGAGACGGATGCGCCAGAACCAGTTAAAGATGATCGGCAGCCGATCCATGTCTGCCCGCGCTGCCAGCAAGTGCTCAAGTGCACTTTCATAATTTCCCAAAGCCGTCTCCGCTGAGCCCGTCAGAATCAGGCGATTCCGGAACGCAGGTGGAATTGGAATTGGATGGTCAGGCGCGGGGCGAAGTGCGGGATCTCTGACCAAGGGGAGCACTGAGTCACAAATCGCCAGCACGCCTGCAAAGTCCATGGCCAGCAGATGCAGCCAGGCGCGGTTGAGGTGCACTTCCTGCCCCCAGTTATATAAGGCGTTTTTGTCCAATTTGGCAATTACATCTTTGAACTCTCGCAGCGCTTCGCCCCACTCTCCCAAAAACAGAAGATTGAGTGGTAGGACGAGGTGTTGACCGAATATATCTGGGGAACTTAAATAGGGGTTCTCCTCTAGTGTTTCGAACTGGATGACACGGCTCTCGATGAAGCTCCGGCGCGCCTCGGCATAATCGGAGGACAACCAGCTTATGAAGCCGCGGTCGGGCAAACAAAGGGCGAGTATGCGGCGGTCATCTGCCTTGAGAATCTCCGCGAATGCATTGTGGAACTCCTCCGCATCCTGGGGATTCCACCCTTGCCACAGGCGCAAGGCAAAACAGCGCGCACGCGTCTTCGCTCGCAGGAAAGGATCTTCCTGTCGGGCGCTGAGCCGAAGCGCCCGTTCCAGGACTTCCAGCGAACGCTGAGAACTGCTCCACGACAATGGGAAAGCCATGTCGAGGAGCGCGCGCACCTCTACATCGATCAGACCATCGTGGTCCGCACGTGCTGCCAGAACTTCAAAGGTTTGGATGGCGCGCATGCCATCGCCCAGCGCCAAGTAAGTCGTAGCCAGCCTCTGCAAAATTTCGATTTCGCTGACCGTTCGTTCGGCCTCGGGCAGTTTCTTTACCAGCTCGAGAGCGTGCTCAAGAATCTCGGCGGCTTGCCGAGGTTCGAACCGCCGCCCCGCGGTGTCTGCCGCCAGTTGCAGATACTTGATGGCACGCAGCCAATCTCCGCCCTGTTCGAAGTGACCCGCCAGCCAGGCCGCCTCGTTCAATGGTTCCAAGTGTGCCTCAACCCACTCCCCTAATCGCCTGTGCAGCTGCGCTCTGCGCCCCCGGGCAATCCGCCGATAGCACACCTGCCGATAGAGCACGTGCACAAACTCGTAACATGCGGAGACCGTCCCGTCTGGGAACTCCTCAGAGCCGGCCGTGCGAACAATACAGTGCCGCCGCGAAAGTGTTTCACACACGTTTTCAAACACTTCCGGCTCCAGGCCTACTACCGGAGCGCGGGAGACGACCGCGAATCGGGAACGTCCGACGCTTTCCAGGCTTGCTACCTCTAGGACCCGCTTCTCCTCAGTGCTCAGCCGGTCAATCTGGGCTTCGATCATCTGCTGCAGACTTTTCGGCACCTCCAGATCGATTCCCTTCAGAGCGCGCTCGAGTTGCCAGCATTCCTTATTCCGGGAGATCAGGCCCCGCTCAGTCATGTCGTCCAGTGCCGTCACCATGAACAACGGGTTGCCCTCCGATCGGCGGTAGAGCAGGCTGGCCAAGCCCTCCGGCAGGCTGGCTCCCGCGGACTCGGCCGCGAGGTATTTGGCCACTTCGGCTTCGCCCAGCGGTTCCAGAGCGATCTCGCGACATAAGTGATGAACTGACAGGTCCTGCTTGAGAACATGCAAGGGATGTTCCGACACGATCACATCTACCGGGCGATAGGTGCCGATCAGCATCAATTTGGCGGGCGACCGTCGGCGTGCCAGGGCCGAGATGAAATCGACCGTGGAGTGATCCGCCCAGTGTAGGTCTTCGAAAGCCAGCAGCAACGGATTTTCCGAGGTGATCGCCTCCATAACCTCACTGATTTCCCGCAACATGCGCTCCCGTGTGGCGCCAAGAATCTCTCGCTGCAGCATCTCACGGTGTTCTCGTCTTACCAGTGCGGGAAACTGCACCAGCCAGGTAGGAGCGTGCACGGCCAATGTCTGGACAAGGCGTTCTTTTTTCGAACCACGGCACAAGCCACCCAGCGCTTCGAGCACGGGGTAGTACGCTTCTTGGCTTCCGTAGCCTTCCACGCATTGTCCGCGAGCAATGCCGAGGTCCACTACTTTGGCGGCAGCCTGCCGCTGGAATTCGTCGATCAAGGCGGTTTTCCCGATGCCCGGCTCCCCCGTGATAAAAACGATCTGCCGCTGCCCCAGCAGGGCCCTACTTAGACAGCGGTTCAACTCGATTAGGGCCGGTTCGCGACCCACGATCGTTTTCGCCGACTCCGAAGGTAAATCTAACGTCCCAGCAATGACTTCTTCGATGACAGGCGCCACAAATTGGTATCCCCGCTTGGGCAGGGTTTCAATGAATTCCGGCCTGTCGGGCCGATCTCCGAGGACTCTCCGGATTTCCTGGATGTATCTTCTCAGACCTTCCGGATTGACATAGGTCTCCGGCCAGATCGCCTCCAGTATCTCGTCCGGCGTCACTAGTCGACCCGCGTGCTCGACCAGGTAGCGAAGCACATCGAACGCCTTCGGGGTGAGGCTGGCCCGAGCCCCGCCATTCCATAGGCAGAGGTTAGCGGTATCAAGCCGGAACGATTGAAACCTTGTCATCTCGTACTCACAGGGATGCTTGGTCCCCTATAAAGGATACGGTCTCCACGGAGTCTCGCGTACGAACTCGAGCTAGCTGTTTCTTGACTAAGGATTTAGCGCGGCGACTGGAACCTCGTGCAACGAAATCAGAAACAGCTACCCATTCCTGGTCGCCCGCCGCTCGGACGGTGGCCGCCCTCGCCGCAAAGTCCCACTGAGGTTTCGCTCGACCGGTGTTAGACCTACCGGAAGGAAAAATCGGACGAAAAACGTACGGAAACCGCACACCTTGATCTCTGAAACAGCCTACGCTACCCGTCAATGCGAGGAGCATTTGTAGTACGACTCGGACCCCAAACGGACTCCGCACAAGGCCAGTTCGAAGGGTCGGTGGAAGAAGTGGATACCGGCAAGCGGCTGAAGTTCCGGTCCACGGAAGAACTGCTCAGATTTCTTGGGCAGACCTTCGAGGAAGGTCTTCGCCGCGAACGAGAACCCAGTCGACGCAAAGGGCAACAAGGCGATGAATGAAACGGCAGAGATACTTCGCGGAAAGGTGAAAGTTCAATTTCACGCCACATAAATGTAATTAACGCCGTTCGACAACGAAGCCCTGATCGGGAGTGTTCGAGCGGCGCGGGAGAGCGAAAAAAACGTGCATCCGAGACCATATCCCCAAGACTGCCGAGCTAACCCGTTGGACGGTTAACTACTCACCAATCGCCAGGAGGTCTAACGCAATGTCGAACTTAAAGAACAACTACAACCAGTCCACTCCTTCCGCACGAAGGATGACAGACATCATCGACGTCCACTCCCACATCATTACGAACCTGGGATCGCAGGCGCCGACGGACAAGCTGCCGGCTTGGTCGATCGAGCAGTCTTTGTCAATCATGGATGCGAATGGAATCTCCGCATCCGTCTTATCGCTGCCTGATTCGGCCAGTCACGCGAAAGGGCGGGAGGCCTGCCAACTCGCGAGGCGAATCAATGAACAACTGGCCGACATCGTCTCAAAACATCCCACGCGCTTCGGAGCGATGGCGACGTTACCGGCGCTGGCGGCCACAGACGGTCTGCTCGAAGAGATGGCATACGCACTCGATACGCTGAAGCTTGACGGCGTCGCGACCACGACAAGCACCGATGACATCTACCTTGGCGACACCCGTTACGACCCATGGCTTGAGGAGATGAACCGCCGCGGCGTCACCTTGTTTGTCCACCCTGTCCCAGCCAAGGCATCTCGTTCCGTCGATCTCGGCATCGACGTGTCGCTTTTGGAGTTCATGTTCGACACCACCCGCATGCTCACCAATATCATCTTCAGCGGGGCCAAGAAGCGCTTCTCGAAGATCAAGATCATTTCCACCCATGGCGGAGGAACGATTCCATATTTGATGACGCGTATCGAAACTCTTGAACAGGTCTTCGGTCCTGGCAAGGGTCGTGCCTGCCTGAGTCCATCGGAGATCCGCGAAGGTCTGGCCTCTTTCTACTACGACCTTACTGCAGCAACATCTCCAGCGCAGCTCTTCGCTCTGCAGCAGATGGTGCCGCTCTCCCACCTGATGATGGGCTTTGACAATCCGTTCATGCCGGGATGGACGTTTCCACCTGCCATTCAGGATATGCAGCGCTGGAACGGCTTCAGCGACACAGACGTTTGTTCCATCGCTCATCGGAATGCGGAGTCGCTCTATCCCGCTCTCGCCGAACGCCTGAAAGGCCCGACACAGGGGGCAGGGTCCTATCTTCCCGTTCTTGGTGCGCACTTTGAATGAGAACATCAACATGACCGCACTAAGTTACAGCGTCACAGAGACCACGCTTCGGTCACGCGGGCGCGATCGCTCCCAAGTCCGGGAAACGCTCGTGGTGATCTCTAGTAGGCATGTCCTCGTCGTCATGCTTGCGCTCCTCGCTGGGACGGCTGTCGCCCGTGCCCAGGACGTCCCGAGCGCCCCTGCCGGAACACGCACTTTGACAGAAACGCCGTTCCAACTGATCCTGTCCCGCCAGCACCTGCTCAGCGACCGGTACGGTGTACGCAGTTGGCTCGAGGAGCACGGTATCACCCCCACCTTGACGTTTGCCACCGACGCTCTAGGCAACCCGGCCGGCGGCCGGCGGCAAGGCTTCACCACGGGAAACAACATCGCCCTTGATCTGAACTTCAATCTTGAGAAGCTAGGCGGGCCCAAAGGCGGCTCATTCCAACTCTCCATGTCGGAGCGCTTTGGCGCCAGCCTTTCAGGGAAATACATTGGCAACGCCTTCAGCGTGCAAGCGATCTTCGGAGAAAATACGTTCCGCCTCGTCAATGTGGCCTACCGGCAGAAGCTCTTGGACGACCGTGTCGAGTTCCAAGTCGGCCGCATCGCCGCCGGGGACGATTTCCTCGTGTCTCCCTACAACTATGTGTTCGTACAAAACGGCTTCGACGGCAATCCGGTAAGCATCTTCATCGACGCGCCTGGCATGACCCCTTACCCCAACGCTACGTGGGGCGCTCTCGTCAAGGGGAGACCGACGAAGCGGACGTACGCGATGGGCGGCTTGTATAACGGCGACCCCTCTATCCACGCGAATAAGCATCACGGTCTGGATTGGTCGATGGACGGGCCGCTCTTCGCCACTGGGGAAATAGGGTACCAACGCAACGGTCTTCCGAACGACCAGGGTCGGACCGGCAACTATAAGGCCGGATTCTGGTACGACAACAGCCAATTCACTGACTTCAACACGGTCGCGCGCGGCCACGCCCCCGGCGTCACTCGAGGAGAATGGGGCTACTATGGCCTGTTCGACCAGGTTCTATTTCGGTTCGGCGAGCCTGGCGACCACCGCGGTCTCGGCGTCACCGGCTCGGTTCTCATCGCTCCCGACCAATCCGTCAGTCAGATGCCGTTCTTTTCCAATGCTCGGTTCCTCGTCCGCGGCCTTTTCCCATCGCGGCCGACGGATGCGACCGGCTTCGGCGTCGTTTTTGGGCAATTCAGCAGTGATCTGCAAGATTCTCAGCGACGTGCTCAGCTGACGAATCCCACCGTCGGAGTGCAGCGACACGAGACGGCGCTCGAGTTAACCCACCGCTTCCAGCTTAAAGGCAATGCATTGTTCCTCCAGCCCGACTTGCAGTACATCATCCGGCCCGGTGGTACTGGTCGGATTTCCAACGCATTCGTAGGCGGAGTTCGGGTTGCGATCAACTTTTGAAGCAGGTGTCCGGGAACGGTGCGCGGCGGCTGAACAGACTATGGAGCACATTGGGAGAAGTCAGTAACAAGTAACAACCAAGGAGAAAAGATGAGAACCGTTGCTGATAAGGAGAAAGACTTAGGTAACAGGGAGAAAAACATGGATGAGCTCGAAGAAAGAATCCCTCTGACAGAGCCGCCGATGATACCTCCCTCTGCTCAGGCTGTCGCAGCGTCCAGCTCAAGCAAAGGCGTGCCGCTGTTCGTCGCAGCAGATGTGGATCTGGTCGCCAAGACGGGAGTGGAGATGGATTCTTGGTTCATCGTCAGCCACCTCACGTCGGGTAGCAATCGGTTAGACCTCCTGGTCCACTATATGCGGTTGACACCACCGCAGCGTGATCCCGTAGTGCAGGCGATGGCATCCGTGCTGGATCATGTCAGCGGAAAATTTGTCGTGGAAGAGAGGAACTATAAGGTTTCTGAAACCACCTTCTCGACGGCATCGCTCGATCTGCAGACCCCAGTCGGTGGGTTGAGCGGAGATGCCTCGGCCATGCACGTGACCGCACATTTTCAGCGGATCAATATCAACCTGACGCTTGCGCACCAGGGCCCGCTACTCGCCAATCTGGGGACGGGGCTCATCCCGCTCTACGGGGATATCAACTACGAATACGCCCTGCCCAGCATGAAGACCACCGGCTCCGTCGTGGTCGATGGAAAACCTTACCAAGTGACCGGCGCGTCCTGGTTCGACCGGCAGTGGGGACGGTTGGGTCCCTCTTTCTGGACGCACAAGAAATGGACCTGGATGGGAATTAGCCTCGACAACGGAATTCGCATTAGCCTCTCGGACATCTTCGAGGGTGACCGGGAGCATGCGTTCGCGACAATGCTCTATCCCGATGGTCGCCATGAGATCGTCGACGTCGAGCCTCTCGCCGAGGGTTCGACGAGTATCTGGAAGAGCGCCGCGACCGGTCATCGCTATCCAACCCAGTGGGTGGTTTCCATCCCGATGCTGAAGGCGCGCCTGCGCGTCGAACCCTTCGTCCGGGAGCAGGAAGTGGTATCGCCGATGGGCGAACACAAATACGAGGGCGCAAGCAGCGTTGTCGGCCAAATGGAGGACAGACCTGTAACGGGTCATGCGATCGTCGAGCTTGTCGGCGATTGGAATTGAGTTACCGCCCGAGTCGGGAAGGGTGTCCCGCGAGTCCCTTCCCGCGACCGGCTTTCTTCACGTAAATGGTTTGTTTACTAAGGATCATTGAACACAGATAAGGAGAGTTTCAACATGAGCACACTGAGTTATAGCATCACAGAGCCCACTCTTCGATCACCCGTCGAGGAGTGGCAACCTCATGGCAAGGAAAGCGAGTCCACGACCGAGTGGTGGTACCTGACCGCAGTAGTCCACGATACGACCGGGAATTCATATTTTCTGGTTTGGAGTGCCGTCCACTTCATAGGCGAGAAGACTAGTCCGGCCTCCGCAGGCTTGCCGCTCGACCAGAGGGCAATCGCCGCTCTAACCGGCTTCACGGATTACCGCGACAGCTTCCATATCGGTGGCTTCCCGGCAGCAGTCGTGAATGAAGCGGACACTTGGAATCCGAGGACCAACGCGCTTCGTTTCGCGGCGGGCGACTACATGTCCGAGTGGTCCTACAACGGTGACAGCATGAACCTGACAGTCGAATCCCCGCAACTGTCCTACGATCTGCGCCTCACAGGTGCGGAGCAGGTGATGTACGCCAAGGACAAGCTTGGCATCAAGGGCTTCATTCAGGAGGGAGCGCAGGAGGACCGGAGCTACTATTATTCGCTGCCGCGCGTCGAGATCGTGGGCAGGATCACTTACACCGGAAAGGACGGCGTCCGGCGCGAGATCGATGTGACCGGGCAGGGATGGGTCGACCGCCAGTGGGGCGACTTCCTGACCAAGTCCTGGGAGTGGTCTTCACTGCGCTTCTCCAACGGCGCCCGAGTCAACCTGTACAACTTCGCCAACGGCCACCAGGCCGGGACCTA
>Ga0073928_10003272_pt1 | contig 25878 bp, 21 predicted proteins | sample PaiPotPPA55metaG_FD_76969 | JGI IMG/M metagenome (GOLD analysis project Ga0073928, IMG submission 76969) | Iron sulfur acid spring bacterial and archeal communities from Banff, Canada, to study Microbial Dark Matter (Phase II) - Paint Pots PPA... ...
CCCGTCCACAAGATGAAGCTGCTCGAAGTGGTGCGCACGCTGGAGACCGATGACGAAACGCTGGCTACCGCCGTCGAAGTGGGCAAGCGCATGGGCAAGGACGTTGTGGTGATCAAGGAGTCGCCGGGATTCATCACCAGCCGGATCAACGCCATGATCGGGAATGAGGCGTTCTACATGCTGCAGGAAGGGATCGCGTCGGCTGCGGATATTGACAAGGCTTTAAAGCTGGGGCTGAATCATCCCATGGGGCCGTTCGAGTTGGTGGACTTAGTGGGACTCGATACGCGGCTGAGCATCCTGGAATATCTGCACAAATCGCTGGGGGAAAAATATCGTCCTGCGCCGCTGCTGGTGCAGTATGTGAAGGCTGGACGCCTGGGCAGGAAATCGGGACGCGGGGTTTATGAGTATCCGGACACTGCTGCGAAAGCCTGATCTGGCTTCTCGAAAGCGCCCGGCTGCGCCCGGGACAGCCGAGGGCGGCTGTCTCCACAAATTTATCATCATGAAAAACCCGTGAGAACTATTTTCCCGCCGGGACTCCTTGGTCTTGCAGATTTTTGCTGATCGCCACGCAGGCGTCTCTCACCGAATTCCCAAGCAGGAGTGAGTCGCCGGACGCGATGACGTCACCATTCTTATTGGAGACTGCCCAGCGGTTTCCTTTGCAGCCGCCGTGCTGTAGAAGCAGGAAATAATCCGCTTTCTCCTTGATCATGTTCTCGGAGAAAGCCTGGCATTCCTTGCGGCGTTGCAGTTCCTGATAAATTTTCGCAATCTGCGGATCCTTGCCGTTATGCGAAGAGTCCACGACCACCTGCGAATTGTCGCCAGGTCCCGGGTTCGTGACAGCATTGGGCATGACATAGATGATGGGACGGTGTGTGCTCGTTGGGGAATTACTGCTTCCGCTTTGCGCTGCCTGAACGGTTGTTATCGCGCATAACGCGAAGGCAAAGAAAAGGATTCTGGCGCTTGAATGCTTCATGTTTACCTCTCTCGCTAAACCCGAAAATGATCGTCCATCATGTGGGAATCTCTGGCGGTTGTTTGAGTTGTTTCCAACATTGTATAGATTTGTGAAAAGCCAGGTTCAGCCGTCAAGTCTTCAGCGGCGAGTGAGTTTTGTTCCAAAATTGAGACCGGACAAGGCCGCTACCTCTTCTCCTGCGACCCCCTTGCTGCCGATGAGGACGTGAAAGCTTTCGCCCATGCCTGCAGGCGTGACCAGATGTTTAAGTTGAAGGGCGACTTTCGCGCGTTCTTGCGGCAGGCGGCATTCCTCAAAGGCGTCGGCAAATTCATTGGCTTCGCCGATGCCTAGCAAGAACTGCGATTGGGTGACGAGCTTCTGTGTCTGCATGCCTTGTTTTTCAGCGGCGGCTGCAAGCGCGGTGAAGTTTACGTCGGCAGTGATGTCCTGCTCACCGGGAGCCTCATACGTATTTTCGCTGACCGAATGCTGGCGAATGGCTTTCAACGTTCCGCGATGGCGGCCGGAGAGTTGCTCTTCGCGAGTGTAACCGTAGTCAATCACGACTATGAATCCGCGTTCGAGCTTGGCTGCAGTGTTCATGTACATCTGCGATTGCAGGGGGACTTCGACGCGTTCGCCGGGTTCGGGATGGATCGAGTAGCGGTCGAGGAATTCTAGTTCTTCGGGCGAAGGCGGAGCCCAGGTTTCGACAAAGCGTCCAGCGCAAGCGTCGATGCGGAGGGAGCCTTGCGGACTGACGATTTCGACCGGAATAGCGTCGAAGAATTCGTTGGCGAAGATGATTGTGGGAGTGTCCGCCGCCGACGGATTCTTTCGCCCCTCCGGGGCTTGGTCAGCTTGGCGAACTGACCCACGGCTTGCGCCGTGGGCTGCATTGTGTCGCCGCTCCGCGGCTGCGAACAGAATGCTTCCCGCATTGGCGTCGAGGGAGGCGGACGAAATGAGTTGTGTCTTTCCCGATTGAATATGCCGGTTCAAAATTGTCTCAATGCGCTCTCGTAACGCCGGCGATCGTTCTTCCAGAACATAGTGCAACGCAGAAAAGAAATCAGGGAACTTCTTTTCGGACCAATCGAGCATATCTTGAGCGAAAAGGCCGCGGCCGGGGCCGACTTCTCTCAACGTGATGTGGTGCGGGGAGCCCAGGACGCGCCACATCTCCTCGAACTGGCGCGCCAGCAGGCGCCCGAAAACTGCGTGAACGTCGCTCGAAGTGTAGAAGTCTCCCGCTTTGCCGAACTGGGCGGCGTTGCGCGAGTAGTAGCCGAAGTCGGGATCGTACAGGCACAACTCCATGTAGCGCGAGAAAGGGATCGGACCGCGTTCCCGAATTTGCTGTTCGATCTTTTGACGGAGAGTGCTCACAGTCCCTGCTGGCGGCGGTCGGCGCGATCCTGCGGCGTGCGGATAAACATCTCCATGAAGTAGTCGTGCAAGGCGTCGAAGAGTTGGCGCTGAAAGCTCCATTCGAACTGCGGATGGTCGAGATCGCGGGGATGCAGGTCGAAATAGTAGGTGTGCACGGGAACGGATTCGTCTCTGAACTTAATGATGATCTCGACGCTTTCGCCCTTGGCGCGCGCGGAGAAGTTCAGCAGAGGATGCTCGTACAGCCGCAGCTGAGCATTGACGCGATCGAGGCGAACCTCGGCTGGAGTGGGCACGGAAGCATTGTACAAATCAGAAGGGCAAACCCGAATGCTTCCGTGCGAAATCCCCACGTCTCGCAAATGAGGCGAGACGTGGGGCACCCTCACTTCGAATTACCATACGCGGCAAACATTCGCCGGCATCATGGGCTGGCCGACTTTGCAGCCAAAGGCCTTTCCGAACTCTGGGATGTTCTGAACCACCCCGTTCACGCGGAATTCGCGAGGGGAATGTGGATCGGTTTGCACCTGCAAGCGCAATTGTTCGGGCCGCGTGCTTCCGCACCAGTTCTGGCCGTGGCCCAAAAAGAACTGCTGGATCGGGGTGAAGCCGTCCTGCTTCTGGTTCAGGTCGATGTTCTTCCTCTTGGCGTCCGCCAGAAACGCGATGAACGCGAGGCGCAGTCCGCCGTTGTCGGCAGTATTCTCACCGAGAGTGAGCTTGCCATTTACTTTCGCGTCGTCGACCGCGACGAAATTGCCGTACTCTTTCACGGTGCAATCCGCTTTTTCTTCAAACTTCTTTGCGTCTTCGGCGGTCCACCAGTCGGAGAGATTGCCCTTGCCGTCAAATTGCCGTCCCTGATCGTCGAAGCCGTGGGTCAGTTCGTGGCCGACGACTCCGCCAATGTGGCCATAGTTTTCCGCATCGGTGGCCTTGGGGTCATAGAAAGGCGACTGCAGGATGCCGGCCGGAAAGTTGATGTCGTTCATGCTGGGGTTGTAGTAGGCATTGACAGTCGGCGGAGTCATGCCCCACTCGCCGCGATCTACAGGCTTACCAATTTTATTGATCTGCCGGAGGTTTTCAAAAATGGCCGCGCGTTGCGTATTGCCGTAAACGTCATCGCGTTCCACAATCAGTTTGGAATAGTCGCGCCAGTGGTCGGGATAACCAATTTTGTCGGCGATGGCCTTGAGTTTGATCTTGGCGCGGGCCTTGGTTTCTGGGCTCATCCAGTCGAGGGTGTCGATGTCCAGATCCATCGCATTCTCGATGTCGTGCACCATCTGGAGCGTTGCTGCCTTGCTGGACGGCGGGAATTCCTGCGTGACATAGACTTGCCCCACAGCCTCGCCCAGCGCGCCATCAGTCGCTTGCACGCAACGCTTCCAGCGGGCCTGCTGCTCGGGTTGTCCTCTCAGCTTGTGGCCGCGGAAGTCAAAAGTCTCTTCGTCCAGGGCTTTGGGCAGTGCAATTGAATCGGCGGATGCGATCAGTTGCCAGCGCAAGTACGCTTTGATTGTCTTCAGATCGGTCGAATCGAGCAGCGTGTTGAGCGCCTTGAAAAAATCGGGATTGGTAACGTTAATCTGTTTCACGCTGGGGAAGCGCGACTCGGAGAGTAGGCTGGCCCAGTTCAGGCTTGGGGTCATCTTTTGCAGATCGGTGACTTCCATTAGATGGTAGACATTCTTGGGATCGCGGCGTGAAGTGATGTCCATGGAGGCCTTGGCAAGCGCAGTCTCCAGTTGGAAGATGCTCTGAGCATCGCTTTCCGCTTCGCTGTCGGACTCGCCCAGCAGCTTCAGAGTATTGGTGATGTGCTGCACGTATTGCTTGCGGGTTTTTTCCGCTGCATCGCCGGTGCGGAAATAATAATCGCGTTCGGGCAGGCCCAGGCCGCCTTGATCGGCCGCCGCAATCTGCTGGGACGCGTCCTTGAAGTCCTGCTGCTCGCCCAGCCCAAGAAACGCATTCACATTGATGAGCTGATAATGCGCCAGCAACGGCGTCAATTCACGCTTGTCCTTAAGTGCGGTAATGCGGTCGAGTTCGGGCTGGAAGGGCTTCAAGCCTTTTTGATCAATTGCGTTTGTGTCCATGCAGGCAGCGAAATAGTCTCCAGTTTTCTGCTGGTTGGGTGTGCGATCGGCGCCGCCGGCAGCCACGCTTTCCAGCATGGTATGCAGGACGTATTCGTTGTGCTCGAAAATCATCGTACCGGTGCCGTAGCCGGAGCGGTCGCTGGGGAGGGGGTAATACTTGGTGAAGTTTCCGCAAGCGTATTGAAAAAAATTCACACAGGGATCTGCGGAAGTATCGAGAAAGCGCTCATCCAGGCCGGGCGGGAGAGGTTTCTGCTGAGTGGGCGCTTCGCTCTTGGATTGGGCTGCGGTGAGTGCGCAGAACAGGGCAGCGACAAAAACGTGCATAGCTAACAGGGCAACTGAGATTTGTGATTTCATCGTTTCCTTTGAGCAGTATTTATGCAGCGCACGATGCCAATGCGTTTTGCCGCATGCTGTATCAGTACAAATGAGAATTTCCCGCTAATCGTACTCGACATCAATGGCCGTCGCTACTCATATCGGAGAGCTTCGATCGGATTGAGGCGCGCGGCTTTGATGGCCGGCAGCATTCCACTGATGATGCCGACAAAGCTGAGAATTGCGGTCGACCAGATCAGCGTAGCGGAGTCGATGTAGAGATGAATGTCGCCTTCGCTGGCATTGTCTTCAAACGCGCTCCACAGGGTGAGCGATCCTACCGACCACGAGACCAGATATGCAAGAACCACGCCCAGCAGGCCGCCCAGCGCGGTAATCACCAGCGCTTCGGCGAGGAATTGAAACAGAATGTGCCAGCGATGCGCGCCCAAAGCTTTTTCTACGCCGATTTCGCGGGTGCGCTGGGTCACTGAGACTAGCATGATATTCATCAGGCCGACGCCACCAATGCCCAGCGTCAGCAGACCGATAAAGCCCAGCAGAATCTTGATCCCGGTGGAGATCACCTGCAAGTCCATGAGATCGGCGAAGACGTCGAAGACGAAGATGGCGCGGTGATCCTTGGGATCGAAGCTGTGGTGAAAGGCCATGGAATCGCGGACGGCCTTCACAATTTTTGCGTGATCACCTTCATACTCCATGACGACCGAGCTCAGATAGTAGGTGTTGATCAGATCACTCATGGCGCTGAAAGGAACGTAGACGTGCTCGTTGATATTGTCGTCCCCGTTCTGCACCTGATGTTTAAGTACGCCGACGATTTGATAGGAGATGCCGTCGAGGCGAAGGTTTTCGCCCAGCGCGTTCTGGCCGGAGAACAATTTTTTCTTCGCGTCGGAACCGATTACCGCGACGCGCGTGTGCGTGAAGTCGTCGGCTTCGCTGAAGAAGGTGCCTTCCGCGACATCCATTTTGCGCATTCGACCGTATGAAGCGTATACGCCGCTGACGCCATAGTTCGCGCTGCGCGTGCTATAGGCGACCACGCAATTCTTGAAAGCCTCCGGCGAAACTCGCTTCAACAACGGGACTTCGGCGCGGATGTAGTCGAGATCGTTGACCGTGAGCCGAACCTGAGTGCCCGCCTTGGTGCCTCCAGCCTGCAACTCGGTGCGGCCGGGAAAAATGAAGACGAGATTGGTGCCGAAAGAGCGGAAGGCTGACCACAATCCGCGCTCGAAGCCGGTGCCGTAGGCGAGCAGGAGCACGACCGTCGCAATGCCCCATGCCATACCGAGCATGGTGAGCACGGTGCGGCGCCGATTGTGGCGGAGCGCATTGTAGGCCTGGGTGGCGAGGTCAATGATCATGGAAACACAGCTCCTAGCTTCTAGCTCCTAGCTTTTAGCTTGAACCTTACTAGCCCTCGTTCGATTGCTTTGGCTAGAAGCTAGCAGCCAGGAGCTAGCAGCTGCTTTTCTTACTCCTGCCGCAACGCTTCTACCGGCGGCAACAACGCCGCTTTGCGCGCCGGATACAGACCCGCCGCTATTCCTGCAATTGCCAGAGAGCCGATGGCCGCCGACGCAGACGCAGGAATGATTCGGGGCGTATCAAAGCCTTCAGGCGAGGGCAACATTGCGAGCAGGGTTACAAACCCGGTGGCTATGGCCAACCCGATGCCACCGCTGAAAGCCGTGAGAAACGCGCCTTCGATGAAAAATTGCGTCAGAATGGCGCGATAGGTTGCGCCCAGCGCTTTGCGCAGGCCGATCTCTTTGGTTCGCTCGGTCACCGAGACCAGCATGATGTTGATGATGCCGATAGCTCCCAGACCCAGCGTCACGACGCCGACCACGCCCAGGAACCAGTCCATGGCGTCGAAGATCCTTCCCACCCGCTTCATGTTTTCGATGGTGTCCCAATCTTCAAAGGCGTCCTGCAGCTTGGGACTGAAACCGTGGCGGCGCGCCAGGATACGATGAATTTCGTCTTTCGCCTCGGCGTGCAGATCTTTAGAGATCGGCTGATAGTTGAGGAACGAAATCGCGTCTTCGGAATTTGCTTTGGTCAATGGAAAGAGATCGCGCATGGTTTCGATGGGGATGAAGATTCGCGAGTTCGTTCCGTTATTGCCGTCGCGTCCTACTTTCGCGACTACTCCGACCACGTCGAAATTGATTCCGTTCAACAGAATCGTCGAGCCTACCGCCGGCCGCCCGGGAAACATGTTCTTGAGCAACTCCCAGCCCACCACGGCCACACGGCGGCGTTCCGAGTTGTCCTTTTCGTTGAACCAGCGGCCTGGTTCAACGGGCACGTTACGTATCTGGTTGTAATCAGAGGCCACGCCGAAAACCTGGCCATTGGTCGAGCCGTAGTCGCTGACCGCGCGAATATCCTCGCGGTTTAGCACGGGCGATAACGCGCCTACGAACTGAGCCTCACTGCGGACCGCCAAATAATCTTTGTAGGTGAAGTAATAAGTTTTCCCGGACTGAGTACTGCCTTCGACCGCAGGAATCCGTCCGGGAAACATGAACATGATGTTTTGTCCCAACGTGGCCAGCTGCTTTTCCTGGCCGCTGCGGAAGCCTTCTCCCAGGCCGACCAGCAACAGCAGGGAGCCAACGCCCCAGGCGATTCCAAACATGGTGAGGAACGAGCGCAGCTTGTGCGCCCACAGCGTGGACAGGGACTGCCGAATGATGTCGAAGAGCATTCGCATAAAGCTGTGGCAGAATCATGCCCCCACGCCTCCGGGGAGGGGCGCGGGGGCACCCGGGTAACGTTCGGGCGAGGGGTCTCAATCCCGCCCAACCATCTGATCAGAGATACGCAGCCGAGTTCGGTAAAGTTCCCCGCTGGGTAGTTAGGTATTTAGACCTCGACTGCCGCGAAAAGGTTAGCCGGACCCCGGACTCAAAATGGCATGCAGGCCTCGCCGTAACGCACAAAAAATTACAAACAAGAAAGAAGTTATTCGTGCACATAGGCCAGGTTGTCGAATCTTAGACCGTCGCCATGAGTGAGTGCGATGCTGATCCGTGAACTCGCTTCAGACCATCCTGTGCGTATCCGTCGCAGTTCGCCGGGTTTGAGAGTCATTGATATGTCGCGCGCGCCGTCCGTGTGGACTGCGATGCTTGCCTCCGAGGTCCCGCCGTTATAAACATCGACGCCGACAAATACGCGGGGATTGGGAAAGGAAAATTCCAACTCCCGGGCGGCAGGTTCGGCGGGAACCAGGTTGAAGGTGCCGAACTTGCCGCTGGGCACGCCAATCTTCCACTCATGCTGCGGCCAGTCGAGGATTCCGGAGGGATATGAACCGCTTAGTTCCGTTCCCGAGGCCAGATGCGGATCGTCGAAGGTGACGTAGAGCGGAGGAACGCTTTCCCGTGTTTCTTGTGCATGCTTGCCCTGAATGTCGATGTCGCGCGCGCCGTCATGACGAATTCGCAGCACGCGGGTTGACTCGTCAAAAATAAACCCCGGCTGATCGAGAGCCTTGCGCTGCCGCAAAGGCCGTCCGTTCGCAGTCACGGACTCCGGACTGAAGTTAAGCCGCAGCACGTCGTTGGACTCAGGGTCGAAAGTGGAATAGGTCACCGAGCCTTTACCGTAGCTGATTTTCGTGACCACGGAAGACGAGCCCAGTAAGTGCGACTCGTCGGCGGGCGCCCACTCGGGGACGGCCCAGAAGGCGTCCATCAAACGCCGTGGGCCATCTGCGAACTGGTCCGTGAACCACCATTGGTTTTCGCCGAACGGAGCATGGGCTCCGCCGGGAAGTCCTTGAAAATAAGTTACCCAATTGAAGGACCGAAACGCTGCTTCGCGATATTCCGGATCGCCGGTCTTGGCAAAATACAGGGCTTCGACGGCGGCCAAGCGCGCGGTGTGGCTGTCGCAACATTGATTCGGGAGGTTGCAGCAGAAACTCTTGCCGTCGCCTTGTTCCGTGGTCACGGTCGCGCCGTGCACAATGTACTTGGGCCATTTTGACGTGGTCTTTACCCAGGCAATCAGCTGTCGCGCATGCTCCTTCCACTGCGGGTCTTTTTCCGGATGCAATAGAACATAGCGTGCAAATTCCAGAGGGATCACCTGATTCATGTTTCCCATGGTGGGTGCGACGTCTTCGAAATAGCCTACCCACACGTTGTTGGTGAGCGGATACGTCTTAAACCATTGCCAGGCCAGCTGGCGGACGCGGGCGTAACCGGCAACGTCGCCCAGACGCAGCCGCAGGAGTTCGTCGAACAGCATGATGGGCTCTATGACATTCGCCGAATAGGGTCCCATGGGGGCGCCTTCGGTCCTGCCGTCGCGCGCATAACATCTCACCGGCCACGGAGAGTGGGTCTCGTCTCCGCGTTTGTAGTTCTTGACCAGCGCATCGGCGCACAGGATGGCGGCCTGCAGGTACTTCGTGTTGCCGGTCATCTCGTACAGCCGGAGGTAGGCGTACCCATCTTCACCAACGACGTGAGGCTCAACGTAATCTTTGCCATGCCGGCTCCAGCCGCTGTAGTGCCGGGCCCCGGGATCGGCCGATGGGTAGGGCACTCGCGCCCATGCATAATCCGCGGGAGTGCGGCCATTTTCCACTTCGTAATCGACGAAGTCTTCAAGGAAGGTGAGAGTCCGGGGATCTCCGGTGTAGGGATAGAGGCGTTCCACAAAACCCTGCAGCATCGCTCGCAGGTATCCAGTTGAGTTTGCCCAGGTTTTGTCGGGGATTAGTTCGTAAGTCGTCCGATCGAAATCGAAGCAACAGTGATAATAGTAAAGTCGCTGGCGGTTGTACTGATCCCACAGGATGGTCCACTGCGAAAGAAAATGGGACGAGTAGGAATAGCCGACGTTGCCGGGCATCGGCCAGGGCAGAAGTTTTCCCTGCGCGTCCAATTCAACTGGGTGGCCGGCGATGCTGGGCTGATCGACGGTCGAGACTACGGGAAACGGCTTGGGCGTTTCTTGGGCCAGGGTGGTTGCGGTGAACATGAGTGCCACCGCGACTGTGGCGAGTTGGGCCCTTCGCGCCATGTTGATTGCCTGATCACACCCGACTAAGCGGCTGCACGCGTTCTGCCGCGACCGTTATTGGTGTCTACCGAGGATTTGTCACGCTGGGACTAACCACTGATCACGATTTCTCTTTCGGCCGTTCGTAGGCCTTCTGGAGGTATTTCCGGGCTTCTTCGAGAGCGCCGAAGGTATTGTCGTTGGTCTGAAGGGCCTGACGATATTCGTTCACCGCCCGTTCGCGCTGGCCCGTGATATCGAAAATTTTGCCGAGCTGAATGCGGCTCCAGACTTCGGTCCAGCGTGGATCTCCATCGCCGTTGAGGCCTTCGCGGTAAGCGTTGGCTGAGGACTGGTAGTTGCGCTGCAGGAAAAAGACTTCGGCAATGCGATAGTGGGCGAGGGAACTATTCTTGTTGAGGTCGAGGGCTTTGTTGAACTCCAACAGCGCGCCGGTTAGATCTCCCTGTTGCTGCATCGCCTGCCCGCGCAGGATGGATGCGCGCAACTTCACGTCGCTGGAGTTGGTGAGTACGCGGTGATCCGGATCGACCGCAATGCGCCGCGGGCGGCCGAAGGTCTCAATCGAAAAAGGCGAATTCGTGCCCACGACTTCCACTCGCTGATTCTCGGTTTTTCCGTCAGTATCAATTCGCAGGTCCACGGGCATGCGGAACAGATCGAGATCCTGAGAAATTTCGCCGGTGACGCGGAATCCCGGAGCTCTTTCCTGTTGGGCCTTCGATTCCTTGGCAAAATTGCCGCCCAGACGGTAGGTGGTGTACTTCACCTTGAACTCGGGGGCGCCGGTGGAATCGAGCCACTGGGAGAAGAACCAGGTCAGCTGCTGCCCGTTGTTTTTCTCAGCGACCTCGCGGAAGTCGTCGGTAGTCGCCGATTTTCCGGCGAATTGCGCGGCAAATTCGCGCATCGTCTTGTTGTACTTGTCCTCGCCCAGCACCGAGCGCAGCATGTGCAGGATCATCGCGCCCTTGTCGGTGGCCAGCGATTGAAATTCGGTGGAGAAAATGTCGAGCTTGCTGGCCTGCGAGAGTGGCACCGTATCGTAGGCTAAGGCGCCCACCGACATATCCTTCACCGCTTCTTCCAGGCCTGCGGCCCCGGCCGCATTCTCTACATACATCGCCTCCGAATAGCGGGAGAAGCCGTCACTCAACCACCAGTCATCCTTGGTGGCCGGACTCACGGAGACGCCCCACCACTGATGGGATATGGCGTCGGCGAGCAGGCGGTAGTTCGTTTTCTCGGTGATGGAAGGTCCCGCCAATCCGGCGATTTCTGGCGCCCAAAGGTAGGGCAGCGTGTCTGCGGGCAATTCCACGATGTTCATTTTCTGCGATGGCGGCAGGCCGTACAGCGTGATGAAGTAGCTGAACTCCTGCACCGCGGTCGTGGTATAGGCCGGAGCCAGACTCTGATGCGTGGGCTTGAAAAAAACGTGAAGGTCCAGGCCAGCTTCGTCGCTCTTATATTCCGGCGCAAAAACTCCGGCAACGATAGTCCCGGGGAAACTGGGCTTGGTGGAAACGAAGGTGAAAGTCTTGGTGGGTAGAACGCTGGCGTTGGGCTTCTTCGAAGCTGCTGCATCCGTGACGCTGGACTGGCCGCTGCCGATTACCAGCATATGCGCGGGCACGGTCACGCTGATGGTGGACGTGAAACGGTTGAGGCCATAGCCGCTGACCGGGAACCAGCGTCCGGCATAGAGCAGGTAGCTGGTGTCGTCGCCGATATAGGCCAACTTGAGGCCGGGCACCGGGCTGTTGTCGGCGCTTTCCAGCGTCCCGTCGTATTCGAAAGTCAAGGTGGTAGAGGCGTCTTTGGACAAGCCCGCAGGCAACGGCACGCGGACGGTGGAATCCTGGGTCACGCGCTCGGCAGACAGAGGCTGGTTCTTTTCATCCGTCACCTTGGTGACGCGCAGGTCATTGTGCAGTTCGAAGACAGCGACGCTCAGATCCTGCAGGGCCGTAAATTTGACCTTGGCTCGAGCCGAAATCTGATGGAGATGGGGGTCGAGTTCAGCCTCGATACGATAGTCGTCGACGCGAAGGCGCGCCTTTTCCGCCGCCCGCGACGGGATCGCGAGCAGAACCAGCAATGCCAGAGTCAGGGAACTCGTAAGGACGCTCAGAGCGCGCCGAGGGTAAATCCACATTCAGGAGGTTCTCCAGGCAATGATAACCCATTTCCTATGATGAAGATTCTCCCGCAAAAGATGCTGGGAGCACAAGGTTTAGGGGAGCTCTCTAGCTTTTAGCCCTTAGCTCTTAAGCTTTTAGCCAAACCAAGGCCTGGAAGGCTCAGAATGATTTCGGCGGCCCGGTCTGCGGGGTGCTGAACGGCGCCAGAATCATTCTTCGGCGGGCGAAGACGGGCCTTGACGCGTGTCAAGCCGTCCAGCATACGCTGTCGGGGAGGGCCGTCGGGCAGGATCTCCTGCAAACGGGAGAAGACATTTTGAGCATTAAAGTTGTGCTGTATCAGTTCAGGAACGACTTCCTCCCCGGCGATCAGATTGACCATGGCAAAGTACGGGACCTTCACCCGCGGCTTGCCCAGCAGATAGGTGAGCGGTGAGACGCGGTAGACCATCACGAACGGTGTATTCATCATGGCGGCCTCAACCGTGGCCGTGCCGCTGGCGACAATTGCAGCGCGGGAGTGGCAGAGCGCGGGCAGGGCGTCGGAAACGAGGGTGATTTTCCATTTGCCGATGAGGGTCAGCAGGAAATTGCGGTCGAGTGTGGGGGCGACCGGAAGCAGAAACTCATATTCTGAACCAAGCAGCGCCGCCGATTCGAGAATCGTCGGCAGATTCATGCGGACTTCCTTCACGCGGCTGCCGGGCATCAGGGTAATCCACGGTTTGGCGGGGTCCAGACGAAATTGTGCCGCGTAGTCGTTACGTTCGATCGCAGGGTTCGGCAATTCCGCCAGTGGATGGCCAACGAAAGTCGCGTCCACGCCCCGCTCGCGATAAAACTGCTCCTCGAAGGGAAAGATCACCAGCGCCTTGTCGATGTAGTTTCGCAGCAGGCGCACCCGTCCCTGCCGCCACGCCCAGAACTGTGGCGCGACGTAATACACCGTAGGAATGCCGCGTTTCTTCATCTGGCGGGCAACCCGCCAGTTGAATGCGGGGGAGTCGATCACGATTGCCAGGTTGGGCTTGCGCTGGTCAGCGGCACGGATCAAACGCTGATAGAGCCCATAGATTTTCGGCAGGTGGCTGAGAATCTCGGTGATGCCGACGACCGCCAGGTCCTTCGCGTCGACCACGGTATCGCAGCCGGCAGCCCGCATGCGTTCCCCGCCGACGCCGAAGAATTCGAGCTGCGAAGTCGATGCGCAGCGAGAGGCTTGTGTGGGGACGGGCGACTCGCCCGTCCCGGAGCGAAGCTCCGCAAGTTCTCGGCTGGCGGCCCGCCGTAGCGCCTCAATCAGCTGCGCACCATACATTTCCCCCGAAGCTTCGCCGGCTGAGATCAGGATGCGCAAGTGAGCATTGTAATCGCCACGTCGGGGGGATCGTTCGAGGTGGACCGGGTGGAAGAATTAATCGTCCGCGCTGGCGGTGACCTCGGCATTCGCGGGCGACCGCGCCACATTCAGCTCCTGATCTTTGTATTGCAGCTGATAGAGCTTGAAGTAGATGCCGCGTTGGGCGAGCAGTTCCTGGTGGGTGCCCATTTCGCGGAGTTGGCCTTTGTGCATGACGATGATCTTATCCGCTCGCTGCACGGTGGAGAGACGGTGGGCGATGATCAGCGAGGTGCGGCCTTCGACCATCCGGCTGAGTGCGTCGCGTACTTTGAATTCGGTCTCGGTATCCACGCTTGAGGTGGCTTCGTCGAGAATAAGAATCTTTGGCTCGTGGGCAAGCGCGCGCGCGAAGGAGATAAGTTGCTTCTGGCCGGTCGAAAGCGTCGAGCCGCGCTCCCGAACCTCTTCCTGGAAGCCCTTGGGCAGGGCGCGGATGAAGTCGCCGAGATTCACGTCTTCGGCGGCCTTGGCGACGTGCTCGTCCTGGATGCGGTCGGTGCCCAGGCGGATGTTTCCGCCGATCGTTCCGGTGAACAGGAACGGATCTTGGAGAACGACCCCGAATCGGCTGCGCAGGTCAGCGAGATCCATTTCTTTTACATCGACGCCGTCGATGCGGATGGCGCCTTTTTGGACGTCGTAAAAGCGCAGCAGCAGCGAGATCAGAGTAGTCTTGCCGGCGCCGGTGTGGCCGACTACGGCTACGGTTTCGCCGGGTTCGATGGCGAAGGTAACGTCGCGGAGGACCCAGTCGGGAGTCGAGTCGATTGCCGCGGCACTGGCGTTCCGCTGTAAAGAGCCGGCCGAGCTTTGCTCGGTCGGACGGGCAAGAGTGCCCGTCCCCACACGAGCCGTGCCGCTTTCAACGTCACTGCTTTCCGCCTGCATCTCTCGGTACGCGAACCAGACATGGTCGAACTCGATCCTGCCTGGGCCCTCAGGCTTGCGAGTCACGGCCGGCGAAACGATGTCCACCGGGGTATCCAGCAATTTGAAGATGCGTTCGCTGGCTGCCATCGCGGACTGCAGAATGTTGTACTTCTCGCTGAAGTCCATGATGGGGCGGAAGAAACGCTGCGCGTATTGGGTGAAGGCGATCAGCACCCCGAGAGAAGCCGCAGTGGCGACCAGATGAAACGATACGAGCGACTGACGGCTGAAGTCGATGGAAACACTGTTAGCCGCGATGTGACGCATGACGTCCTGGCCGCCGAACCAGATGACGCTGGCAATCGCGACCGCGGAGAAAAAATCAACCACCGGATAGTAGAACGCGTAGGCCAGAATCGCGTCCTTGAACGCGTCCATGTGGCTGCGATTAATTTCCGAGAAGCGCTGGTAGGCCTTGCGCTCACGATTGAAAAGCTGCAGCACCACCATGCCGCTAACATGCTCCTGCAAATAAGAGTTGATGCGGGCGATGGCGGTGCGAATGCGGCGGTACGAGTCGCGCACTTTGTCGCGAAAAATCTTGGTCGCTATGACGATAAACGGGAGCACGGCAAAGGTGATCAGCGCCAGCTTCCAGTTCATGCACAACATGATGCCCAGGATTCCGATCAGCACGAAGAAGTCTTCAAAAATGGAAACCACGCCAGAGGTGAACATCTCATTCAAGGCGTCGACGTCGGTTGTGACGCGGGTGACCAGGCGGCCGACGGGATTCTTGTCGTAGAAAGCGACGTGCATGCGCTGCAGGTGGCGGAAAATCTGGCTGCGCAGATCGAACATAACTTTTTGTCCGGTCCATTGCATGAAGTAGGTCTGCAGGAATTCGAACACGAAAGTAAGAATCAGCAGGCCGAAGTAAATTGCTGAAATTTGCGCGATCCCGTGTAGCGGCCGCGGGCTGAGCCAACTCCACAAACCTGAGGTCGTGCCCTGCGCCGGCGCCAGATAACGGTCCACCGCGACCTTCACCAGGTAGGGTCCGAGCACGTCGCAGAAAGACTTGAGAATGATCGACGCAATGGCAATCGTCACCTGCCAGCGGTAGGGACGCAGATATATCAGCAGCCGCCGCATCAGGCGGCTGTCGTATGCTTTGCCTAGTATTTCCTCTTCGTGGGCCATTGTTTCCGGGACAACATTCTTATGCAGAACATCGCGAGCGGTGCTGGATCCATATAAAGCTGGATCCCTATAAACAGGTTAACCTAAATCGACGACAATGGCGGCGAAACACGAGGCAAAATGCTGGAGGGTGGGATAATCAGAACATGGTGCTGGGCCTATACATTTCTGTCCCCTTTTGCCGGACCAAGTGTAGCTACTGCAACTTCGCGTCCGATGTGTTTTCCCGCGCCATTTTTGAGCGCTATGTGGATCGCGTCTGCGCCGACGTGGCCAATGCATCGCAAATTGCGAAAAATATGGGCGGCCAGTTCGACCACGAGGTGGACACGATCTATCTTGGCGGCGGTACACCCACCGTACTCGATGCTTCTCAACTAGGACGCGTATTTGACGCAGTCCGGAAACAGTTTCAAGTTAGCCCGGACGCGGAAGTTACGGTTGAGTGCGCGCCGGGAACGCTTTCGGCTGACGTGATCGACACATTGTTAACCTGTGGCGTGAATCGCGTCAGCCTCGGTGTGCAGTCATTCGTCGACGTCGAGGCGGCGGCGGTCGGGCGGTTGCACAAGCGTTCCACGGTGCTGGACGACATTGCTCGACTGCGGGGGGCGGGGATTCACAACATCAATATCGATTTGATCGCTGGGCTCCCGCACCAGACGGCCGCAACCTGGCAGGAGTCGTTGGAAGAGACTCTTGCCACCGGAGTTCCACACGTCAGCGTCTACATGCTTGAAGTGGACGAGGATTCTCGACTGGGCCGCGAGGTAATCGCAGGGGGAACGCGCTATCACGCTCACTTCGTGCCGGACGAAGAGGCGACTGCGGATTTCTATCTCGCAGCCTGCGAGCGGCTGGAAGCGGCCGACATTACGCAATATGAAATCTCGAATTTCGCGCGCGCAGGTTCGCATTCGCGCCACAATCTCAAGTACTGGACGCGGCAGCCGTATCTCGGCTTCGGAGTGGACGCGCACTCGATGCTGGCCTCCGCGTTGCCGGACGCCGAAGCGGTACGCTTTGCGGCCCCGGATGTGCTGGAAAAATACGTTGCCGGCTCGCTCTCCGACAGCGCTCTGGTCTCGCAGACGGCCGCGCTGGAAGAGAATTTTTTTCTGGGGTTGCGCTTAAACCGGGGTGTGAGTCTACACCAGATCGCCGCAAGCTTCGGCCAGCAAATTGTCGAAAATCTAAGACCAGCGATCGGGCAACTGATTGCGGACAAACTGCTGGAGGAGTCCGGCGATTGCGTCAAGCTCACGGCGCGCGGAAGATTGCTTTCTAACGAAGTCTTCCAGGCTTTTCTCGCGCCAGTTGACTTACTGCCAAAGCCTCAGGTATGCCCCGACGCGGATATTCCCAAACCATCCGGTCGGTTGGGTGAAGCCTCGCGTCTCGCGGAAACCCCAGTAACGGCGCGGTGAATTGCGTTTCTCGGTTTTATCCCGCAGGTAACTTTTTAGCCGCTCCAACGCTATGTTCTAATCGAAATCGGGGGCCGAACCGCACGGTTACGATGTCGGCGCCCTCGTTTGCCGGAGGAACCTTGGATTTCCAACTGAACGAAGAGCAGTTGCAATTGAAGAAAAGCGTCCGCGATTTTGCCGAGCGCGAGATCAAGCCCAACGTCATGAGATGGGACGAGGCTGGCGAGTTCCCGCTCGCCACCATCAAAGAGTTGGGAAAACTCGGAATGTTGGGAATGGTTTTTCCGGCTGAATATGGGGGCGCCGGCATGGGCTATGTGGAATACGTCACCGCGATTGAGGAACTCTCGCGCGTGGATGGCTCGGTGGGAATTATTGTGGCGGCGCACACATCGTTGTGTTCGAACCATATTTTTCTTGCCGGCAACGAGGCGCAGAAAAAGAAATACGTCAGCAAGCTGGCGACCGGAGAATTCATCGGCGCCTGGGGATTGACTGAGCCGTCGTCGGGATCGGACGCAGGCAGTGCGCGCATGACGGCGGTACGAAGAGGAAACAACTGGGTGCTGAACGGCACCAAGACTTTCTGCACCAACGGTCATTATGCCGACGTTATCGTCGTGCTTGCGGTGACCGATCGTGCCGCGCACACGCATGGAATCTCCGCGTTCGTCGTCGAGAAAGATACCAGGGGCTTTCGTCCCGGCAAGAAGGAAAACAAGCTGGGACTGCGGGCAAGCGACACGGCCGAGCTGATCTTCGAAGATTGTGTAATCCCTGCGGAGAACCTGCTGGGTGGCGAAGGGCAAGGATTCCCCGACGCCATGCGCGTGCTCGACGGTGGACGCATCTCGATCGCGGCCCTGTCCCTGGGCATGGCGGAGGGCGCCTACGAAGCGGCCTTGAAATATTCGAAACAGCGCAAACAATTCGGCAAGGCCATCAGCGATTTTCAGGCGATCCAGTGGAAGCTGGCCGACATGGCCACCGAGATCGACGCCGCCATGCTGCTCGCCATGCGCGCCGCGTCAATGAAAGACGCAGGCATGAAGACCACGCAGGAATCGTCCATGGCGAATCTCTATGCCAGCGAAGTCGCCGTGCGGTGCGCCAACGAAGGTGTGCAGATTCATGGCGGCTACGGTTTCATCAAAGACTATCCCGCGGAAAAGTTCTACCGCGACGTGAAACTGTGCACCATCGGCGAGGGCACGAGCGAGATTCAGCGATTGGTGATTGCAAGGCAGTTGCTGAAGGATTAGGTCTCAGCCCAGCCCACATTGCATCTTTACTAACTGAAGATCCAAAAGTTGTTGAGTTTTTCGAGAACTGGGCTACTATTCTGCCGCAAGCATCGACGAACCCATGCGCATCGTTCGCGGCGCCTACTATTATCGACGGAAGCCAGTTGCGTTTCGCAATGATTACTGCCTCTCGTGCAAAGCGCCGCGACGATCCATCGCCATACGTAGCTTCGATGTAGGACACTTCTACTGGATTCCAGTTTTGCCCGTTGGCTTTTGGCGACACTGGGTGTGCAGCGTCTGTGGCCGCAAACCGCACTCCAGAAGACGCCGCCTGCTAAAGTGGACCACGCTTTATTCCCTGATGACCATCTCCGTCGCCTTTTGGACGGTGCCGGTTGACTCGGGATTTGCCATGATCAGCTGGGTGATTCGGATCGCAGCGCCGGTGGGAGCGGTTCTTGTTTTCCTGCGCCTGCTTCGATCGGGCACGCCCTTTTCGCTTCGAAGAAAACTCAGGTCGATACCGCCCGCCGCCGACACGATCTGTCCTTTCTGTTCCGTTCCTTTGGTCGCCGGTACTGGCGAGCGGTGGTCCTGTCCCACCTGTAACGTCGTCAGGTACTAGTCATCATATTAATCACCTAAACTAATCAATGCTGGCGCCGACGTTTCGCAGACTCCACCCGTGCTTTACACTGTTCGCTTGGACACTGCGGATCAAACTAGCGACATTCAGTCATTGAATATCGAAGCATGGATCGAGCCTTTGCGCGCGGGCGACGTGCGCACTCTGGCACGTGCGATTTCTGTGGTCGAGAACCGCGCCCCGGGATGGTCCGATCTTCTGAAGGCTCTCTTCCCGCATAGTGGGCGGGCCCGCGTGATGGGGTTGACGGGCGCGCCGGGAGCAGGGAAGAGCACGCTGGTTGACCACTTGGCGCGCTTCTATCGCAAGCAGAATCACACCGTAGGAATTGTCGCGGTAGACCCCACGAGTCCGTACACCGGCGGAGCAATTCTCGGCGACCGCATCCGCATGCAGGAACATTTCGCCGACCCGGGAATTTACATTCGCAGCATGGCGACCCGCGGATCGCTGGGCGGCCTGGCTCGCACAACCGCCGATGTCACCACCGTGCTCGATGCATCGGGTCGCGACATTATCCTAATCGAGACTGTCGGAGTTGGCCAGGATGAAATTGATATTGTGCGGCTGGCCGACATCACCGTCGTGATTCTGGTTCCCGGCATGGGCGATGATGTGCAGACCATCAAGGCGGGAATCATGGAGATCGCCGACATCTTCGTGATCAACAAAAGCGATCGCGAAGGCGCCGAGCGCGTGGAACGCGAGATTCGCGCTCTGCAGTCGCTGGCCCTGCGCCAGGATGGATGGACGCCGCCTATTGTGAAAACCGTTGCGACCGATGGCACTGGAATCGACGACTTGGCAGAGGCGATCGCCGGCTATGAGACTTATCTGCAAAAGGAGAACCTGACGCTGAAAAAGAGCGTGCAGAACTGGCAGGAGCGGCTGGTGGAAATGTTGCGAGACGTAATGCTCGAGAAAGCGCGCGCACAACTCGATAATGGAAACATGGCAAAGCTGGCGGCGGAAGTGGCCGAACATAAGCGCGATCCATATACGCTGGTGGAAGAGATTGCGGCGAAGGCAAGAAGCACGTAGCCCAGACACATTCGTCCGGGGCAGGTCAAGGCAGGCCCCGTGAGCCGGATTGGAGCGGGCGGACGAATGCATCCGCCGCTACGTGAGCAGGGATTGAAATTTCAATGTTTCAGATCGATCATCTCGGAATCGCTGTGCAGTCGCTGACCGCGGCCAAAGCAATTTACGAAAAGCTGGGCCTCAGCGTCTCGCCGGAAGAAACCGTAGAGCACGAGCAGGTACGGCTGGTGATGGTGCCGGTCGGCGAAAGCCGGCTGGAATTGCTCGAGGCTACATCGGAGAATTCAACCATCGCGAAGTTTATCGCTAAGCGCGGAGAAGGCCTGCACCATGTTTGCTTGAAAGTGCCGGATCTGGCTGCGGCGGTTGATCGCTTGAAGAAAGATGGCGTGCGGCTGGTATCGGATGAGATCAAGACCGGTGCGGGTGGGCACAAGTACATGTTTGTCCATCCCGCGAGCACGGGCGGGGTGCTGTTGGAACTGGTGCAGGCATAAACAACCATCCGCCACGGATTTCACGGATTGGCACGAATAGAAAAATCCGCAATGCTTCTTCTCGTTACCGACACTTCCGGCAAGCAAGGCAGCGTTGCATTGGCGCGTGGGGACGAACGCAATCGGAACGAGGTTGAGGTAATCGAAGTCGCATTTCTGGCCGGAGGAATGTTCTCCGCGCAACTGGTGCCGCAGATCGCAGCGCTTCTGGACAAGCATGATCTCGGCAAAGCCGATATCGACGCGTTCATTGTGGTCTCCGGCCCAGGATCGTTTACCGGGCTACGCGTGGGACTCGCCGCCATCAAGGCGCTGGGCGAGATTCTGAAGAAGCCCATCGTGGCGGTGTCGCTGCTGGAGGTCTTGGCCATCCAGAGTCGGCTTCAAGGCAAGGTTGTCGCTCTCTTGGATGCGGGGCGCGGCGACGCTTACTTCGGGGCGTACGAAATTGGCGCATCTGTGCGGGTTTTGCAGGAGCGTCTGCTGTCGAAAGATGAGTTCTTCTCCGCCGCCTCCGGATCGACGGTGATCACCGCCGACCCCGCCTGGGCGGCCGTAGCGCGGGAAGACGGTCTTTCCGCCATTCACGTTGATCGCGCGAGCGCTGAAGGGATCGCTCGCTTGGGCTTACGGAAGTTGCAAGCTGGTGAAACGGTCTCCCCGGAGGGGTTGGAGGCGAACTATATGCGACGCTCCGATGCCGAGATGTTTGTGAAAACCAGCCCCTAGATCCTAGCTTTTAGCTTGAACAATTGAATGCCTTGAATTCCCGAAAACCGCGTGCACATCCGCCCCGCAACCGTCGCTGACATTCCGACCATCATGAGTCTGGAGCGGCAGTCTGCGAGCGCGGGGCACTGGACTGAGGCGCAATACCGCCAATTATTTCGGCCTGAAAGTACGGCAAGGATCGTGCTGGTATCAGAGGCCGCGCCGCCCAGCGCATCCGGTCTCAAGTCCGATGCCGGCTCCGGTATTCTCGGATTTCTAGTTGCACAGCATCTCGCTCCCGAATGGGAATTAGAAAACCTCGTCGTAGCCCCGCGCGCTCGTCGGAGGGGCCTTGCAAAACGGCTTCTGAACGCTCTGTTAGCGGCCGCCAAAAAGACAAACAGCACCGCAGTCTTTCTTGAAGTCCGGGATTCGAATGCAGCCGCGCGAGCGCTCTACGAGAAAGCTGGATTTAGGCAAGTAGGCCGTCGATATTCGTACTATACGAGTCCCTCGGAAGACGCGGTTCTGTACCGCCTTACTCTTGGCTAAGCCTGTTCTCATGCTGAGACTAACCACTGAGATTAACCACGGAGATTGCACCACTTTTTTGGCATTGAACCCACTTTTGGCGTGTGCTAGCCTGAATTCATATCCCGGTTGGAGGTCTGCTGGATGCTGACTTCGAGAGACCAACTTCTGACCAATCACGAAGAATTTCGCAGATTGGCTCAGGAGCACACGCAATACGCAAAACGCCTAGATTCACTCACCCAAAAACGTTACCTCAGCGAAGACGAAAAGCTGGAAGAAGTCCGGCTGAAAAAGCTGAAACTGCGCCTGAAGGACCAGATGGAGTCCATCGAGCGCGAGTATCGGCAGCACTACGGCGTTAACGTAGCCTAAATTCTGGCGAACCTCCAAGCGGCTCCGACCGTTTAGGGAGGGATGTATCTACAAAGGGGCGCTATACAGCGCCTTTTTTTATTTATACTTACAGAGCTAGGACGATAAGCGGCGTCGCCCGCTCCTAATCTTCCCATGGTTCGTGACGGCTACTTTTACGGGCTGGGTTTAATCGCCGCCGCAGTTCTGCTCGGCTGGCTGACCCATCCGGCATGGGCGATCATCCCCTCCCTGCTGGCCGTTTTCTTTCTGTGGTTCTTTCGCGATCCCGAGCGCGCAATTCCGCAGGATCCAGGCGCGGTAGTTTCCCCCGGCGATGGCAAAGTCACCGACGTTTCGACGGTCACGGTCGGAAACGAACCGCAGACGAGAGTGAGCATTTTCCTGAGTGTGTTCGATGTGCACGTAAACCGGTCGCCTATTGCGGGCGTGGTTCGCGATGTCCGCTACCAGCGCGGAAGTTTTCTCGACGCCAGAAATCCGGCATGCGCCGAGCAAAACGAGCAGAATATTGTCACTGTGGAGGGCGACGAGAAGGTTGTTTTCAAACAGATTGCGGGACTGCTGGCCCGGAGAATTGTGTTCCAACCAAAGGTTGGAGACCGGTTGGAGCGGGGCCAGCGCGTCGGGCTCATCAAGTTCGGATCGCGGGTCGATGTCTTGCTTGACGGCTCTGCTCGCATGAATGTGAAAATCGGCGACCGCGTCAAAGGCGGCGCCAGCATCCTGGCCTATCTGCAACCGCACGGCGCGCTGACGGCCGCGGGAAGCGCTGGAGCCGTGCAGAGGACGACTTGATGGACCAGATCGCCCCCAAAGCGCGCGGCCGGCACAGCAAAGGGATGTACATTCTTCCGTCGCTCTTTACCACCGCCAACATGGCGATGGGCTACTACGCCATTCTGCAGGTCATGCACGCTACTGCGGCCGAGTACTGGCACCTTGACAATGCGGCCAAGGCCATTGGATTTGCGGTGTTGTTCGACGGACTGGACGGCCGCATCGCGCGTATGACCGGCACGAGCAGCGATTTTGGCAAGGAATTGGACTCTCTCGCCGACGTAATCGCCTTCGGCGTGGCTCCAGCGATGCTCGCATGGAGTTGGGGATTTAATCTGATGCCGACGGTGGTCCTGACCGAATGGCATATCAAGTTGGCGCAGCTGGGAGCGATCGCCAGTTTTCTGTTTCTCATGGCGGGAGCGAGCCGTCTGGCCAGGTTCAATATCACCAGCAATCCGCAACCCTCGAATCCGGGTCGTCCCGGGAAGAAGTATTTTGTCGGCATGCCCATTCCTGCGGGCGCGGGCGTGGTTTCCGCGGTAGTTCATTTTACCGGCGGAGATCCGCTGTTCTCGTGGTACACCGCCCTGGTGTGGCTCGCCATGGTGACGACGGTCGGCTACCTTATGGTGAGCACGTGGCGCTTTTACAGTTTCAAGGACATCGACTTCCGCACTCGCCATCCTTTTCGTCTGATACTTTTTCTGGCCGCGCTGTTTGCTTCCATCTGGTTCTTTTCACGCATCATGCTTTTTGTCATCGCTCTGATCTATATGATCTCCGGCGTTTTCTGGCGCGTGCAATGGATTTTCCGTCGCCGCCGTGACCGTCCGCCGCCGCCCTACAAGGAGGCTTCGCAGGCCTCGTGAACGATTCTGTCAAAGCCCCGTCGGCGTCGCATCCCCTCGCGGCCCGTGGAAATCTCTATCGCGCTGCGATTGTGGGGGCTGCTTCTCTCAAGGGAAAAGAAGTAGCCGAAATGCTGAACGAGCGTAATTTCCCTGCCGCCGATATTCGCCTCCTGGATGACGACCAGTCCATGGGCCAGCTCGAAGCCATGGGCGACGAAATCAGCTTCATTCAGCGGGTGCGCGCCGAGCAATTCGAGAATGTGGACTTCGTTTTTTTCGCCTCGGATGAGGAAAGCACGCGCAAAAACTGGAAGGACGCTCGCGATGCCGGCGCCGCAATTATCGATCTCTCCGCATCTTTGGAAAACGAGCCCGGTGCCAGCGTGCGGTCGCTGTGGGTGGAGCGCGAACGTGGACAAATTCCAGCGCTTGAACTGCAGCCGGGTCCCTGCGTATCCGCGCACCCGGTCGCGATAACGCTGGCGCTGCTGCTGTTGCGGGCCAGGAAAGCCGGTGCGATCAGGCGCGCAGTCGTCACAATTTTTGAACCTGCTTCGGAGCACGGCCAGCGCGGGATGGACGAATTGCACCAGCAGACCGTGAACCTGCTCTCTTTCCAATCTCTGCCCAAAGATGTCTTCGACGTGCAGGTGGCGTTCAACATGGTGGCGCGTTACGGCCAAAAGTCGCAGCCCGCGCTTGATTCGATCGAAGGCCGCATCGTTCGCCATTATCAGAAGATTGCCGGCGCCGACGCTCCGCAGCCTTCGCTGCTGTTGCTGCAAGCTCCCGTCTTCCACGGTCATGCCCTGGCTGTCTTTCTGGAGTTCGGCGGTCCCGTGGATGTACCGGCCCTGTCGCAGGCACTGATAGGCGATCACGTAACGATCCCCGGGGCGGAGGAAGATTCGCCGAGCAATGTTAGTTCCGCGGGGCAGCCTGACATCCAGGTCTCGCTGAAGTTGGATCCCACGCAAGCAAACGGCATTTGGCTGTGGGCGGCTGCCGACAATCTCCGCATCTCGGCATTGACCGCGGTGGAATGCGCAGAAAATATGATGGCCACGCGCCCGACGGGGAAGATCCAATGAAGGGGCGACCTGCATCTTTGGCGCTGCCCTTCTTCGCCTGTTTATTTCTCAACGTGGGATGCGGTTACCACACTGCCGGGCACGTGGTGCAGCTTCCCGAGAATGTTAAGACCATCGCAGTGCCGGCGTTCAAGAACGAAACGCTTACCTATCGCATCGAGCAGATGCTGACCGCCTCGGTGGTGCGCGAGTTTACGACGCGCACTCACTATCGCATTGTTAACGACACTGGCGAGGACGCCGACGCTACTCTGCGCGGAACCATCCTGTCCACCACCGCTTCTCCGCTTACCTACGACACCTCGAGCGGGCAGGCAGCCAGCATCCTGGTAGTAGTCAGCATGAGGATTTCGCTCATTGACCGGAACGGCAAGGTGCTGTACCAGAATCCGGCGTATCTGTTTCGCGAGCAGTACGAAGTTTCGCAGGATCTGACCAGTTTTTTCGAGGAGGATTCCCCCGCCTACCGCCGCCTGTCGCAGGATTTCGCCCGCACCCTGGTCTCCAACATTCTGGAGGGATTCTAAGGTGTTACAGTGGCGGGAGGTCGTCCGTCGTTGCTCGTTGGTCGTTGGCGAATCGTTCGTTCGTAAGTTATTGGTGGTTGGCAGACGACCAACGACTAACGACCAACGACGCACTCCGGAGAGCTCTTAATGCGCGCCTTCGCCCAAGCCGAGCGCTTCGTTAGCGAACTGGAATCGCGCAAGCTGCGCGCGGCCTACGTCTTTGTGGGCGATGAAGCATTTTTCCGCAAGCGCTTTCGGGATGCGATTCTCGAACATCTGGTTCCGGCCGATTTGCGAGATTTCGGTTTCTTCGAGTTCGATCTCTCTGAAAATGATTTGGCGGAGGTTCTGGACCGCGCCCGTACTCCTTCGCTGATGGCGCCATTTCAGGTTTTTTTTGTGCGCGGCGTGAAAAATCTCTTTGGCCGTGGGTCCAATGAAGAGAAGCTGGCGGCGATTGAGGAGTACTGCAAAAATCCGAATCCCGACGCAATGATCGTGTTTGTCGCCGACCACATCAGCATTCCCGCCGACGTGCGAAGGATGGAGATGCAGGACAAGGAACGCTATCAGCGCATCCGCGAAACCATGGGCCAGTACTGCGGCATCGTGGAACTGGCGCGCGTGGAAGAAGGCGAAGCCGTCCGCTGGATTTCGGATTACTGCGGCAGCCG
>Ga0073928_10003274_pt1 | contig 25867 bp, 21 predicted proteins | sample PaiPotPPA55metaG_FD_76969 | JGI IMG/M metagenome (GOLD analysis project Ga0073928, IMG submission 76969) | Iron sulfur acid spring bacterial and archeal communities from Banff, Canada, to study Microbial Dark Matter (Phase II) - Paint Pots PPA... ...
GTCCGCATGAGGTTCTGGTGAGCGTTGAGGTCTCGCCGTTGAACAAACACGACCTACTGGTTGTCAGCGGCGTGCTGGCGCGACCACCCCTGCCCCACGTACCAGGCGCAGAGGGGGTCGCCCGCGTGCTTGCCACTGGCCCCGAGGTCGATGGACTTCAGGTCGGCGATCTGGTCGTGCTACCCCTGTATGCCGGTGCGTGGCGTGAGCGGCTCGTCGTGCCCGCCGACAGCCTGTTCGCACTCCCCGCCGACGGCGACATCGAGCAGTACTCGATGCTAGGCAGCAACCCCCCGACGGCAGGGTTGATGCTCAGTGAATGCACCTCCCTGCAGCCCGGTGACTGGGTGGTTCAGAACGCCGCGAACTCCGGTGTGGGACGGTCATTGATCGCGCTAGCCAAACTTCGTGGGCTGAAGACGATCAACCTGGCCCGTGACGACGCAACGTTCGCAGCGCTCACAGCAGCCGGGGCCGACGTGGTCCACGTCGATGACCCCGATGCGGTCGGCGATGTTCGAGCAGTGATCGGCGACGCGCGAGTGGCGCTGGCAGTGGAAGCCGTCGGTGGTCCGGGGGTGGCGCTGCTGCTCGAATTGCTTTCCGACGGTGGATGGTTGGTCAGCTATTCCTGGGCCAGGGACGAACCCATGTGGGTCGATACCTCGGCATTGGTCGGCAAGCACCTCACCGTTCGCGGATTCTTTGTCGGCGACTTCGACTACCGCGACAAGGTGGTGCCTGTCATTCGTGAGGCGGCACCGCTAGTGGCCGACGGCACCCTTGTTGTCCCCGTAGCGGGCGTGTACCCCCTCGAGCACATCCAGGACGCGGTGCAACATCTCCTGCGTGGCGGCAAGATCCTGCTGAAAGTGGCGGGGCGATGAACGCGCGCAAAGCGGCGAGCGTCACAAACGCTCGATGATGGTGGCGTTGGCCATCCCACCGCCCTCACACATCGTCTGCAGCCCGTAGCGGCCGCCGCGCTGCTCGAGCGCGTTGACCAGTGTCGTCATGATGCGCGCGCCGCTGGCGCCCAGCGGGTGGCCGATGGCGATGGCGCCCCCGTTGACGTTGGTCTTGGCCAGATCGGCCCCGACATCGTGCGCCCACGCGAGCACGACGGGCGCGAACGCCTCGTTCACCTCGAACAAGTCGATGTCGGCGAGCGTCAATCCCGCACGCTGCAAGACCTTTTCGGTCGCCGGGATCACGCCGGTCAGCATGTACAGCGGGTCGGACCCGACGACGGTCATCGAGTGGATGCGGGCGAGTGGGCGCAGCCCAAGGCGCGCAGCCACCTCGCTGGTGGTGATCAACACCGCGGCGCTGCCGTCGGAAAGCGGCGACGAGTTGCCCGGGGTGATCTCCCAGTTGATCTGCGGGAAGCGGGCCTCGTAGGCGGGGTTGTAGAACGCCGGCTTGAGCCCGGCGAGCGTCTCGACCGTCGTGCCGGGCCGGATGATCTCGTCGGAGGTCAACCCGTTGATTCCGACAAGCTCGTTGTCGAACCAGCCCTCTTTGGTTGCCGCTGCGGCCTTTTCGTGGCTGCCAGCCGAGAACTCGTCGAGCTCCCGGCGCGACAAGCCCCATTTGGCGGCGATCAACTCGGCGCTGATACCCTGCGGCACAAGGCCGTCGGGATAGCGCTGCGCCATCGCGCCGAAGGGGTCGCTGCCCGGCAACACGCTGGAGCCCATGGGCACCCGCGACATTGATTCCACGCCTGCGGCGATGACAACGTCATAGGCACCCGAGATCACGCCCTGCGCGGCGAAGTGGATCGCCTGCTGGCTGCTGCCGCACTGACGGTCCACAGTCGTGCCGGGCACACTCTCGGGGAATCCGGCGGCCAGCACCGCGTTGCGCGCGATGTTGACGGCCTGGTCGCCGGCCTGGGTGACCGCACCGGCGATGACGTCGTCGACCTGCACCGGATCGATTCCGGCTCGGGTGACCAGTTCCCTCAGGCTGTGCGCGAGAAGGTCGACGGGCAGCACGTCGTTTAGCGCGCCGCTGGCCTTGCCCTTTCCGATCGGGGTGCGTACCGCTGAAACGATGACTGCGTCCCGGCCTGCATTTCCGGCCATTACTGCCTCCTGTACTCGACGCTGAGTGATGCTCTCTATACCCAGCTATACCAGCTAGGTATACTAAGAACAACTCAGAGGGAGAGTGAATTCCATGACAGTTCTGCAGGGACGACTCGCCGACCGCGACAGCTGGTCGGCGGTGGGAGAGTGCCCGATCGAAAAGACCATGGCGTTGCTGGGCACCAAGTCGGCGATGTTGATCATGCGGGAGGCCTATTACGGCACCACCCGGTTCGAGGACTTCTGGCGGCGAGTCGGGGTCACCAAGGCCGCGGCGTCCGCGCGGCTGACCGATCTGGTGGACGCCGGCTTGCTGCGGCGCCGGCCCTACAAGGAGCCGGGCCAGCGCAGCCGCGACGAGTACGTGCTCACCGACGCTGGGCTCGATTTCATGCCGGTTGTGTGGGCGATGTTCGACTGGGGACAACGACACCTGCCACGCCCGGCGCCATTGCGGCTCAGCCACAAGGACTGCGGCGCCGACGCCACCGTCGAGATCCGCTGTGCGCGAGGGCATCACGTGCCTGCCGACGAGCTAGTGGTACAGCTCGCCAAGAGCTGACCCCAAGCTGATTCACAGCTTAAGGGAATAAGGCAGCGATTTGCCCACAGTTACGGTGAGCCATGTCAAACACCGAAGTACACCCGGCTCATCACGGGTTCGTCCCCCCGAAGCTGCCCGAGCCGCTCAATCCGGTCCTCGCCAAGCACGCCGAGGCCCGCGCCGCGAGCATCCAGAACCGGATAGCCGACGTCATCACCCGGTTCGCGGGCTCGATGGCGTTCGTCTACTTCCACATCATCTGGTTCACGGTCTGGATCGTCTGCGGGGTCGAAGGCTACCCGTACGGGCTGTTGACGATGATCGTGTCCCTTGAGGCGATCTTCCTGTCGACGTTCGTGATGATCAGCCAGAACCGCGCCGACTTCAAGCGGCAGGCCGCCGCCGACCAGCAGTACAAGATGGTGCAGGAAGAGGACCAGCAGAACAAGCAGCTGATCGAGCTGACGAATCAGATTCTCGAACTGACACGCGCAGTGCACGCGATCACCTGCGCGGACGGCCAGCAGAAGCCAACCCCGGTCAGCGGTTCTCCAGAAACTCCCTAGCCAGCGTCTTCGGGGCTTGCGCTAACCAGCCCTCGGTGAGCAGTTCCTGCAGCTCCGGCACGCCGATCTCGGCGAGGCGCACCAGCACCGCCGGGTGGCCGTCAAAGTGCGGGGTGGTGAAATACAGCAGTTTCGGGAAGGTCGCCGACGATTTGCCCGACGTCCTCCCACGTGGCCACGACACCAAATTAGAAGCTGGTGTCGTGGATCTGCTCGGATTGCGGCGGCGCCTGCGACGTCAGGTCGATGCCGTGGACATCAAGCACGCGTTCCCGGAACCAGCGCTGGAACGGCTCGTCCGAAGTGGTGATGTCTTTCATTGCGGCCGGTATGTCATCGGCCTCCAGATACACCACATCGACGGTGCCGTTGACGGTCTGTTGTTGCCAGACCGCGCGCCTGGTGACGCCCGCGTTCTTCCACGCGGACTGGTATTCCTCTCGCCGCGCACCGGCCATCGCGTCCATCCACTCGCGTTCCGCTTGCTCCTTGCCCGGCAACACCGGAACGACAAAGCTGATCGAACTCATTTCTTACCCCCGTGAATTAGCTACGGCGCTAGCGTAGGGCGCGCTGGCCCGCCGAATCAACGGTTCGCGCACCCCATCCGACCATGGCCGACAGGCAGCAGCGCGGCCAGTGTGATGTGATCGCACCGTGGGCATCAAAGTGGCGCTGGAGCATCGCACCAGCTACACGTTCGATCGGCTGGTCGAGGTGCATCCCCATGTCGTTCGGCTGCGCCCCGCGCCGCACTCGCGTACCCCGATCGAGGCCTACTCGCTGCAGGTCGAGCCCGCCGATCACTTCATCAACTGGCAGCAGGACGCATTCGGAAATTTCCTGGCCCGCCTGGTGTTCCCGAACCGCGCCCGCAGCCTGACAATCACCGTCGGGCTGATCGCCGACATGAAGATCATCAACCCGTTCGACTTTTTCATCGAGGACTGGGCCGAACATATCCCGTTCGAATACCCCAAGGCGCTCGCCGAGGACCTCAAGCCCTACCTGCGCCCGGTCGACGAGGGTGACGAGGGCTCGGGCCCGGGGGACCTCACCGCGGCGTGGGTGAAGAACTTCTCCGTCGCGCCCGGCACCCGCACCATCGACTTCCTTGTCGCCCTTAACCGGGCGGTCAACGCGGACGTCGGCTACAGCGTGCGGATGGAACCCGGTGTGCAGACGCCGGATCACACGCTGCGCACCGGCATTGGTTCGTGTCGCGACTCGGCGTGGCTTGTGGTGTCGATCCTGCGCCAGCTTGGCTATGCGGCTCGCTTCGTGTCCGGCTACCTGGTGCAGTTGGCCTCCGACGTCGAAGCGCTCGAGGGGCCGTCCGGGCCCGCCGCCGACTTCACCGACCTTCACGCCTGGGCCGAGGTGTACGTCCCCGGCGCGGGCTGGATCGGCCTTGACCCGACGTCGGGGCTGTTCGCGGGCGAGGGCCACATCCCGCTGTCCGCAACACCGCACCCCGAGTCGGCGGCGCCGATCACCGGTGCGACCGACCCGTGCGAAACCACGCTGGACTTCTCCAACGTGGTCACCCGGGTGCACGAGGATCCGCGCGTGACGCTGCCGTACACCGAAGCCGCCTGGGCTGCGATCTGCGCGCTGGGGGTCCGTGTCGACGAACGGCTGGCCGCCGGTGATGTCCGCCTCACGGTGGGTGGCGAGCCGACGTTCGTCTCGATCGACAACCAGGTCGACCCCGAGTGGACCACCGACGCCGACGGGCCGCACAAGCGACAGCGCGCCTCGGAACTGGCCGCCCGGCTGAAGAAGGTGTGGGCACCGCAAGGGCTGATCCAGCGCAGCCAGGGCAAGTGGTATCCGGGAGAACCCTTGCCGCGCTGGCAGATTGGACTGTTATGGCGCACCGATGGGGAGCCGCTGTGGCGGGACGAAAAGCTGCTGGCCGATCCCTGGCCGACCAACCCTGAGACATCGGCGATCACTCCGGATGCCGGGCTGCAGATGCTCGGCGACATCGCCGACGGACTCGGGCTGCCTGCCTCGCAGGTGCGGCCGGTCTACGAGGACGCACTGAGCCGGCTTGCCGGTACGGTGCGGCTGCCCGCGGGTGAACCTGTTTCGGCGCAGGACGATCTGGCCGACGACGAGGCAGACCGTCGAAAGGCGCTGCTGGCCCGGCTCGAAGAACAAGTCACCGAGCCCGCGGCCCACGTGCTACCGCTGCATCGCCGCGACGACGATTCGGGCTGGGCCAGCGCCGACTGGCAGCTGCGACGCGGCCGTATCGTGTTGCTCGAGGGCGACTCGCCTGCCGGGCTGCGATTGCCGCTGAGCTCCATCAGCTGGCACCCGCCCGAGCCGCCGTTCCAAGCCGACCCGCTCGCTGAGCGTGGCAGGCTGCCGGTGGCGCCCGAACCGGATGACGCACCGGTCGAGGATGCCGAGGACGCTGAAACGGTCCCCGTGACGGCGATGGTCGCCGAGATCCGCGACGGCTTGCTCTACATCTTTGTGCCGCCCACCGAGGCGCTGGAGGACTTCGTCGACCTCATCGCCCGGATCGAGGCCGCCGCGACGAAGGTCGACTGCCCGGTCGTTGTCGAAGGCTACGGGCCACCGCCCGATTCGCGGCTGCAGTCGATGAGCGTCACCCCCGACCCCGGTGTCATCGAGGTCAACGTCGCGCCGACGTCCAGCTTCGCCGCGCAGAAGGCGCAGCTGGAAACCCTCTACGAGCAGGCCCGGCTGACGCGGCTGAGCACTGAGGCGTTTGACTTCGACGGCACCCACGGCGGTACCGGGGGTGGCAACCACATCACGCTGGGCGGCATCACCCCTGCCGACTCGCCGCTGCTGCGCCGGCCCGATCTGCTGGTGTCCCTTCTGACCTACTGGCAACGCCATCCCTCGCTGTCCTACCTGTTTGCCGGGCGGTTTGTCGGCACCACCTCGCAGGCACCACGGGCGGACGAGGGCCGCCCGGAGTCGCTCTACGAGCTGGAGATCGCGTTCGCCGAAATCGCCCGGCTGAGCGCCGCCAAGGGCGACACCAAACCCTGGATCACCGACCGTGCGCTGCGCCACCTGCTGACCGACATCACCGGCAACACCCACCGGGCCGAGTTCTGCATCGACAAGCTCTACAGCCCGGACAGCGCCCGCGGCCGGCTGGGCCTACTGGAGCTGCGCGGCTTCGAGATGCCACCGCACTATCAGATGGCGATGGTTCAGTCGCTTCTCGTGCGGGCGCTGGTGGCCTGGTTCTGGGATGAGCCGCTGCGCGCCCCGCTGATCCGGCACGGCGCCAATCTGCACGGTCGATACCTGTTGCCGCACTTTTTGATTCACGATATCGCGGAAGTTGCGGCCGATCTTCGCGCCCACGGCATCAACTTCGACAACAGCTGGCTGGACCCGTTCACTGAGTTCCGGTTCCCACGCATCGGCACCGCGGTCTTCGACGGGGTGGAGATCGAGCTGCGCGGCGCGATTGAGCCGTGGAACACCCTCGGTGAGGAATCGACCGCAGGCGGCACCGCCCGCTACGTCGATTCGTCGGTGGAACGCATCCAGGTCCGGCTGATCGGGGCGGACCGGCATCGCTACGTCGTCACCGCCAATGGCTACCCGATCCCGCTGCTGGCCACCGACAACCCCGACGTCCAAGTCGGCGGGGTGCGGTTCCGGGCCTGGCAGCCGCCCAGCTCGCTGCACCCGACCATCACGGTCGACGGGCCGCTGCGCTTCGAGCTCGTCGACACCGTGACGGGAGCGTCTCGCGGCGGCTGCACCTACCACGTTTCGCACCCGGGCGGCCTTGCCTACGACAACCCGCCGGTCAACGCGGTGGAGGCCGAGTCGCGGCGGGGCAGCCGCTTCGAGGCGACGGGATTCACCCCCGGACAGGTGGACATGTCGGTCATCCGCGAGAAGCAGGCACGGCAATCCACCGATGTGGGCGCGCCGGGGATCTTGGATCTGCGGCGAGTGCGTACCGTTTTGCAGTGATGGTCCTTCCCGCAGCGGATCCGCCCGACATCGACAACCTGCTGACCCGGTACCGCACCGCCCGGGCGCAGCAGTCGCTGTTCGATGTCCGCCCCGGCGCAAGCACCGGATACGACGAATTCGTCGATGCGGCGGGCAATGTGCGTCCGGCATGGCAGGAGCTCGCCGAATGCGTCGGTGAGCGCGGCCGCGCCGGACTGGACCAGCTGCGGTCGATCGTGCGCGGCCTGGTCGACAACGACGGCATCACCTTCATCGAGGTCGACCGGCACGGCGACGCGATCACCAACGGCAACGGCACCGCGGAGCCCGGGCCGTGGCACCTCGACGCGTTGCCGCTGTTGGTCTCCTCATCGGACTGGGACACCCTGGAATCCGGTCTGGTGCAACGCTCCCGGCTGCTCGACGCGGTGCTGACCGATTTGTACGGGCCACGCCATGCGATTAGAAGCGGGGTGCTGCCGCCCCAGCTCCTTTTCGCGCACCCCGGTTATGTCCGGGCCGCCCGCGGCATCGTCGTGCCCGGGCGGCACCAGCTGTTCCTGCACGGCTGCGACATCAGCCGCGCCGCCGACGGCAGCTTCCGGGTGAACGCCGACTGGACCCAGGCGCCGTCGGGGGCGGGCTACGCGCTGGCCGACCGGCGAGTGGTCGCGCACGCGATCCCCGAGCTGTACGAGCGGATCGGGCCGCAGCCTGCCTCGCCGTGGGCGCAGGCGCTGCGGCTGGCGCTGATCGACGCCGCCCCCGAGTCGGCCGAAGAGCCGGTGGTGGTGGTGCTGTCCCCCGGTATCTACTCCGAGACCGCGTTCGACCAGGCCTATTTGGCCAGCGTGCTGGGTTTTCCGCTGGTGGAAAGCGCCGATCTGGTGGTGCGCGACGGCAAGCTGTTGATGCGATCGATGGGCACGCTCAAGCGGGTTGACGTGGTGCTGCGCCGGGTGGACTCCGAATTTGTCGACCCACTGGATCTGCGGGCCGATTCCCGGCTGGGCGTGGTCGGCCTGGTGGAGGTGCTGCGCCGCGGTGCGGTGACGGTCGTCAACACGTTGGGCAGCGGCATCCTGGAAAGCCCCGGGCTGCTTCGCTTTCTGCCCGAGCTGGCCGAGCGGCTGCTGGGTGAGACACCGTTGCTGCAGACGGCGCCGGTGTACTGGGGCGGCATCAACACGGAGCGCTCGCATCTGCTGACCAACCTGTCGTCGCTGCTGATCAAGCCGGTGACGGGCGGCGACCCGATCGTTGGGCCGGGATTGTCGGTGACGCAACGAGAGTCGTTGGCGGCGTGTATCGACGCCAAGCCCTGGCAGTGGGTGGGCCAGGAGCTGCCGCTGTTCTCGTCGGCGCCCACCGACTATTACCAGGGCGGGATGTCGTCGGGCAGCGTCGGGATGCGGTTGTTCACCGTTTCGCAGCGCAGCGGCTACGCGCCCATGATCGGCGGGCTGGGTTACCTGCTGGCCCCGGGCAACGCCGCCTACCGGTTGAATACCGTTGCAGCCAAGGATATCTGGGTGCGCGCGCCGACACGTGTGAGGGCCGAGCGTATTCCGACGGTGCCTGCGGAAACTGCGGCTGTGCCTTATGTCGCCGGCCTTCCGGCTCCGATGACGCCCAGCCCGACCGGGGCGGTCAGCTCGCCGCGCGTGCTCTCGGACCTGTTCTGGATGGGCCGCTACGCCGAACGCGCCGAGAACATGGCCCGGCTGCTCACCGTCACCCGCGAGCGCTACCACGAATACCGTTACCGCCGCGAGATGGAAGGCAGCGAGTGTGTGCCGGTGCTGCTGGCGGCGCTCGGTCACATCACCGGGACCGACGCCGGTGCCGGCGGCGACTACGCGGAGATAGTCGCGACCGCCCAGACCACGCTGTGGTCGTTGACCGCTGATCGGCATCGTCCCGGTTCGCTGGCGCAGTCGGTCGAGCGCCTGAGCTTGGCCGCCCGCGCGGTGCGCGACCAGATGTCCAACGACACCTGGATGGTGTTGGCGGCCGTAGAGCGCGCGGTGCTACACCGGCAGGCGGATCCGCCCGAATCGCAAGCCGAGGGCGATGCCTTCCTGGCGTCGACGAACAACCTGACGCTGGCCGGCATGCTCGCTCTGTCCGGCGTGGCCGCCGAGTCGATGGTGCAGGACGTCGGCTGGACGATGATGGACATCGGCAAACGGATCGAACGCGGCCTCGGGTTGACAGCACTGCTGCGTGCCACCATGACGACGACCCGAAGTCCCGGGGCGGAGCAAACTATTACCGAGTCAACGCTGATGGCTTGCGAGTCGTCGGTCATCTACCGGCGCCGCAACCCGGGCACGGTTAGTGTGGCTGCCGTGGCCGAGTTGGTGTTGTTCGACGCCGAGAACCCGCGGTCGCTGGTGTACCAACTCGAGCGGCTCCGGGCGAACCTCAAGGCACTGCCCGGGTCGTCGGGTTCTTCGCGGCCCGAACGGCTGGTCGACGAGATCGGCACGCGGCTGCGCCGGCCCGATCCGGCCGACTTGGCGGCCGTCACCCCGGCGGGCACGCGGGCCGAACTTGCCGAGCTGCTGAACGGAGTCCATCGCGACCTGCGTGAACTGTCCGGACTCATCACCGCGGCCCACCTATCACTGCCCGGTGGCATGCAGCCGCTGTGGGGCCCCGACGAACGCCGGGTCGTGCCGTGACGGCTATCCCCGACGGGCCGACGGCTTCCGGCGGGCAGGAGCGCAGCGGGCACTCCCCACGCAAGCGGGGGGCCCACCCGCCCGAAGGGCAGGGGGACGACCGGGGGATCGACCCGGGATCGAGCCGGCGCTACCAGATCATGCACCGCACGGTGTACCGCTACTCCGACGTCGTCACCAGCTCCTACGGTCGCGGGTTCCTCACCCCGCGTGACTCGGCGCGGCAGCGCTGCCTGTCGCACGAGCTGATCATCGAGCCCGAGGCGGCGGACAGCTCCACCAGCCGCGATGTCTACGGCAACATCAGCGCGTACTTCCACGTCACCGAGCGTCACAACAAACTGAGCATCACCAGCAAGTCGATCGTCGAAGTGGATCCGCCACCGCGCGAGCTCTACGGCGGTGGGTCCGCGCGGGCGCCGTGGGAGATCGCCCGTCCGGTCGGCCTTGACGGCGCGCTCGCCACCGAGTTCACCCTGGACCTGCAGCCGCCGGAGATCACCGACGAGCTACGTGCCTACGCCGCACCGAGTTTCGAGCCCGGCCGGCCGCTGATCGAGGTGCTTCGCGATCTGTCGTCGCGGATCTACGCCGACTTCACGTATCGGTCCGGGTCGACGACGGTGTCCACTCAGGTCAGCGAGGTTTTGGCGGCGCGCGAAGGGGTATGCCAGGACTTCGCGCGGCTGGCCATCGCCTGCCTGCGCGCCAACGGGCTGGCCGCCAGCTACGTGTCGGGATACCTGGCGACCCACCCGCCGCCGGGGAAGGAACGGATGATCGGCATCGACGCGACCCACGCGTGGGCGTCGGTGTGGACGCCGCAAAACCAGTGGCTAGGCCTGGATCCCACCAACGACCAGATGGTCGACGAGCGCTACATCGCGGTGGGGTTCGGCCGCGATTACGCCGACGTCCCGCCACTGCGCGGCATCATCTACACCGACTCCGAACGCAGCGTGATCGACGTCGCCGTCGACGTGGCGCCGTACGAAGGGGAGGTGCTGCATGCGTGACTTCATTTGCCCGAACTGCGGCCAGCACCTGGCGTTTGAGAATTCGGTGTGTCTGTCGTGCGGACGTGGGGTCGGCTTGTCCCTCGACGACATGGCGCTGCTGGTCATCGAAACCGGTCACGACGCCGAGCACGGTGGCGCGGTCGACGCGGGCAGGCACCAACTCTGCGCCAACCTTCATCTGGCTGAATGCAATTGGCTGGTGGAGGTGGCACCGACCCGGCGGTTGTGCAAGTCGTGTGCGCTGACCCGGACACGGCCCAAAGACTACGACACCAAGGCAATGGCGGCGTTCGCCGATGCGGAGAAGGCCAAACGGCGGTTGATCGTCGAGCTATACGAGCTGAAGCTGCCGATCGTGGGTCGCGACGAGGACCAGCAGTACGGACTGGCATTCGACCTGCTCTCCAGTGAGCACGAGAAGGTATACACGGGACACCACAATGGCGTGATCACACTGGATCTCGCCGAGGGCGACGATGTACACCGCGAACAGCTGCGGGTGGCGATGGACGAGCCCTACCGCACGCTGCTCGGGCATTTCCGCCACGAGATCGGCCACTACTACTACTACCGCCTGGTCACCACGTCACGGGATTACGCCAAGCGATTCCGCGAATTGTTCGGCGATCCCGATGCCGACTACCAGGCGGCGCTGGACCGCCGCTACAACCGGGGCCCACCACCGGACTGGGAAGAGCGCTACGTGTCCTCGTACGCCAGCATGCACCCCGCCGAGGACTGGGCCGAAACCTTCGCGCACTACCTGCACATCCGAGACACGCTGGACACGGCGGCGGCGTTCGGCTTCGCCCCGGCCGCCGCGACATTCGAGCGGAAGGCCTTGGGCCCAAGTGGATTTGACTCGATAATTGACATTTGGCTGCCCGTTTTATGGGCGCTGAACATGATCAACCGGTCGATGGGCAAAGAGGACCTCTATCCGTTCGTGCTGCCCCCCGCGGTACTGGACAAAATGCGGTTCATCCACACCATCATCGACGAGATCACCTCGAACCCGGTCAAGCTCGCCGAATTCAGTGGCGGCTAGCCACCGTCCGCAACGCCAGCAGGCGCTGGCCGGTGTCGGCCACGGCGTCGGCGGTCGGACGCGGGCGCCGGCCAAGCACCTGGGCGACCACCGGCGTCGAGAGTCCGATCCGCACGATCACCTGGTAGCCCGTCCAGTGCGCCGAAGGTGCTTGCGTCCCGATGGTCGAGACCGATAGCGTAGTAGAACGAATTCTCGTTCGATGGTGGAGGCGCGATGACGATGGTCGATCGGTTCACCTCGATCATCGACGCGTTCGACGACACGACGGTGGGACTGAGCCTCGACCAGGTGGCCGCGCGCGCGGAGCTGCCGCGGTCGACCACGCACCGCATCCTCGATCATCTGGTGCGGCTGAACTGGCTGTCACACTCCGAGCGGGGGTACGGGCTGGGCAAGCGCGCGCTGTCATGGGGTGCGGGCGACGTCACGGACCTTCGGCTGCGTGAGGCGGCCGCACCTGTGTTGCACGATCTGCAGGTCGACACGGGCGCGGTCATTCATTTAGGGGTGCTGGACGGAGCTGACATCGTGCACGTCGACAAGCTCGGAGGGCGGTCGGCGCTGCATGTGCCCACCCGTGTCGGAACTCGCTTTGCCGCAACGGATGTCGCCCTGGGTCTGGCGGTACTCGCCGCGCTGCCACCAGAAGAACTCGATGACAGCGACCTGGACCTGCACCCGATCCGGCGGACCGGGGTAGTGCAGCGACGTGGCGAGTACGGGCCCGGGCTCGTCTCGGTCGCGGCGACGATCGACAGGCGGGCCGCGGTGGGAATCGTATTGCCCGACACGGTTCTTCCTGACCGTTACCAGCCGCTGATGCTGGCCGCGGCCAACCGGATCCGCGAGGGGCTCCGGAGCTAACGCTTGATCGTCGCCGGGCCGGCACCGGTGTGCGCGTGCCGTCCCGCTGATCGGTACACCACGACCGCGGCGGCAGCGACTGCCCATACTGGCCTCATGCCGCGAATTGGCGAGCGACGGCCGCCTGCCCTGCCCGCAACCAGTGACCAGGAGGCCCGTCGCGGTGCCATCCTTGCGGCGGCCGCCCGGCTGGGTAAGGCCAGGGAGATCGACCGCATCGGCGCGCAGGAGATCGCGGCCGAGGCCGGCGTCGCGCTGCGCACGCTGTATCGCTACTACCCGTCGAAGTACCACGTGTTCGCCGCCGTGCTCAACATGCAGGTCGAAACGCTGCGCGTGCCCGCGACACGATCGGTCGATCCGGCAGCGGCGGTGGCGGACTTCATGGCCAATGCCTGCCGAGGCATGTTGCGGCACAGGCATCTTGCGCATGCGATGATCACGTCCACTCAGGCCGTGCGGGCGCAGTCCGGGCCGACCGGATACCACGCCATGCGGGATCTCATCCTTCAGGTGGCCGGCGCCGATGAGCCCACCGCGGAGCAGATCCGAGCGGCGCGCCTAGTGGAGCAGGTCGCCTTCGGTGTGCTGACTTGGGTGGTCGGCGGCGAACTCGACCCGCAACAGGCCGTCGATGACGTGCGTCTGGCATGCCGCCTGCTGATGGCCGGCGCTAACAAGCAAGCCGCAGGTACGCCCGCCCACGCGGGGACAGCCGATATCCCACGTCGAGGCTGATGGTCAGGCCGAGACCCTTGAGCTGGCGCACCCGTCGCTTGAACCGTGGCACGTCCAGCCCAACACGGGCGGCCAGATCCGGCGCCCGCACCGCCTCGTTGGCGCCGATCATCTCCAGATAATTTCGCGTCCAATGGGTTTCGGCCGCGGCGTCCCAGCGGTCGAGCCGGGCAGTGATCGCATCGACGTCCGCGGCAGACAGCCGGTCGGCGGCGGCCATCTCGGGGCGCTCGTCGGGAGCCAGATAGGACACGGCGATCACATACGTGTGCCCGGCCGGACGGCGGTCGAGTTCCTTCTGTGCGGCCTTGGCGTTCGGGTAGCCGGCGGCGTGCGCCTGCGCCGCGCTCACGCGGTAGCTGCCGGGGTATTCGGCGACGTCGTCGATTCGGATCGTGCCCGCAACGGTGCGCTGAGTACCGCCCGGCTTTGTCCGAGGCGTGTCCCATCGGCGCAACACGGCAGTGATGCTGCCATTCGCAATGCCCTCGGCCGTGTCGCGGTTGAGCAGCACGGGATTGACCCTACGATCACGCGGTGGCTGATCGCTATGGCACCGATATCTTGACCAACGACCCGCACCGAAAGCCCCGGTCCACCGAGCGGCCGGTGGAACTCGGCATGGTCGTCGAGGACGCCAACACCGGCTACGTGGGCGCGGTGGTGCGCATCGAGTACGGGCGGATGGAACTCGAGGACCGGCAAGGCCGCAGGAAACCGTTCCCGATCGGTCCTGGCTATCTGATCAACGGGCGCCCGGTCATCCTGACCGCCCCGCGGCGCGCAGCGCCGACGGCACCGGCGCGCACCGCATCCGGCTCGGTGGCAGTGCAGGCGAAGGCCAGGGTCGCACTGGCCAGCCGGATCTATGTGGAAGGCCGACACGACGCCGAACTGGTCGAGCAGGTGTGGGGCGACGACCTGCGCGCCGAAGGTGTGGTGGTCGAATACCTCGGCGGCGTCGACGATCTCGTTGGCATCGTCGCGGAGTTCCAGCCGGGCCAGGGGCGTCGGCTCGGCGTTCTCGTCGATCACCTGGTGGCCGGCTCGAAGGAAGCCCGCATCGCCGACGCCGTCCGCCGTTGCCCCGGCGGCGCGCACACACTGGTCGTCGGCCATCCGTTCATCGACATCTGGCAGGCGGTCAAGCCAGGCCGGCTGGGCATCTCGGCGTGGCCGGTGGTTCCGCGCGGCGAGGACTGGAAGCGCGGCGTGTGCCGGGCCCTCGGCTGGCCGCATGCCCACAAGGCCGATATCGCCCGAGCGTGGCAGCGGATTCGGGGCCGGGTGCGGGATTGGAACGATCTCGAGCCTGCGCTCATCGGCCGCGTCGAGGAACTGGTCGATTTCGTGACTGCGGCCCCAGGATTGTGACGGCCCGACCGTTGCGGCGTGGCCACGTGGTAAGCAGAGAGCGTGTCCGACGGTCTGTTTGACGTCCCCGGCGAATCGAGCGCGACCGCGGGCGGATTCGTCGGCGCATCGGCGCCGCTGGCGGTGAAGATGCGGCCGGCGACGCTCGACGAGGTGGTCGGGCAGGATCACCTGCTGCAGCCGGGCTCGCCGCTGCGCCGGCTGGTCGAGGGCTCAGGCGCGGCGTCAGTCATCCTTTACGGCCCGCCGGGCACCGGCAAGACCACGCTGGCGGCGCTGATCTCGCAGGCCACCGGTCGCCGGTTCGAGGCGTTGTCGGCGCTGTCGGCCGGTGTCAAGGAGGTCCGCGCCGTCATCGACGTTGCGCGTCGTGCGGCCGCGTACGGCGAGCAGACCGTGCTGTTCATCGATGAGGTGCACCGGTTCTCCAAGACCCAACAGGACGCGCTGCTGTCCGCCGTCGAGAACCGGGTCGTGCTACTGGTCGCCGCCACGACAGAAAATCCCTCGTTCTCCGTGGTCGCCCCGCTGCTGAGCCGGTCGTTGATCCTGCAACTGCAGCCGCTGGACGCCGACGCCGTCCGGACCGTGGTGCGCCGCGCCATCGACGATCCGCGCGGTCTTGGCGCGCAGGTCGAGGTCACCGACGACGCCGTCGAACTGATGGTGCAGCTGTCGGCCGGCGACGCGCGGCGCGCGCTGACCGCTCTGGAAGTGGCCGCCGAGGCGGGGGAGCGCGTCACCGTCGAGACCATCGAACAGTCGCTGGACAAGGCCGCGGTCCGCTACGACCGCGACGGCGATCAGCACTACGACGTCGTCAGCGCATTTATCAAGTCGGTCCGCGGTTCCGACGTCGACGCCGCCCTGCACTACCTGGCGCGGATGCTGGTCGCGGGAGAGGACCCGCGGTTTGTGGCCCGCCGGCTGGTGATCCTGGCCAGCGAGGACATCGGGATGGCGGATCCGACCGCGCTGCCGACCGCCGTCGCGGCCGCTCAGACGGTGCAGCTGATCGGCATGCCCGAAGCTCAGCTGACGCTGGCCCATGCCACGGTGCACCTGGCCACCGCGCCTAAGTCGAACGCCGTGACCACCGCGCTGGCCGCCGCGATGGGCGACATACGAGAAGGCAAGGCCGGCCAGGTGCCGACCCACCTGCGCGACGGCCACTACTCGGGCGCGGCCAAGCTCGGCAACGCGATCGGCTACAAGTACGCGCACGACGACCCGGACGGCGTTGTGCCGCAACAGTATCCGCCAGATGAGCTGGTCGGTGTGGACTACTACCAGCCGACCAGCCACGGCGCCGAACGCGAGATCGCCACGAGGCTCGACAAGTTGCGCGCCATCATCCGCAAAAAGCGCTAACGGCCACTGGTTACAGTGGGGATGCCGATCGCGCGGGCGATCGCCGTCCCGATGAAGGCCGAGACGATGCCGACCAAGATCGTTAACAGCATCCCGATTGACTGCTTGCCCGGAACCGGCAGTCGGCCGGGGCGATGTCCGAATAAGCGGTGGCGTCCCATCAGTGGACGCATCTGCGTCGGTCGCTTGCCGGCTCGCCTTGTGGGGCAGGTCACATAGATGGCAAGGACGAGGCTCACAGCCGACCAGCGGATGTCGTTCATCGCGGCGCAACTGGGCTGGACGATGGATGCTTTCGACTACTTCATCGTCGTGCTCGTCTATGCGGACATCGCCGCGACGTTCCACGTTTCGAAGACTGAGGTGGCGTTCCTGACCACGGCCACGTTGATCATGCGTCCGGTCGGCGCCGTGCTGTTCGGACTGTGGGCCGATCGCGTCGGCCGTCGGATACCGCTGATGGTCGACGTGGCGTTCTACTCGATCGTCGGGTTTGCCTGCGCGTTCGCGCCTAACTTCACGATCCTTGTAGTCCTGCGGATGTTGTATGGCATCGGGATGGGTGGTGAATGGGGCCTTGGTGCCGCTTTGGCGATGGAAAAGATCCCCGCCGAGCGGCGGGGATTTTTCTCGGGTCTGCTGCAGGAGGGCTACTCGTTCGGCTATCTGTTGGCCACTCTGACGTCCCTGCTCGTTATCGATAGCCTCGGACTTTCCTGGCGCTGGCTATTCGGGCTGAGCATCATTCCGGCGTCGATCACGCTGCTCATCCGCACCAGAGTCGGTGAATCCGAAGTGTGGCAGGCCACCCAGGACCGGATGCGCGTCACCCGAACGCGGATCCGGGACGTGATCGGCAACCGCGCAATCATTCGCCGATTCGTCTACCTCGTGCTCCTGATGACGGCGTTCAACTGGATGAGCCACGGCACCCAAGACGTGTACCCGACATTTCTGTCGTCCACCCACGAAAGCGGCGCGGGGTTGTCCAGTGAGACCGCTCGCTGGATAGTCGTGATCTACAACATCGGCGCGATCATCGGCGGGCTGGTCTTCGGCACCCTTTCGCAGCGGTTCGGCCGCCGGTACACGATCGCGTTCTGCGCGGTCATCGGCCTACCGATCGTGCCGCTGTTCGCCTACTCGCAGAGCGCCGCGATGCTCTGCCTTGGCGCATTCCTGATGCAGGTGGTCGTCCAGGGCGCCTGGGGTGTCATCCCGGCCCACCTCACCGAGCTGTCGCCCGATGCCATCCGAGGCTTCTACCCGGGCGTGACGTACCAACTGGGTAATTTGCTGGCCGCCTTCAACCTGCCGATCCAGGAACACCTCGCCGCGTCGCACGGCTATCCGTTCGCGCTCGCCGCGACCATCGTGCCGGTGCTCATCGCGGTCGCAGCGCTCACCTTGATCGGCACGGACGCCACCGGCCTGCAGTTCGGCACCGACCGCAGCGCGTACCCCGCCATCAACACCTCGTGAGTGCTCGTAGGCTCGATGAGGTGGACACCGATGTGCTCAACGTCGACACGGCGCGGCGCCGCATCGTCGACCTCATCGACGCGTTGCGGTCCTTCTGCGGCGGTCATCGGGACGGCCTGTGCAACGTCTTCGTCCCGCACGCCACCGCCGGCGTGCGATCATCGAAACCGGTGCAGGGTCGGATGACGACCTCATCGACACACTCGAGCGCCTGCTGCCGCGCGACGACCGCTACCGACACGCGCACGGTTCGCCGGGGCACGGCGCCGACCACGTGCTGCCCGCACTCGTGGCGCCATCGCTGACCGTTCCAGTGCAGGGCGGCGAGCCGCTGCTGGGCACCTGGCAAAGCGTTGTGCTGGTCGATCTGAACCGGGACAACCCGCGGCGCACCGTCCGGCTGAGCTTCATCACCGCGTGAGAGGCACTGGACGGCGCGCAGGTTCGTCGGCTTTTCAGCGCCACAACGGCGACCGGTAGTGTAGTGCGGTCGAATAGTCGCAGGTAACTTCGGAACAATCCCGAGAAGATGAGGCAGTAAGTACGTGCAAACACACGAGATCAGGAAGCGTTTCCTCGATCATTTCGTGAATGCGGGCCACACCGAGGTGCCGAGCGCCTCGGTGATCCTCGACGACCCCAACTTGCTGTTCGTCAACGCGGGCATGGTGCAGTTCGTGCCGTACTTCCTTGGCCAGCGCACGCCGCCCTTCAGCACCGCGACCAGCATCCAGAAGTGCATCCGCACACCCGACATCGACGAGGTCGGCATCACCACGCGACACAACACGTTCTTCCAGATGGCCGGCAACTTCTCATTCGGCGACTACTTCAAACGCCGCGCGATCGAGTTGGCCTGGACGCTGCTGACCAACCCTGTCGATTCCGGTGGCTACGGGCTCGATCCCGAAAGGATTTGGGCCACCGTCTATCTGGACGATGACGAGGCTGTCGAGCTGTGGCAGGAGATCGCCGGCCTGCCGGCGGACCGCATTCAGCGCCGCGGCATGGCCGACAACTACTGGTCGATGGGCATTCCCGGGCCGTGCGGTCCGTCATCGGAGATCTACTACGACCGCGGCCCCGACTTCGGTGTCGACGGCGGCCCGGTGGCCAATGAGGACCGCTACATCGAGATCTGGAACCTGGTGTTCATGCAGAACGAGCGTGGCGAGGGCACCAGCAAGGAGGACTTCGAGATCCTCGGGCCGCTGCCGCGCAAGAACATCGACACCGGAATGGGCGTGGAGCGCGTCGCGTTCCTCCTGCAGGGTGTGGACAACGTCTACGAGACCGACCTGCTGCGCCCGGTGATCGACACCGTCGCCGCGGTCGCGCCGCGCGGGTACGGCGTCGGCGACCACGAGGACGACGTGCGGTACCGGATCATCGCCGACCACAGCCGTACCGCGGCGATCCTGATCGGCGACGGGGTGAGCCCGGGCAATGACGGCCGCGGCTATGTGCTGCGGCGGCTGCTGCGCCGCGTGATCCGCTCGGCCAAGCTGCTCGGCATCGACGACCCGATCGTCGGCGAACTGATGACCACCGTGCGCGACGCGATGGGCCCGTCGTACCCCGAACTCGTCACCGGTTTCGACCGGATCCAACGCATCGCGGTCGCCGAGGAGACGGCGTTCAACCGCACCCTGGCGTCGGGCTCGCGGCTGTTCGACGACGCCGCCCGCGCGACCAAGGCTTCGGGCGCCACCGTGCTGTCGGGCACCGACGCATTCACATTGCACGACACTTACGGCTTCCCACTGGAATTGACGCTCGAGATGGCCGCAGAGTCCGGTCTGAGCGTCGACGAAGAAGGCTTCCGCGGCCTGATGGCCGAGCAGCGCCAGCGCGCGAAGGCCGATGCGGCCGCGCGCAAGCAGGCGCACGCCGATCTGTCGGAATACCGCGACCTGGTGGACGCCGGCCCGACGGAGTTCACCGGTTTCGACGAATTGACCTCTGAGGCAAAGATTCTCGGAATCTTCGTCGACGGCAAGCGGGTGCCCGTTGTCAGCCATGACGGCAAACCGGATCGCGTCGAGCTCATTCTCGACCGCAGCCCGTTCTATGCCGAGTCGGGCGGCCAGATCGCTGACGAGGGAAGTATCACGGGGACAGGCGTCGCGGGCTCCGCTGCGACATCCAAGGCAGCCGTCAGCGACGTGCAGAAGATCGCCAAAACGCTGTGGGCACACCGGGTCAACGTCGAGTCCGGCGAATTCGTCGAGGGGGATACCGTCGTCGCCAGCGTCGACCCCCGCTGGCGGCACGGCGCGACGCAGGGTCATTCCGGCACCCACATGGTGCATGCCGCGCTGCGACAAGTACTGGGCCCCAATGCTGTTCAGGCCGGCTCACTCAACCGACCGGGCTATCTGCGGTTCGACTTCAACTGGCAGGGCCCGCTGAGCGACGACCAGCGAACCCAGATCGAGGAAGTCACCAACGAGGCGGTCGAGGCCGACTTCGAGGTGCACAGCTTCACCACCGAACTGGACAAGGCCAAGGCGATGGGCGCGATGGCGTTGTTCGGTGAGAATTATCCCGACGAGGTCCGGGTGGTCGAGATCGGCGGGCCGTTCTCGCTGGAATTGTGCGGCGGCACGCATGTGCGCAACTCGGCGCAGATCGGACCGGTCACGATCCTCGGCGAGTCGTCGGTCGGCTCCGGCGTGCGGCGGGTCGAGGCGTACGTCGGTCTTGACTCGTTTCGCCACCTGGCCAAGGAACGCGCGCTGATGGCGGGTCTTGCGTCGTCACTGAAGGTTCCATCGGAGCAGGTTCCGGCCCGGGTGGCCAATCTGGTCGAGCGTCTGCGGGCCGCCGAGAAGGAACTTGACCGGATGCGGTTGGCGAACGCGCGGGCCGCCGCGGCGGATGCCGCCGCGGGTGGCGAGCAGATCGGTAAGGTCCGTGTCGTGGCACAGCGGATGGCCGGCGGTATGTCGGCGGCTGATCTGCGCACGCTCGTCGGCGACATCCGGAGCAAGCTGGGCAGTGACCCCGCTGTCGTCGCGTTGATCGCCGAGGGCGAGAACGACAGCGTGCCCTTTGTGGTGGCGGTCAACCCGGCCGCACAGGACCTCGGTCTTCGGGCCGATGAATTGGTGAAGCCGTTGAGTGCGGCGGTCAACGGTCGTGGGGGCGGCAAGGCCGATCTGGCGCAGGGTTCGGGTAAGGGGGCGGCGGGTATCGACGCGGCATTGGCCGCGCTACGCGCAGAGTTAGGCCGGGGCTAGCCTGTGGCCGACACCGACGACCGTCTACCGGATCGACCCGGGGGCGACGATCCCGGTCGCGGCCGACGGCTCGGTGTCGACGTCGGCACGGTGCGCATCGGGGTGGCCGCCAGCGATCCGGACGGGATCCTGGCCACCCCCGTGGAAACGGTCGAGCGAGACCGACGGCACAAGACCGGAAAGCACCTGCGACGGCTCGCACAGTTGGCCGACGAGTTGGAGGCCGTCGAAGTGGTGGTCGGGTTGCCGCGCACCCTTGCCGAGCGCTCCGGTCCGTCCGCCGTGGACGCGGTCGAGCTCGCCGAAGCGCTCGCCCGGCGCATCGCGCCAACGCCGGTGCGGTTGTCAGACGAACGGCTCACCACGGTGGCGGCGCAGCGGTCACTGCGCGATGCGGGTATCCGCGCCAAGAGACAGCGGACGATGATCGATCAGGCTGCGGCGGTAGAGATTTTGCAGAACTGGCTGGACCAGCGGCGCGCGGCCTTGGCCGCGCACGGAGAGGTCGCGGATGACTGACGACTGGGGCCGCGATCGCGCAGAGCCCGTGGCGGTCGGACCGCCGCGACGCCGGGTTTCCCGGTCCGACCGGATCCGTGAAGCCCGCGGCAGGCGCAAACGGCGCCTAGTCAGTGGCTTCGCGCTGGTGTTGTTGATCGTGGTCGTCGTCGGTGCTGTTTTCCTTGGTTCGAAGCTATGGCACACGATGTTCAGCTCGGGCAACGACTTTTCCGGCGACGGCACCAACGACGTTGTCATCCAGATCCACGACGGAGACTCAACCACGGCGATCGGCAAGACGCTGGAAGACCACAAGGTGGTGGCGACCGTCAAGGCGTTCGTCGCAGCCGCCCAGGGCAACGCCGCTATCTCCGCGATCCAACCCGGCTATTACAAGGTGCGCACCGAGATCCCGGCGTCCGATGCCGTCTCGCGACTCGCCGATCCGCACAACCGGGTCGGCAAGCTGGTGATTCCCGAAGGACGCCAGCTTGACGACATCCAGGACGTCAAGACCAACGCGGTCACCGACGGCATCTTCAGTCTGATCTCACACGCGACCTGTGTGAACCTCGACGGCGACCAGCACTGTGTGTCGGTCAACGACCTGCGCAACTCCGCGGGAGCTGCTGCGCCGTCGGCACTTTCGGTGCCGGATTGGGCGATCAACGAGGTCAGCGCGCTGGGCAACGACCACCGGCGGCTGGAAGGGCTGATCGCGCCCGGCACCTGGAACATCGATCCGTCGGCATCTCCCCAGGACATTCTGTCCACGCTGATCGCGACCAGCGCGACGCAGTACGCGCAGGGCGGGCTGCTCGACACGGCGAAATCGATGAACATGTCGCCGTACCAGATCCTCACCGTCGGCTCACTGGTGCAGCGGGAGTCCAAACCGGATGACTTCGCGAAGGTTGCGCAGGTCATCTACAACCGGCTGCGCGAGAACCGGACCCTGGAATTCGACTCCACGGTGAACTATCCGTTGAACCGGATCGAGGTGGCCACCACCGACGCAGACCGCGCGCTGAACACGCAGTGGAATACCTATGTGCGGCCCGGTCTTCCGGCCACACCGATCTGCTCGCCCGGCCAGCCGGCGCTGGCGGCCGCCGAGCAGCCCGCGCCGGGGGACTGGCTGTACTTCGTCACGATCGACATGCAGGGCACCACGTTGTTCACCCGCGACTACCAGCAGCATCTCGCCAACATCGAACTAGCCAAGCGCAACGGTGTCCTCGATTCCGCGCGATAGCCCACGCAAGGCCGCGGTGCTCGGGTCGCCGATCGCGCATTCCCGGTCCCCGCAGCTGCATCTCGCCGCATACCGGGCGCTGGGGCTGGACGGCTGGACGTATGACCGCATCGAATGCACCGCGGACGAATTACCCTCTCTGGTAGCGGGATTCGGCCCGGAATGGGTGGGCGTGTCGGTCACGATGCCCGGTAAGTTCGCGGCGCTGCGCTTCGCCGACGAGCGCACGCCGCGCGCGGAGCTCGTCGGGTCGGCTAACACCCTGGTGCGGTCGCAGACTGGGTGGCGGGCTGACAACACCGACATCGACGGTGTGATCGGGGCTTTGGGTTACGCATCGGGTCGAGCGGCCGTGGTGGGATCGGGCGGCACCGCGCCCGCCGTCGTCGTCGGGCTCGCCGAGCTCGGCGTGCAAGATATTTCGGTCGTCGCACGAAACCGCGACAAGGCGGCGGCGCTGCTGGCGCTCGGACCCAAGGTCGGTGTCGACATTCGCTGGATCGAGCTCGGGACGACATCGGTGGACGTCGACGTGGTCGTCAGCACCATCCCTGCCGAGATAGCGGCGCGGTACGTGTCGACGCTGGCGGCCACCCCGCGACTGCTCGACGCGATCTACGATCCGTGGCCGACGCCGCTGGCGGCAGCCGTCGAGGCGGCGGGCGGACAGGTCACCAGCGGGCTGCAGATGCTGCTTCATCAGGCGTTCGCTCAGGTCGAGCAGTTCACCGGTTTGCCAGCGCCCACCGACGCGATGAGGGCGGCGCTGGCCGACCAGTAGCGTTGGTCGTCGCTAAGGTGGCCGCGGCGCGCCGATAGTCACGGGGTCATCGGTTGACCCTGAGTCGATTTCACGTGCGCGGAGCGCACCGCCCCGATGCCGGCGGCCGTGGCGAGCGCGATCGCGAGATATCCCGCCGTCGCAAGATGCTGGTGCAGGATCAGTAAACCTGCAAGCGCGGCGATCACCGGTGACAGACAGGTCAAGATCGCGAACGTCTCCGGCGGGAGGCGGCGCAGGGAGATCAGCTCCAACGAGTAGGGGACGACCGATGACATCACCCCAACGGCGGCCCCGAGGCCGAGCACCCCCCACTGCAGAGCGCTGCCGGGGTCGACGGTGAAAACCGCGAACGGCGCCGTCACCACCGCGCCGATCGCCGTCGCCATAGCCACCGCGTCGACGTTGGGCAAGTCGGATCCGGCGCGCGCGGAGGCCAGGATGTAGGCCGCCCAGCCGGCCGCCGCCGCGGCGGCGAAAGCCAGCCCCAGAGGATCGAGATGGCCCCGGCGAGCGCCGGTCAGGCTGAGCAACGCCACCCCCGCCAGCGCGAGCGCGGCCCAAAGCCATGCCGTCTTCCGTCTGCCGACGACCACGGAAAGGATAAGCGGGCCAAGGACTTCGACGGTGACCGCGACTCCGAGCGGAATTCGCGCCAGCGAGTTGTAGAAGCACAGGTTCATCACGGTCAGGGTGGCCGCCAGCGCTCCCGCCGACACCCATGCGCGCCTGGGCAGACTTCGTAGGCGGGGACGGACCGCGACGCAGAGAACGACGCCCGCGACGAGAAATCGGACGAACACAGCTCCGATCACGCCCAGCGCCGCGAACAGTCCGACGGCGAACGCCGCACCCACCTCCTGGCTGATCGCCGCGATGAACACGAGCAACGCAGGGCCGATTGGGGATCGTCGGTGGGCGGCGGACAACACGAATCGAGCCTATGACCGGGGTGGGGCCATCGGCGGCCTCATTCGGCGTCGACGGGGCCGAACGGTGCTACATGGTCGGTCGATGTGCATCCCTGCCGTGCTCGTCATTTTGGGCCCGGGCAGCAGCGCAGAGCGCGCTGTAGTGCACACAAATCGGAGCTGAGAGGCCGTCGTGGGAAGATGGGACGTGTGTTGCGATGGACCACAGCTGGTGAATCCCACGGCCGCGCCCTGGTGGCCGTGGTCGAAGGCATGGTCGCAGGCGTCCACGTCACCTCCGCCGACATAGCGGGTCAGCTGGCCCGCCGCCGCCTTGGCTACGGCCGCGGCGCCAGGATGACGTTCGAGCAGGACCAGGTCACCATGCTGGCCGGCGTCCGGCACGGCATCACCCTCGGCGGCCCGATCGCGATAGAGGTCGGCAACACCGAGTGGCCGAAATGGGAAACCGTGATGGCGGCCGACCCCGTCGACCCGGCCGAGCTCGAGGACAGCGCCCGCAACGCACCGCTGACCCGCCCGCGGCCAGGCCATGCCGATTACGCCGGCATGCTCAAGTACGGCTTCGACGACGCCCGCCCGGTCCTCGAACGCGCCAGCGCCCGCGAGACCGCCGCCCGCGTGGCCGCCGGTACCGTCGCCAGGGCGTTCTTGCGGGAGGCGCTCGGCGTCGAGGTGTTGTCGCACGTGATCTCGATCGGCGCGGCCCAGCCTTACGACGGGCCACCGCCGCAGTTCTCCGACCTCACGGCAATCGACGCCAGCCCCGTGCGCGCATTTGACGACGAGGCTGCCAGGTTGATGATCGCCGAAATCGAGGCTGCCAAGAAGGACGGCGACACGCTCGGTGGCGTCGTCGAGGTGGTCGTCCACGGGTTGCCGGTCGGGTTGGGCTCGTTCACCAGCGGCGACAACCGGCTCGACAGCCAGCTGGCCGGTGCGGTGATGGGTATCCAGGCGATCAAGGGCGTCGAGATCGGCGACGGCTTCCAGACCGCGCGCCGGCGCGGCAGCGTCGCCCACGACGAGATGTATCCCGGGCCCGACGGGGTGATGCGCTCGACGAACCGCGCCGGCGGCCTGGAAGGCGGCATGACCAACGGTCAGCCGTTGCGGGTGCGCGCTGCGATGAAGCCGATCTCCACCGTGCCGCGGGCCCTGGCCACCGTCGACATGATCACCGGCGACGAAGCCGTCGCGATCCACCAGCGCTCCGACGTGTGCGCGGTGCCCGCCGCGGGCGTGGTGGTCGAGACCATGGTCGCGCTGGTGCTGGCGCGCGCGGCGCTGGAGAAGTTCGGCGGGGACTCACTCGCCGAGACGCGGGCCAACATCGACACCTACCTGCGCGCGGTGCACGCGCGAGGAGCAAAACAGCAGGAAGCCGCCCGCGAGCCGGCA
>Ga0073928_10003275_pt1 | contig 25866 bp, 21 predicted proteins | sample PaiPotPPA55metaG_FD_76969 | JGI IMG/M metagenome (GOLD analysis project Ga0073928, IMG submission 76969) | Iron sulfur acid spring bacterial and archeal communities from Banff, Canada, to study Microbial Dark Matter (Phase II) - Paint Pots PPA... ...
GGGCATAGAATCTGGACGAAAAAGTATCGCTTTAGGCTTGATTTTACAGGACTCTTCCCGCACTCTTACCGACGTTGACGCAGACGCCGTAGTAACCGCAGTGATTGCGCGGTTACGGGATGAATTGAGCGCCACAATAAGAGATCAATAACCATGGCAGCCCTGACGAAGGCAGAGATGGCCGAGGCCCTGTTCGATCAATTGGGTCTCAACAAGCGCGAAGCGCGCGAACTCGTGGATTTATTCTTCGAGGAAATTCGTGCCGCATTATCGTCCGGTGAACAAGTCAAACTGTCCGGGTTCGGCAATTTCGATTTGCGGGACAAGAATCGGCGCCCGGGGCGCAACCCCAAGACCGGCGAGGAAATACCCATCAGCGCCCGTCGCGTTGTTACATTCCGTCCGGGCCAGAAGCTGAAGGCCCGCGTCGAGGCGTATGCTGGAACCAAGCAACAATAGCGAATTGCCGCCGATTCCCGGGAAGCGGTATTTCACCATCGGTGAAGTCAGCGACCTGTGCGGCGTGAAACCGCATGTGCTGCGCTATTGGGAGCAGGAATTCCCCCAGCTCAAGCCCGTCAAGCGGCGCGGCAACCGGCGCTACTATCAGCGGCAGGACGTGTTGATCATTCGGCAGATACGGAGCCTGCTGTATGAACAGGGGTTTACCATTGGCGGTGCCCGGAACCGCCTCACCGGCGACGACGCGCAAGTGGACCTCAACCAGAGCCAGCAGCTCATTCATCAAATGCGGCTCGAGCTCGAAGAGCTGATCAAGATTCTTCGCCGCTAGGGTACACGGCACTCAAGTTATCGAAGCCCATTTGGGCTATCATTCGGTCCCTCGGTCGGGGCGTGGCGCAGCCTGGTAGCGCACTTGCATGGGGTGCAAGGGGTCGCAAGTTCGAATCTTGTCGCCCCGACCAATTACTTACGCTGAGCTCGCGTCCGGCGCTTCGCGCTGAAATGCCGCCGCGTCGGTCAGCGGGTAGTCGAACTCACGCGCGTGCCGATGGCCGGCGTACACGGCAGCGGCTATCGTACTGGGCGCAAAGCAGTCGCCGATCGACGTGATCGAGACGATCCCTGCGGCACTGACCGCGCCGGGCAAATCATCCAGGGACTGCGCCAGTTCATCGTTCGGTAGACGCGAAGTCACCGTGACGACGGCAGCGGCGGGCACGATCCCTCGTCGTCCTGTGTACGTGCATTCGAGCGTAATTGCCGAGCCGTCAAATTCGATGATATTGCGATTCGCGCGCACCTCAATGCCGAGGTCCAGCACCCGTTTTTGAATGGCATGCTGTTCGAGCGTGTTGACAGTCCAGGCCGATACGCGGTCGGCGGGCGTGACCAATGTGACGTCGAGACCGTCGGAGCGCAATTTTTCCGCGAGCACCGCACCCAGGTAATAGTGATCGTCGTCGAACACCACGACCGGGCTCGTGACACGCATTCCGTCCATCAACTCATCAGGTGTGAACACGCTGTGCGCCGCATCGAATCCGCGGATGGGGCGGCTGTTGGCTCTGCCGATGCCATCGCGCCGCCAGCGCGAGCCGGTGGCGATGATCACGCGGGTGGCGCCGAATTCCAGCACTTCGCCGGCCGTGACGCGGCTCCCGCGAAGCATCTCCACGTTCTGCAGCTTGTTCAGCTGATTCAGCCGATAGTCTCGTACTCGCGCCCACGCCGAAAGTCCCGGGAGCCGCGATTCGCGCGTTACTCGGCCGCCCAGGTGTTCGCTCGCCTCGGCGAGGTGCACCGTATATCCGCGTCTGCCCAAAACCCTGGCGCACTCGAGCCCGGAGGGACCGCCGCCGACGATGAGGAATGAATCGTCTCCGGAACGGGGCGGAATGGCTTCCGGGTGCCAGCCCTTGCGCCACTCCTCGCCCATGGTCGGGTTCTGAGTACACCGGATCGGCGTCATGGTGTAGTCGCCTGTCACGCAGACATTGCACCCGATGCATTCGCGAATATCATCGATGTCCCCGCTCTCGATTTTCTTCGGCAAGAAAGGATCCGCGATGGAGGGACGAGCCGCCCCGATCATGTCGAGGATGCCGCGGCGAATCTGCGACACCATGGTGTCGGGCGACGTGAAGCGGCCGACCCCGACAACGGGTTTGGTAGTCGCCGCCTTGACGAATCGAACGAATTCCTCTTGATACCCCTCGGCCGCAAATCGCGAAGTCTTCGAGTCGTTGGGCCAGTCGCTGACGTTCACGTCCCACAGGTCCGGCAGCTCCGCGAGCATTTCGACGACCTCGCGGCCCTCGGACTGGGCGCTGAGGCCATCTGCGCCCCGCAGCTCATCGACCGCGAATCGCAGGGCAACGGCACAATCGAGGCCAACGGCCTCTTTGGTATCCTCGATCAATTCACGCAATAGGCGCGTGCGGTTCACCAGGCTACCGCCGTACTCGTCCGTTCGATGATTGTGCCGGCTCTGTAGAAAGTGCATTGCCAGAGACAGACTGTGGCCGGCGTACACGTAGATGATGTCGAATCCTGCGCGGCGCGCGCGCAGCGCCGCGTCCCGGTGCCAGCGCCGGTAGCTGCGGATGTCGGCTTTAGTCATGCTGCGAGCCTGCGCGGGCGCGTAACTCGCGGGATTTACCGTATGGCTGGGGGCGATGGAGACCTCGCGAGAGTAGAGATTCGACGCGCTCATTCCCGCATGGACGAGTTCGATGGCGGCCAGCGCGCCGTATCGATGCACGGCGTCCGTCATGAGCGTGAGCGCCGGCAGATCCCGGTCATCCCATAGGCGGCCTTCGATATACGGGGAGACGTCGCTCGAAGGATGGATTTCCACCTCTTCTGTGCTCACGACCGCCCAGCCGCCCTCGGCTTTGACACCGCGCATCGCGGCGTGCGCTCGAGGTCTGGCATAGCCCATTCCATTGCAGTGCGGGACTTGGTAGAAGCGGTTCTTGGCGACCACGGGGCCGATCTTCACGGGTTCAAAGAGAATGTCGAAGCGGGGGTCGCGAGCCACAGTTTCAATCTCCGGTCGACGGCCAGCTCCCCTCGGGCGCAAGGTCTATCTGGGATTTTTCGAGAAATACTCCGAGATGCGCATCCGCATGTCCTTTGCGAGCGAGTCGACGTAGGGCTCGCGCATCATGCTTATGTGTGTCCCGATGATATCGACCACTTCCGCCTGAGGCGTGAAAGCGTGCCACGTGCGCCCTATTTGCGGCAGATGCAGAAGCGGGGTTATTTTCGCCTCATAAACCACGACGCTGCCGGAGTATGCCTTAGGAACGTATGCAAACAGAGCGGCGAAGAGTCGATTGATGAACAGCCGGTGCGGGGGTTGATAAGGCGAGAGGTCCATCATGCCTTCTATCGAGTATCCGCCGCCGAATTTTTGGCCTCGCTTGAGGCCGACCGCAGCCTTGGCAATCGTGTATGCATTGTTCGTCAGGCTCCAAACCAAAGATCGAAGGGTGCGGTTCCTCATCAAATCTCCGTGAACCAGCCAACCGCGCAGATTGCCAGCCAGGTCGATCCAATTGCGCAGTGTCCAGCGCAGGGTTACGCCGGTGTTTTCAGGGACGCCGTCAATGACGATCAGCGGCCCGACTTCTCTTCCGCGGGCGCGCAAATTGTCTGCCATCTCGAGCGCGATGATGGCGCCGACACAGTATCCGCCGAGCACGATGGGGCCCTTCGGCTGGAATTTGACCAATGCCTCGGCGTAGTAATCGGCGAGTGACTCGACCGAACCCCCGAACTTCACGTCCTGTATCTGTTTGGGCGGTGCCTGGATGCCGTAAAATCGAATGGACGGTTCGAAGCGTTGTGCCAGAGCGAGAAAGTCGGTTCCAGCCACGCCAGATGCGGAATGGACGCAATAAAACGCAGGGCTTAGCGCGTCCTTGGCGAGAGCGCTGTCGTTGATGGGCAAAATCACGCGGCCGGAGTTGCGTGAGGCTCTCCCCAGCAACGCGGTGGTGTTGCGCGTGACAGCCATGGGTGACGGCATGGTCATCGTGGGAATCCAAGCGGAACGCCAATTCGGCGATTGTCGAAGGCGCAAACATTGCCGAATGCCAATTTCTGCCTGGAAGCTATTATGCTGACCATAGTTTGTGAAATGCGCGCACCATGTTCGCGCCACCAGCTGAAGCGACCGTCTCATCTGTTGCGGGCGACGACGGTACCGCCGAATGCAAGTGCGACATGTCAAGGCCGCGCATCCGCTGACCTCTGCATGTCTCCTTTCGCTCACCCCCCGCAGACGTAACTTAGCACGGCGCACCATATCTCGGCAGACTCGAATCACGCTGCTGCGCAGCCACGTCGCGTAGGACCCTCGCTGACAAGTCGGCGGGTGTTTCACTGACTATGGGGACGCCGTGGAGGCGTAGTACTCTTGCTGCATGGCAGTCGTAACGACGATCACGTCCGGGACAGAAACTCCGCATTTCATCGCCTCTCCAATCCGCGCTTCTTGGATCCTTGCCGGGGCGCCGGTGGCGCGCGTCGCACTGTTATCGAGCAGCGCAGACGGCACGGCAAGCACTTATTTTTGGGACTGCACCGCAGGGCGGTTCAATTGGTACTACACCTTCGATGAGACGCTTCACATTCTCGAGGGGTCCGTGAGCTTGAAGGCGCCATCGGGCAGCTCGCGGCTGGCAGTCGCCGGCGATATCATATTTTTTCCTGCAGGATCGCAGGCCGAATGGACCGTCGATAAATATATTCGAAAGCTCGCCTTTTGCCGGACTCCGCTACCCAGCTATCTGATTACTGCACGGGATATGGGTCGGAGGCTCAAGAGGCTGATGAATGGCGGTGGCAAACAGCCAGAGCCGGGGCTGTTGTAGCGGCCAAGCTCCCGCTCCTGGTGTTCCACCATCCGATCCAGGTTACCGCGGTCTCGAGTGAAGGAACTACACGCAGCGTTGCAAGAATATGTCGCTGCGTACCGACACCCAAAGTACGGCCGATGCAAATAGTCCGCGGTACGCTCGGCATTTCGCGAGGAGGGTTCGGGTGCCGAGATGTATGCCGACGAACACCAGAGTTGAAATGGGATGGTTGGGCATACTTCTTGCAATGATATTTTGGGCGTTGCCATTTGGTGACGTGGAACTTGAAGGCTAGACACATGCGAATTTTGATCTACAGCACCAATTTTGCGCCGGAACCAACTGGGGTCGGTAAATACTCGGGCGAAATGGCCGCGTGGCTCGCCGATCATGGACACGAGGTGCGGGTGGTTGCGGCGCCTCCTTATTACCCTGAATGGCGGACGGATCGTAAGTATGTCTGGCCGCCATTCCGTCGCGAGCAATGGCGCGGTGTCGATGTATGGCGAGCGCCCCTATGGGTTCCGAAGGCGCCCAACGGATTCACTCGGATCGTGCACTTGCTGTCGTTTGCGATCACGTCGTTTCCCGTCATGATGTGGCAAGTACTCTGGCGACCAGATCTCGTGTTGACCGTTGCTCCGGCATTTGTGTGCGCCCCCGCCGGACTGCTCACGGCGCGCTTGGTTCGCGCAAAGTCGTGGTTGCACCTTCAGGATTTTGAGATTGACGTGGCGTTCGGGTTGGGGCTGCTGAAGGGTAGGCTTTTACGGCGGATAGTGCTGCGCATGGAACGTTCGGTTCTGCGGCGTTTCGACACAGTGTCGACCATCTCGGGACGAATGATCGAGAGGCTCCTCACGAAGGGCGTGGTGCCCGAGCGTACTCGTTACCTCCCGAATTGGGTGGACATCACGCGAACAAGACACGGATCCGTGAACGGGTTCTACCGCGGTCAACTGGGCATTCCGGACGATGCCGTCGTGGCTCTGTTTTCAGGCAGTCTGGGAGGAAAACAGGGACTGATGGTGATCCCTGAGGCGGCCGACCTCCTCAGAAGTCGAGGGGACATCGTGTTCGTCGTTTGCGGCGATGGCCTCATGAAAACGGTCCTCGAAACCGCGGTCGCCGGGCTGCCGAATGTCCGTCTTCTCCCGTTGCAGCCCGCCGAACGCCTGGCAGAGCTTCTCGGAATGGCGGACATTCACCTGCTGCCGCAGAGCTCGGACGCGGCCGATTTGGTCCTTCCATCGAAGCTCTCCGGGATGCTGGCCAGCGGCCGTCCCGTGATCGCGACTTGCCGCCCGGGCACGGAAATCAGCGAAATCGTCTCCCAATGCGGCCTTGTGGTTGCACCGCAGGACGGCGAGGCACTCGCTCTTGCTGTCAGCAGGCTTGCGGACGATATGACGATGCGGCTTGAACTAGGCCGGCGGGCGCGTGAGTTCGCGGAATCCAATTTCGAGCGCGACGCGGTACTGGGCACCTTGTTCGGGGCGCTCGAGCAGCCGGTTCCGGGGATCGCGAATGACCTAGCCGCCTGAACAGAAGTTGCATCGTCGGCGCATTCGCCGACATAACTAAAGGAGTGGCGTTAGGTGAAATGAGACCCTACCGACCGCGAAGAATAGGCAACATGAACAAGACTCCCGAACATCACGTATATTAAGCAATTCTATCGACCGCAAATAGCGATGACTTTAAAGCCACTACAACATTCCCGCCCTTTGGGGCGAGTTTCTCGCCTTCGAGGCGTTTTTCGTGCCTCGGCAACTGCGCTCGTGATCCTCATGGTGTGGATCAAATCAACGCCGGCCGTCGCTGCACAGGAGTATCTGTTGACTCCGGGAGATATTGTCCGGATCAGCGTCTTCAAGAGTCCGGAACTAAGCCTAGATGCGCGGGTATCTGAAACGGGGGCAATTTCCTATCCCCTCGTAGGCTCAGTGCAGTTAACCGGGCTGACTCTGCCGGCTGCGGAGCGAAAGATCGGCCAAATGCTCAAGGATGGTGGATTCGTACTGAACCCCCAAGTCAACATCCTGCTGACCACAGCTCTGGGCAATCTCGTGTCCGTCATCGGTGAAGTCAATACGCCCGGACGGTACTCGCTCGAGAACGCCGGCGGCCATCTTTCAGGAATGCTTGCCGCAGCCGGCGGCATTGCGCAGAACGGCGGTGACTTCGTGATCGTCACCGGAACGCGCAATGGCAAACCGTTTCGCCGCGAGATCGATATCGTCAAGATGTCTTCGAGCGGCAATCCCGACGATGACGTCGAACTCCATGGAGGCGACACGTTGTTCGTCAATCGGGCGCCCATGTTCTACATTTATGGCCAGGTGCAAAAGCCCGGGCAAGTGCGCTTGGAAAGAGGTATGACCGTGATGCAGGCGCTGGCTTCGGGCGGCGGCGTCACGGGAAAGGGTACCAGCCGGGGCATCGTTCGCCATCGTCGTGACGCCAACGGCAAGGTGAAGGAAGAGAGCGTCGCGTTGGATGATGACGTCCACGATCAAGACGTCATTTACGTCAAAGAGAGCTTGTTCTGACTTGCGGGTGGTCCTGGATTCTCTTTTGGAAAGCGGGCATATCGATATGAGTGTCAACCAGCTGATCTTGATTCTTCGCTCCCGATGGCGGCTCGCGTTGGGCGTGTTTTCAGCCATCCTGTTCATAGCGATAGTGTTTACGCTCGTGTCGGCCAAGCAATATACGGCAATCTCGTCGGTAGTCATCGACGCGAAGTCAGATCCCGTGTCTGCGACCGGGTTCACGGATCAGTTGCTGACGAGCTACGTGAATACGCAGGTGGACGTCATTGCCAGCCAACGCGTTGCGCAGCGAGTGGTCAAGACACTCAAGCTCGAGGAGCTTCCGCAGCTGCAAAAAGCGTGGCGTTCGAAGACCCATGGCCAAGGTGATATCACTGTTTGGATAGCGGATTTTCTCCTGCAGAACAAAGTTGTTGTCGGAACCAACAGCAAAGCAAAGAACGGAAATGCAGGCAATATAATCAACATTGCGGTGAAGTGGTCCGATCCCAAGCTGGCTGCCGCGGTTGCAAATGCTTTCGCGCAAGCCGCCATCGATGTCAATATCGAATTGAAGATCGAGCCCGCCAAGCAGTACGCCAAATGGTTCGATCAACGCTCGTTGGCGCTGCGTGCGGCCCTCCAGGCGAAGCAAAAGCGCCTTTCAGACTTCGAGAATGCAACAGGAATCAGTACGACTGACGAAAAGCTCGACGTGGAGAATGCGCGATTGGCGGAACTTTCCACCCAATTGGTCGACATACAGGGACAACGTCAGGACAGTCAATCGCGGCAGCGGCAGGTCAGCACCAATAACGAATCGTTGCCCGAGGTGTTGCAGAGCCCTGTGATTGCAAAACTAAAAAGCGATCTGTCGGACGCAGAGGCCAGGCAAGCAGACATTGCGGGTCGTCTGGGCAAAAATCATCCCGATTACCAGGCAGCCGCCACCGAAGTATCCAGTTTGCATGGCCGAATTCAGCAAGAGGCCGCAAAAATCGCCAGCGCACTGGGCAGTAGCGCGCAGGTCAATGTTCGTCGGGAGAATGAGGTTCGTCTCGCCCTTGAAGAGCAGAGGAAACGCGTATTGGAGCTCAAGCATCAGCACGATGAAGCGGCGGTCTTGCAAAATGACGTGGCCACGGCTCAGCGCGATCTTGACGCGGTAACGCAGCGCTTTGCGCAGAGCAGCCTCGAAAGCCAGGCGCAGCAGACGAACATGGTGCAGCTCACGACCGCAACGGAACCCTTCGTGCCGTCGAGTCCGAAGCTGTTCTTGAATTTGCTCGCAGGCATCTTTCTCGGCGGCATTCTAGGCGTCGCTGCCGCGTTGATCGCGGAGAGCAAGGATCCTCGGATGCGCGATGACGTGCAGCTATCGCAATTGTTGGGTGTTCCCATACTGGTGAAGATCGGATCCGTGAACATAAGAAATCTACGTGGCGAGTCAGTGCAATCGGCGCCGCAACTAGAGGCCTCGGCAATCTAATGGTCAATTGCTCATTATGGTATCGACGACTATGACTAGGGCTCTCATCGAAGGCAGTATTCCGCAGGTTACGCGGGAACGGAGCGGATCAATCGGCTCCATTTTGGTCGAACAGGGGCGGCTCAGTCCTGAGGACGTCGAAGAAATCCAACAATTCGCGGTAAAAAATCGGCTGCGTTTCGGCGATGCCGCGTTGAAGCTGCAGTTGCTCACGAAAAACGACATTGATCAAGCGATTGCCGAGCAGTACAAATATCCCATTCTTCCCAGAGGCGGCGACCGCGGAGTTGCCGACGATGTCATTGCAGCCTATCTGCCGCAAAGCCAGGTGATTGAACCTCTGCGTATGCTGCGAAGTCAGCTAAGTTTGCGCTGGGCCAACCCGAAGGAAGGGAAAATTCTGGCAATCGCAAGCCCCGGCCGGAGCGAAGGTCGAAGTTGGCTTGCCGCCAATCTGGCCACGGTCTTCGCGCAAATGGGCGAGCGAGTGTTGCTCATCGATGCGGATATGCGTCATCCGCGTCAACATGAACTGTTCAACCTCAATAATTCCGTGGGCTTATCAGCGTTGCTTACCGGCCGCGCCGGCAGAGAGATCGTGTGCCGCATTCATCCCAAACTCCGGTTGTTCGTGTTGCCGGCCGGAATCTTGCCTCCCAATCCGCAAGAATTGCTCGGTCGGCAGGTCTTTGAGCTCGTGCTCGACCTATTCGCGAGCCAGTACGACTTGATCATTTTGGATACTCCGGCTGCTTCGGAATCAGCGGACGCCCAGATACTCGCGTCACGCGCGGACGCCGCGGTCCTGCTGGTACGACGCAACCACACACGCGTTCATGAACTAAAAGCCGCTATGCAAAATTTGACGGAATCGGGAGTTCACGTGGTTGGGAGCGTGGTTAGCGAGTACTGAGCGCAAAATCGGTAAAGCCCTCCTGATGTTGTTGAAAGTAAGCGACAGGTCGAAACTGCTATGAGAAGTTCGTTCATCGTCGCTCTTTGGTGGTTCGCTCCGGCCGTTCTGGCCTTGGTATTGGTACTGTCAGGTACCGAAACAGCGCGCGCGGCAATCGTCAGCGGCGATCCGTTGGAGCTTGCGATCGCACCTCCCGAGGATGCCGCGAAATTCAAGGAAAATAGTCTCATAGTGTTCGCCGCCGACGAATTGTCTTATGACGACAATATCTATCGGCTATCGCCGGATGTCACCAATCTAAAATCGCTGGCCGGTATTGGCCCGAATGCTTCTCGTCAGGATCACATCGACACGGTGACGCTCGGAGCCGATGGCATTTGGAACCGCGGCAGGCAGACTTTCACGATTGATTTGCGCGCCGACGATAATCTTTACCACGCCAACACGAATCTGAACAACGTCTCTACCAACGACAAATTGATATGGAATTGGAATGTGGGCAGCGTGCTCTCGGGGCAGGTAGGTGCGACCTACACCAGCGGCCTGATAAGCTTCGTGAATTCGACCAATTTCGCGCGTAACCTTTATGCGGTTACCAACTATTTCGGCGCCGGCCGCTATCAGATCGGACCACACTGGGCGGTTTTTGGCGGTGTTCTCGAGTCCGGCACTACTCTCAGTGATCCTGCATTGCGGTCGAACGATCTCCATACGAAGTCGGTAGAGTTTGGAACTGAGTATGCGACGGGTGAAAACGACAGCGTGGGTTTGGAATCCCGATATACCGACGCGCGTTATCCGCTTGGAACGGCGCTAAACAGCGATTACCGGGAAGATAGCGCGCGGTTTGTCGTTCGGCACGCGTTCACCGAAAAGACGAAATTCGAAGCCAATGTAGGTTTTTTGAAGCGTAATTATGCCGAAGCGACGATCGCATCGTTTTCCGGAGACGTCTGGCGGCTTTCAGGGCAGTGGAAGCCGACCGACAAGATGCAATTTGCGCTGGAAGCATGGCGGAACCTCCAGGCCTATGTGACTGCGCAGTCAGACTATTTTGTTGCCAGGGGCGAGAGCATCTCGTTGCGGTGGGCGCCAAGGGAAAAAATTGCCGTTTCCGTATCCTATACGTTTGAAAATCAGGACTACATCGGGGTGGGCGTAAACCAGCTCTTGCTGGGGTCTCGGCGCGATACGTTGAACACGCCTCAGGCAGGCATCAAGTACACCCCGTTCGAATTTCTAGTGTTCGATTTCGGGTATGCATACGAAAAGCGCAGTTCGAATGAACCAGGTTTTCGATATAACGACCATGTCATCAGCGCGAAAGTGACTGTGAAACATTGAAAGATCTACGGTGCTTTTTTGTACAACCTCTCGATTGATACTACTGACATCACCAAGAGCTCCGCGGCGGCCCCCGGTCTCTTTGTCGCTTTGCTTTTGTTTTTCCTTTGCCTGACCAGGCCGTCGCTTTTCGGGCAAGACTTCAATTACCTTGGCGGCTTGGGGATCGTTCTTACGACGCTTGCCTTTCTGCTTACCCGCTCGGGTGTTCCTGTGATCGTTGCAAGGTCGTCGCCTGAACTGAACATTGCGGCCGCGCTTTTGGCATTCTGGTCTTACGCTTTTGGCTTGACGATTTTTTTTGGAAATTCTAACTTACCCTTTCTTTTTAAAGCCAGCGCCGCAGGCTTCAGCGTGCCAGTATGCTTTTTGCTGCTATCGGCGAATAGCAATCTAGTCGATCGAACGTTTTCCGTATTTGCCCGGATCAATTCGGCGCTGGGCTATTCAATCGCGATAACTTACTGTTTGCTGCCGATCGTCGGCTATTCGACTCTCCGCTTGTTCACCTATGCGATCGGCGGTTACGACGATGGCGATGCGAGTGGTGGTAATGGGGATATTCTCTTCCCCTTCAGCGTCGTGTATGGAAATCTCATTGAGTACGGAATCTATAGATTCTGCGGAATCTATCGAGAGGTAGGCATTGCGCAGGCATTCTTCGTTTGGTCGTTCATTTATCTGCTGTATTCGCGGGCGAAAGTAACTTGGATCCTCGGTTCGCTGCTGGGCGCATTACTCTGCGGGTCAACGGCCGTCGTGTTTTCTCTCGGGGCGGCCGCACTCGTTCATTTTGGATCGCAGTCTGCACATCGACCGCGATATTTGCTGATTTTGGTCGTGCTGCTGTCGGCCTTGGGGCTGCTCCTGGTGTTCGCACCCGGATTGGGTCTTGAGGATAAAGCGGTCACACACGGTACTTCCCTCACCGATCGGCAAGACGCGATGGCGATGGCGCTCCCAGGCGGAGATAACTGGCGGTGGTTGTTTGGACACGGGCTGTTTTACGAAAGCTCGAAGAAAGTCGAGAATGTGGGAATCAACGCGATTTCGGCGATTTTTCATATCGGAGTGATCGGCTTTGTGCTGTATCTCGCCACGTTTTTTGCCGGGCTGTTCGGCACCCGTTCCTACCGCGACGCCTGCAGGTATCTAACGCTGATCTCGCCGTTTCTGGTGACCAGCCTTTTCTTTCAGCCGGTCATTGATGCTCCGCTCTTCCTGGCGGTGCTGTTTTTCTTTCCACCTCCTGTGCCCAAATCGTGAGCGCTGGTGCGCGCGCGGAATGCAGGCGATGGTGAGCGGCGCGAGCGCAAGGCGTGTATTGATCCTTGAAATCAACTCCGCTGGTCATCATCCCAGCTATGTCCGTTGGCTACTGGAGTCTGAATTCGCCAAGTCTTCGGAAATGATTCTTGCTGCTCGACGGAAAATGTTTGAGCATCCGGAGATTCTTGCGTCGCATTCCCAATTTACGCGCCACCAGATCGATGTCGATGAAGAGCTCGAGGCTCGACTGTCGGATTTCAGTTCCATCGGACTGATGCGCATGAGCTGGGCGATCGGCCGTCTTTACCGAGAGATCTGCGCAAGTCTTGCGCGGACGCGTCGGGTGGACTATGTCATCGTGCCATTTGTCGATGATTGTATTCTAGGCCTGGCCTTGTCCCGCGAGGCATTCGCCGGCATTCCGTGGATGGCAATTACCATGCGCACGATGTTTCATTACAGCGCGATGGGCGTAATTGCGGAAGGACTGCGATTCAGCGGCATCCGCCGGGCGTTGCTCTATAGAATATTGAAACAGAAGAGCATGGACTCCATGCTGACCATAGATCCGACATTGGCGGAATTTGCCAAAACGCGAAGCGAGGGTTTCATGCGCAAATTCGAGTATCTGCCGGATCCGGCGACACACCACGCCGTGCTCCCAAGCAAAATCGAAGCACGGCTGCAGCTCAAAGTGCCCCCCGAGGTGGCCCTCGTGCTTCTTTTCGGTGAGATCTCCGTCAGGAAGGGTGTGGTTTCCCTCTTGGAGGCTGCTGCGGATCCGTCGTGCTCACCGCGAGTACACGTAATGTTGGCTGGACGATTCGTGGATCGCGCGCGGATTTTGGAAAATGCCTCGTTCCGGCGGCTCAAGGCCGACGGGCGCCTTCATGAAATGGACGGCTATGTGCAGGGCGTGGACGAGCGGCGGGTGCTCGCTGCGGCGGATTGCGCGTGGCTCGGCTACACCGGATTTTATGGAATGAGCGGCGTGATGGTGCTTTCGGGGCGTCACGGCGTACCGGTGCTCGCATCGCGGGAAGGTCTGATCGGTTACCTGGCCAAGAAGCATGAGATCGGCGTGACAATCGAGCCGCGAGACCGCTTATCGGTCGTTCACGCGCTCAATCGTTTGGCCGAGGAGCGCGATTTTTTTCAGCGGGCCGGGAAAAAGGGAATATCCGTATTTGAAAAGCACGACCCAATCGAGCTGCAGCGACTGGTGACTGAAAGGGTTACTATGAAAAGGCCCGCCAAGGGGTAAAGCCGGTGGGGCGATACCGCAGAACATGATTCGACAACAAGCGCAGCGCGCATCCTCGCAGCTCAAAACTGTCCTGTCGGTACTCACTGGGACCGACCATCGCTCGAGGCGCAGCGCTTTGCTCCGCCTGGCGATCGTCAGTTCTTCGCTGAGCAAGGTGTGCGGTCTGGCGCTACAGACCATCGCCATCCCGCTGGTCTATCAATCTCTGGGCCAGCACCCTTACGAGCTTTACCTCTTGATGACCGCCGCGTTGGCGACTATTGCCATCGCTCAAATGGGCGCAGGCCCAGGTCTGACGCAAGGAATCGCAAAGGCGAGCGCCGTGGGAAATCACGGCCGGGAAGCATCCCTGATCAATGCCGCGTTTCGCCTGACGACAGCCACGGCGTTAATCGGCGGCGGAGTAGTTCTCGCCGTCCTTCATCTGATCCCCCCAGGCGCAATTTTTGGATCATCTTTTGCCGGGGAGCGCGCCGCAATTCTGAGCATCGCCAATGTCTGCGTCTTCGTGGTCATTGCACAAATAATCTCCGGCGTCGTGGATTCTGCGCTCGCGGGCTATCAAGAGCAGATGTTCACCAACATCGGGGCCATGATATCCAATATCTTGAGCATCGGACTATTGTTCTTTGTCTGCAAACACAGCCCGACGATTAGCAGTGTGATTGTGGTGCTCTACGGCGTTCCGACGCTATCGCGCGTCGCGAACCTTATTGTCCTTTATCTTCGTAGGCCCTACCTGTTGAAGGGCGTCTTTCAATCCTGCCGTGGCTCCTACGCAGTCTTGCTGAATGTCGGCCTGGCATTTTGGGCTATCCAGTTGGGCAGCCTGATTGAACAACACGGTGGTACTTACGTCCTTGCACACCTAAGCTCCACTCAGGAGACGGATCTATTCGCCATCGTGTATAAAAGCCTGTCGCTGGTCGGATCGGTCAATATCATAATCACGCAGCCACTTTGGCCTGCGTTCACCGATGCCATTGCCCATCGAGATTTTGATTGGATTCAACGATCCTATGCGAAAATTCGCCGGGCGCTGACAGTATTTTCCTGCGCGGTAGGCTTGCTAATGATGACGGTTGGACCATGGGCCTTTGAACATTTTGTGCACATCGATACGTCGGGAAATCGCCTGCTGTTCTGTGTGCTTGGCGTTTATTTCGTCGCGAATGTGTGGACACATCTTTACTACGTCACGATGATGGGTATGCAGGGTATTTGGAGAGTGGCCATGGTTGCCTTTTCAGAGAACGTATTATTGCTTCTCTTGAGCCTCGTATTGGTTCCCTGGCTTGGGGCGGCCGGAATGGCGCTCGCATACCTGTTTGCCAGCTTGCTCTTGCCCGCATGGTTTCTGCCTCAATTAATGAGGAAGACGATTCGGGAGATTTCGAGTTCGTCTAAACTCGCTGAACAGACTCATCGATAGATCCCGGCGCGGAGTGGAGCAGCAAATCGATGCGTATTGCCCATTGCATTCTCGAACCGCGCTACTCGGGCGCCGAAATTCTCGTCTTGGGTCTCGTGCGGGCGCAGATCGCCGCGGGCGTGATCACTGCATTGATAGCGCTTCGGCCTTCGGAAGGACTCTTCGAAGCGGAGTTGGAAGCTCTAGCGAAGCTAGGCTGTGAAATCCTCGTTCCGCCGAAGCGGCTGGTTCGCCAGCAACGTCTATTCTGGATAAGGCATGCGACGCGCAGCTTTCGTCCCGACGTATTGTTCGCGCATTCCGCGCTGCCGAGCGTCTACAGCCGAATTGCGCTGATGGGAATGACGGGAGTGTCTGTCGTCACCGTGCTGCATACCGATGAGGATTTCGAAGATTACAAGCTGCGCGCTTTCGAAAAGTGGATGTGGCGGAGGAACGGCGCCGTGGTCGGCGTCAGTCCGGCATCTATTCGCAATTATCGCCGCCTGATTACCGAAAAAAAGGAAACGCGGCTCATTCCGAACGGCGTCGATTTCGAGAGCGTGCGCTCTGCGACCAGGCACCGCGACGAGGTGCGTGAGCGTGTTTATCGGGCCGCGCCGGGCGAAATGATCCTCCTTCAGGTGGGTCGTATTTCGCCGCAGAAGCAGCAACGGCTTTCAGTGGAGGCGCTGGCGGCTCTGGGTCGCATGGTGCCGCTCGATAATATCAGGCTGGTCTTTGCCGGCATGGTTGAATACCAGGAGTATCACTCGGCGGTCATGGATGCCGCGCGCGCTCTTGGGGTCTCGAACAAGATTCAGTTTTTGGGTTCGCGAAACGACATTCCGCTGCTTCTGGCGGGCGCCGACGCGCATCTGATGCCGTCCGGCTGGGAGGCGCAAGGTATCGTCGCCCTGGAAGCGCTTGCATCGGGCATATATTGCTTCTTCACGCCCCTTGAATCGTTTGCATCGTTCCGCGGAATGCCCGGTGTCACCATTTTGCCGGAGGGGTCCGACGGCGCGCAGTTCGCTGGTCTCTTGGCGGAGGCGATTCGCACATCGGTCATTTCGCGCCGCTATTTTCGCGATATGGAAAGCTTTGGATTTGAGCGTTGTGCACAAGAATATTTGCAACTCGCGAAGTCGCTAAAATCAGGCAAACAGCGGAATCGGCAGGATGCTCCTCCTGCGTAGATTGCTTTGTCCTGGACAGTCAATTGGCCGAGGGAGCGGCTGTTTTGTCGTATTGAACGGTACCAGATTCTTGATCCATCCAAAGCTGCCTGTCGGGGAAAAGGCCGCGGCTTAACAGGGGAGAGATCAACCAAACTGGAAGTAGGGGGTTGATTATTTTGGCCCAGCCTGAGAGATAGGAGGGCGTCTTAATCAGAAATCCGCAGCGTGAGAGCAATAGACAAGTGACGAGCGCTTCTCTTCCAATGGCCAGCCCCGGATGGCCGCTAAAATGAATGGCTTTACCGGCTTTCGATGTGTAAACAGCCGGCGCTACGGTTACCGGTAATTTGAATGGATAGCTCCGAAAATGCTGTATGAATGGAAGATCGTCGCTCGCTAGAAGAATTTGTTCGAAGCCGCGAGTGCGAGCTATTTTTTCGACAGCGTTGCATAGGAGAGACGGGGACACCATGCCCGCCTCGTGTACTTTGTCCGTGCCGCGATAGTGCACTGCTAGAGTCCGCGAGGAAATACTAAGCCGCTCGCAGACGGAATCGACATCTTTAATCACCTCAGCCGACGGCCGATAGTGACTGTTGAACAATGCACTGGCTTTGGCTAACGATAGATCCCTGTCGTACCGCGTTCTAAATCCTAGTTCTTCTACGCCCCTAATCCGAGAAGTTCGAAAACCGCTACGCGCCTGTAGTCTGGAGCCGATTGACGGATCAGGCATTTCGATGGCATCGAACAGGGCGCCAAACCAATCTACTGTCCCTGTCGCTTCTCCATAAATTCCGCCTTTGGCGCTAATATCGGGATACAGACTATTTTCCTCGCAATAAATCAGGATGAAGAGAATTGTCTGCATTACTGCGAAGAACCCCGAAACACTTTCAATCTCTATGGAAAAGATTCCCTCGTTGGCGCGCTGCTGCCGTAAAACCGCCCATCTCTTTGGAGTTGCAACGGCATCCTTAAACGCATCGCTTCGTCGAATCTGTCTTGCGACGCTCAATAATTGCGTCAACATAGGCGCCTCCTTTGCCTTCACCGGGAACCATGCTCCTATAACGCTAGGTACGTATCGCGGCGTGATTGATCTGCTGCGTAACGGGTCCGAATTATCCTCGATAAATGGTCTGCTGCGGCTGATTCAAAGCGGGTCTGGCGTGCCTGTATAGCAAATATCGACGGACGGGCTCTGCATAACGGAAATGTATAAGGCAACTAGCAAGCATCAGCATCGGCAACCACAGCCAGCCAAACACTGCTGCGATGCCGAAAATCGATGCCAATACCAGAATCGGAACGTGGATCATATAAAGCGCATAACTGGCGTGGCTGAGTGAGACAAGGACTGAATTACGTAGCGGTAAGCCACACCGAACCAAAGGCCATCGCCGCCGCCAGTATGGCGGCGGCAAATAGAGGCGACATTCCATAATAGACGGGCCAGTACCAAGTTCACTACCGGTTACTTCAATGCGCTTAATAGATCCCCGGCTATAGTGGCAATGCAGTATATTTGGCCCCTATTTTCGTGATCGTGTATGAGTTCATAGAGGAAGCATTTACAAGTGGATGAACCGGAGATCTATGCGCGATTGGCGACGATATTCGAGAACGTTTTTGATGAAGAAACAATCCAACTATCGCCGGAACTGTCTGCAAACGATGTTGAAGGTTGGGATAGCCTGACGCATATTCGCCTAATGTTGACGATTGAGAAAGCTTTTAGGACGAAGTTTTCTACCTCAGACATCGGCAATCTCAAGAATGTCGGTGACCTCGTAGCTCTCATCAAAGCGCGAACCTAGAGAAAGCAAATACGGTAATGATGCCACAATCACTCTGGTTTGAAATAGGGACGATTATTTTCCGATGAATCCACTGTATGTGGAGTTGCAATGGCTTCCCCGCGCGGCGGCGAACTTCTCACAACGGCTGAAGGATTTGCCGAATTCGCAGGGGCCTCTAGGTACCGAAATACAGTCATTGGCGAGGTCGTTTTTAGACCTGAACCAGTTGACGAAGCTTGCCAAATTCATTGACCGAGCGCGCAACGCGCACAAATCCCTGGAGCCGTTGACGCCGTTCCGGCTGGCGGTAATCAGCAATTCGACCGTTGATCTAATAGTGCCCGCATTGGTGGGTAGCGCCGCGCGGCGCGGTATCGCCCTAGAAGTTATACAGTCCTCTTATGACCAAGTCGCGCAGGAAGCGTTGATTCCTGACTCGAAAGTAAATACTTCAAATGCCGATGCCGTACTTTTCGCGCTCGATTATCGCGCTCTTCCGTTAAGAATATCACTTGGCGATAGGGAAGCTTCCTCCGCCACAGTTCAGGGAGTCATCGAATACCTCGACGTACTTCGCAAAGGTATTGAGGAAAATTCTAAAGCTGTTTGTATCTTTCAAACATTGGCGCCGCCGGTAGAACCAATTTTCGGTAATCTTGATGGGACGCTACCCGGTACGCTCAGAAATCTTATTGACTGCATTAATCGCGAATTAAATGATTTTGTAATTGGCTCTGGATGCGTATTGCTTGATGTCGCGGCACTGGCAGGAACTGTAGGCCTAGCAGATTGGCACAATCCCCATCTTTGGAATTTGGCAAAGTTTCCTTTCTCAGACGAACTCATACCCCTCTACTCTGACCACGTGGCGCGTACCCTCGCGGCGATTCGCGGCAAAAGTGGCAAGGTCCTTGTACTCGATCTCGACAATACATTATGGAGCGGCGTTATCGGGGATGACGGTATGGAGGGCATTCAGGTGGCCCAAGGCGACTCCCGGGGGGAGGCGCACTTAGCCGTGCAGCGCCTTGCATTGGACCTACGCCAACGTGGGATAGTACTTGCAGTGTCCTCAAAGAACACCGACGCTGTGGCGCGCGAGCCATTTTTGAAGCATCCAGACATGCTCTTGAAGCTCGATCATATTGCCGTGTTTCAAGCAAACTGGGAGGACAAAGCCACAAATATCAAAGCCATAGCCGAGGAGTTGTCATTGGGATTGGACACGTTGGTGTTTCTGGACGACAACCCGATGGAAAGGGGTCTGATACGCGAGCTATTGCCGCAGGTGGCCGTTCCGGAGCTACCTGACGATCCGGCATACTACGCAAGGACACTTGCGGCGGGAGGCTACTTTGAGACGGTCGCCTTCGTTACAGAGGATCTCAAACGTGCCGGTCTCTATCAGGACAATGCCAAGCGCACAAGCCTGCAGAAGCAGGTCGGCGGCGTTGATGCTTATCTGGCATCGCTTGACATGACTATCAGCTTTAGCCCCTTTAACGCCACAGGAAGAGCCCGCATCGTTCAGCTGATTAACAAGTCAAACCAATACAACCTAACAACGCGCCGTTATACCGATCCGGAGATAGCCGCTGCGGAAAATGATCCTTCAGTCTTTACACTGCAGACTCGCTTGTCCGACCTATTCGGTGACAATGGCATGATCAGCGTTGTCATTTGCCGGCCCGGCGCCCCTGGAACTTGGGAGATCGACACTTGGCTAATGAGTTGCCGTGTTCTCGGGCGAAAGGTCGAGCATATGGTTCTACGAGAGATCGTTGATCAAGCACGTGCCGCGGATATCGCGGAGCTCGTGGGTATATACAAACCGACCGAGCGCAACCGGATAGTTGCCGATCACTATCCGAAACTTGGATTCGCCAGGACCTTTGAGGGAGCGCTGGGAGAGACGCGATGGTCCTTGCTTGTTGACGAAGCAAAACTAGAAAACGTGCCGATGCGGATTCTCTCCGAAGGATTTCGAAGAGACGAGGCAAATCAACGCGTATGAGGATCCCTTCCGTTGGCGATCTTGACGGCGAACCTAAATCAAAGCTGCCGCGGCGCGACTGGATCCTACTGCCTTTGCTGAGTCTTCTGACTATCTTTTGCATTCTGCTTGGCGTCGAGCTGTCTGCCCGAGAGCTCTTTACCGAGTCGCGGCCGTTCCTCGTATCGTGCATGGGACCTGAAGATCCTTCAACGGGCGCCTTGGCATTTCCGAATTCGGTGTGCTGGGACAAAAAATATGAAAGCCCATGGGTCGAATATAGATTCAATGATTGCGGCCACCGCACCGCAATTGATTGTCGCTCAGCGCCCACAGGGGTCTATAGGATCGTAATGACCGGCTCTTCGGTTGCAATGGGTCACCTCGTTCAGCAGGAGAGAACTTTGGCGGAATTGCTGCCGATCAATCTCTCTCGTCGAACCAATCGCAAAGTCGAGCTCTACAACGAGGGCATGGTCAGTATATATCCGTATGTACTTGCCCTGCGATTTCATGAAGTTGTCACGGCAAAGCCCGACGTGGTCCTCTGGATACTCACGCCCGGCGATATCGTGAAGGAACTGATAATACCTGAAGCCTTTAAAGCTCTCGGAGATAGCCCGATATCAAAAGCTAAAGCCCGATTCGCAGAAGCGTTCTCGTCAACACCGAGCTTTGATGTCATATCAAATCTTTGGACACGGGCGCGAGGACGGGTATATCGAGCCGCCTCCGAGACTGCCTTTGGGACCATGCTGCTACATTGCTTGTACGCGAGCGAAAGTCAGTACGTGAAAAGCTTTCTTGCCGGCTCGGACCCGGACATAGGATATGTTCGGGTGCATCAGAGTGAAGAATGGCGGAATCGCCTGAGTCACTTCGATCGTGATTTCGCAACCATACAAAGCCAAGCTAAAGCGGCCGGTATTCCGTTGCTAACAGTACTTGTGCCGAATCGAGCTCAGGCTGCCATGATTTCCGTGGGTCATTGGCCAGACGATGTCGATCCTTACATACTGAATCGAGAATTGCGGGACATCGTAGTGACCCACGGTGGAACTTATCTCGATATTTTTTCAAATTTCCAACACATACCGAACCCTGGCGAATACTATTTCCCATTGGATGGTCATCCGAATGCTGCCGGTCACGCGCTGCTCGCTAATATGTTGGCCAGATCACTGACCAGTGGGGCGGTCCCCCCCGAACTCCGCGTGAGGGGGAAGTCTCCGGCGGAAGAACAAATACGGCGATAAATGGATACAGCCTCTTTCCAATTTGTATTATTCGGGCTAGGAGTAGCCGCGCTCGCAAACTTTGCCAAAATACAAGTTCGACGCTCTGCCGTGTTGCTCGCATCCAGCATCGTCTTCCTCATTTTGATAGCGCCTAACGTCATCGGGTTTCTTCCGTTTGCTGCCTTTGTTTTGTTGGGTTATGTAGGTCTTGTACTTCATGAACGCGGATGGTCGACATCGCGGGCGACAAGCATAGTAGTGATCGTTTTCGTTTATGCATGGCTCAAGAAGTATACGTTCTTGCCGAACATCATATTTTTGCAGTTTCCTTATTTTACCCTGGGCCTCTCGTACATTTTCTTCCGAATTCTTCATTTATTGATCGAGGCTAGTGATCGAGATAAAAATCGACACATTGAATTTGGAGCGTACTTGCTCTATACGCTCAACTTCACGACTCTCGTTTCCGGCCCGATTCAACGTTATGACGATTTCTGTCGGGACCAGGATCGGAGCAACTCGCTTCCATTGGGGCCGGGCGTAGTCGGTCTTCAATTGGAGCGCATCCTTCGCGGTTTCTTTAAAGTCAATGTGATGGCTATGTTACTCAACGTGGTGCAATTCGATGCGATTGCGCAAATGTCACTCGCTGTCCCGCTATCGTACAAAGTGTTCGCCGCGGCCCAACTGGCCGTCGTGTACCCGCTCTTTCTCTATTCGAACTTCTCCGGATACATCGACATAGTGATCGCGCTAGCTCGATTGATGCGGATAAGATTGCCTGAAAACTTCGATCGACCATTTTTTGCCTCGTCATTCCTTGATTTTTGGAACAGATGGCACATTACGCTGTCAACTTGGCTAAAGACCTATGTTTATAACCCCCTGCTTGTAGCCCTGATGCGGCGCATTTCCATCCCGACGCTGCAACCGTTACTTGGGGTTCTAAGTTTTTTTGTAACTTTCTTTCTTGTTGGCATTTGGCATGGACGTACTTCCGAATTCGCCTTCTTTGGCGTCCTTCAGGGAGGAGGCGTAGCAATCAACAAACTCTGGCAGCTAGGATTGGTTCGGCTGCTCGGTAGGAAGCGTTACAGCGCCATTTGTAAGAACGCCGTTTACATTGCTTTTGGTCGTGGCCTAACGTTTGCTTGGTTTGCATTCACGCTTTTCTGGTTTTGGGCCTCCTGGCAGCAAATCGCCAATTTCGTTGCAGCAATTGGTCCCGCCCGATGGTTAGTCCTCTGGATCTCCGTTTGGCTGAGCAGCACGGCAGTGCTCGCGTTTTGGGAATGGCTGCGCACATTGCTTCTAACCATCACCACCTCACGCGGCCCAGTCTTGCTCGGTCGATATGCACGCGTTGTATATGCGACCGGTTTTGGTCTGGGCGCGCTAATTTTCACAGCGCTTCTCAATCAGCCTGCTCCCGCAATCATTTACAAGGCCTTTTAGTGTGTATCTCGGACCTGATGAGCAGTGCGTGTGTAGCCCCGTAGTCAGCAGGCGCTTCAGCGTGGCGTCGATAATTCGGCGCGCTGCAACGATCGTCAACGTCGCCAGTGTCCGGCAAGTCACGCGTATTGTCCAAATATCCAAACGAACGCGATCACGCGGTTGCGCGATGACAAAAATTAAGCATTCCACCGACGGCTTGATGGGAAATAAAATCTCTCCTTATCGTTCCTTTTCGTCGCAAGTGCCATTAGCGTCTTCGCCGGAGTTTGCGTCTTTGTTGTCTTTGATGTCCACGTCTGCTTTATTGGTGTTTTTAGGAATGGCGAACACACATCCGTTCCTTGGGTCTATCCGATTGGAGTGAAATGACAAAGTCTTGAGATTCCCGGCAAGAAATACCGGAACGGCACATCGCGAAACCGTATTGTCATGAACGCGCGTGTTCATTGGGCCCAGACTTCCTCCGCCAATGAACAGCCCGTTTCTGCCGCATCCCGCAATTTTATTTCCCGTTATCTCGACATCGCTGACCTGATGGGTTGGGTCAAAGGTGAGATGAATTCCATCGCCGGCCGCATCCTGTATTTGATTTCTCGCTATGGTCATGTGCTGACCATCGATGATCCAGATTGCGGACTGCTCGCCGTTGCTCCCGTGATCGTCGGTGGTAATCGAATTGCCAAGTATCTTGATGTTATAGGCGCGATCTTCGATGTGCATGCCCTGATTCCAAGCTACGCAGTCATTGTCCGAGATTTCAATGTCGTGAGCGCCGGCGACGCCCACGCAGAACCCGGCTCCGGCGTTTGAGTCGGCGTGCTTCGGAATCCTAAACTTGTTGTGCTTGATCGTGATCCCCGAAGCCCGCACGTCCGTCAGTTGGATGCCGCAGCAATTGACGGTCACGGGATCGTTTAGTTCTATGGCGTCTGCCCAGACGTTTGAAAAACTGTTGCCGTCGATGGTGACATCGGTCAAATCGGCGGCATGCACGTTCTGCAGGATCCCGTATCCGACCTCGTCGAAAGTGTTGTTGTTGATCTTTATGCCATGAATGTCAGGTGCATCAATCAGGACACCATGGGCGTGGTCGAAACTATGCAGATGATTCCGGACCAAGGAAATTCCAGAGGAGTGGGCTGCGAAATTGATGAGTACGGGCGCGCTGTTTGCATAAATGTCGCAACCTTCGACGGTTATGCCGCTGCCCTTGATCTGAAGCACCGAGCCCAATTTGCCCGAGGGGCTGTCAAACAGAGATGCCCCAGCATCGCAAGTAATGTGCGTATTGGATGGAATGACCAACGTGTGGCCCAACTGGTAGGCGGTGCGAAGGTGAACTTCGCCTCCTTTGGAGACGAGCTGATCGATACTTTGTGCGAAGATCATTTGGCTGAATCCCACGAACGCCACGATTGCAGCCGCACACATCGCGCGACTCGGGAGGGTGAGCAAACGAGATGTATTCATGTCGATTTACCTCTTTAGAAGCCGCCTAGGTGGGTGGGCGTCGAACGCCGAGTCCCAATGCTGATTGTCCGGTCCGCTTGCTTGGGCGGGGCCGAGCAACGGGTGCCCGGAATTCGAGGCCGGACGCTAGGCCAAGAAGTAGATCAACAACGCGAGCCTGAGTAAAGCCCAGAAACAAATAGGGAAGCGCCCGATCGTTCGAGCGCTCAATGTCACTGACCCCAAATGAAAACTTTACAAGATGAAAACTTTACAAGCCACGGCCAATGATATAGATCGGCGCGGACCGCAAACTCAATAGAATGCTGTTGACGCTAGCGGTCCCAAAGCAGTTACCCATCCAATCGCAGATCTGGACGCTTTCAGAGGGGACTGGCAAGGTAAGGGTGCTCGCAGCGGCGCCATAATCCCAAAGCGCCAGAATCGCGGTGCCGTTGCGTTCGAAACGATAGCCCATCTGAGTGCCGCTCAGGTTTGTTAGCGCGCCGCTCGAGACCGTGCCGTCGAGCAAATAGGTCATGGCGGCAAACGCCGGAGCCGCGGGCTTGGGGCCCATTTTATCTGTTCCGTAGGGGAGCTTTGGATCGAGGTTCCAATAGTATCCGAAGGTATTGTTGGTTTCGATCGGGCTCTTATACCAAAAATCCGCGAGGTAAAAAGAAACATCGAATTTGAATCCCTCGCCGAGAAGGATGATGGTTGTTCTAATATTTCCCAGCGCCTGGTTAAGTGCGGTGATACTGCCGGACGTCAATCCATGCTCGGTACTGACAAACGGAACGCTATGGCCTTTGGCGTCTTGGGCCATCTTCATTTGCGCCCGGATGTTGCTGACGAGTCCATTCGTCTCTGGCGGCCACTGCACGTACGGGTGCATCGAGACGGCATCAAGATAATTGCCGAGGCCGGCGGCCCAGAGCTGGGCCATAGGCGCCTTGTCGCCGAGGAGCATGGTCGGTCCCATGACGACCGCCTTTGGATCGCCCTGGTGAATCGCCGCATACGAATTCCGGAAGTACTCGACCAGCTGTGCGGGCGTACCCCCCCAACCCCCAGGGATTTCCGGCTCCCAAGTCACCTGATAGTAGTGGGACGACTGACCGGCATAATCAGTGCCAACCTGCTGGGCACGCGCCTTGGTGAAGCCGGCCATGCCTTGAGCGCCGGTGGTATTCAACACGCCCATGGCAGGCCAGGCTATTGTACCGGTGCCGGGTTCCATAGCCCAGTTAGGTACGCTGGCTTGCGTCACCAGCGGTATAGCGTAGGTTGCCCACGCTCCGGAGTTGTCCGCGGCGAGCGTAGGATGTGTCAGACCTTGTGCGACGGCTGCGATTCTTGCCTCCGCAAATTGACCCGGATAATTCGGTTCAAGGTCCCTCCAGCCTGGGCCGGAGAGAAGATACCGAGCTCCGAGATACGAGATCACACTTCCCAGAGCGCCGGTAACCCCGCCCTGGCCGTTAACCCCGGACTGACCGTCAATCCCGCCCTGCATTCCAAAGCGGGTAAGCGCATCTCCATAGTTGGTGCGCTTAGCGGGGTCGAAAACTACGGCATACGATATGAATCCCAGGGGTCTCGTACCCAGATTTGAAATGACATGGCCACTGGCCAGCGTGGCGTTAACCCGGTAGTACCCATATTTTGTCGCTGGCGCCGAGA
>Ga0073928_10003277_pt1 | contig 25864 bp, 39 predicted proteins | sample PaiPotPPA55metaG_FD_76969 | JGI IMG/M metagenome (GOLD analysis project Ga0073928, IMG submission 76969) | Iron sulfur acid spring bacterial and archeal communities from Banff, Canada, to study Microbial Dark Matter (Phase II) - Paint Pots PPA... ...
AAGATTCGAAAAGCAATCCATCAGGATCAGAGTCTCTCCATTTATGCACACAACATCAAGATCATCACCCAAGACGGCAAAGTTACTCTTCGCGGGCCAGTGCGGTCGGAAGAGGAGAAGAGCAACTTGGCAGCCAAGGCTGTGAGCGTGGCCGGCCAAGACAACGTAACCAATCAACTCGAAGTTGCACCTTCGAAATAACGGAGCAGAAATCGAAATCAGCTGGAACGGAAAAGGAGAACTACTAATGTCCGGTAAAAAAGTAGCTGTATTTGGAATCTATTCAACTCGCGTTGCGGTGGAAAACGCCACAGATTCGCTCGTCCAGGCGGGTTTTCCCACGTCAGACATTTCCGTACTGTTGCCGGAGAGTCTTGGCGGGCCTAAGGATATGGGAACAGAAAAGGCAACAAAGGCGCCTGAAGGTGCGGCAGCGGGCGTAACGGCTGGCGGCGTGATTGGTGGCACCCTCGGTCTGCTCGCGGGCGTTGGTCTATTGGCGATACCTGGCCTGGGCCCGTTTATCGCTGCAGGCCCGATTATGGCAGGGCTGGCCGGGCTAGGAGTTGGAGGAGCAGTAGGCGGCGTCACGGGGGCATTAGTCGGCATGGGCATCCCCGAGTTCGAAGCCAAGCGATACGAAGGTCGCCTCCAGAAGGGTGGCATTCTCCTCTCGGTGCATTGCGACACATCAGAGGAAATTAAGCGCGCCAAGGAAATTGTCCAACGCACGGGTGGAGAAGATGTCTCCTCCACGGGCGAGGCGTCTGTTGATACCAAGAAGACCGATCGAGACGCGGCCAGAGCTGCTGGTGGGACTCGCTAATTCCAACAAGAGGAGGAAGTCTGTTCCAGGCTTCCTCCCTTTCTTCCTAAGATCAACTTCAGACTGCCCAGACTAACTGCCTGGGATAGGGGATTTACGATGAGCCGAGATCATAAGGTAGGAACAATCTTAACGTTTGCCTCGGGTGCTGCTGTGGGTGCGGCGATTGCTTTACTCTTTGCGCCCAAAGCTGGCGACGAACTTCGAGGCGATATTGCTGACGCTGTGAGCGATGGGGTCAAACGGGTCCGCAGCGCAAGCAAAGAGTTGAAGCAACGAACTCAAGAGATCGTGGAATTGGCAACGGACCAGGTACAGGATGCGATTGCGGCCGGCGATGAGGCATACAGCGCAGCGAAGAAGGCGTGAGTGTTTCTCTTAAGAAAGCTCCGAAAAACGCTCATTCCTCTCGCCGATGCAGTGCGGCTCGATTAAAAAAGAGCACTGCCTCCTGGTTCCTTCGGCATTGGGAGACCATCCCGGCGGCCGTGCTTTTCTGTTCGCCGGGCTACAATTTCTTCGTCCATCGTACACCTTTCTTCAGTACTTTGTAGTATACCCCCTTTCGAGTTGACGTCGAGGCAGAGCGTTTTCTCATCGAGTCCAACCCTCAGCGCGAGAAGACAAAAGTCCAACGTCTCCGAGAGTACAAGCGGCTCAAAGAGATTGAAGCGAAGCTCGCCGCTGAACGCGAGAAAGCTGGCAAGAAGGTCGAGCGTGACCGTGGCGCAAATTTGCGCGACGGGCGCTCCGACGAGCGTGCGGCGAAAACGGCTGGCCTTAAACCTCGCACCGCCGAGAAGGGTCTCGCCGTATTGAACCGTGCTGATTCCGGCGACAAAAAGGCGCAGAAGGCCATCGAGCAGATCGACGCGGGTGAGATGCCTCAGCTCTTTTGGGCAAGCATACGGATACGCGGTACTGAAACCAGCGTACTCCGGTTTTGTGCCTTCCGAGCCATTGTTCCTTCGCCGCCATGATTCCAGCATAGCTCGTTCGGGTTGGGAGCTTGCGATGCGGGGACGACGGTTCCGAGAGGAGCCGGGCACGCTACCCAACCCGTCCAGCCCTTCCCGTTGAACACTTCCCCCACCCCTGACCCATTCAACGGGATGGACTTATCCTTCGATCATCGAAGATGTTATCTCGAAACACGTTTCCGCTTGACACCCCCTATTTTTCTATGATAGCTTACCTACCGTAATGAGCCCAAGGAACTCCGAGGATATTGCCAAAGAAGTCGGGATTGGGATCGCGACTCTAGAGCGGTGGCTCGCTCAGGGCAAGGTTCGAATTCCAAAAACAGTGACCATCGGTGCGCGCCGATTCAGGCTTTGGTCAGAGCGCGATATCGAGAGACTCAAAAAGTACAAGGCATCGTCTTACGGAAAGGGCCGAGGGCGAAAAGCAAAGCCGAAGAAGTAGAGCGGGACGCGCCGGTGCTTGTAACACCGACACGCCCCTAAACACCAAAAGGAGGGATGAGCTCCCATGGCATCTACAGCAAAAGTTACCCCGTTCGTTTCGCGTCCGCAACCGATTACCGCAGTTGAACCGATCTCTCAGTTTGAAATTGAGCTATTCCTCGCTTTCCGTAATCGGTTGAAGCAAATCCAAACGCAAATTGACGAGCACGAAGCCTCGTTCACAGCTCGGCTCGAATCGGGCGCCGGCGTCGATCCAGGTGTCCACATCGCGGAGTTGAAAGAGAATTCCCGGCGAAACGTTTCCTGGAAGGCGGTCACGATTCGTTTCGCCGAGAGACTCAAGCTCGACGGCGAAGCGTACTGCGCGCGAGTGCTCGCGGCGACGAAACCCGATTCGCTCGCTCAACCTTGTCATCAGCTAGGTTCGTTGCGACGAACACACAGGCGAAAGTTGCGATGGACAAGGCAACGCACCCGGAGCACTACTGCCCGGCCTCGCGGTGTTTGTGGAGGACCGCAAAGCTCGATCACCAAACTCAAAGTTATGTCGGGGGCGGATTTTGTCCTCGACACGGAGGGAACAACAGATGAACGCAGCCAAAGATCGTGCACCATCAGCAGGAGAAGTCATCATCACGGATGTCCTGAAGAGTTTTGCGCAACGAGACGCGGAGTTAGCACTAAAACGGCCGCGCCTGTGGGATGTGGTTTTCCGCAATCGTCCGTTCTACAAAGATCTGATTCTGCGGGTTCGCGCACGCGACGAACAAGAAGCGATCGACATTGCGAACTCCATTGTGTCTGAGGATTCCACTGTTCGCACCAAGCGACCTGATCGGAAGCGCAGAAAAGTCTACGTTTGGGAAGAGTTCACAAAAGAGCGAAAACAACGCTCGGCGGAACGCGCCGCGCGCTGAGCCTGATAACGCGAGCTTCCAAAGGGTAAGGGGAGGCAGTGCATGACGAGCTTCAATCGAGAAGAAATCAGCGAACCGGAAGTCTCTATCTTTGAGGAGATCGACAGGACGCCTTTAGCGATGTCGCCCGAGGAGAAGTACGAACTGGCGGTCTGCCTGACAAGGATAGTACGCAGCGGAATGTCGTGGCCCAAGATTGAAACATTGTCTCTCAGCCAGGATGATTTGAAACGCCTCAAGAAGATGAGAGCCAAGGCCCACCGCTCAATGTGTCAGTGGCTGGCATGTCGCGACCTCGCGTACCTGATTACCAGACTGGGAGGTTCCGTCGAGACAGGCAAGCTGAAGCTGGCCATATCGAATATTGATGCAAACCTGAAAGTCATTCATGGCTAACTCGGCGATGGCAGACCCAAGCTTCCAGAAACGCGGCGCTGAGCCGCGTCCCGTCGCAAACTCACAACTCGCCGGGCGGCGACTGACGAAGGCGGCGAGAAAAGGGAGGAACGAAAATGAAGCAAGCATTTCCACGGGTTATTTTGTGTCATCAGTGTCGAGCCAAAGCGCCTGACGGTCCGGTATTCGCTTCTGCGCAACTTTCTATCCAAGCTGTCAGCGAAACTTTCGGGCCGCCAGATCGCTATCGTGACACGGAGCGATGGGTGTTCGTTGACGCAGATGGGAACATCTCTTGCGCGATGATCGCTCGCACGGCCGATAATTCTAAACCACACAAGCCTCTGCAAGTTGATTTCGTCGCACCAGCTAAACTCGGAAGGAGGTTTTTCCAGTGGACGACGGGAAGAATCAACCGAACAGAAAACGGCGATCTCGCGCCGGCGTTTCTCGTCGCGTGAGGTTGCGGCCCTCCGGGGCCGCTGAGGATTTTGAGAATCGCAAGATCGGAGGGGGCAAGCAATGGAAACAACTACCGAAGCAACCACGACCCTACGTAAGCAGCGCATTGTACGCGGCCTCTCATTGGCCGACGTTGCGCGCTGCTTTAAGGGCGGCGTTTCTCGAGAGCGGGTTCGCCACATTGAATCCGGCGAATATGAGGCCCGGCCCGAAACCCTCAAAGCCTATCGCGCGGCCCTGGACGCTGCACAGAGCACGTCTCTGGGCGCGGCACCGAACACGCCCGAGACCGTGCAGGGCGATTCGACGGCACTAGCAACTCGCGAGGCGATCACTACGCGCTCAGAGAATTCGCTCGCGTTGCTGTCCTACTTCCTGACCGACTGTGCGCACCGCGGCCTCGCCGATTCAACGATCACGCGGTATTCTCAGCTTGGAAAGGACTTTTTTGAGCACTGTCCAGGACTCAGACCCGGCGAAATCAGGCCACGTGACATTCGCGCTTATCTCTCCTGGCTGGTTGATCGCGGCGTAAGCGAGCATACCCTTCAACAAACTCTCTCGGCACTACGCTCTATTTTTCGCTTTGCTGAGGCGTTCGAAATCGCTTCCGTTTCGCCGGCTCGATCGGTTCAGCAAAGACGCTACAAGCGTTCGATTCCACGTCCGTTGAGCGAAGAGGAAATCGAACGGCTCATTAGCGCGACGACTAACCTGCGAGACAAAGCAATCATTGAATTTTTCTATAGCACGGGGTGCAGGACCAGCGAAGCGGTGGGAGCTCGTCTTGAAGAAGTTTCCTGGTCAGAGCGCACCGTGCGAGTTGTCGGAAAAGGCGACAAGATGCGCTTGGTCCCGCTCTCGCGGCGCGCCATCGATTCGCTGAGCAAATATCTCGACATGCGCGATACCGGATGGCTCTTTCAGGCGGACGCAAAAAGTCCCCGCGCCTACCGTCTCTCGCAGAACCGGGAAGGATTCTGGGAGGCGCGGTGGCGCGAAGTGACCCAAATGCCCGGCGGCACGTCGGAGACGCGAATTGTCTCTCGAACTCTTGGGAAAACGGTCGAGATGAGCGAACACCAAGCCGACGACAAAATTCGAAGCATCCTCTCGGAGCGGCGCGCTGAAGTGCAGCCGGTCGCAGCGAACAAACCACTCAGCAAGTGTTGCGTGCGAGTCGTCATCGACAGAGCGGCCAGGGCTGCCGGTCTTGGGCACGTTCATCCGCACCAGATCAGACATTCGTTTGCAACGCATTTGCTCGATCACGGCGCGGACATTTTCACCATCAAGGAATTTCTCGGCCACGCGGACGTGTCAACGACGAGCATCTACACTCACGTGTCCCAAACCAAGATGAGGGAGACGCTGGAACGCTGCCATCCTCACTGGCGCCAAGAGCGAGAACAGAAATGACGACGAAGGTCGAAATCCTGCGAGGCGACGGCAAACCCGAGTTGACGCTTGAGCCGTTCTTCCGCACGCGCGAAGAGGCGAAGCTAATCCGGCTCCTTCAGTCGGTTCCCGAACGGCGAAAGTATGCCGTATTTTTCGAGCGGCACGGTTGCTACAAATGCGGTCGCCGGGATCGCCCTCACGCTAGCCATGCTCACTGCAAAAGCTGTTACAGCCTGGCGCACGACGAGTTCGCCAAGATCAAAAAACAAATCGAGCGCGGCGAGGCGTGACATGCGAGCTGCTATCAGGTTAAGGACTCACTGACGGAAAAAGGAGAATCACAATGAAAAAGCTGTTGCTCTTCGCGGTTTTGGCAGTGGCATCGCTCGTGATTTCGCGCGCGGTGTGGGCCACGAACTACAACGTCTCTCTGACCGATTCGAGCACCACGTCCGACTCGACGGGGTCGGGGTTATTCGAAAGCAATCAATTCACCTGCGATAGCGACCCCTCGAATTTCTTCTGCACCGAGGGAACATTCGTTTGCTTCGGCTGGTCGAACTGCGCCGCCCTGGGTGCGACGGACGGTGCGCCGAGTCTATCGGCCTTCCTGTCCGCGATCGACGGCAACGGCAATCACCCCGATCCGTCCGCGCCAGCCCCAACACCTGAGCCAGGTTCGCTGATTCTTCTCGGATCAGGTTTGCTTGTGTTGCTTTCGGCGCGGCGACGAAGAACTCGCTGACGGGCAGTTACGGAGTGACAGGGACGCAGGTTGCGATTCTCAAAATGGAGGGGTGAAAAGATGACAGTTGAAACTATTCTGGAGGCAACGAAGCCGAGCCGTCCGCGACGCGAGCGTGGAACCGGAGGAATTTTCAAGCCGAAGTACCGCGACAGGCATTCGAGGCAGATGCGAGAGTCTCGCTCCTTTTGGATTCAATACCGCGTAAACGGGCAGGCCGTGCGCGAAAACACGCGCAGCGACAGGATCAGCGTCGCGAAGCAGTTGCTCCAACGCCGGATTGGTGAAGTTAACTCGGGACAGTGGAGCGGACCCAAGGCTGAGAAAACGACCGTCGTCGAGATCATGGAAGCTCTGTTTCGCGACTACCGCATCAACGAAGCGAAATCACTCGCCGATTCCGAGTGTCGCTGGCGAAAGCACTTGGAGCCCGCGTTCGGCCGTATGCGGGCGATCGAAGTGACGAGCGACGCGCTCGACGGTTACATCGACGCCCGGAAAGCTGAGGGCGCCGAAAACGGAACGATCAATCGCGAGCTCGCGCTTCTCCGCCGTGCTTTCTATATCGCGTATCGATCCCGCCCCAGGAAGGTGTTTGAAGTCCCAAACTTCAGGATGCTGAAGGAGAACGACCCGCGGCCCGGTTTCGTCAGCTACGAGGAATACAGCCAACTGTGCCGATCCTGTCGTGAGCCGTGGTTGCGATCACTGATTGCGGCCGCATACAGTTTCGGGTTCCGAGTGAACGAACTACTCACCCTCAGGATTCGTCAGATCGATCTCTTGGCTCGCACAATTCGACTCGAACCCGGAACTACGAAGAACGGGAAGGCGCGCGAAATCAAAATGACGGAGGAAGTTTACAGACTGTTCTGCGCCTGCGTCTTCGGGAAGAGTGCCGAAGACTTTGTGTTCACGCGCCACGGCAACCCGATCCATGATTTCCGCTGGACCTGGTGGCGCCTTTGCGTTCGCGCCGGCCTCGGGCAACTATCTTGCCCGCGTTGCTCAAAGCTCGCGATCAAGGAAACCGAGCGACGTTGCTCAGATTGCAGCGTCATGCTGCGATACTCTGGCACGATCTTCCATGACTTGCGCCGGTCGGCGGTTCGAAACATGGTGCGCAGCGGGATTCCTCGGTCGGTCGCGATGAGGATCTCGGGGCACGAGACCGAATCAATCTTCGAGCGATACAACATCGGAAGTGACGAGGACTTGGCAGAAGCGGCCAGGCGAATTGAGGAACACCAGAAGGAAGCTCTTAACTCGCACCAAGCTAGCACCAAACAAAGCCAACCAGAGCAAACTCTCGCTAACTAGGGCAACGCGCAAAAACGGCATCTCTTTTGGATGGAAGGTATCTCAAAGCAATTACGTGCCTTGCAAGCAGCCCCGATGAACTCAAAATCCGGTGGCCGCAAGGCCGTGTGGGTTCGATTCCCTCCACCAGCACCAATTTGCCGCGGGAAAAGTTCTCGCAGGAATTCCAAAAGCAAGCCGCCAAAAAAAAACGGGGCTCAGCAACCTTTGCTGAACCCCGATTCTCCGTTCTCGAAAGTCTTCCGATCGAAACTTGACGTTGCCTGTTAGAGATTAACGCTCAGAATGTCCACCACGTGCCAGCCTCCGTCCACCAGCACGACACGTCCGCCAATCACGTAGTACCGATAGTGCGGCGGCGGGGGTGGCAACTCCGCTAGCAAATCCACCGGCACCGGATGCGCCCGCCTTCGCCAATCATTGTCCAGTACGAATCCAACCTGTAGCCGAGGCTCCAAATCCGCAGGAAGCCGGTCCTGGTCCCGAAACCCAACCACGTTCCGGTCGCGATGTGTTCCCCACCAATCGCGCGCCACCGTGCGCTCGTGATCGTCGAACTGCGGGTGATCCTTGTCCCAGTGATGCTCGTGACGTTGCTGATCTTCCTGCCGGTCCTGTGCATGGGCCGTCGGGCAATTGAACGTCGCGATCAGCGCCGCGACGCAAATTGCCAACCAACATGGTGCTTTCATAAGAACCCTCCAAGTAAGATTTACGCGCTGCCATGGCGGCTGCAACCATGGCAGCGCAAATCCTATCAAGTCCCTCGCGCCCAGCACCGTACAGCGAACGCCGTATCTTCATCCGTGGGCGTGCCGTAGTACCCGCTGCGCCGATTCACATCGCGAGGAGGATTCCCGTGGTGGCTTCGCCCTTAGAATCGCACGTTCAGCACGTCGGCCACACGCCAACCCCTGTCAACCAGCACGACGCGCCCGTCAATCGCGTAATAGCGGTAGTGTCGCGGCGGCGGTGGCAGTTGAACCAGCAGTTCCGCCGGCACCGGGTAGCACCGTCGGCGCCAATCGTTGTCGAACACAAACCCAACCTGTAAGCGAGGCTCCCATTCAGGAGGAAGCCGGTCCTCATCACGGAACCCAACTACGACGCGATCCCGATGACCTCCATACCAATCGTGCACCACCACGCGTTCGTGATCGTCAAACTGCGGGTGCTCCCTGTCCCAGTGATGCTCGTGATGTTCCTCGTGCTTTTCGTGATCATGGTCGTCCCGGTCCTGCGCATGCACCGTCGAGATATTGAACATTGCAACAAATGCCGCAACGCAAATACCTACGCACCATCGTACTTTCATAGAACCTCCAGTCAGACTCGGCGCCGCTACAGCGGCAGAAGCGATTCGCTCTCTGCTTCCGTGCGGGTTCAAGGATTTGTACTTGCAGACTCTGGACCAAGAATTGAAGAGGCCAACCCGCGCCGGCTTTCCCACCTAACCTGGGCGACACAAATCCTATCAAATCCCCGGTGACCGCGATTCTACGCCGACCCCCGTGTGCTCATCTATGCACCATTCGTAACGAGCCGCCACACCGTCGCCGCCCTGCGCTCAGCGCCTATTTTCCCGGAGCGCCCGAGGAAGCCTCCAATTCTTTGCCTCAAGGTGCTCTGGAGCGCCGTAGGCATATCCCCACCTGCCCGCCGTGGCGCGCGCGCGCCATAGGTAGCCCCGCGCCCAAGCGCGCGCTGCCTCGCCCCTCGCCCCTACTTGACACGCGCTCTACTACGCCATACGATATAGTACGTGAGACGTAATACTCATGTCTGATCCCACGCTCCTCGTCCTCTCGAGCCTCGCCGGCGGCGACAAACACGGCTACGCCATGATGGTGGACATCGAACGCTTCGCCGGCGTCCACCTCGGCCCCGGAACGCTATACGGCGCGATCACGCGCCTCGAAGAATGTGGCTGGATTCGCCCGGTCGCCGCCTCTGCAAAAGATCGCCGTCAGCCATACACCATCACCGCTGCCGGACGTGAATACCTTCACGACCAGCTCTCGAATCTCGATCGCGTCGTCCGAGCAGGCCAGCGCAGGCTGAAGCACGCATGAAACGCACCCTGAAATTCCTCGCGCGGCTTTATCCGCCAAGGTGGCGCAAGCGTTACGGCGCCGAACTCGACGCCCTGCTCGAAGACGCGACTCCATCCGATCGCGACGCCTTCGATCTATTGTGGGGAGCTTTCAAAATGCAAGTCACAACGTGGAGTTTTGGCAGAATCACGCTCGCTGGTTCGCTGGCAGGACTGCTCGTGGCGGCCGCAATCTCCTTCGCGGTACCGCTCCACTACCTGTCGCAATCTTTCGTCGAGGTGACTGCCGCCGAGGGAACGGCCCCGCAGTCCACAATCCACTTGACGGGCAACGTGGCGCGAGACGTATTCAGCCGCGATTCCCTGGGCTCGATCATTCAAGAGCACAACCTCTACCCGCGCGAGCGCGCCCGCATGCCTCTCGATAGCGTAATTAACATCATGCGAAGAAATATCAGCTTGTATTCGCTCACGGTTGCCTCGCCCCAGAATCCGAATGCTTTTAAGTTCACCGTTCAATTCGACTACTCAGACCCACGTGTCGCGCAAGAGGTGAACGCCGAGCTGACGTCTCGCCTCATCGAGGGCAACTTGCGGATGCGTCAGCAGCAGCTCAATCCCGGCTCGGGCCTCCAATTTATGGTGCTGGATCCACCCAGTCTGCCGCTTAAGCCGTCCGGGCCGAACCGAACTCAATTCGCCGCCGTCGGCCTCTTCGCCGGACTCCTCGCCGGACTCACCTTGGCCATCGCCTTCAGGCCGCGCCGCACCACCACCGTTTAGAGTCTGCGTGGCAACCAGCGGGGTGCGACACCCTTCCGAGTCTGGGTTCTTCCTCTGAATTTTAGGGTCGCCCGATCCCTCGCGGTTCTCGAACGGTCGGCGCCCTTGAATTACCTCCCGACTGTGAACTCCTGGGTCCAGGAGTTATAGAATTACTATCGTAACGTTGTTACTACCCATCCGACGAATTCCGTGCTACCATAGCCCGTTTTTATGTGCTGCGAAATTAACAGCACGGGCCGAAGGAGGGGCGAGAATTCGAATCTATGAAAATCAGAAGAGGAATTCTAATAGGGAAGTATGTACTTTACGCAAACTGATCCTAAACCCACGTTCTCTGTCTCTCAAATATTTTCCGATTGCGAGTAATCGTGGCCTTCCAATTGGTGTCAATCGGCCTGACACCAAAATCCTCAATCAAACACTCCACAAGCGATTCGACGGAAACCCGACCCGCAGGAAGATGAGCCTTAGTAATCATTGGCTCGCCTTCCTTAAAATGAACATGCGGAATCACAACCTTTGAATCGGGGTGCCATTGATATGAAAATATTTCGCGAGGCGAGCCGTCCTGACAATCGCTAACCGTGTAAAAATAACCGCGTGTCCGCGCTCTCCAAAGTTGATCCTTAGAATCTTGGACGCACTCATATCTGTGTGAAAAGAACAGACTCCATCTTGTTCCATACAGAGAAGCATTGGCATCAGGGAGAAAATTAAGTGTTCCTACGTTACCGACGGGAGACACTCCTTGACCGAAACCAATAATAGAACGAGTGACACAATGAAGTGTTTGGCAAATCGATTCTGCGTATACTTCAATGGCTTCGCGACTATTCTTTCCCGACACAAACGCCTAGAGCGTGGGCATCAGCGAAGCTACTTCCATAACCCAAGATTCAGAATCTGGATCTTCCCAATAGCCGTTCTTCCAACGCTCAATAAATTCGTCGCCTGAGATTCCAAGCAACTTCCGAGCCGCAGCATCAAAAACGCTTACAACTTCGGCTGGCGACATTTTATATAAACTGTCAGAAAGTTGAATCGCAGTAGCCATACTTTTCTCCGTTACTTCGGCCAACCGCCCACAGATTAGAAATTCCGATCATTCAGCCATTTCCAAGCATCGGCGGGCAGCCAACCTTGATAATCCTTTTGAAGTCTTCCTACAAACAAAGAATCGGCGTTGGTCATGTGCGGATATAAAAGCTTCGCAAAATCGTCCGGTGGAAAATTAGTAGAAACAATCCAAGTAGATTCCATAAAGTGCCACCACTGCCCCGCGTTCTTCTTAAGAGCGTCGAAAAATGGCGAATAGTCTTTGAGCGTACTTTTCAATTCGTAGGTGACAATGAGAATCATTTATCGTGGTTCCTGACCATCCGATAACTGTTGTGGATTCTTTGTTTGCCCTAGTTCGATCAACTCATCACTGGTATAACTTTTGGTTTCGGTCCCGATCTCAATTTTTCTCTCCGCTCTATGCCCGGATTCGCCATATACCAGATTTCGCGGTTTTATAAACGCAAACAACGCAACCAAAACAAAAAGAGCCACGAATATCCACGCACTAAATCTAACTAATGCGAGCTTCGTATCGGCTGGCACTGGAGAATAGAGAATAGCTATCCAAGCAGCCGTCATGTACGGAATAACTTTGAAAAAGAAGGCCAAAGGGGTTTTAACCTCTTCCTTGACAAAAGAACGCAACATCCTTCGAAAATCGAATTGGTGCTGGTCGGGCATATCGCTGCAAGAGTGTATCAGAAGTAAAACGACTGGACTTCTTAACCCTATTAGCCGATCACCGATCTCCCGAGTTTTCCACATTTCCTAAAACATCCACAGCATTCATCAGGTTGACAGAACAATAATAAAACCCGAAACTAGCGGCATCTGCTCCAATTCGGCGAGGGAAGGCAAATAAGCCCAAGGCTTCCACTAAACCTCGCAGCACCGAGTCCTTCCCACGCAAGATTCCGTAGCAGAAATTAAACTTCGAGGATGGACCACCGATGGCTCTCTATCTAATTAGCTACGATCTACTAAACCACGCAACGATGAATCAGTACGAAGAATTGATCGGAGAACTTAGGCGACTCGGCGCTCGAAGCGTTCAACGATCCGAATGGGTGTGGCGAAGTGAAAACACACCAACAGAAATCCGAGATCATCTAATGAAGTTCATTCACAATGCCGACAGAATTCTCATCACTGCTGTTATCAATTGGGCTTCTTGGAACGCTATGGTTGACATCAACAACGTTTAGAGATTTAACCAAAAGGCGGAGCGCCTCAAACTCGTTCTGGCTTTCGGGTTCAAGGTGAAGCCCGGTCTGCCACCAAAATACTTTCACTATTTCGACTCCTTAATCCGTTTCCACCCACTATCCGAAGGCTTGTGCTTCGTCAGTGACCGCTTGACCGCATCCCGCCAGTCGCCTTCAATCTTGACGATCTCAGGCTTAGGCCCGGTCTTTTTCTTTCTAGCTTTAGTTTTTGGCATTAGGTTCGGACACCAAAGAGTGCATACAGAGCTTTATCAACAACCCAATCAACTCTATCGTTGCACGGCGACAATTCCGTTTTCTTTTCTCCCGCTACGTAGTACCAATTCGTTTCATTGGTCGTCAATTTTACTCCGACGTAAAAAGTGAGTTTCACGGGCCTCTCACATTTAATTGATACCATTCTTATGTGCGGGTCAAATTGAATCAACAACTGGGATTCGGGGTCGTCCATTCGGGACACGCTCGACTTATCGTTTGAGAAATTACAAACCAAAACATTCCCACAACCTGGCTCACGATTGAATTCCTCTGTTTGTGCTTCAAATTCAAGCCGCATACTCTCCTTCAACCGCAAAAACCCTTCGTCTAGGAGTCGATTGCGGTTGATATTCGCTTCGTTCGCTAGCGGCTGATTACTCAAAAATTGGCGAGCATACGCAGCAAGCCGTTGTGATCTCTCTGACATCGGCGGAGACCTCCGTTCACCGAACCGGAAGTGTAACTCCAAAAACATAAAGGTACGATTACTCCTTTCAATTTGCAGCGGGCGCTCGATACATCAGCCGCTTTCCTTCGGTCACTCGCATCAATTCCACCGTGCGCTCGCCGTCATTCATCTTGCGATTGTTCCAGATGAAATCAAACTGCCAGAGATACCGATGGAGATATTCCTTGCTGACGTTGTGATAGACGCCCATGATGCCGCGCTTCACCAACGCAAAGGAACTCTCGACTGTGTTGGTGTGGACATTGCCGCGAACGTATTCTTTCGTGCTGTGGCAAATGACTTCGTGACCGCCTTCAAACTCACGACCAAGCCGACGGTACGGTGTGAAATCGTCAGTAATGATGCAAGCCTGATTGCTGACTTCCTGTTGAATCACTTCCTTTAGCGTTTCGCCCGTCACATTGGCTATGACGCGGCGGCGAATCCGACCTTGACGCTCAACGGCAGCGAACACCGGAGTCTTGGTAGTCCCGCGACCGCGTTTGCTGACGTTCGCCTGACGCGGTTTCCCGCCCACATACGTTTCGTCAACTTCAACGATGCCGTCTAGCTTCGGTTGTCCGGGTTCGGGTGCCATTGCGAATCGAATCCGATTCATCAGAAACAAAGCTGACTTATAGCTGATTTGGCAATGGCGCATGATCTCCAATGCTGCCACGCCTTTCTTGGAAGTGGCCGCTCGCCAGAACGCATAGCACCAATGGCGAAGCGGTATGCGGGACTCTTCGTAGATTGTGCCAATGCGCACGGTGAACTGTTTACCGCAACCACGGCACCGCCAGAGAAAGCGTGCATTGCGTTGTCCGGTCTTACCCGTCATTTTGTAGACTTCCACGGAACCGCAATGGACGCAACCGGGCGTGTCGCCCCATCGCTGATTTTCCATGAATTCAACGGCGGTCGGTTCATCGGAACATGCCAGCGGCATGTGATCTATGACCTCGGATTGAGTGAGTTGGTGTCGTTTCTTCATGGCCTAATCTTATACTTAACGCAAAACGTTTGTCAAGTATAAAATTAGCTTACGAACCGGAAATTCCGAAGGGCAATTCAGGCTGAAGATAAACTACCGCCTGAATATCAATGTGAGTCACCACCAGACTTATATCAAAAGTGACCTCCCCGCTCACGCGGACAGGGCCGCTGTGACTAAAGTCACGGTGAAATCCTTCCCGGTCGTCCCCAACATAGTGATACCGGACATTTCTGCCGTCACCCAGCTTGAACGAACCCCTGCTCGTCTCTTTATTGAGCGAAACTAGTTTTCCGACAACATCCATTTGCCGCGTCGTGGATACGGAAGCATCAGGGCGAAAATACTCGCGTTCACCACTGGAAATGACGGCGGCAGACTCATTGTTCACTCGAATCTCTGCTGAATCCACGCTGCCTTCTCGAAGAGGGGCCACGATCTTGTTTAAGTCTGCATCGATAAGATGCTCTCTAAATATTTCCAAAGACTCCAACGGAACAGTCAGGTCTGCGCCTTCGGCATTTATCACGACTACAGTATTGTCGTTTCCCCGAACATTGACAGTATAGGGCTGCGCTTTAACATGCTTCTTGATTCCGATTATGTTCGTTATTTGATGTACGACCCAACCGGCACCCGCGACAGTCTGATACACGATTTCGCCAGCCGGGACTACTTGCTGCAGCACACTCCACGCTTGAATCAACAAATCAAATGATCCGGTTCGTACACCTGACACTTTGAGTTGATATTCGGTTCCGCTAGCACGGATGGCAGCTACTTTTGAATATGATCCGGCGAATCCCTGAAGCGAATCGACGACCTCGTCGATTGCCATCGTTCCCTCATCCACATCTCGGCCCGAATATCGAAGGGTGACGCTCAATTCCAAAGGCATGCGAGTCTTGATTAACCTCTGACTTCTCTTTTAACAGTATGGACTTCTTGTTCTACGGACTTAAGGCCGCTCTATGTCGTCCAATTGACGTTCGATGCGGGCGAGCGAGGCAAGAATTCTATGCTCGATGGTTGGTGCGCTTGGCGGGTATCCCATATGTTTTTCTCCCTTGACCCGAGAATGTGCTTGTATTCGCTTTATGTTCGCCTATACTAATGATGAACGACGATACCACTTACATCGGGAGCATGGCCATGAAAATCAACCGTATGCTGTGGACGCCGATACTGGCGATCTTGGCGTTTGTTAGCCCTGCAAAAGCGCAAACAACACCGCCTCCTGTCTACCATCCAGGACAGACGATTAGCGTCTCTGTGACTTTTGATGGACCAGATGCCCCAAAAATCGTTGGGGCAAATATGTCCGCGCACCTCGTGGGTCAACCAAAATCAGGCCAAACGGAATTTCGAACTGATTTCGGTGCTACCGAACAAACAAAGACTGGACCGAATGCGTTCAAGATAGATTTCACAATCCCAGATAATCAAGCCAGCGGAGACTATCAGTTTATTCAGATATCGGCTACTTTGCAGATAGGAAGCAACGGAAGAGTCTCATTCGTCTATGCGCCCCAAGACTATCAGCTCAAGACTTTCAGAATTGAGAACCCGAACACGGCTACAAAGCCCGGAATAAAGAGCATCACCGTGCAATAGGCAGCATATTGTTAGTACAATCCAAATTTACGAATGTCCCGCTTTTCGTCGCTGGATACACTGTAACAATGTAGCCGTCCTTCAAGTACCCTGCCACGGCCTTTCCGATTTCAACATCTGTCAATCTCGTTTTTCCTCTGATCTCCACATACCCCGCAGTGGACGACTTGCAAGTGCCCGAAGGGACCACGGGGTCCGAAGGCAGTACTGTGATCTTAGCGATAGTCGGCTTTTCTTGACCGGACAGACTGCCCGCGATCAGCGCAAGACAGGCAATCCCAATTAAACCCCTTAAACCCATGTTTCACTCCTAGAAGGCGGACCCCACCAATCCGAGCACGATAGCACCTTCTCGGGAGCTAATTAATGCCCGCTTAACTAACGGGATTTGCCGGGGTTGCGTAAAGTACATACTTCCCTTCTAATAACCGGAACGGGCTTAGAAATCGCCGTAAGCCTATGAAAATACTCACTCGGAGGTCGTTCTAATAACCTTAGGTTGGGGGGGTATTTTGCGTGTGCGATTAGAAGGACAGGCGGCACTACAAAAAACTGGAGGCGGGGTTTCGAGTGACCGGTCACGGGACACGCGTCACGAGCCGCGGATTATGCTACCTTCCACACTCGAATCTCGCCTCACATTGAGAGCGCTATGTCCGAACGCTTCGTGTTCGCCGATCTCCGCGAGCTTTTCGCCAAAGCCAACGAGCAGAAGTCCGGCGACCAGCTAGCTGGCATCGCCGCCCGCTCGGAGCAGGAACGCGTCGCCGCCAAGCGCCAGCTCGCCGATCTAACACTCGACGAAATCGTCCGCCGGCCCCTGATCCATCCCGAGGACGACGACGTCAGCAGCCTCATTCTCGACACCTTCCACCAGCAGCGCTTTCAGCAGATCAAAAGTCTTACTATCGGCGAATTCCGCGAATTCATCCTCGACGACGCCACTACGGAGTCCGCCCTCAAACAGCTGCAATGGGCCATCATTCCCGAAATTGCCGCCGCCGTCACGAAGATCATGAGCAACAAAGACCTCGTCCTCGCCGCGGCCAAAATCCGCAACGTCACCCGCTGCCGCAACACCATGGGCGAACGCGGCGTCCTCGGCATTCGCATCCAACCAAACCATCCCACCGACGACGTTGGCGGCATTCTGCTCTCCGCATTCGAGGGCCTTCTCTACGGTTGCGGCGACGCCGTCATCGGCGTGAATCCTGCCTCCGATTCCGTCGAGACGGTCGCGTCCATCCTCCACGCGCTCGCGCGTCTCGTCGAGACGTACCACGCCCCAACGCAAACCTGCTGCCTCTCCCATATCACTACGCAACTCGCCGCGCTAAAACGCGGCGCCTCGGTGGATCTCCTGTTCCAGTCCGTGGCCGGCACCGAAGCTGCGAATCGCAGTTTCGGCATTACGCTCGCAATGCTGCGCGAAGGCCGCGAACAGGTTATCGAACATCACCGCCAGCGCGACGTCCCCTGGAAAGGGACGAACGCGATGTACTTCGAGACGGGCCAGGGCAGCGCCCTTTCCGCCGAGGCACATCACGGCGTGGATCAGCTAACGCTCGAAGCCCGCGCCTACGGCGTTGCCCGCGCATTCGAGCCATTTCTCGTGAACAGCGTTGTCGGTTTCATCGGCCCCGAATACCTCTACGACGAGCGCCAAATCATTCGCGCCGGCCTCGAGGACCACTTCATGGGCAAGCTCCTCGGCCTGCCCATGGGCTGCGATGCCTGCTACACAAACCACGCGGAAGCCGACCAGAATTCGGTTGAAAATCTTCTCATTCTTCTCGCCGCCGCCGGATGCAACTACTTCATGGGAGTTCCCTGCTCTGACGACGTCATGCTGAATTATCAATCCGCCAGCTATCACGACGCGCTCGCCGTCAGGCGCCTCTTCAAACTGCTGCCCGCTCCTGAATTTCTGTCGTGGCTGCAAGAAATGGGAATCTACCGTGACGAAGAACCCGCCATGCTCGATGCCCCGGCACGGCGTCAACTGATGCAAGGCCTCGAGTCCTCGCTCGAAGGGATCGTCTGAAATGGCTGACGAGCGCACCACTTCTCTCTCCGCTGCCGATTTGCCCGAAATCCTGCGCAAGATTCGCGCGCGCACTCCGGCGCGCATTTTGGTTGGCCGCTCGGGCGCTGCATATCGAACAGCCACTCAGATGGACTTGCGCTCCGCCCATGCGGCTGCGCGAGACGCAGTCCGCGCGGAACTCGATCTTCAGAGCGCCCTCGGTCCCGCGTTCGTTAGTCAATGGAAGCTCTTCGAAGTCGAAACGCAAGCGACTTCGAAAGATGAGTTCCTCATGCGGCCCGATCTCGGCCGGCATTTTAGCGACGCATCCAGTATGGAAATAACCAAGCGCTGTCCGCGCGGTAGTGATCTTCAGATCGCAATCGGCGACGGACTTTCAGTCCGTGCGGTAGCGTCGCAAATTCCCGCGTTGCTGCCGCTGCTCATCGAAGGTGCCTCTGCCCGCGGCTGGAAGGTCGGTCAGTCATTCGTCATTCGCCATTGCCGCGTGGGAATCTTGAACCAGGTTGGCGAGCTGCTCAGCCCTCAGGTGGCCGTGTTACTCATCGGCGAGCGCCCGGGTCTCGCCACTGCGGAAAGCCTCTCGGCCTATATGGCCTACCGCCCTCGCGCGAGCCACACCGACGCTCACCGAAATCTGATCTCAAACATTCACGCCCGCGGCGTCCACCCGCAATTGGCCGCCACCCGAATTCTCAACCTCGCCGCGCGGATGATGGAAGTGCATGCCAGCGGTTGCGACGTCCGGGAACCAGGGCCGTCGCTCGAAGGAGGGGTATCGACTTGACTCTATTTGCCCTGCTTTCAACACCAAGCAAACATGAGATTTTCCGCGGTGAACACGAAGGGTGTGCGTCAATTATCCTCGCCGCTTGTTCCGGCGGCTCATTCGGACCAGGAGCGCACGTCAGGTTGAGCGAAGACTACGCAAACAAACCTCTGGACGCCGGCGCTCGCTACGCGGAAAGGCGGTCTGTGCCTCGCTACCCCTTCGTCGCAAATGTCGAGATTTATGAGCCTCTGGGCCGCATCCGTCTCGAAGGACAGACATCCGAGATCAGCGCAAACGGTTGCTACGTCGACGTATTGAATCCCCTCGAAAAGAACACAGTCGTCCAGCTTCGCATCCTGCGCGAGGGCCAGACGTTTCAGACCTGGGGACGGGTCGCCTACGTTCAACCCAACCTGGGCATGGGTGTGGCGTTTTTCGACACGCTGGAAGAGCAGCGAAGAATCATTGCGGAGTGGCTCGTCGAGCTGTCACTGCAGCCCAAGCCTTCATAGGAAAGGGCTACTGTGCCGGACTCGCGCTTCGCAAAGCCGAAGAGTAGGCCAGGCTGGCGTTCAGACGCTGGTCCAACACCGCGCCGGCATAGCGCGAGCAGGCCACCAATTCCGCCTTCGACCACTGAGCCAGAGCCGGAAGTCTCTCGGAAGAAAGATTTTGCATCGCCCGAACCAGCTTGTAATAAACCCGCACTTCTTTCAGCCAAACGTTTCGCTCTTCTGGAGACGGGCACAGTTGCTCGGAAGTCCGGGCAAATACCTCAAAGTCGTCCGCGCCGATCGCGTCAGCGGCAATACCCGTGGCTGTTTGCAGGCTGGCGGAAAGAGGCTGCTCGGCAATGCTGATCCAAATGGACCGCCATTGCGCTATCCCGAATTGGATTAGCGCCGCTACCGACATCACGAGAATGAAGGCTGCAATCACTAGGTCCTGTCCCTAGTACAAGTTTGGTCACTAGAAGAGTCGCACGCAATGGGAAGGTAGTACCATCAATTCAGGGTCTAGCTTCCTATCCGGTGAGTCGATTTGAAACACTGCAAAAGTGAGTCCAACGCATGCAGACAGGGCTGCCATCGTGAATAAACCCGAAGCCGGCCCGAAGAGCGGCCTGCCGCTCCGCATTGAAGAATATCAGGTCAAACTTGCCAAGCTTCAGCGGCGCGAATGGTGGACGTGGGGCGCGTCCGTCACGATCATTCTCTGCCTCACCGGTGCCGTGGCTTCTCTGTCGTTTCCCGCTTTTGGCCAGGACAAGAACGTTCTCGAGTCGGTTATCGGACTCGTTGTCCTTATCATGCTCTTTGGCGCTTATTTGACTTATGAGAAATTCCTGATTAATAGGCTCCGGCTCGAACTTGCGCAGAACCAGTCGAGTTCCGCTCTGTGGCGCGATCTCGCTCTGATCGACCCGCTCACCGGCCTTTTCAACCGGCGCTATGCCGAAAAACGCCTCAAAGAGGAGATTTCGCGCTCCCAGCGCAAAGGTTATCCTCTAACTCTCGTCATGTTTGACCTGAACGATTTCAAGCGCATCAACGATCAGTTTGGTCATTCCGCCGGTGATGTGGTTCTCAAGGCGTTTTCCGACTGTCTGAGCAAAGCTGTTCGGGAAGCCGATCTCGCCGCGCGACTCGGCGGAGATGAGTTCGTGATGCTTCTCACCGAGTGTGATTCCGTGCAGGCCGAAGCCATCGTCAACCGGCTCAATCCGCCTGACGTCACCCTCGACGGGCAAAGAGTGGAAATCCGCTTTGCGGCTGGCTGGAAACAGTACCAGCACGGCGCACAAGCGCAGGACATGCTGAATGAGGCGGACAAGGCCTTGTACCAGAACAAGCAAAGAAGCAAGAGTGAAACGGTTTCGTCGGTGAAGTAGTCCAACAAGCACACGGAACCGGAGGACAAAGTGGCGCAATCCGCGCAACGCCGAAGCGAAAGAGTCTTGCTGGACGTCCCGCTCGTGGTTCGGGGCGAATTCGGAGACAAACGCGGATTCCGCGAAGAGACTTTCACAGTCACACTCAGTGCCCACGGCGCGCTCGTCATGATGGAGACGCCCGTGGCACTGGGGCAAAAGATCGTGGTGATGAATCCGAAGAATTGGGACGAGCGCGAAGCACGAGTGGCCTACTCTGGACGCCAGCACGCAGGTCTTGCTCAGGTGGCGTTCGAGTTCAGCCGGCCGGCGCCTGAGTTCTGGGCGCTCGACTCCCCTCCCGTGAATTGGAAGCTCCCGACCTAGAATCCCAGACAACTCTCACGCCCGTCGATTCCAGTCTGAACTATCTTGCGTGGGTCAACGGGCTGCGCTATACATGGTTCTGGGCCAATTCGACTCACTGAGGAGAGTACCAATGTCACTTCGTTCTTTTCTTGCTGTCGCGGCTCTTCTGTGCGCGAGCACCGCATTCGGGCAGACGACGCCGCATGCTCACGCGGATATCATGGACGCGCAGGGTCAGAAAATCGGAACGGCTGCCTTTTCGCAAACGGACGCCGGAGTCGCGATCAAAGTCAATTTGTCGCAGCTACCCCCGGGTACGCACGGTATTCATATCCACGCGGTCGGCAAATGCGAAGGTCCCGATTTCAAGTCTGCGGGCGGTCACCTAAATCCCGACATGAAAAAACACGGGACCGAGAATCCCGACGGACCCCACGCCGGGGACATGCCGAATCTCGAAGTGGGCAGCGATGGGCAAGCTCACACGACGATTCTGGCCAAAGGCGTCACACTGGATTCCGGCCCGAATTCTCTCTTTCACGACGGTGGCACCGCTATCGTTATCCACGAAAAAGCGGATGACTATAAGACGGACCCTAGCGGAAATTCCGGAAACCGGATCGCCTGCGGCGTCGTACAAAAGTAAAACGCAGACGCAAAAATAGCCCCCAGGATCGAGCGGCCGCCGCGATACGGCTGAACGTTGTTCATGTTTTCCGACGCTAATACGTCGGTGTAAAACTGCGGACCGCCGCTTGCTCATCGGCGTAGTCGGGAAACACCGTATGGAGATTCGTAAGGCGCAGCACTTCCTGTGCCCGCGGGCTCAGATCGACAGCTTTCAGCTCGGCGCTGTTTTTTCGCGCAGTGTAAAGCCCGCGAACCAACTGCCCAAGCCCCGAGCTGTCGAGATAAGACACGTCGCGAAAGTTCAGCAGAACTCTGCGCTTGCCGTCGCGAAACAGATCGAGCAGAAGCTCGTGCACCGCTTCGCCTTCAATCAGAGTGAACCGCCCTCGCACATCCACGATCGTAACCTCACCGAGTTGCCGCGTGCTCGCGCTAAAACCCAATATTCCCTCCAGGAGAACATCGATATTCTAACTCAGGAAGTGCGAAGTCTGTATTCCGCTTGGATGGCAACACACTTGGGAAAATGAGGGAACGCGATGCCTCAACGTATATAGGCGAGAACCAAAACTCCTAGGACGCGAGTTCTGCTAGCCACGTGTCCAGGATCTTCAACTGGTCGGGCGGGGGATCTACGAACGCTACACCCATTCCCATTCCTTCTTGCACGTAGATGATGGCGGCCGGTGTAGTGAAGGCTCCCTGATCGCGCGTTATGCTGATTCTGATTCTCGTTCCCGAGGGTAGCGTGTTGAGGACGTCGACATAACATCCCTTTCGGCTGATCTCGGAAACTCGTCCCGAAAGGCGCACATCGCTGACAGGCTCGACGACCTCGACGGTGGCGATGAACTCGTAGCGCGGGACCGTTCGCTGCTCGCGATACGGCGGCCCGACGTGCGTCGTCGAATTGAATGGGCTGCTCACAAAAGCAACTCCAGCTTTAAGCCAAGCTTGGCACAGCTGAAACGCTCAATTCCAGCTCCTCCGAAGCAAGATGACGCGAAAAGGAAAACCCTGGGATTCAGCGTCTTTGGTCCTCGGTATATTATAAAGTAACTAGGACCAAATCCATTGTTTCTGACGCTCGTGTCGCTGAAAACAGTGGGGCGCTCACCGGTCGTCGCAGAGCCTTCCTGAGCACACCCGAAAGGCGCCGGCAACCCGTCAAAACTCATTTCCTCCCATTCATAATCGACTGGCTGGGGGGGCAGTGTACCCTTCTGAAACTGTGCGAGGTTTCCCAGGAAAATTGGTTTCAGTGCTTCTAATTGCAAGCAGCCCCATGCAACAGGGACGCCGGGATGGGTATAGGACCACTTAGTACCGGAACCATGAATCGATACGACAAAAGTTGATTCGTTGTCCAAAAAGCACTAATCTCGCATCTCGGATTCCGCTGTCCCGAAATGGGAACACTCACGACATAATGGGATCGTCCCTAAAGCCAGGCGAGCAGCTCCGGGAACTTCGAAACCGGCTTGGCGTCACCACCCGGGAAGTAGAAGAATTCAGTCGCACCATTGCGCAGGATCGCAGCAACGAGGAATTCTATATTTCGAACGCCTGGCTGACCCAACTCGAGAACAGGACTTCCGTCCCGAGCATCTACAAGTTGTTCAGCCTAAGCGTAATCTACCGGACAAAGTTCACCGACCTGCTAGAAGTGTTCGGAGTCGATCTGAACTCCAGCGCGCAATATCACCTGGCGCTCCCCCTTCAGCATACGCACCTCGCGTCCCTTGAATCGCTTGACCCCGAAAAGGCGATCAGCTTCCCGGTCCGCTTTGATAAAGGCTTCAGTCTAGACAAGACCAGCCTCATCTCGCGAATGGTAGAGGTATGGGGCGAAGTACCCGTCGCGCTAATCCAGAAGCTCGACGTTCGGCACTGTCAGTACGGCTACATCGGGCTGGAAGACTACACGATGTACCCGCTCCTGCGTCCCGGATCGTTCGTGCAGATCGACAATCGCGCCGCCAGGAGCCCGGCGTCCGACTGGCGCACGGAGTTCGACCGCCCAATTTATTTCCTGGAACTGAGGGATGGGTACGCCTGTTCCTGGTGCGAAATGCGCGGAGCCCAGATCACCCTGATTCCTCACCCGCTTTCGGCGTGCAGCATTCGGCAGTTTGCCTATCCGGACGAGGCCGAAATCGTAGGGCAGGTGACCGCTGTCGCTATGCGCCTCGTAGCGACTGAGGAGATTTCTCCAGACGCTCCTCCACGATTGCCAAAGCGACCTTGAAGTTTGAAAACAAAAACTCCGCCGAAAACGGATCAGTTTCTATTGGAACTGCCACGCGGTAGGGCTCCAGCCCTTTCCAAACGGCGACGAAATCCTGCGGGCGGCTTTGCGAACTCGCCATGTAACCTTCCATTTGGCTCACGAGGTCCTCGACCGGAGCGGCTATGAGCTGGTGAAAGACCTCTCTGTGGCAGTTCGCCAGTGCCTCGCAAACCACGTCCGCAGGAAACTGCGACGCCAGCCCATCATGGTAATAGAGACCCGTGTTGTAGTCCCTCGTTGACGCTAGATAGATGAACCGATCCAGGATCCGCGGAATTCCACCCAGAGTACGGCGGCGCAAATCGTCTGAGGCCCTTTGTACATCCATACGTTTCAGAGTCGTAGCCAATCAAATGCTCTCTATACAGCCACGCGCGGGCCAGGCGCATTATGATGCAACACACCTGTGCGCGTCGTGAGAAATGCGAGTGAGTCCTCGGACACCGTGCACACCCTCCCCGCGGCAGTTATCGCAATTCCAACCACTCGCGGTGCAGCGTAAGCTCCGCCAACATAAAACGTGGCTTGAAGTACGCGGCAAAGAATCAGCAAACGCGCAAAACTCAAAGCCAGCGCAATTTCTGTGCGCACGTCCAGCCGGGCATACAATCGAGACTGTCCCGAATGAAACTGCTTCAGGCTCAGCACCTCCTTCCGAACCTGAGCGACCCAGAAAAGCGCGATCCGCTTCCGTTCGCGGAGGAAGAGTTCTCGAACCGTTGCTCCGGTCGTAGACACAACGAAATGCAGATCGTCCTCCGCGAATACGCGTTCGACCAAGTCCGACGGGAGAAGCCCGGTTTGCAAGGAATTTAGCGCGTGGCGAGCCTCCACCAGAGCTTGCGCTCCACCCTCTGCTCTGGGTTCCGGACTCAGCGCAAAAAAATAGATCAGGATGAGGAGTCCCGCTCCAAGTCCAACGAACAGAATCAACTGAATCACTGGCCCGCCGCCTTTCCTAACTGCTCGCGCACTGATTCCACGGCTTCTCTCGTGGTCATCGCAAGCACATCGTAATCAGCCCCGGAATCCCCCGGTCGCTTTGGGACCGCACTCCGCTGATAAGACCACAACGTGAAGGTCCAAATCAGCAGGGAGAAGAGGTAAGACCAGGATCGGATCGCTGAGAAGTAATCCTGAAACCACGACCCCAGATAGGAACGCATCGAGTGGGTGATTACAATCGTCGCGACACACAAACCGTACCCAACAACGATGCCCTTCAGGCTCCTTGCGACGACAATACGGTAGTAGACGACAGCACTCATAATTGCGGCGAGGAGTAAAGCCTCAGCCGTTCGAAGCTCCCTCTCGACTTCCACCGAGCTTATCAACGCGTTCGAGTGCCGGAACAGCATCGAGTGAATTGCCACATACGCAACGATTGCGGCGAAACCCCAAAGCGCCACATTTCTGAAAATTTTCCTTGCGCCTTCATGCGAAGCCAGTCCTCTTTCGACTACTTCCAACACTACGTTGTAGCCTGCCACGACGCAAACGAATTCCCACGTCCAGTACCAATACTGGTACAGACTTGGTCGTTCGTTGTAGACAACATAGCCGGACGCGGAACTCACCAAGACGCATCCAAGATAAATCGCGAACGCCGGATACTCCTTGAATGCTCCGGTCTTGAATGCCCGGAGGAGGATCGCCAACTCCAGGACAATCGTTGCCCACCACACAATGAGAGTCAGCATTCGGGCCCTCGCAACGGTTCTGGAGCCGAATCCTAACACAAGACAACGGGGGAGAACTGATTTTTCTCCCCCGCTTACTTTACCAAGCTAGCAAGAGACATTGAGACGATACATCGGAATCGGAGGTGGCGTCGGGCCGCCCCCGTCTGCTACGTACGTGACCACTGATTTCCCGGAGCCGTGCATCGGGATGGGTGGTGGCGTTGGGCCACCTCCGTCCGCTATGTAAGTCGGAGTCGAGGTTCGGGAAT